>Ga0100403_1000799_pt1 | contig 30677 bp, 25 predicted proteins | sample CryGeymet201501t_FD_83663 | JGI IMG/M metagenome (GOLD analysis project Ga0100403, IMG submission 83663) | Groundwater microbial communities from Crystal Geyser aquifers in Utah, USA - Crystal Geyser metaG 2015-01t | ecosystem: Environmental > Aquatic > Deep subsurface > Groundwater | place... | reverse complement strand
GAAGGACTATGGGGTGAATTGCTGGCGCCAGCCAGCAAGAGGGGAGTGGCACTCCCCTTGTCCTGAGTAATGAATCTAAATATTTAAAATGACTTAGAAAAGCTACTAAACACGCTCTTACAACACTTAAGCGCGCACAGTTAGAAATTAAGCCTAGCTACTAAGCCTAGCTACTAAGCCTAGCTATAGAGCGGGCTTGGCCGAGGCCTTCGAGGACGATGCCCATGTCGGGACTTGCCATGGTTCCTGTAAGTAGGACTCGCACGGCTTTTGCTATGACGGGGATTTTGAGACCTTCTTCGGTTGCGACTTCTTTAATGCAACCGAATGCCGAAGCTCCGCTGTAGTCACTAAGCGCTGCCCACTTCGCGCCCAGTTTTTCCAAGGCTGTAGTAGGACAAGCCCCCACTGTCTTCTCAACAGTTTCCTGATCGCGCACAAAGGTTGAATCGAAGAACCAGGAGGAAGCTTCTTTAAAGTCAGTCAGTCTTACCGCACGCTCGACGAGGGCATCAAAGAGTTTGCCGCCCCCTTCCGTCTCAAGCATGGAAGCTAAGTCAGTATCGTAGGTATCCTTGAGCAAAGCTACGAGTTCCTTGCGGTCCATGCGTTTCATATGTTCGTTATTGAGGTGATCCAATTTCGCCACATCAAAAACAGAAGGTGATTTTCCACACCCTTTAAGGTCGAAGAGAGAAATCATTTCTTCTTTGCTAAAAACTTCTTGGTCTCCGTGAGACCATCCCAGCCTAAGCAAGGCATTGAGCATCGCCACAGGAAGAAACCCCTGATCTCGGTATTGAGAGACCGCCACGGCTCCATGCCTCTTAGAAAGTTTGGTTTTGTCAGAACCTAAAATCATGGGAACATGAGCAAACTCAGGCAACTCAAAACCTAGTGCCTGCATCATAAGAATTTGCTTTGGAGTGTTGTTGACGTGATCGTCACCGCGAATCACATGTGACACTTTCATTTCGCAATCATCAATCACAACTGTGAAGTTATAGGTCGGAGCATTATTGGATCTCAAAATGACAAAATCATCAATTTCCTTGTTCTGAAAACGGATCTCACCTTTGACTAAATCTTTGAGAATGGTCTCTCCATCTAATGGTGTCTTAAATCGAATGACATACTCGCCCTCAGGCTCCGTACCGGTAAATTCTCGATAGCGACGGTCGTACATAGGCTTCTCATCAGCTGCCTTGGCCTTCTCCCGCATTTGATCGATCTCTTCAGCCGTGGCCCAGCACTTATAGGCTTTGCCCTCTTTCAAAAGTTTTTGTGCATACTCACGGTAGATATCAAATCGCTGGGTTTGATAAATAGGATCCGCATCCCAATCTAGCCCAAGCCAGGCCATGCTATCCAAAATCTCAGCTTCAAACTCTTTCTTGGATCTTTCAGTGTCCGTGTCTTCAATTCGGAGGATGAACTTCCCACCATGTCGACGAGCAAAGAGATAAGAAAAAATGGCTGTTCGCGCCCCACCCACATGCAAAAATCCGGTTGGTGAAGGAGCAAATCTAGTGACAATGGGTCTAGCTGACATAGCTCAGAAACTTATGATTGATGCCCTCTAATGGCAAGCCTTCATTCTCAGGAAATCGGCCTAGCTGAGCTATAATCAGTCTTCCTGAAAGACGCCAGAGGACAAATCAAAGCGAACAGCCCGCCATAAACTAAAGGAATAAGAAGACCAGTTGCGCTGCCTAGCTTTATCGGAGGACCCTGGCGGTAGCTCCATTGTATAAACAGGAATCTTCTTCAAAATACCTGCATAATTCCCCAGGGACCCTGGCCAAATACCATAGGACTTAAAATTCAAATTCTTCGAGTTTTTTACCATGTTGATCGCTAGAAACTTAGCTCTCCGAGTATGATCCTTATCTCCACTCGCATCGAGCTCCAAAAAGCCGAGCGGAGTATGAATTGAAATGATTTTTTGAGGAGCTATGTCTGCAATAGCTTGAGTGATCGCCTTTGTTTCCGCTTCTGATTCAGGATAAGTTCCAGGAAATTTCCTTGGATCCATCTTATCTCTTTTGGCCCAATAGGTCTGAGCCTCATAGGGCCATTCAGGAGTTTTAAAATTGCGATTGAGATCCACGCCTCGAGCATTTGGCCTTTGCGACTTTTTTGTTAAGTAGCCATCCGGATTCAGAAGCGGCTGAACCACTACACCCATATCCTGCGGAACTCCCCTCTCATCTTCAATGATGTCGTGAATGATGCCCATACACATCGGCAAAGCTGTGAGCTCGTCACCATGAATCGCACATTGAATCAAAGTTGTTTTCACCTCATTCAATGGTCTATTGCGATCTGTGGCTTGAAAATAAATCAAAGGACGATTCAATTCACTCCAGCCAAAAACACGAAATGGAATCTCAGCACAACGCGAAGGCTTCCACTTCAGCGCCACATACTTAGCGTCAATCTCACCACAGATGGCTTTGACAATATCTTGCTCACTACCCAATTCCTTGAGCACCTGCCACTTCCAGGTGACAGAAAGTGGCTCATTCATTTCAAGCCTTTCGACAGCCCGCAGAGACTCACTTAGGAATCCAGCTATCAAAAAAAATAAAATGTAAAGAGTGCGGTTCACACCACCTCCACGACCAAACTCATACCTTGTCCACCACCGATACAAGCCGTAGCGAGACCAAGTCCGCCCCCCTGACGTCTCAACTCATAGAGAATCTGAGCCGTCAGTCGAGATCCAGAAGCCGCCAAGGGGTGCCCGATTGAAATAGCCCCGCCATTAACATTTGTTTTTTCACGATCGAGACCTAACTCTTTCTCGACAGCAAGATATTGAGCTGCAAATGCCTCATTAACCTCAACTCGCTTGAAGTCCGCAATAGAAAGTTTCTTCCCGTGCTCTCTCTCGTAATGAGACAAAGCTTTCTTCGTCGCAGGCACCGGCCCGATCCCCATGATCTTAGGATCGCAACCAGCGGCCCCCCAAGCCCTAAGGTAGCCAAGAATTTCTAAATTGTTCGCTTTGGCATAGCCTTCTTTCGCAATGATCAAACTACAAGCTCCATCAACAATTCCACTCGCATTTCCCGCAGTAACGACGCCATCTTTTTTAAAAACAGGCGGCAACTTCCCAAGAGACTCTACCGTAGCATCTGCTCGGATATGCTCATCCTGAGAAACGACAACGTCCCCTTTACGACCAGAGATAGTCACACTTTGAACTTCATCTTTAAAAATCCCCTCGCCCCAAGCTCGAGCCGCTTCTTTCTGGCTTCTGACAGCATAGGAATCAACTTCTTCACGGCTGATAGAATATTTCACGGCAAGGTTTTCTGCTGTGATGGCCATCGGCAAATTTACATAAGCATCCGACAACCCCGTAGATAACGCGTCTTCGAGCTCAGCATTCCCCATACGGTAGCCGAAACGAGCTCCACGAGCCACATACGGAACCTGAGTCATGTTCTCACTACCCCCAACCAAAGCCACGTCGCAATCACCAGTCATGATCTGAAAAGCCCCTTGAACAATCGACTCAAATCCAGAACCACACAAGCGATTGATCGTGACAGCCGGGATGCTTTCACTCGCTCCCGACTTCAAAGCAACGTGCCTCGCGAGGTAGGCCGCATCAGACGAACTTTGGATGACGTTTCCAAAAATTGAATGTCCCAACTCAGTAGGATTCAATCCACACTGAGCTAGGGCTGCCTTTGTAGACTCAACAGCGAGATCTGTAGCTGTCAGTCCAGAGAAAGATCCTCCAAACTTTGCGAATGGGGTTCTTTTGGCTGCTACGATTACAATTTTTTCTAAAGACATGTTTGAGCTCCTGTTACGAATGTATCATCCGCCTCTAAAGATTTTGAAATAAAACTATTGGACTGGCGTGCCTCATCTTTGGAAACAAAAGGTCCCACCAAGATTCTAAACCATTTACCACTATCACCTAAATTAACCTCACAAGAGACGACTTTCTCATCAAGCAATTTTTTTCTATAGGTTTTCAAAAGTTCCATCACGTCGGAACGATCATGCACTCTTTGATCCAAGGCACGAACCTGTACAAAAACAGGGCCAACAGTCCCCTTCAAAAAGAAAGACTGAACATCTTCGATCTTTTCCTTTTGAGCTGCTGGAAGCTGCTGCTCCACCATGCTAATGCGCCAGCTCATAAAGGCACCTTCAGGCTTCAATTCCGCAGGAGCCTCTCTCTCAACTGGCACGTAACCTTCTTTTTCAAAGCGAAACTTCTGTGCTTGCTTCTTGAGCCTCGTCTCAATTGGAGTGGTCCCCACCCGCTCCCCATCAACAAAAACCACAACCCCTACCGGAGTGCTGTTGATCGACAAAACCGTCGCTTCATTTTTACCTTGAGGGTCGGAAAGAGGGGCCTCTTCAGAAAGTGGTTCTTCTTGAGTATCCGACTCAAAAAGGGAGGATTTCTCAGCAACATCCAGGGCCTTCTGATCAGACGAAGCACGCTCTTCCTCAGTACCATCTTCCGCAGCTACAGCTTCTTCTTCACCATGGGCTTCTTCAGTTTCTTCGTCTTTTTTATCAATTTCAGATTTGGCTGAATGAAAATTGGGACGGTCCTCGATCACAAGTCCTTTAGGCTCAGCATCGGCCTCGACATGACTTTCACTTTGCGCCTGTGGCTCTACTGGCCCCGAGTGCATCAACCACCACAAAACTCCCGCCCCACTCACAGAACAAAATAGTAGAAAATAAAAAAGTTTATTCACGACCTTAACCTCACAGAATAACCCTCTTTCTTCAAGGTACCCAAGAGAGCCTTAACATGGTCTGGCCCACGCGTTTCCAGTCTAAAATTAATCTTGGTGAAACCAACGGCCGTCTCTGTTGAAAGTCGATCATGATAAAGATCCAGAACATTAGCCCGACTATCACCCACTAATTTCGTAATTCTGGCCAATTCCCCCGGTCGATCTTCCACAATCAAATCAAAAGACAACCAGCGCTCCGTTTGAACCAATGCTCTTTCAATAATCGTAGAAATCATATTCACATCGATGTTTCCACCGCAGATCAAAACGACAGTTGGAACCTTAGGGTCCAACTTAATTCGGCGGCTCAAAAGTGCCGCAATACCAGCAGCCCCCGACCCTTCGGCAACCATCTTGCCTGTTTCCATCATATAAAATAAAGCGTTTGCCACATCATCATCACTAACAACAACGACGTCTTCGCAAAGTTCTTTGACGTATCCAAACGTTAATTCCGAAACGCTTTTTACGGCCAAGCCTTCTGCAAGAGTTCGAGGGTGTGTGCGTGTTGCTTGAACGATACTCCCCTTCTTAAAACTTTTGCTCATGGCATCCGCAGCTTCACTCACCACTCCAAAAACTTTTGTATTCGGGCGAAGCGCTTTCAACGCGAGCGCAGTTCCACTAACCAGGCCACCGCCCCCAATAGGAATGACAACCTGAACAGGATCTGATTCTTTCAAACCCGCGGCGAGCAACTGCTCATGAATTTCAATACCGCAAGTTCCCTGCCCCGCAATCACGTCTTCATCAGCATAAGCATGAATATAGGCCGACCCGGATTTCTCCTTAAGAACTTCAAGCGCTTTAGCATAGGCTTCGTCGTAGATCTTTCCATGAAGAATCACCTCAGCCCCATATCCAGCTGTTGCCACAGATTTAATCAGGGGAGTTCCTTCGGGCATCACAATCGTCGATGGCACACCAAGCTTTCCGGCCACATAGGCCACAGCCTGAGCATGATTGCCTGCACTAGCGGCCACAAAGTGTTTCGCATCCTGAGGCTTCTCTTGAAACAATTTTAGGATTTTGTTTGCGGCTCCTCGAACTTTGAAGGATCCCGTATTTTGGAAAGTCTCTAGCTTCAAAAAGAACGGAGCATCGGATTGCATTTTTACCTGCAGCGCACTCCACTCTCTCAGCGGAGTCGTTACAGCGTAATCTCGGATTCTTTGCCGTGCAGCATTAATGTCATCAATCGTTACAGACTTTTGGGCCATACCCAAGCCATACTAGAACTAGACTGAAAAGCTAGCAACCGATTGGAATGATAAAGAGAGAAACGAGAAAAGCCAGAAATTCCTAAGAATTTCTGGCTTACAACGACACCAATTCTGCTAAAAAATTAGTGGTTCAAAAGTACTTCCGGAAGCAGGCCATACCAAAGATTGGGATCATCTTCAAAGCTCTTTGGAAGAGACTTAAAGTTTTCAATCTGCATTTCAGTGAGAAGTTGCTGAGAGGCCTTTGCCTCAACGTTGGCCTTCATCACAGTGTCAAGTACTGCTCCAGTCAGCTTGAAATCACCCTGCTTATGACCATCAACGAGGAATCGAGACTCCTCCTCTAGCTCATTAAGGTAAATATCCATTGTGACTATCGTGTCATAATCAACATAATCGTAAGTTTCTTCGGTAATGGAAGCATTGCGCGCAGCAATAAGCTCCGCAGCCTCTACAGCCATTTGATTCTCTTGCTGGGCTTGTCCAATCACATATCCCTCAAACTCATGCTTGAATCTTCTCCACTCCTGCATCCAGAAAGCATCATACTCAGCATCACTCATTTTAGTTTTGGCCCAAGCATTTCCAACCGGATTCATGAAGTGAAGTAGTTTTGCCCAAGCTGTTCCCTCTTGGTCCCAGGTATTCAATGTCACATTTCCTCGTCCACCAGAAGGCAAACCGTTCGGCATGGCGCCCGCATTAACAGCATCCAATGCAGGTGATGAAGAAGAATCTGAAGCCGTTCCGCGACCCGAGCCACTTTGCCCTGGCGCTATAAAGTTATAGTTTTGAGGCCCAAAAGTCGCCAAGCGAGACAAAGCCGAATTCTCAGAAAGAATGGCCGCCTGATAGGCATCATACTCGGCTTTTTTCACGCCCAGCTGTCTTGTAATTTCATACAACTGAGCTTGAGATTCTTTCATAATCCCTGAAATCTTTTTTGCAGACTTATCCCTCATATCGATAGCTGTATCAGCAACGATCCCATCATACTGGGCAATCAGACTGAGAATGTTTTTATGGGCTTCTTCACTTTTCGTGCGCGCCAGATTGATGTTGTTGATTCTAGATTGAATCGTTTGTTTAACACTATCTTGGACTTTCCTAACATTGGCCCCAACGTTTCCGATGTCGCCAAGCCCCTGCTGTTGTCCACCAATTTGACCCAATTGCCCCAGTAAACCTTGTCCTGTTGAGCGTGAAGCCGATGTTCCCGTCGTGCGCATCACCACTCGACTAACCTTGTTTGCTGTTTCGGCACGACCAGCCCTACGAGCACTAGATGATGTCATTCTCGATCGGTCCAAACCTTTTGCAATAAATCTTCGGGTATTTGATGCTCCTGATTGCATGCGAGTTGCACCAAGTTGGGCGTTCTGCCCTTTTCTAATATCAGAGCTAGATTGTCTCACCGCTCGGCTCAAGGACTGACCTTGCTCAACACCGCGACTAGCGGCAGAAACGACGGCATAACCGGAGGCACCAGTCCTCATCACGTTTCGACTCACATCAGAGCGAGGCCCCGCTTGGCTGTTTACAGTGGAAATACCTGTACGATTTCTCGAAACACTATCAAAATTATCCAAGCCAGGAGCTGGATTCAAATACAACCAATCATCGGCGCTCAAGTTATTGCCTGGCAATCCAGTAACAACCGGTGGAAGCCTGCGCAAACTGTCAATGTAAGGAGGGTTTGCCATTTGAGGCAATCCCCAAGCAGCTGGATCTCTCGACTGATCCACAATCGCATTCCAAGCCTGCATTTCATTCGGGTCACAACTAAAGTCTAACCCGCCGCCTTGAATTGGTGCAGCACCAATGCCAGTCGTCAAACGCTGGTACTGGGTATCCATGCTTGCGCCCCACAAAGGGAGCAATCCACACTTTATCGTTTTCCCAAGAGCATTGATCATTTTTTTCGACATCGGTTCACGTCGTGTTTGATAGCGTTTGGCCTTGATACGGCATCTCGCCATAGACTCAAACACTTCTTGCTCGTCATAAAATTCATCGTTCTGAGAATGGCCCCTTCTTAAAGCATCAAGCGTCGTCTTCTTTTCACGAATGATTGTCACAAAATCTTGAGCGGTGAGCCTTTCAACTTCAAGAGGGTTTGGATTCCTCATAAAACTTGCGGGAGTCGTTACAGCCAATGCTCTGCCAAGATCCTGCGTTAGCGCATCAGCCTCACCAAGCATCTGCTTACACTCTGAGCTATCTTTACTCAGACCATTTTCCCTGCAGCAAGCCGCAACAGCACCATCAAGATCAGCTTCATCAAAAGCTTTTATGGCCTTTTCAATTATAGATGTGTGTTCGTTCATCTTATCAGAGCTTGAATCCCTAGATGCACCAGCTTGCTGAATGCTAGCTGGCTTGTATAGGATTTCTCCAACACCAACGATAGCGTTATCAAAAGCCTTTTGAGCATTTTCAAGACGAGGGAGTTTCACCTTGTCTTGAACACATTTTTGCATCCCACCCAAAGCTCCTTTTCTCTGAAGTTCTTCAAGTTCTTTTTCTTTTGCAGCGATGATTCGACCTAGGCTAGCTGCCTGATCTGTTGCAGCTTCTTTCTCTTCATCAGTTCCTCTGCCCTGGGCAACCTGTGCCTTAGTTTTTTCTGCTTCAAGATTTCCAATTTCCGTATTTAAACGAGAGATCTTATTTTTTTCAGAGGCCGTCAAACCTACTCCGCCCCCTCCACCAAAACCATCTTCAATCCCTTTGACGAATTTTTCAGCAGCACTTCTCGCTCCAGTTTTCGACAAAACTTCATTAAAAGGGTTCAAAAGATAAGAACGTTGCAGTTGGGTGTAGTATTCATTAACGGTTTTGCGATCATCTGCATCAACAATAGTATCGAGCCTTGATGCTAAAGTTCTTTGCTGATCACTGTAACGATCTGCAGCGGTATTGACGAAAGCATAAAAGCTTTTCATCTGGGACGAAGGCGACCCATCTGCCGCATTGGCACTTTCGAACGAACTAAAACCCAGCCCCAAGACCAAGCTCCAAATTGCCATTCCACGAATGTGGCTCATTCCCCTATTAATTCCCCTGTTTTTCATCGACGTATCCTTCCCCTATTTTTGGTCTTACTGACCTAAAAAATTTGGAGGAGGCGATCTTCGAGGTGCCCCAGCACCTCGTGTCGAATCCCTTCGAATATTGTTTTGCCTTCCTGGCTGTCCGCGCTCCGCCATACTATCTGACGTATTTAATGCCCTAAATGGAACTGACGTTCTACTCACACCTTGCCCTGCAGGGGCACGATTATCCAATGCCTGTAAACTTCCAGCTCCACCGCTTTTGCGCATGGTCAATTCTTCATTGACGGCCGCAAGCAAGGCACGAGAAGCATCATTGTATTTCATCATTTGCTTAATTTTAGGATCGCTGATCAACTCCGGATGCATCAAGCCCTGAGGCGATGTAGCTGCAACACCTTGCAAACTCATGCCCGCAAGTGAACTCATTTTAGCCAAGCATGAAGCCTGTCTCTCGAGTTGTTTCGTACCCTCAGCACTCGGAACCGCCATACGCTCCACATGCTCTTTTGCTTTTTCTTGGTAAGCCCCATCGTCCATGCCGCTAGCAAGCGCCATGGGGTCTGCCCCAAACAAAGCAGCCATTTCAACATCGTCGCCTTCTCCAGTGGACATCAAGTCACCCATGAAACTTCCGAAGAAAGAGCATCCCGCCCCACGAGCTTGAAGCGCGTTGTACATAGGCATAATAAGCTTATCAATTGGACGTGACGTGTTTTGGTTGGCCATCATCTGACGACGAGCCTGGCAATGCTGTACCAGTTGCATAAAGTTATTGTGAACAGCACCATTGCGTTGCTCATCTTGCTTAGCGACCTCGCCTTTGGCTTCGCGCTCTTTTCGCTTCTCTGCAATCTCGGCGTCCCGCTTCTTAAAGAAAGATTCACATTCCATTCGACTGGCTGGAGACAATTTTTTAAATCGATCCTCTCCAATGACTTTGAGGATAACCGCGCAGGTATCTTCATTATTTGCTAGCTCAGGATTCTGTCTCAATGCTTTGGCGATGTCATACTTTGCCTGGAGATCAGCCCTCTCTTGAGCCCGACCTTTCGTATCTGTTTCTCTCTCAACTTGAGCCGATAGTTCGCCAATATCACTGGTGATGTCATTCTTATCGCCAAGAGCGTCTAAACGATCGTTCAAGGCATCATTCATAGCGCTGGAGCGACTCGCGCCGAATACATCTCGTGATGCTTTATTTGCTAAACCTTCTGGGAAATCTTTCATGGCTTTTGCCAATCCATCTTCATCCATTTTTTCCAATTCGCCTACTTCGTAGGCTTCAGTGTCTAAATTCTTATTCACATGTTTTTCAAGAAACTCCTGCATTTGAGTATCAGTGAAATCTTCGAACTTGCGTTGCATAGCACGGCTCCAGTCAGAGCGACTAATGCTGTCGTCCAATTGTACTTCTTGAGTGACGATGACTTTATGCTCACCATCTTTAACTTTTTTCACAACGAGCTTTTGAACTACCTTAAAAGGATAGTCTTTGATCTTGTGCTCAGTTGTTTTAAGTTCTTTCGTCTTACCGTCTTTAAGGTCTTTGAGATCTTTGGCAATGCCCTCGGTTGGCGCTTCAACAGCCAATGCCGTCTTCGCCTCAGCTATCGCTGTCTGGAAAACATCTTTATCAGCCGTCGCCCTAGTCTCCCAGTCGCTCTTAGAAGCGAGTCGACCTCTGACATAGCGCTGGACCCAAGAACCAAAGTCTTTCTCTAATTCAAGAGCCTTAAGTTCGTCTTTCAAACCAGTAACTTCTTCACGACTGGCGCGTTCTTTGGTCTCGCGCATCGCTCTGATAAGTTCGGCTTCTTGTTCTTTCAATTCACTTGCAGAGGAGCTACTACGATCCAATAAGAATTCGTAGACGCTTTCGTCTTCATCGCCATAAGCAAACGCATTCCCTGCACTCAATATGTATATAGATAGAGCCATCCCCATAGCTCCACGGACAGTTAGTCGCATGATAGTTCCCCTCAACTTTCAGTTTAACGGAATCTTCACACCAATTGGAAGGGATTTCTGCCTATCTTTTGACATACTTAGTGTCTAAGCTTTTTACAGAGGTCTATATATTCAAGGAGATAGCTTAAATCTTCAAAAATAAAGATTTCTCAAAATTGTCAAAATCCGCAAAAAACTTCAGGAAACAAAACATTTAGACCTACAACTCAGGCGTAAATCCACGTCTCATGAGGTTCTCAGTCTGAGTTCTTCCTGACATGAATTGGAGCAAGTAATCCGGCCCACCAGCTTTCGCGCCGACGCCTGACAACTTGAAGCCACCAAATGGCTGTCTGGAAACAATCGAACCCGTGATCCCTCTATTAATATAGAGGTTACCGACTTGAGCTTCATTACGAAACTTTTCGATGTTCTTTGGACTACGAGAGAAGATTCCCCCCGTAAGAGCATAATCACTATCGTTCATATCGTGAATCCCCTCTTCAAGAGACTTAATCTTATGAACCACAAGTAGCGGACCAAAATGCTCGGCCTGAGAAAGCTCACTCTTAAAATCATCATCGACAAAAATGGTAGGAGGCACAAAGCAGCCCTTCTCCATCATTTCTTCTGAAACCTCTAACTGAGCGACGACTTTGTCTTTGTTGCGCTCTATAACACCAAGCAATCTCTGCTGCGCTTCTTTGTCGATCACGGCAATGATTTTATTTGAGAAATCCCGAACAGGTCCGATATGTGTGGACTTCAAACTTTGGCAAAGTCGTTCCAGAAACTTGTCGAAACAAGACTCATGGACAAGCACCCTCGACAAAGCAGAACACTTTTGACCCTGGAAATGAAATGCTGACTTCACGGCGCCAAGAACCGCCTCATCGAGGTCAGCATCGTCATCAACAATCAAAGCATTCTTGCCGCCAAGCTCGGCCACAACTCGTTTGATGTGCCTTTGTTCAGGGGACGGAGAATAAGCACTTTTAAGAATCTGCAAACCGACGTCGCGAGATCCTGTGAAGTTAATGATATTAACTTTAGGATGCTTCACAAGATGAGCCCCAATGTCTTCACCTTTTCCAGGCAAGAACTGCATCACCTCTTTCGGAAAGCCCACTTCAAGCATCATATCGAGTAGAACGGCCGCGATACCAGAAGACTGCTCTGCAGGCTTCATCAATACCGCATTACCTGCCAGCAAAGGGGCAACTGTCATTCCGCAAAGAATAGCTAGTGGGAAGTTCCATGGCGCAATCACCAAGGCTAGCCCCTTACCCTTATAAACATAGTGATTTGATTCACCAGGAAGTTGTCCTCGCTCTTGAGGCTCCGCAAAGCGAAGCACGGAATCCGCGTAGAATTCACAGAAGTCGATCGCTTCGCAAACATCACCATCTGCTTCGGGGCCAGACTTTCCAACTTCATCCATGATGATAGCCATAAGTTCGAATTTTCTATCGCGCATTTTCTGCGACAGCTTTCGAACAAGCGAAATACGATCGTGGACAGAATACTTTGTATTCCATCCCTGAAAAGCCCCCAATGCAGACTCAACCGCTTTTTCACAAAGATCAATATCACTCTTAGCATACTTCGAAACAATCAACGATTGATCTGCTGGAGAAGAATGCTCCCCCATCTCAAAGCCTTCAACTCTTTTTCCTGCGACAAATGGGTAAGCCTCGATAGGATATTTTTTCTGAATATTTTTAAGGGCAATTTCTAGTTGCTCACGGTTCTTGTCGACAGCAAAATCGACTGGAGACTCATTCCTAAAGATCACCTCTTCTTTAGATTCTATCGCTTCTTTGATCTTGGTTTTAGGATCAACAAGAAGTGCGCCTTGCTCTTCTTGTTTGACAAATTTTGCACGCAAAAAGCCTTCGTTTGAAGTGTTCTCCAACAGTCTTCGAACGAGGTATGCCATTCCAGGAAGCATCTCCCCAACAGGCACATACTCTCGCAGCCTATAACCCATTTCACTCACAGCCTTCTTAAAAGGATCTGCCATTCCAAAAAGCATCTGAATTTCTAAGGCTTGTTTTGGAATGCCCAGATCTTCCGCAAGACTCATACCGAAGGCTAAGTTTCTTACGTTATGGCTTCCAAGAGCCGTGTAAATATGAGGGAACGCGCGGAGCATGATCTCCGTACATTCTTCAAAACACGCATCACTCTCTGCTTTCTGAGTGAACACGGGAATTTCCCAGTTGTTCTCCTTTGCTTTGATCACCTCGTAATCCCAGTAAGCCCCCTTAACGAGTCTCACAGTAATAGGAGTCTTGCGTTTCTTCGCAAAACGTACGACGCGATCACAATCTCTCGGAGCTGACTTCAAGTAACACTGAAGAACCACACCAAAATAAGGATAATCCTTAAAGGCCTCTTCCATAAACAATTCTTCTGCGATTGTAAGAATGATATCTTTGTAATCGACCTGCTCCATGTCGAGGTTCACGCAGACGTTTCTTTGCATGGCCGCTTCGAGAATGGGACGAAGGCGGTTTTTGATCTCATCCACAGAATCCCTAAAACCGTAACTAGAAATTTCAGAATACAAACTAGAACACTTCACAGATACGTTAGCTCTGGGAAGCTTCAACTTTCCTGCATCTTCAAGGATCTCATTGTGTGGCCAAGCTTTAACTTCGTCCGCGAGCCCAGTCACAAGCTCCAAATAACGAGCCTGATACTCCAAAGCTTCTTCGTTTGAAACAACAGCTTCTCCTAAAATATCTACCGTAAAAGCTAAGCCCTGCTTCCAGTGTTTTTCCAAGGACGGAAGTGCTTCTTTCGAGTCCTTACCCGCAATAAATGTCTGAGCCATAGACTCCACATTTTTTCGAATCGTCGATGATGCCATTTTTCCTATGATCCCACCCGTGGAAGCAACGCCCATCGCAGCTTTCATCGATGCTGGAATTTTAGATTCTTCATCAAGAAAATATTCTTTTACGTGTTTGCTGACTTGTTCAGCTTGAGTCAGAGTGGGAAGCACATCCACGAAGCGAAACATTTGCACCTTGAAGTCATGATTATGCATGGACCAGTCCATCATTTTTCCTGACCAGAACCCCTTGTCGAATAAGCTCATCGTTGATTTTGAAGAGAGGGTAAAAAGTTGGTTGCCGAGTTCGTTGATTCTAGCTTCTAGCTTAGTGTGCATGCCTGGCTTTCTAGTGCCTTGGCCCCCGAAATGGCAATAGCATTTAAACACTGCGTCTCCTCATGAGTGTCTCACCCCCTCCTCATCCTCACCAAGGTGCGTAATGAGCTCTCAAAAGACTATTAGACAGACAAACTTGCTCGAATAAGGTGAATCCATGAACATTGCTATCATTGGATCAAATCGCGGTATTGGCCTCGCTCTTACGGAGCATTACAGCAAGGAACACCAAGTGTATGCCTTTTGCCGCAAAAGCTCCTCGGAGCTTGTAGCGCTAAAGGCCCAGGTCATAGAAGGTTGCGACGTCTGTTCCAAAGAAGCTCTGGATCAATCCGCCCAGAAAGTTAAAGGCGTTGAGTTTGACCTCTTCTTACATGTCTCCGGCATTATGAGAGATGAAAGCTACGACTCGCTCAATCCTGAGACCATCCAAGAACAATTCATGGCCAACTCCATCGCCCCCCTGCTCTCAGTAAAAGCCTTTGAGAACAACCTCAAAAAAGGAAGTAAAGTCGGCCTACTGACTTCACGTATGGGATCCATCGCAGACAACGATTCCGGGGGGCGCTACGGCTACCGGATGTCCAAAGCAGCTGTGAACGCTGGCGGAAAAAGCTTATCTATCGACCTCAAGGATCGAGGCATTAGCGTGTTCTTGATCCATCCAGGTTTCGTGAAAACCGACATGACGGGTGGCCAAGGTCTCCTGACAACGCAAGAATCAGCTCAAGGCATCGCGAAAGTCATGGCTTCCCATGGTATTGAAGCGACGGGAAGCTTTTACCACTCAAGTGGCGAAGTGCTTCCTTGGTAGCTAAAGCGACAGACTTTTTGCCAGCGGGATGAGTGCCAAAACCCGTCCCAACTTGGGCAAGAACTACTAGATGTAGCGCCAAACTAACTGAAAAATCGCCTCTCCGCGCTCTAGATACTTCTTCTCAAAGTGGGTGCGCCCCACATAGTGATCTTGCTTCTGCTTTGTTAGATTCTCATCCTTTACTAATTTCAGTGTAGGAGTTCCGGCGAGGACCTTACGTGCCTCATCCGCATAAAACTTCTCATTCGTAGCAAGCTCTAGCTCCCCACCATCTTTCAGCCGAGTCAACAAGAACTCCATAAAGGGCATGTTATGCCATCGCTTATTGGACTGCGACGCCTTCGGGTAGGGATTGGGATAAAGAAGAAATATTTTATCTATAGAGCGCTCTGGCAAAAAGTGAACAGCAAACGATTCTGCATCACATTGAAAGAAATCGAGATTCATCAAAGCTTCGCCCTTTATTCGGTGGGCCTCCACACGTTTTCTAAACTTCTCAAAGCGCTCAGACGAATGTTCTACCGCCAGCATTCGGTGTGAAGGATTTGCGATCGCGTATTGAATCGGATGCTTGCCTACTCCGGGGCCAATTTCAAAGACGTTGGTTTGCCCTAGATCAATAGGTCGATCCAAGACAACGCCGCGAGGCTGGAATATCTTATCTGCTTGAAACTTACGCATAAAATTCTAACTACCCGCCACAACTAACGGGATTTGGAGCTTTGATTCATCATGTTCACCGCAACAAAGGCGCAAGCCACAAAAAGTAGAAACATCACAAAACTACCTTGGAAAAAGTGCTGACTCGGATACGGAGAAAGAGACTCTCTGAGCGCCCTCATCCCATAACTTAAGGGGTTCAATGTCGTCGCCCATTTGAAAAAGAAATTTTCGTTCTGCGCCGGAAAAACGGCGCCAGACAAAATCCACATCGGCATCAACACCACATTCATAATGCTGTGGTAGCCCTGAACGGAATCGAGCTTCCACGCAAAAACAAAACCTAGCGCCGTCAGAGCCGCGCCCATAATGAAAAGTAGAGCGAAGGCCTGAACAATGGAATAAAATTCAAAACTAAACCCTGTTACGAGCGCGATCGCAATCAAGACCAATCCTTGCATCAGACCCAAGACAGCACCACTCAAAATCTTAGAAAGAAAGATACTCCACCTCGAAACGGGGGAAACTAAAACACCTTGAAGAAAACCTTCATTACGATCTTCAATAACAGAAATGGTAGAAAAGATGGCAGTGAACAGAACGCTTAACGCCAATATACCCGGGAAGAAAAACTCGAAGTAGCCGCCAGAATTCACAACCTCTGTTCCCGTTTGAATGCTCGCCTGGAAGCTGCGCCCCAACCCGCCACCTACCAAAAACCAAAATACGATGGGCGTGACCACCGCCCCAATGACCCGGCTTTTCTGACGAAGAAAGCGAATGATTTCTCGTTTAAACAATACCCAAGTGGATCTCATTTTAATTCTTCAGCTCCTTACCAGTTTTTTGCCAGTAAACGTCAGCTAAGGTTCCTTGACTCCACTCAAGAGCATCAATTTCATGCCCCATCAAAGGCTGAAATCTGGGCCACAAATCTTCCATTTGAGCGACTTCCAAACGAAGCCTGCCATTGATCTGCTTAAGATCCGAACTTTCTCTCACTCCGATATGCTCCAATTCGTGAGACACTTTCTCAGTCAAAGAATCTAGATCCTGCGATGAAAGCATCACCACGGATTTACCAAAGGATCTTTTTAAAGCTTCGGGACTTCCTTGAGCGACAACATGCCCTTCAGACATAAAGACCAGCTCATCGCAAAGCTCAGCCTCCTCCATCAAATGAGTCGTAACGACAATCGCACGGTCGGGCCTCATGAACTTTTTCAGCAAATTCCAAAACTCATGGCGAGCCTTAGGGTCAAGCCCCGTTGTTGGTTCATCAAGAAGCAAAACCTTGGGGTCGGCGAGCATCGTCTTCGCGAGCTCGGCCCTTCTAGCCAATCCGCCAGACAAGTTCTTTACTCGAACATCTCGTTTATCACTCAACCCCAGTGCTTCTAGATTTTCACGAATTTTTGCATCAGCACCGGACGACGACAAACCAATCAATGCCGCATGAATGTCGAGATTTTCAAGAACGCTCAACTGAGGATCCAGGCTCGGTGATTGAAACGTCACACCGATCAGGCGGCGAATCGCCTTGGGGTCTTCAATAACAGAAACTCCGCCGACAAATACTTTTCCACTTTGGGCTTTAATTTGAGTCGAGAGAAGTTTGAAGCTTGTGGACTTGCCACTACCGTTGGGCCCAAGAATTCCGGAAATTTTTCCGTATTCTAAACTAAAGTTCAAATCCTTGAGTGCCTCAGTCTTAAGCTTAGAATCATGATACACGTAGCTCACGCCTTCGATATGAATAGCTTTTTCAAACATGTAGGCTACGACTCCTTTTTGGGACCATCAGGATCATTGAGTTGGGACCGATCACTCTTATAGACCTTCCACGCGATAAAACAAACAATGCTCACAGGTAAAAAGAAAAAGGCTGTACTGATCGCCAGAATTTTAGGCGTAAATGCAAAGCTCTGCCCACAAGTGGCGCATGCCCATAAGGAAGTAGAATAAAGAGTGATTCCACCCAGAAAAAGAGCAATAAAAAAGACGCTTAGATTCGATCTAAGCGTCCCCCTATTCAATGGTTTCGAGTAGAGACTCACTCCCACTCGCCGCCTTCTTCAGGCTCTGCAAGCACTTCTTCCTGAGCAGGAGCCCCGTGCGTATCTTCTTTTTCTGAAGACATTCCAGCATGCGCCTCTGCGTGCTCATTTGAGTCACCCTGTCCACTCGTGGTTGGATAGACCACGCCTCGTGCCGGCTCAGCTTCATAAATACTGATCGGACGAGACGGAGTGTCAGCGATCAACGCTCCTACATAAATCAAAATGCAAAGTGGAGAGGCCGCAACCCAAATGGTCCATGGCTTTTCATGATTAAGGTGCATATAATAGTAAGCCACAAAAAAAGCCTTAGAACATGACAGAGCCACAATCGCCATTGTGATGATCGTCTTCATGGGTTGCTCAGCGTGAGGAACGAAAGTCAGCCCCACTTCCACCACCGTAATAACCGCGAGGATAATAGCGACTTTGATATAAGTTTTTATTTTTTCATCATAAGTTAATGCAGCCATCGTCTAAATCCTCAAATCAAATACATGAATGTGAATACCAAAATCCACACCAAATCCACAAAGTGCCAGAAGAGTCCACAGACTTCGACTTCATTACAATCACCACTGTCATACTTACCAGCAGCCGCGCGACCAGCGATAACGATCAGGTAGATCACCCCAGATAAGACGTGCAAACCGTGAAAGCCCGTGACCACGAAGAAAGTTGAGGCAAAGAGAGGATGTCCTCCCGTGAAGTTAGATAGAGTCATCCCAAAGGCATCTGCCAAATGATTGTATTCGTAAGCCTGTAAACCAAGGAACAAGATCCCACCGAAGATTGTGAATCCGAGATACTTCAACATCCCCGCACGGTCCTTGGCTTCGCCTTTGGCTTGCGCAATAACCATGGTCACAGAAGACACGATAAGAAGAGTGGTCATCGCTGTTGATAACCCAATACCCAAAATACTAGCAGGATGAGGCCAATCCGGAGTTCTGGCCCTGATTAAGGCATAGCCCAGTAAAAATCCAGCAAACATCATCGCATCCGTAACGATGTATAGCCACATGCCTATTTTGCCGTGGCTTGCAGTTCCAAATTCATCGACATTACGAGGCTTCTTAGGGCCGGCGTAGTCACCGTGGTGTTCATCATGAGTTGTTGTTGCCATTTGACCCCATAAACTAGATCGAAAATGCCCGTTCATCAACGGCAATGATCTTTAAAGTGAAGTTGCTGAGATCCAGAAGCTCGAGTAAGTAATTTGGACACCATGTTAGAAGAGGCAGCCGGCAACTATTCATTTTTCTTTCCCACCTTCAATGCTTGCATGAATTTCACAGCAGCCGTTTTGCTATTTTTCGGATATCGAGCCATCAAAGCCGGCAAAAAAGAAACCCACGGGAAGATCATGTTCGCAGCCGTAGTGGCCTCCGCCATTTTTTTGAGCAGCTATCTCTACTATCACTTCAATTACGATTCCTATAAATTTGCCGGAGAAGGTTTTTGGCGCCCCGTCTATTTTTTCATTCTCATCAGCCACATTATTTTGGCCGTAGTCCAGCTCCCATTTATCTTTAGGATGTTATGGCTGGCCTATAAAAAACGATTCCAAGAACATGCCAAAATCGCCAAATGGGTCTGGCCAGCCTGGATGTACACCTCGGTCACCGGCGTGATCGTTTACCTCATGCTTTACATTATTTTCAGCCCAACTAGCGGGCCTGTGTTTTAGAAGGAAGCAAAAGATATGGAAGCCACGTTGAAGCACACACAGTCCCTAAAACGTTTCCACATTTTGGCGTGGATCACAGCCCTTAGCACTTTAGCACTGATCACACTGGGCGGTTTTGTTCACAACACAGGGTCGTCTTTGGCCTGTCCAGATTGGCCACTCTGCTTCGGCCAAGTCATGCCGAAAATGGAAGGTGGCGTCGCGATCGAGCACTCGCACCGTCTTCTTGCAAGCTTTGTAGGACTCTTAAGTATAGGGCTTGTTTATCTGGCTCACCCCATTAGAGCTCAACACCCAAAACTCTACAAAGTAAGTATTTACGCACTTTTAGCCGTCATAGTTCAAGGGATACTTGGCGGCATTACCGTCATCTACAAACTCCCCCCAATGGTTTCAACATCACATCTTGGACTCTCGCAAATCTACTTCGCCATCACACTTTGGATGGTCTTGCGCTCTCGCGGAAATTCACTAAGCGGCCCAGCGCCGAGCAGTAAAATCCTAAAATTTTTAGCAACCGTGACTGGCCTCCTCTTTCTTCAAATGCTCATCGGCGCCGCCATGAGGCACACCGGGGCCGGAGCCGCCTGCGGCTTAGGTCCCGAGTATTCTGTTCTTTGCTTGGACGCCGCAACTGGCGGCACGACATGGTGGCCGGAGCAAGCGCAATCTCAATTTCATGTGATCCACAGATATCTTGGCATTCTCATGGTCTTCTTCATTGTGGGCGCCACAATTCCCCTCATTAAATGGGCCAAGGCCAATGGCCATAAAGTCATACGCATATTGTGTGTCGCCGCCCACGTGGTCGTGCTGCTTCAAGTCATTCTTGGGATCATGAGCGTGATGAGCCACCTTGGCCCAAGCGCCGTAACGCTGCACTTAACTTTTGCAGCCGCCCTCTTTGCGCTACTCATAAGTTTGAATATACTCAGTCGGGAAGCAAAAAACTCGTAGAAAGATATATGTAAATAGAGGTCGCCATTTTGCAAAGTTTTCGATTGATTCAATCGCAGATCAAGCACAAAAAGGCGCTGAAGCTTAGTCCGCCTACGAGCTCAACTGAGAAAACAAACTGTGAAGACAACATTGACGCAAAAGATTTCTGACTATCTATCGCTGATGAAGCTGAGGCTTAGCGCCTTGGTGATTCTAACGGCGGCTTGCGGCGCTGCGGTTGCTCCCGATGCTTTAGGCCAATTCTCAATTCTATCTTGGTTCTACCTTATTAGTGGAACCGTTTTTATTGTCGGCGCAGCCAACGCCATGAATTGTTTTCTTGAGCGTGATGTCGATGCCCTTATGGAACGCACGGCTGATCGTCCCCTAGTAACGGGTCGCATGGCTCCGGTAGAAGCTTTATTTTTCTCCGTCTTTACGGCGAACCTTGGCCTTTACCTGTTGTTTCAACTCAATCTCAACACGATGCTGCTTGGTTTTCTCGGATACGTTTCCTACGTTGCGATCTACACTCCCATGAAACGTAAAAGTATGGGCGCACTGTTTACTGGAGCGATCCCGGGCGCCATTCCCCCACTGATGGGCTGGGCCGCTGTTGAAAACAATTTGGGCTTGGGCGCATGGATTCTCTTTGGAATATTGTTCGTATGGCAGCTGCCACACTTCATTGCGATCTCTCTATTTAGACAATCCGAATACGACAACGCGGGACTCAAAACAGTTCCCGGAACTATGGGCGCACACAGTGCCATGCTTCAAATGATTTTTTGGACTGGTGTTCTTGGAATTGTCAGCGTCCTCCCTGCCTTCTTCGGACTTGCAAGCCCTCTTTACTTCGGCGTGGCTTGTTTGCTCTCCGTAGCCTTTTTGATTCCCTGCTTAATGGGGCTCAAAGAAGGCCAAAGTTCACATTGGATAAGAACTGCGTTTTTTGGATCGTTGGCTTACTTGCCGATTGTTCTAGGAATGTGGGTTATTGATCAAAGAATTCAAACATGGCTTGGGAATTAATGATGCAAATGAAAACAGCGAGAAGAAACACTATGAAAACAAAACTCATCCAATTCGCAATTGTATTAGGCATGGCATTTAGCCTTGGAATGCTAGCTCCAGGATCTGGTGCTCAGTCTGCCTTGCAGACTGTAGTCCGTACAGCTATACCTGAAGCACATGCGCAGACCGAAGAAACTTACCACCAGCTTGACACCACTGACGGAGCACAAACTCATGCCGTAGGAAAAGAAGCCAATCCAAATGAATACTTTTGGAACCGCTACGCACCTCCGCACAGCATTTCTACTTACGGTCACCGCATTGACTGGCTTTTCAAGTACACTTCTTGGGCTGCCTTTGTCTTCTTTATGATCATGGTCATTGCCCTCGGGTATTTCATCATCAAATATCGTGAACGTCCTGGACACAAAGCTTATTACACACACGGCAAATCAACGAAGTCAGAGAAATGGGCACCGAAATTTCTCGACCTCGCTGTTTTCGTCTCTCTAGACCTAGTTTTGATGGGCTCCAGCTACCTTCACACTCGTGACATCATGTGGAACTACCCACAAGGTGAAGACGTCGTAAAAGTTCAGATCATGCCCCAACAATGGGCCTGGAACTTTCGCTATGCGGGCAAAGACGGCATCTTCAACACTCCCGACGACATCACCACCATCAACGAACTTCGCATTCCCAAAGGGACTCCAGTTCTTGCTCAGATCAAATCAAAAGATGTGATTCATGGCTTTATGGCACCGAACGTTCGCTCACAAATCGACGCGATTCCAGGCCTCATCACAAAGTTTTGGTTTGATGCCACGGAAACAGGTGATTTCGAAATTGCCTGTTATCACCTCTGCGGAACAGCCCACTACAAAATGAAAGCTTTCATGACCGTCATGGAAGAAAGTGACTACGAAGAATGGTTCGTCGAAAGCTCCGAGTGGGCTCAGGCGGCTTATGACGCTGAAGACCCTAGCGTAAAATGGGGTTGGAACTGGTCCATTAACAATTAATATTAAAATCAGTCAGTAAGGATTTGGTAATTAAAAATGTCAGACAACAATCAAGATCAAACAACAGAAGTTAAAGCCTACAATAAACTCTACTCCAATCACGATGACCACCTCCACCCGGAGCCAACATCAATTTGGACGAAGTACATTTTCTCCTTTGACCATAAAGTCATCGCGAAACAATTCCTTGTTTACGGATTGTGTTGGGGCTTCCTCGGAGCGCTGATGTCAGTGATGATTCGCTGGTGCTTAGCTCAACCGGGCGTTCCTTTCCCGATCATCGGGCAATTCCTCTTCCCTCACACGGGTGGCGTGATCCCTCCAGATTGGTATTCATCATTGTTCACAATGCATGGAACGATCATGATCTTCTTTGCGCTCACTCCACTTATTATCGGATTCCTTGGCAACTACGCTATTCCGTTAATGATCGGCGCGAGAGACATGCTCTTTCCATGGCTAAACATGGCAAGCTTTTGGGTTTTCTTCGCCTCAGGACTTATCATGCTTTACTCGATCTTCGTTCCCATGGGGCCAAGCTCAGTGGGATGGACATCTTACCCAACTCTAGCCCACTCACAATGGACACCAGGGCCTGGCCATTCTCTTTGGCTCGTAGCTCTCTTCCTTGCAGGGGTTTCCTCGCTAATGGGAGCCATCAACTATATTTCCACCATCATTCGTCTTCGTGCACCGGGCATGAGATGGAGAGATCTTCCTCTCACACTTTGGGGCATCTTCCTAACCTCTATTCTTAATGCCCTCTTCCTTCCCGTTCTCGCAGCAGGCCTATTGCTTCTCTTGATCGACAGAGAATTTGGAACAACCTTCTTCCTTGCAGCCTCCATCAGTGAGGCTGGAACTCAAGGTGATCCGATCCTTTATCAACATTTGTTCTGGATTTTTGGCCACCCGGAAGTTTACATCGTGATCTTGCCTGCCTGGGGCCTTGTTTCTGACCTTCTCTCCTTCTTCGCCCGCAAGCCAGCCTTCGGCTACAGAGCTACAGCGATCTCCATGTCAGCAATCTCAGTGTTGTCAGCACTGGTTTACGGTCACCACATGTTCACAACGGGATTATCACCGCTTCTTACGGCAGCGTTCACGACGCTCACCTTGTTGATTTCGATTCCATCTGGAATCTTCTTCCTCAACTGGCTTGGAACACTGTGGAGAGGCAGCATCCGCTTCACAAACCCTATGCTCTTTAGCTTGGGGATGGTCTTCACATTCGGACTTGGTGGACTCACAGGACTTCACCTTGCAGCGGTATCCACAAACATCATGCTCCACAACACTTACTTTGTTGTAGGTCACTTCCACCTCACAATGGCGGCATCTAGCTTGCTAGCTAGTTACGCCGCGGTCTATTTCTACTTTCCTAAAATGTACGGACGCATGATGAACAAGCGTTTAGGCCAAGCTCACTTTTGGCTTTCTTTCGTCCCGATTGTTTACATCTTCGTAACCATGATGATTGTCGGCTACGCAGGCATGCACCGCCGGACCTACAACCCTTACGAGTACAACTATCTCCAACACCTTTTGGCTTTGAACCAATACATTGGAGTAGCGGTAGCTATAGCGTTCTTTGCACAGTTCATCTTCGTGTTTAACTACTGGCGCTCCCGCCACCACGGCGTGAAATGCGGAAGCAACCCTTGGGAGATTGGTACTTTGGAATGGACGATCCCTTCCCCAGCTCCTTACTACAACTTCAAGGAAATTCCCGTTGTCCACAATGGACCACATGAATTAAGCAACCCCAAAACACCGGGTCGACTATTCATCCCTCAGGATGAATATGTCGAAGGAGTGAGTCACTCGTAATGCCTGCCGAAGTTTCATCAGCATCTGCCTCGTCTGGAGTACGAATGCAGCAGCACCCATCTGAGCGTGCCAAACTGACAAACAGTCAACTTGGCATGCTCGTGGCTATTGCCTCGTTTACGATGCTATTTGGAACGATGCTTTTGAGCTACTTGCTCATTCGCGCGAGACAAAACGTTTGGCCCCCTATCGGAGTTGAGCCCCTCGACAAGCAAATCACAACATTGTCGACGATTGTCCTACTAGGATCCTCCATTTTCGTGCACCATGCGATCAAGGCTTTGAGAAACAGCAATTTTGCTCAATTCAAAAAGTATTGGTCGATCGGAACCTGGTCGGGACTTGTGTTCCTCGCAATGCAAAGCGTTTTTGTGATGCAGATGTGGCAGCAAGGCCTTCGCGTTGAGAGCGGAATTTTCGCCTCAATCTCTTACACACTCGTAGTTTTTCACGCCCTCCACGTCATTGTGGCCTGGGGATGGATGCTTGCCGTCCACCTTAAATCACTAGCCGGTGCCTATAAGACACCAACCGTGCAGAATCCTGTGCTCGCTTCATGGATGTGGCATTTTTTAGACGTCGTATGGGTTCTCACATGCGTCCTTTTGGTTTGGTATTAAAATGAAGAAGTTTGATTTAAATTTCGGAGGAAAAAAGATGTTCACCAGTAGCTTTCACTCAAGTATTTTCAACGCACTCAAAGCAAGAAGCGCCCACCTTCTTTCTTTAGGTGCCACGCTCCTCATTCTTTCAGGCTGTATGAAAGAACCCTTCACGGGTCCTGAAAAACTTGGTGGAACATGGGTTTCTGCAAAACAACTCAACCAAGGCTGGGAAACCTACAACAACTATTGCATGCAGTGCCATGGAATGGACGGTGGAGGAAATGGCCCAGCCGCGCAAGGCATGGTACCTCAACCACGAAACTTCAAACAAGGTCTCTACAAATTTGGAACCGTTACCATGGGGGAACTTCCTACCGACGAGGATCTCAAACGAATCATCCGCCACGGTCTCAACGGAACGCCAATGCTTCCCTGGGATATTTCAGACGAACGTCTTATGGCCGTTATTCAATACATCAAAACATTTTCCCCTGAGTGGAAGAAGAATTCCTCAGGCACATCAGTGGTATTCCAACCAGATCCCTGGGGACCCGAACTCGCTAGCGAAGCCATTCTCCAAGGCAAAAAAGTCTACCACGGACTGGCTCAGTGCTACACCTGCCACCCCTCTTACGCGACACTTGACGAAGTTAGTGCAGCATCCAAGGAGCTTACAGACACGGAAACTGAAGAGCTTCGCGAGAATCCACATCTCTCCCTTAATCAAGGGAGCAGCTACGGTCATTCGTACATGCCTCCAGACCTCACAAGGCACCACATCCGCTCAGCCCGCACACGAGAAGACATTTACAAGAGACTTGTTGTTGGCGTAAATGGCACGACCATGCCCGCATGGAGAGGCATGCTCTCTCTCACTGGCGACAAAGAGGAAGACGAAAAGAATCTCTGGGCCCTCGCGTATTACGTAGAATCACTTCAGAAATTGAAGTGGAACTGGAAAGCTAGACAAGAGTTCTTCAAGAGCCTGAACCAAAACCGTTCTATGGCCAGATAAGCAAAGGCCAGATAAGCAAAATTCACATCAATTCGCGAAACCCTGCTTCCTTAAATTGAAGCAGGGTTTTTTTGCGGAAAAGAATTGCCTGAAAAGATGCAAAATTATGCAATGACCTTTTTAATAGAGGCATGCTCAACAAGATTTGGATAAGTTTTTTCGTCTTCGCCCTCATTTCAGCTATCAGCAAGGCCTTCCACGGAGAATATCTTTTTGATGCGATTATGAAGTCTGTGTTTTCAATGTCCAAAGTTGGTTTTGAAATCTCACTTGGTCTCACAGGTGTTATGGCATTTTGGCTAGGAATTATGAGAGTTGGAGAAGCTGGCGGACTCGTAAAAGTTCTGAGTCGTCTCACTCGCCCTTTCTTTCGTAGGCTCTTCCCCGCAGTGCCGGTTGACCATCCTGCCATGGGATCCATGATGATGAATCTAGCAGCAAATATGTTGGGGCTAGACAACGCCGCAACCCCTCTAGGACTTAAGGCGATGAACGATCTTCAAGACCTCAACCCCAACAAAGACACGGCGACCAATGCGCAAGTGATGTTTCTCGTCATCAACACATCAGCCGTCACATTGATACCAGTGTCGATCTTCACCTACCTACACGAGCTCAACCACCCCAACCCTACTGAAGTTTTTCTTCCCATCCTAATGGCGACGTCTTTCTCTACTCTCGTCGGCATTACGGTGACCTGCTTTTTCCACAAAATTTCATTGTTCAAAACCGGCCTATGGTGGATGCTCTCACTACTTTTCGGTGCATTAGTTTTCGCCATTTGGCAGCTAAACCGGCTGAGCCCAGAGGCCCTCAATCAATTTTCACTAATTGTGAGTAACTTTATCATCTTTGGAATCATTGCTACTTTTGTCATCAATGCAGCCTTCAGAAAAATTAATGTCTACAATGAATTCATTGAGGGGGCTAAAGACGGATTTCAAACCGCAATCAAAATTATTCCCTACTTGATAGCCATGCTTGTAGCTATTGGCATTTTTCGTGCGAGTGGTGCCATGGAATACTTGATGAGTTTGCTAGAGGGGTTTTTTAATGGCTGCGCGTGGGCACTCTACAAAGTTGGGATCTTAGCTTCGGCGCAGATTGATTTAGAATTCGTAAAAGCACTCCCCACCGCCCTGATGAAACCACTTAGTGGGTCGGGCGCCCGAGGACTGATGATCGAAACCATAAAGACCCATGGTCCGGAGTCCATGGTGTCACGAATGGTTTCAACCATTCAAGGAAGCACCGAAACAACTTTCTACGTTTTAGCGGTATACTTTGGTTCCGTAGGAATTAAAAACACCAGGCACGCCGCCCTCTGCGGACTCTGCGCAGATTTCGCTGGAGTCGTAAGCGCGATCATCATTTGCTACATGTTTTTCACTTAAGCCAATCTTGTATTAGGTTTTGATTAATTTTGGCGAGATTTCCCTCACTTTCCTTGAGAAAGTAGGCTCATCACCCGAAAAGAACTTTGTGATGCGATGGAAATCAGCCATAAGATATCAAGCTCTTGTTCTGACATTTCTCAGCCAAGCAAACCTCGCCTCTCAAAGAACACCAGCAGAGGTCACTTCCGCACTCTTGGGGGAGATCTACATGACTGAAAATATCTCCGCCCGTGACCGAGGTATCTTTGAACTGATTGTAGACTCTCTTTTCGAGATACACCGCGCAGACCTCGCCCACATGTTTGACGTCAAAGGACCACAGTCGATCGAACTTCTTATCGAGACGGGAAAAAGTCGCGAGGGGCAGTTCAAACTTCACCCTACAAAAGCATTCTACCAGGAGAAAGACACCGCCTCCCTTCGTGATCTCGTTCGTATTAGCAGCGAGACGCCCGAGGTTCGCAAACTTTTGTACAAGGGAAAGATACAAAAACAAGATGTCTATTTTTTGGTAGCAATCTACAAGACCCAGGAAGAAAGTTTTTATCGAGACCTAAGAATTATCGGCCTCGAACAACTGCAAGAAGTAGCCCAGGAAGAAAAATCCAAACTTTCAGGCAAAGCCTCCGACAAAAACTTCGAAGCCACCTACTCTGAAGGCGGAAAAAACAAACTAGTACTCAGTGGTGATCAATCCAAAGCCTCCATCAAAAAAGTGATCTCAAGCGAAGATGGGCGAAGCAATGTAAGTATTGGAGCCACGGGAACCGAAGCCGACGGCGGCGAGAGTGTGGAGGCCGGAATCAGACATCAAACTGAATCTGGCATCGGCGGCGACCTGAAAACCAAAAAAAACTCCGAAGGCGAAACTCAATATGTTGGCGGCATAGATTTAGAAGGGAAAGCCGGAAAACTCAGAGTAGATACCAATGAAAAGGGAGAAAGCGCCTTTTCTGCAAGTAAGCAGTTGGGAAAAACAGACGTGGGCCTGAAAGTTTCAAACAATGGAGATTCGCAAAGCTACCAGCTCAATGCAAAATCAAAGCTCACCCTAAATGACAAAGAATTCACCGTATCAGCCCAAACAACAGTGACTGGAGAACAGTCCGTGTCAGTCGGCGGCGATGTAAAAACAGACCTCCAAAAGAGTAGTGGAACCACCATTGGAATCGGAATCCTCAGCCAGATCACAGAGCAAGACACCCTTTCCAGCATCAAGCTCAATATCGACACGAAAAAATTCGGTGGAACTAGCGGGGTCTATGCAAAAGCTGGGCAACGAGGCGACGGAGAATTAGACACTGAGATCGGCATCCACATGAAGCGCCCCTTGCCCGAAGCGGATCATGCAAAATCCGTAATGAAAAAGACCTATTACTATAGCCATACAAAAGGACGCTTCGACTACTACCGCCTAAAGAAAAAGTTTGTCTGCACCCCCAACCGCAAAGGTGAGTATGTTCTCTCAATTCAAAGAAACTACGACAAGTCGGAGAACTCACTCATCAACCGTTTCATCGAGGATCGCACCGCCATCGTGTCGGAGTACTTTCCCAACACGAAAGCTTCAATCACACTAATTGAGGGCTGCATCCAAGCCAAAGGTGAGTAACGGCGCGGTTTTTACTAGAAACAAAGCAATATCAAGAACTTACTTCACAAAACCTCACTCCCCTTTAGGCCCCAGCAACCTATTCGCCCCCAAAACAATGCTTGAAACTCTAGAACAATCTTTCTATATGTAGCGCATGCCTCAAAAGACTGATTTCACTAAGATTTTCGAAAACCCTTTAGCCTGGCTCGCAACCCTCCTGGTGCTCTTTGCGGTCCCGCTTTATTTCAGCTTTAAGGCACCTCAGCCAGATCTTCCGCCAGTTCTCGGACAAGTGCCAGACTTCAAGCTCACCAATCAAGATGGCCGTGAAGTTACTTACACGAACGAATACAAAGGTTCCGTATTGCTTGTAAATTTCATCTTCACTTCATGCCCAACCGTTTGCCCTTTGCTCAGTCAGCAAATGGCCAAAGTGCAATCCCGCCTGCAGTCGGCTGCTCCGATCATTCGCCTTATTTCAATCACGGTTGATCCCGGCACAGACACACCAGAAGTGCTAAAGGCCTACGGTGAAAAGTACCAAGCGCGCTTTAGGCATTGGAGCTTCTTGACGGGAGATCTCGACCAAATTCACGACACCGTCGTCAACGGGTTTCACGTCGCCGCACAGAACCCTATTTTCATCAATGAAGACATGGGCGCAGATCAAAATATGAACCTCATGGAAATCACTCATGGAAAGCATTTCGTCATCGTCGATCAAGGCGGACAAATTCGCGCCTACATGAAAGGCAACAATGATAAAGAGCTCAACCAGATCGTTCAAACTCTGGGACTCGTCGCAAACTCAGCGCCCCACAATGCTCAGAAATCTCTAAGTAGATAACAGCCGAAGTCGCTACCACTTCGCGAAAGGACTCCAATTGAGTTTAGGTAATTTTCTAAAGCCCATCATTCCGAATTTTCCGCAGGTCACCCCCGACTCCGAAATCGACGTTCTACAAGAACTACCCATCGAGACTCTTTATCTTGCCCTCAAAGATGCCGACAACGAAGTCACGCAGTGGTTCATGGAGAACGCCCTTCCGGCACAGGTCCAAGGCCTCATAGACATTGATTGCTGGGCGGGCAGCGAATTTCTTCCCGAGAGAGGTGCCATCTTCTTCAGGGAGATCACTCAGCTTCACCCTATTAAAATCAGAGAGTATATGAAGGATTTGGATCCGGAATATATCGTAAGGATCCTATTGGAGTTTTGCCAAGTCTTAGACTACGACCACAGCGAGCCTTTGGATTTTCCGGAGAAAAGTTTTCTTCTCACTCCAGACAACAAATATGTTTTGTTTCTAAAAACAGAAGCTCCCGACATTAGAGAAATGCTTTACCAATGGCTCAACAAATTCTCAGCTGGCAATCTAGATCTTATGCGAAGACACCTTGAGAGTTGCAAGTGGGAACAGATTTCTGACCTTGAAGAATTCTCATACCAAATCAAAAAGGGTCGCATCGAAGACATGGGATTTGTCGATTACCACGAAGCCATCAGCCTCTACGCCCATGGCAACGCACGCAAGCTCAAAGAAGAACTCATACAGAATCCCATTTCCAAATCTACCAAAATGCGTGCTCACTCCATGAAAGAAGGATTAGAGGAAGGCTCCGAGGAAGTGAATCCTTTCTCTCCTGAGGAGTGGCTTCCGCAAGTGATTGCTGAACCGATTTTCTCAGATGGATTCCTGGCAAAAGCTCTCGCCGAAGTCAAAGACCCACAAACTCGCGAGATCTTGCTTCAAGAAATTTTGCGAACACTGAATGCTGGACTTGCAGCTGATGGAGCCCTTCACGGAGACCTCGACACCATTGGAAAAAACACCAAACGAGGTAGACTCTACAT
>Ga0100403_1000798_pt1 | contig 30680 bp, 41 predicted proteins | sample CryGeymet201501t_FD_83663 | JGI IMG/M metagenome (GOLD analysis project Ga0100403, IMG submission 83663) | Groundwater microbial communities from Crystal Geyser aquifers in Utah, USA - Crystal Geyser metaG 2015-01t | ecosystem: Environmental > Aquatic > Deep subsurface > Groundwater | place... | reverse complement strand
CTTGGTGCTGAGACCTTATTCTCAGATAACTTAGTAAAGTTGATTTTTAGTTTTTTTGATTTTGATCCGTAAGATGATCCTCCGCCAATAGGTGGAAGGCCCATTGAAATGAGGAGTTGGTTGTTATATTGATCTTTTGCGTCGAACCAAGCTTGTACTTGAGGGTCACTCCAATTCTTGGCATCCATTTGTTTTTGCACGTACTCAGAAGGTTCAGGATAAGCCATAGTTGAGCTTTGCTGGCTGTCATTACTACTAGCTCCTATTGAGTCATAAAACTCGTTTTGAGCTTGTTTAAACTCGCCATACCATGGTTGTTGTGATAAGAGAGTGTCATATGTGTTTTTCTGTCCTGGAAGTTGAACTCTAGAGGCCCAGACTACCTTTCTCCATTGTGGTGGTAGTTGCCATAACGGATCGACTTTTTCTCCTCTTTGTTGCTGTTGTAGTGCCATCACTTCTTCGGCTTCTTGAACGGCAGGATTACTTAGTAAGATAATTGCTTTTTGTTGTGATGATAGGGCTTTGTTGACGACTTCCCTACCGTTAGAAGTCTTTGGGTGGAGCATATTCCACGCTGACAATGAACCTGAGTCTAGGGATTTCGTTACTTGGTCCCTGTCATCGAAGTAGTAGGCAGTTTGCAGGGCATCTCTTCCGTTTTTGTTGTTATAGAATCTGAAAGGTAGCTCCAGTGCTTTAGAGATTGTTTGGTAGGTAGGAACAGGAGTTTTACTGATTCCCATTTTTGACTTTACATCTGCAGGTAGACCCTGTGCAAAGACATTCATTCCCTCTCTGATATAAGGGTGATTGTATTGTCCAGCCATATAAAGACCGATATCTCCCCATTTTTTCTCACTATTTGGGTCATAAATCTGGCCACCAAAGTAATCTTCGTTAGTCATTACATCTAACACAGGTCTTATTCCTGATGAAGCTAGGGTTTTTAGGTCTCTTGAGGCTTCTGGGAAATTACCCTCAATTACGTGTTTTCCAAGCTTTGCTCCAAAACGAGGCATAGTGGCTATAGATGATAAGAAAGGTACTCCCATATAGCCCTCATCTGTCTTTACTAGCATTTTGTCTTCTTTCCCTGATGGGTTTTCCCACATATTCTTACCTGTGTTCGACTTATTTATTTCATTCATGGCCAGGTAGGTGATAACGGCTCCGATAGCAAATTTAGTGTTGGTTATATTTTCAGGTGCGAGAGGATTTTTTAGAGCTTTGACATTGTTTGCCCAGAAGTTAATCATAGACTCACGGTATCTTGGGGCAAATATACCGGTAGTTATGGCATCGCTCACAAGTCTATTACTTTTGGCAATGGCATCAGTCCCCTTAATTCCATAAAAGTTTCTGACAGCTTTTGCGGCAATGTCGGCGGCTTCTTGCTCCCCTTTTCCGGACTTTAATAAGGAAGACTCAATATCGTTAAAAAGGTTAATTTGAAGTTGGGGCATAAATCTTTTAAAAGTTGGTTCATTCATCAATTTGTTCCAATTCTGGGAAACACCTTCTCCGAAAATATTCTTGACCGTTCCTTTATCAATAAGATTGTTGACTTCATAGGTAGTCGAGATAGGGATGTTTCTTTCCTGCATTTTTATGATCTGGTTAGCGTTTTCTTCAAAATATTTATTAGAAGCTTTACCACTAAGGGACCTAAAGAAGCTTGCAACAGGCGATTTAATTCTTCCTGACAAAACTTCTTTGTTGATCTGTGCGACAGTCCAAGCGTTTAATGGGGTTTTTGGTAGACCGCCTGACATGGTTATATCTTGGACAGCGCCGGATGCTTTTGCACCAGCTTTAAATATTTTTCCTACAGTTCCATAATCTTGAGGGCTGAACACTTGGTTAATTTGATCGGCCACTTTTTTAGGTGCGAACCAGTTACTGATAACAGTCTGATTACCCCCTATTTGGAATGTAGCCTTTGGGAAACCCGGAGCGTTAATGGCTGCAAATTCTGGGTTACCTGACACCTTTGATCCACCCACAACTAATCCCTCTCTTTTAAGTTGTTTAAACAGGTCAATATTAGCTTTGGTCTGTTCTAGCCTTCTTATATATTCTTCTAATATTTGGGCTGGATTATTGTACTTTGGCACTAGTCCCATTTTGATTCCTTCTTCATATGTTGGGACCGTTCTTTCTGATGCAAATTTAAACTTTTGCTTGGCAGTTTGGTATTCGGTTTTGACCTGCGAAAGAGGTTTGTCCCAGATGTGAGTTAAGTAGTCTTCAACGTAGTTCATGTCTACGCCAGATTCTTTGGCAGATTTATATAATTCATCGTATTGTTTACGAAGATTCTCAATGTACTTTTGTTCTTTAGCACTAACCTTGACATCTTTATTTTCAATTGCTTTTATTAATTTGACTGGATCCCTACCTGGCATTTCTGTGAACTGAGAAGCTACCCGAGTCGCTTTAGTTTTAGCAGAATCTCTTTTGCCTACCCATTGGGCAAATATGTTATTAAACGATTGTGAGTCCTCTTCTGCCTTAAGTAGTGCAAAGTTTGCAGCGTTATCAACATCCTCAAATGTCTGTTGAGCAACTTTTGACTTGTTATAGCCTGGATTTCCAACTTGCACAGCTTTATTGAACTGTTTGTTTGTGGGGAATTGAAGCTCTCCGTTTTTGTCTATATATGGACCTTGCACCCCACTTCTCTTGATTTTGATTTTCCCGTCGGGAGTGAGACTCATCTTTTTTTGAGATATACTAGGTTGTGATTGATTTTGTGGCGATAATAACAGGTCTTTGGTTGTCTTATTTGGTGTGGAAACCTGTGTCTTGGATTTTGAATTTTTTCCTAAACTTATTTTTGCGTCAAGATCAATCTTTCCGGACTGTTGGGACAGTACTGCTTTTTTATTTTTCTCCAATAAATAGTTATATCTGCTTAAGTCTGGGGTAGAGTTATTATTATTGGGGTTCTTTAGGACTGTTCCCATCTCATCTAAAGGCTTAACCTGTTTTAGATTAGTGTTTTGTTCATATTTAATCGATGGTTGTCCACCAACACCTCTCAAATTACCATTCTGATCTTGCACAAGTCTTCTATTCTCAAATGCCTTAATTTCGGCAAATTCACTTTCACTTAACCCTGGATATTTAACTTTATGTTCGGCCTTTTTTGTGAACCTACCTAGCTGATCTCTTGGTATCTCATCTACTTTCTTTAGAGCTTCTTGGACGGACATTTTTGGATTTTTTTCCATTAAGTTATTAGCGAGCATTTTTCTTGCTTCACCCAGTCCGAAAGAGGCACCACCTAGTGCTCCACCAAATAAACCACCTCCCACAGTTCCACTGAGGGTATCTTGAAAAACTTCGTTCCAGTTGACCTCTTTTGACTGTTCTGATGATGATCTAAGAAAAGCACTGGTTCCACCATAAATAGCGCCTTGCTTGGCACCACCTAGCACAGCTTTTGTAAATGTCTTTTTACCTAGGTCTTTAACAGCGCTCTTAACTGCCTGTTTTCCGACTCCAAAGGAAGCGACATCGAAGATTGATTCTGCCACAGGAGCTATAGACCTTACTGATCTACCTACGTCAAATTTAGAATCTCCTCTTGCCATTTCTCCTATGTAATTTCCTGTTCTCGCAACACCTTTAACGTAGTTACCGGGAATGTTTACAATACTCTCGGCTGTTCCTGCAAGTAGTGTAGGGATAGCATTCACGACCACGTCACCTGCTCTAGAACCAGTCTTTACTTGAGGGGCTTGTATCTTTATCCTGGGGATATTTTCTAGTTTTTGAGTGGTTCTTTGTACTCCCGCAGCAGCACCTGCTACTGGACCTGACCAGAAGTTATTACCTTTATTATAGTTAGGATCGGTGAAGTACTTTTTGGGACTTTTTACAAGGCCAGAGACACGTTCATCGATAGAGGTACTGTCTAAAGTATCCTGCCACGACTTTTTCACCTTCTGTATAAGGTCTGCTAACGAGTTGGCCATAAGGTTGCCTCCTTTAAGATAAATAATCCTCTCTGATCTTTTTTGCGAGTGCTGAGTAATTTATGTTTGCCATATTCTCATTGCCTGAGCTGGCTTGAATTGCCCCTGGCATTTTTAACTCAGAGTACAAAATATCTTCTGGGGTGAACTTAGCGCTATTGGCCATTGTGAGCTTGGCGTTGTTAAGTTCGGAAAGCCTGTTGGTGGCCCAAGTCTTTAAGTTTTGCTTATTTTGCCTATCCTCTGCCTCAAGTGTGGCTAATTTGTTGTAAGCTTCGCCCAAAATTGCTTGATTAAGATTGAAAAGATCTTTTTGCTTGTCTAAAGGTGCTTGAGCAAGTGAATATTGAATATTCTGTAACATTGCACCATATTTGTCTTTTATCTCTTGGATAGAGTTGTTTTTCTCGATTTCGGTGTCTTTCCACATTTGAGAGTACTGGAGGTTAGTATCTCTTTCTTCTTGATCGATATCGAAGAATTGTTGATTAGCTTGTCTTCGGATTCCGCCTTCTTCATTGCCTGCTATCTTTGTATAAGCGTAAGGCATCATTACCTTAGCTGCGCTGGTATCACCTGCTCCTATGGCTCCAAGTTGCATACTGGTGCCTCTTACGACGTCTGCGAGGTTCTTTTTGAGGTCTTCGATTGATTCTGATTGTCTTTGTGAGACGGCTTGTCTCCCTGCTCCTAGCTTCTCTAAATTGGCTCCTTTCTGTTCATCTAAGCCACCGAAAATCTTTGAGTAAGTATCTTCTGCGGTGCTGATGTGTTGATCTCTAGAGGAACTGATATCCCCTTGCATACCCTTAAGCCTGTTTTCATATTCGTTGTATCCTGACTCAATGACACCTCTCTGTTGATCTTGCCACGCTTTGAGAGCGGCATCAGAACCTCCATTGCTGGCTCCTAGGTACTCATTAGCTAAAGATTCGTATCCACGACCAGATAAAGCAGCTAAAGCGCTATCTCTACTGTGCCCTTTTGCCATCATGGCACTGATAAGGGCATCTTGACCGCCTGAGTTGTTGTTTGAGGAGGAAGGTGATGAATTGTAATTTGATGGAGGTGCTGGGCTATAATTGTCGTTGCCAGTTTTTTTGTTATCGCTAAAGTACTTTTGTTGTCCTTGTAAATAGCCAGAACCTAAATCGTAACCGTCAACTACTTTACCCGAAAAAGGATTGCTACTAGAATTTGCGTTAGTATAACCGGAATTCCATGCTTCATTCCATTGGGTGGAGCCGCTTTTTGCACTTGATGCAGGTTTATTGGCATTAAACCCCCCATCGAAATTTCCTTGAAGCTGTTGTGTACTGGGTTGCTGATTATTCTTGGTCTGCTCATAATATGCATTACTAAAGTCAAATATACCCATAATTTGTCTCCTTTTTTACAAACAGTGATATAATATTGCCAGTGAAAAAATATGTATATTTGCTGGCAACTATCGTTTGTTTTGTTTTAATAACTGAATTTTTAATTGGTTCAAGACTAGAGATTCCCTCGTTTGGTAAGTCAATCGTCACCCCTACTCCCGTTGTAGAGTCGGATACACGTCTTACTGAGGACAATCTTTGGTCTTTAGTGCAGAACTGGAGGACTCAGAATGGTTTCCAGGCCTATACTAAGGATCAAATGTTGTGTGATTTTGCTAAGGTGAGAATTAAAAGGGTTGTTGAAGATCCAAATTTAGAGAAATTTAAACCAGGAGATCATTACTTACTTTCTTATGATGCTGAAAGATCCCCACTAAGAAACTTTCGTTTAAGTGAGAATGTTGGTAGATCCGGTGACCCGGTAACAATGTTGGACTCTTGGCTAGATTCAGAGGCACATAGGATTGCGCTTGAATCAGATTTTAAATACTCGTGTATTGTTGTAGAATTTCCTTATAGTGTTCAAATATTTAGTAATTTAGAAAAATAATGAAGAAGTATTTTGAGAAGCATAGTCGATATTTCTCTATCTTGTGGACAATTTCAGTAACCATAGGTGGAATAGTAGCTGTTTATCAGTGGGTTATGGAGTTGTTTAATGCGGCTTATAACGGTGATTTCATAAGCTTTATCCTTGGACTGATACTTCAATCTGTAATAATGGGCTTGTCTACAATAATTGGTGGTGCGACAATATTCCTAATTCTTGTAATCCTGACAATACTTCCTTACCTCGTAATAAGAGGCTTAGCGAAATAGAACCAATTTTTTAAAGAGCAACAAAAAAACCGCAGCATTACACTGCGGTTCAGACTCCATATCTTGGAGGAAGAACGTCTCACCCCATTAAAACGAAAAAAACCACGAAATATTATCGTGGCTCAGTTCCCAATAGTGGGAGAAGAACTTACTAATATAATTTTAGTATAGTTGAACTTAAATATCAAGTTATGTGAGCTAACTACTACCTATTAAGTAATTTGATATATTGACGGCACCCACAAAAAACTACTATACTTGATTAGCATTTTCGAGGAATATTTTAAAAACTTTGTGTTATAATACCTGGCTATTTAGTATAACAAATGTATCAAATAGTGAACAAAACTACTCAGAATCTTCGTTACTTATTATCATAATCGCTCTTTTAAAATCAGGGTCTTGTTGCTTAAATGGTAACAGGTGAGGGAGTTAAACTAATAAGCTCTAATTTTTTTTATAGAAGAAGGTTAACTTCTTCTTTTTAAAGAACTCACTGGTATTTTGAATACTGATGAATTCTTGGGGTATATTCGTACACCATTCTTCACAATGGATCTCACGAATATAAATTCTTCTTTAGGGATGGTATTGTTTACGTTTATGTTTTCAAGCATAACGGCACCTCCTTATGTGGAACCCCTCCCCCACCTGTTACCTTTCAAGGTACTTTTGACCCTGACTTTTAAAGAACTATCTAATTGTCTCCTGAATCACACTTTTTAGGGTAATTGTTTCTTAGACAACTGATTCCTCTTCCCATTAAAAACAAAAATCTCGCTATACAAAGCGAGATGTACGTCAAGTCAAGACGTCACTTGCTTTATTTTTAATTAGGTCGGATAGACTGCCTTAGAGTCCTTAGTGGGGTGCAAGTGGTGTCCCCCTCTAAGGCATTCTGCCTGACCTAATTTTAAGGATAATTCATTTTAGCAGAGCAAGGCCTTGAGTGCAATAATTAAACAGAAAAGGCCGCTGTTAAGCGACCTTCTCTTTTGGAACAAAGTAATATTTTACTTTTACGACAACTTATTCACTGATAACTTTAGGTGCTCTTTCTTCAAGGGTGGCGAAGATTCTGTCTACGACTTCGTTCTTCTTACCTTCTTTGCTAATACCTAAATCCTTGCACATCTTCCAGAGCTTTGGCATGGCTGTTTTCTCTAGATTAGCTTTAATGGCTTCTTGAGTGATGGCTTCATCAGATGGGTCTATTCCTTTCACGACTTCTTCCTGAAGCTCTTCCTGAGTTTCAGAGACTGCCTCTTTGAACCCTTCAACTTTACTAGGATGATCTTGCCATCCTTCGAGTATCTCGACCTCACTATTAAAGATTTGAGATTCACCATTGGGACCGTACATCCACTTTGGGAACTCTTTATAACCTGGCGTACCAGTTTTTACTGGCTCTTTTTCGTTGACTGACAACATATTTGTCATATGATCTCCTTTTTAGTACTAATAATAAAAAAAGAGCGACCTATCTCTAGGCCGCCCTGTATTTGGTTACGGTTAACACTTAATTATAGCAAAACAAGAGGGAGCAGTCATTTACGACCACTCCCCCATTGGTTCTAATTAAGGCTTTGACTAGCCGCTTAATCTTACACCGAGTCTAGGATCTAGACAGGCAGTTCCGTATAACACATCACATCGATTCAAATGAGTGTCATTGGTACCGTCTGAGGTCTTCCAGTATCGGATGCTAATACCAGTTTCAGGATCAGTAGCGAAAGCGACTTTACCTACACTAGGAGTAACTAGTTTTGCACCTACTAAAGCAATGGCTCCCTTGTGGAAGACAGCATTTTGCCTATAAGCGGTAGAAGCAGTACCTAGGAAGGTAACAGCAGCACCGTTTGCAGGAGCAGCGGTACAAGTCTTGTACGCACCAGAAATGATAATAGGATTGCTGATAGAGACAGTGGCTAAACCACTACCATCTGCAGTAGCATCGGCTAGAACTACGAATTGCTGTAGGTATCCGAGATCGGCTTTGGATCTTGGGTTAACAGCGTTTACACCAGCAATGGTGAAGATCTCACCAGCTTTAATGGTGTGACCAGCAGTTAAAGTCTTAAGTAACAAAGATTGCTTGTATGTGCTTTTAACGTCTGCGTAAGCAACATTCTGGTCTGCACCATTGATTGTTGCAGCACCGGAGGCTGTTCTAGTACCGACAGTCAAATTGACCACGTTCTGGGTCATGTAAGGCTGGCAGTTACCAAGCATAGGAAGCTTAGCCTTCTCAAGAGCAGTCTTAACTGTGCCATCAGAAGCGTTTAGACCTGTGAAGGTTGCGGCAAGAGCCCAGTAATCAGAAGGTGAAAGGACAGCAGCACGACCTTCTTGAGGGATTGCGAGTTCATCCATGCGTTGAGGACCAGCAAAGAACTTAGCGGCAGTACTAACAGTTTGACCTGGAGTACCTACCCAGTTGGGGAATTTAAGCGTTTGAGCGATTAAATCCTCATCAATTTGCTGAGCAAGGACAGAAGCTTGAGCTTTTAAGTTCTCATCTTTTAGAAGTTCGTCTACAGAGAGAGTCTCTTCCTTGGATGTAAAGCTGATATCAACACCTTTTTGCTTATCAATGGTGACATCTGCAGAACCTACGATAACGTCTTGGGCACTGGCTACACGACCATCACGGACGGTGTATTCTGGAGGCCTTCTGACTTTAACAGTATCGCCAACTGCGACTTCACTGTTAGTAAACTCTTTATCGAATTTGGTAGTAACTAGTTTGCCCATAACAAGGGCATTTTTTAAGAGCAAAAGGAAAGCGTTAGCTACCTTCTGTTCGGTTGTAAATGAATTAGCCATTTATTTCTCCTTATATTAAGTATTTAATAAAGGGAATTATTTCGAGCCAAATGTTTTTTCAAACTCACTAAAGTCGGTGGTATCTTCCCGTACTTTCTTAGGTGAGGATATAGAACCATTTGTTGGAATAGCTTGTGTTTGAGAGACACTTTGAGAATATTGTTTATTATCTTCAGAACTATCGACCTCTCCAGGTTGATTACCCCCCGCTACTTTTTGGACAGTCTCGTTGATCTTGTTAACAATCTCAGAGAACTTAACAGCAGGAACGAACATTTGTTTGCCCGTTATAGGGTTGTACTGAAAATTCAAAGCGTTATATTGCTGGACTGCTAGCTTTTCAATACTAGGATCAAGATCCTTTACTCCTTCTAAGTCTGACTCGTGTTCTTTGGCAGCATTGTTAAACTCTTGTCTAACTTTAGCCATTTCTTGGTTTTCCTTCTCTTTCTGGAGAGCTTGTTGTATACCTGAATTAATCCTATCGGATATCCTCTTATCGAGGGATTCAGGATCTACAACTCCTTCTTCTAACTCTTCTGGAGTAAAAAGAGATCCAGGATCTTCTCCTGGTCGTTGATTACTAGGTTGTACTTCTGTTTTACCAGATTCTTTCAACTTGTTTAAAAGTTGTCCGATTCTGCGTTCAGATCTAGTAGGTTTTACCTCTTGCTTTTCCGCTTGATCCTCAGGATTCCCGTCCTGATTCTCACTCGTTTGGGCTGGTTGCTCTTCACTTTCGACTTCTGAGGTTTCGATGACCTCATCATCTACTGGTGGATTACTTCCTTGAGCAGGTGGCGTAGCCTGCGGGGTTTCCACTACCCCCATGGTTTCATTTTCTGCCATAGTTTGTTACTGACCTCGCTAATAAGTGGGGTCGACCGCACTTCTCTAAACCAAAAAAAAGGACGACCATTTCTGGTCGCCCTTGTCTCGGTTACGATAATTAATAATAACAAAAACTACAATGTCTGTCAAAGCTATTGAAAGATTGGGGTACCATCATCTTGCTCACCCACCATTACCTTTCCCGGTCCTATCCAGGAGGAATGGGGGTACTCACATGATCGGCAAACCAACCAAAAGCCTTTTTGTTTCCAAGAGTGTCTTGTAGTTTTAGCCTTATCAATGGCATTTTTTCTTAGACTCTCCAGCTCATCCTTTGATATACCTGGGACCAAATTCTCAATCAAGTCCTCTTCTTTTTCTTCAACTACTTTAATGATCTCTGGTTCGATGTACCTATCTCTTCTTCTACTCATCTTTTTTAAGAGCTTTGGCTGCTCTAGATGGCAGCTCTTTGACGTTTTCTAAGTATTCTATGGCAAGTTGGGAGGCAAGAAATCTGAATCCTACAGCTTCCACCGTATCGTTGCTGGTTATACCACGAAGATCCTTTAGACTTTGGATGTAAATATCGATTGTCTCTGATATTGCTTTCCAGCTATCGGACTTGTCTAAATTGGATACTCGTTCTTGCCTACTCTTCTCTCTCTTAATTTGAGGTTTCTCTTGTAGTTTCCTATAACTAGCAAATATGGCATCGCTGCCTGCGTGTATTGCTTCTTCTGGCATTATTGGTTAGCTCCTAAATTTTGTAATTCTGAGAATGCCTGCGATATTGCCGGGTCTTGTAGATTGATAGGCTGATTAGTTTGTTCCGGGGCCCCTCTTAACGCCTGATTAGTTACGTTTGCTATATTCGGGTCTTCCATGTTGAGATCTTGGTCTTGCTGAACTTGCTCTCCTTCACCACCTTCTTCTGCTTGTGGGTCCATGGCTGCGTCATCTACGATAATTTTATCCCAATCGGTTGTCCCTCCAGAAATCATCCATCTTTGTACCAGCTCACCTAGATCAAGAGATTTATTCTTTCCAAGAGGAAGCCTCTTTCCGGTGGCTAGTAGCTCCATAGCGCCTGGTATCTTGGCAACAAAGGCCAAGACTTCACTGAGGGTTGAGTTTTCCAACATCTCATCTTTCTTGGTGGTGGAACCTTGATCTATTTCATAACGATACTCTACATTATTGACGTCTTGTGGTTTAATTTTAACCTTGCCCATATCTCCGACTTCGAACATTTCGACAACATCAGGATTTATTGACTTAATTTTCTCTAAATCTGCTCCCTTGAGGAACATTTCCATTGGTTTTTCCTGTCTTCTGGCTACAAGATCTATCATTCTGTCGTAAATCTTCTCCACACTGAGTTCTAGCATTCTTCTGTCAAATTGAGTCTGCATTCCCTGAGAGAACGCTTGCATTTTAAGTGCTTGAGGAGTCTTTCCAAATCCAGGATCCATTTTCTGAGAGATACTAGTATCGCTAGTATTGGTAACAGTTAAAATAGCTGCCTTGAGGAATTGGTACGTTGATTGAAATGACTGGATACCAGAAGGATTGACGGTCATTTGTTCGATACCGTCAAAGTTAGACTTTCTCATTAGATATATTTGCCCAGGTCCTACGCCATCCTTAAAATCATCCCAATTCTCCACCATTGATGGATCTACCTTAGTTGGCGGGAATATACCCATTTTCACACCATCCATGTAAAGGTTTATCAAACTTCCAAGAGAGGAATGGAGTGTCATACCTCTTTCAAAATCACCTAATCCAAAAAATCTATCGAGTAATGGGTATGAGTGGCACATAACCACAGGGATCTTGTTATCACCCTTTGACTTATCAAGGTCTCTTATTTCCGTCTTAGTAGCTGCATGAAATGTTCTCCACCTGTCACCTTCATAACAAGTCACTAATTCAAACTCGTCCTTCTTAACCATTATTCCACTGTTTGACCTTTCTACGTAACTTTGGGCATTTGTATCAAAAGAATCACCTTTAGTTTCTAATATCTTGTCAATATTTTTCCAGTATTTTGGATCCCTATCCTCTAGCCAACTTTTGCTTACCCTAGACCTTACCCATAACCTATCACTATCTTCCACCGTCACCTTTCCTGACTGAGGAATAATTGATCTGGCTGGTAACAGTGTGAAATCAGGACCAGTATAACTTTTATTAGTCATGAAATCGACCAACACACCAAAAGAACCGTACACCTTCCTATAGAAGGAAAGCATCCAAAATTTGGTGAATGGATCGTACTGACTATTTGCGTTAGGTAAAATGTGATTGTGGAGGATTACATCCATGAAAGCCGATTTACCTTTATTTTCTTTGGTTAGGGCTGTTACCTTACCAGACGGCATTTGCGCCATGACCTGATTATTTTGCTTAAGCACGGCTGATAACATGGTAGGATCCGTTACTTTTGATCTGGTTTCTTTTTCTGTTATTTGGTCAACACTAGAACTCATCAACACCTTTTCTTTTTCATCAAAAGATTGATGTGTTAGTTCAATAGCTGATAAATCGTTCTGATAAAGATCTACTAGTTTTGATATTTTTTCTGACATAGACAACAAAAAAGGCGACCCCTTTAAGCGGGATCGCCCTAAATTTGGTTACGATAACTAATAAAATTATAACATTCTACAGACTACTTTTCTTCATCTGGGAATTGAGTGACTTTGCATCTAACCGAAGATCCTTTCATCGAAATGGTTAGCTCAGTCTTATCAGTGATGAGTGCATGACAGAGATATTCTTTGTTTTTATCAATCCATTGCTTAATCTGTTCTATTCGTAAAAGTGATGTTTCTATGTTCATTTTAGTGTTTGTTTGCTTTCAACTTCTATGCTCTTGATCTTGTTCTGATTACTATTAACTCGAAAAACCAATTCACTTGATACTCCGGATTCTAGTTGCTGGGCTACACGCTTAATCATGTACTCTAGTGCAGACTGGTTAGTGTTGATGTCTTTTTCAGAGGTGTTGTATAAAGTTTTTTTGGTACCATTCGTAGTTACCCCAATTATTCTTCCCGCCCTTACTTGTAGATCGAGGACCACCTTTCCATGATCTATTGCCTTGACGACTTTATCTACTCCTAAAAATACCGGTAAATTGCTCATTAGTAATACCCCCTCATTTGTTTCATAATCTCTCTAGCGGCCTCTCTTGCTTTTCGGTCTCTGTCTGGATCACTACTAATATCTTTAATATAGCTCATAAGTCCATAAGCAACGGCCCTAACACCGTCAAAATGGTGTCCAAACTTTCTATGGTCATTCCAAGTAGGTCTAGTTTCTTCCCCGTCACCTGACCTGACCTCTAACCAAGTCAAGTTCTCTATTTCTTGTTGCAACCAGTTGTAGTCATCTCCAGTCTCTTCGTCTGTCTTTATCAGTGAGTCTGAAATGTATAATCTGGGCGTACCAGTCCCCTTCTGTATTTGGCCATACTCTGCTAGTTTCTCGGCCAAAGTTTCATCCCAACTCTTTGTTTCTCCTGGTTTTTTCTCAACAGCTACTAGGTTCATGCCACCTTCATTTAACTCTTCCATTAATCTAGGGTTGTCGTTATCACAGAATCCTCCGTTGATGGTGAGTCCTGACACGATAGCATCTCTTTTGGCCTTAATCTCTGATGTCAATAATCCGGGTTCTCTGAAACCTTTAACGAAGTGCACATTGTTATCTCCGTCTACACCCATGAGTAAGTATGCAAGAGGATCGCTAAATCCTCCGTCAATGATGTCAAACCATGTCCAGCTTCTATCTAGAGTGTCGTAGTGTCTCACGTGTGTTGATTGCGAGAACCATGGGCATATTAACCCAACTCTTTTAATGAATTTACCCTCTTTACGTACTAGAATAGCTTCTTTACTCTTACCACGGCTCATTTTTTCTTTCTGATCTTCTGTTAGCCAAGGATTATCATCCCACCCTGCTTCTGATCTATAAATATCAGGATTATTAGTAGCAAGGTAGATTTTGTTGTAGACCCAAGTCATACCCTTAATAGCTGTCATTGTAAGAATGATATCTAGTGGAATACCCGCTTCCTGTCTCACAGAAGCTTCCTCCCAAATGTCATATGGTGGCTCTTCATCAAACCAGATAACTCTCTTACCAGCACCCTGCCACTTCTCTCTTCCTTGTTCATAGGATTTCATGGTGATAATGTCTCCAGTCTTTAGCCTAACATCCTTCCATATTTCTCCCCTAAGATAGGTTATATGTGCTATTGATTCTTTTGGAAGGTACATTTGTAGTTTCTTCTGGGTAGTATCTTTCTGCAAATCGAATGATGGACATCCCACCCAAATCTCTGCTGGTCCCAGTCTAGGTCTCTTTGGTAGTGGTTTTTTTCCAAGGCTAATCTTGTCCTTACCAATCACTTCTACTTCAAGAGGAGCCTCTGGTGTTACGTATCTAGCAGTTTCTTGACCTCCCCACTCTGTCTTTCCAACACGGTTACCCCAAAATAGAGCTCTTATTGATCTATCAGAACAAGAGGCCTCGTATTGTTTTTGGTGCTGTTGGAGATACTTAAGAGGATTTAGTGCCATCCTTCTTTCCTTCTCCTTCAATAGCTCCATTAATACCAAGTTTTGTGATCTTGGATTGGATGAGTTGGTCAAGTTTTTCATCTGAAATATTTTGTAATATGGATTCTCCATTTGTTGTTAAGTCAATTTCTGTTTTTTCACTCCAATTCCAGTTGTACTTAAGGTTGAAGATTGCTCCGGTAGGGTTCTTGCCAGAATATAAAAACTCCTCTGCGTAGGCATAAATGATACTCTTAGCTCTTTTTACCGTGTCGGAATACTTCTTCTTTTTCTCATAATCAAGTAATAAATCACGTGTAGTACCGAGAAATACTGCGAGACCAGTTATTGTATAAGGTTTTGTTTGAACCATTACTCTCTCTTCTGTTTTAATACCTTTGTTATCCTTTTCGAACACTGGATTGCCGTACATATCAATTTTTTGTGTCCAACATGACCTAAAGTACTCAGCTATCTTGTCTTGAAACTCCTCTACTGTTTTGAATTTGGGTGGCCTTCCTACTCTTGGGAAGTCTATTTTGTTATCCATGTTATTTGTGTAGTCTCCTGTTTTTGTTTTTTAACTTATTCATTCTTCTTCTCTTTTCAATCCTTTTCTTTTTACTGATTAATACATTTGAGATATCTTTACTAGGTAATAGCTTGATATCAGGTTGAGAGCCAGCTAATATCTTGAGCTGCTCTTCTGATAATTGGATATAATTTTTTCTCTCTTCTTCTGAGAGCTTGTTCAGCTCGTCCGTAGTAATTATTTTTCCTGTTTTGGTATTCATAAGAATTTCTTTAAATAATTAATTGGTTTACGCTTTAGTACCGCTTGCATAAGGTGGTATTTCCAATTACCTTCTTTCTTCCAAAATGCTTTTGCAAAGTCATGTCTGAATATGATTTCCATGGGGTAGTAGGGATCCTCTCCGAACTGATATAGAAATCTGGTATCTAGACCGTTTACTTCGGCTTTTCTTATGGCTTTTGTGATTATCTCTATCTCGGTCATATAAAGCCTTTTAAATAGCTAATAGGATCTCCTGAGGCTGCCATTTCTCTCATGCGATATAGCCACTGGTAAGCTAGTTTTAAATTAGAACCTGCTCTGGAGTTGTCGTACTTGCAATCATTGCATTCCCAATCAAGCTCTGTAGAGTCATTATCCCTTATTTCAACATGATCACTTCCACACAATGGGCACACTACTAGGGTTCCAAAAAATGCTTTTCAGAAGTTGTGACTAAATAAGAATTGATAGATCGGTACTGCCTGGAAGGTATTGGAGTTGGCAGGTTTTAAGAAAAGACATCCGTCGTTTGCGGAAGCGTCTATGACCTTTTGGCCGTCTAAATACAAATTATTATCAATGGCCATCTTCACCGAGTCTAAGAGAATTAAATCACTATTCATTTGCGACTCCTTGTTTGTATGACTTCAACCAGCCATTTAAATAATTATCTTGAAACTCTTGAAAACCTATTTTCTGTAGGAACCTTAATGACCTTCTCCCACTGATGTGGCTCTTGTGGTCATCAATTCTTGATAATCCTATGTTCGATTTCGTCATCTATTATGCTCCCTGATTTTTGCCAACATTGACATCGTTGATACCGCTTCGTCTGGGGTTAGCTCAATGTTCTCTATTTCTAATTCAGTTCCATGGTAACGGGTAAGCCTGTCGTCATCCCTAACAGGATCATTAATTTTCTGTATTATTAGTCTGTAGCTGAATCTTTGTTTTGACATTTATGTTTTTAACGAATAATTAGGACCTTTCTGGCCAGTGCCATGTCCCTTCTTCCTTGGTTTCAAGTGACATCGGTACTTCTTGTTCAAAGGAAATTTCCGTCGGATTAATGATACAGAGTCCAACAGTGAAAGATCCAAGATTCACTTTGGTGATGACTGCTGCCAAATGGTCTTTGTTCTCTGAATTATTAGAATTAACATAGTGGACTATTCGTCCGACTGATGGTATTTGTTGATCCATATTTGTATTTTTTTCTTTAATAAATAAATCTGTAATTATTGGGAGTACGTTTCTTTGTTCATTGATTAGTATTGGTTTTATTCCACATATTCCAACATCTGTATATTTGACGTTGACGCCTCTACTCCTGGTTCTGGGTGTTCGATAGTCCATGAGAATTCTAAATACTTGTTCCATCTGGGAAACAAAACTTATAACCAAAAAAAGACCCCAAGCAACTAGGGTCTTGTGGAGTACTAGGATTTTCGCCTACTAAATATAAGTGGCGGCCTTTGAGGGGTGTTTCTAAGTAATCTGTTCGGTAGCTTTGATTGAGCATTTGATGCTTATTGCATCTGCTCTATTCTGATTCTAGGTGTCGGGGCCTAAAACGGGTTTCTCAGTAGATTTATTGTTAATCTATAAAAATAATATATTATTGTTGGAAAGTGTCAAGGATTTACCTCCTTCTTTAGTTGTTTAACAACCTTCTTGAGTTTTCTGCAGAACTCAATCTTATACATTTTATCGTAGATCCTCACATAGGCATTATAGGTGGCCTCATATTCCCTAGAGTTAAACCTAATCACATCATACTCCGATACCTTCTCTCCTATAGCGTCAAAGAGCAATATCCATTCTGTTTCTGTAAATTTAGGTGTTTTCATTTTTCTTTGGTTTACCACGTCTAGGTGGCATGACTTGAACAAAATGAAATTTATTACTGTCTACGATATACGCTTTCTTGAGCAGAATTAGTAAGCAAACCATCACCCTGTCTTTTACAGAGTAATTTTTAAAGTTAAAAGTATAAACCCCCTTGTCTATACCTAGAAAAAGCGCATTTTCATTATATTTCATTTTTCTTTTTTAATTATTAAATCATTCTCTAATAAGTACACAAGCATTTTAGCTCTAGCGTTGGCTTCGGTGTCGTCACTAGTTATCCTATTACCATATGCCACAACCCATCCTTTATTGTCGTAAGTTTTCCAAATTTGTAAGCCACAAGTTTCTACACTAAAGGAAATTCCCTTGTTTGCATCTATCTCTAGGTATAATGGCAACATCTCTCCCAATTCAGCCACGGTAAAGGCTGAACAAATCCTTTTTACGCCAATATCTCTTAATTCGCACCTTTCTTCTTCTATCCCACTGATTACTGCTGTTTGGGTAGTGACAAGTTCGTGTGACAATTCAACCCACCAAAAATAACTTCTTTGCTTTACTCCCAACTCTTTAAGTCGCTTGGCTAACTCTAAACTACAGACTTGATCTTTTAGTTTCATCCTATCTCCTTTTTAATGTTTTAATAAACTTTTAACATATTCTTCCATTTTTTCTGGATCACTTCCACAAATAACACAGTGTCTCCTACCAGAATAGATTTCTAAGTTATCAGCCATTCGTTTAGCACGATCTCCCCTAAGAAGAGTGCTAATCTTTGCCTCCCACTCCTTATCTCTTTTGTCTAAGGCTTTTTCTAAACCACATTTACCACATATTTTATGGGTCATACAGTTACAATTAGGGCATAGGGAGATGTTTGATTCTCTTTCTTTATTTAAGGCTTTGTCTAGTTGTTGGTGGAGGAAGTCTAAAACTTTCAACTTATTTTTCTCACCTTCACAAAAACATTGGCCTTCTTCAATTTTATATCCAACTATTCTTTCACCACCAGTATCATTTACTTTTATAGGAACTTTTATGGTATCTCCCATACAATAGTCACCATCTTCTACTCCATGAAATAAATAATCTAACTTATCAAACTCCTCATCAACCTCTTTGTATTTGTTGTGGTTGATATTTTCATTTCCAACACCAGCTAATACTTTTGGTTGTGCCTTAATACCTGCTAGTTTGTTAACTGGTTTAGTGTTTTTGGTCATAGGCTTATGTCTGCCCATTCTACATTCCCAACATTCAGCTCCAGGATGACAACCACACATACAGGGATTTTCTGGTGATGGACAGACCATGTTCTTTTCTTTTACTTTATTCATGGTATCTAGTGATTTTTTGGTTAGTCATAATTTCTAAAAGGTAAACCGTCAATAGTCCAAATTCCGTCTACAAATTCCATTTCACCATTTGCTCTAATATCAAATCTATAAATATCATCACTGTTACAATAGTCATCATCTAAGTAATAAGTCACACCATCCTCTCCCACGACAATGAAATAATACTTGTAATAGCTAGCGAATGTATATCTTTGCTTCACCCCCTTTCCCTCTGTTGATTTAGGTTTCATTTTGATTGTAAATTTTTAAGCGTATCACTCGCATCTTTTTGATTGTCAGTTATTTTATACATAGCACTACCGATACGGTGAGTTTTTATTGCCCTGTTACCAATTTCAAAAATAACTTCATACTCATATTCTTCGGTATGTTTATCTAACCACTCAATAATTCCGTTAAAAGTTTCGTCTTCAATTGCTCCATATCTCTCAACTACTCGTGACACACTTTCAATTGAATTTGGGTCGCCAAATCTTATTGCTGGTCTTTTCTTTCCCTCTGTTTGTGATTTCATATGTTTTGGATAAATTCTAATAATTTGGAGAGTCTTTCTGTGTAATCATTGGGTCTTTCCTTTAACCACCTGACAAGGTTAATGGCAGATATTCTATCAACACCGTGATTGTGTCCATAAGACCTCCTTGTACGTCCCAAAATTTGTGTAACTTCATCTATAAATTTTTCCTCATCCGTTACTTTTCTCCTGCTCTTTTCAATTAACTCTACTTCATATAGAACATCTCCCTCTCTGTGATATTCAAGTTTCCTCACTTCACTTGTATCTTTACTTGGGTCTATTGATTTCATTTTTGCTTAAAGAAATAAATAACTCTAATGATAAACCAAATAAATATGGTTACGTTAATTGCTAAAAGTACATTGTTCACTTTTTCTCCTTATGTGAGAGAGATTCAAGGAATCTTAAGATGATAACGTATCCCCTTAAAATTCCACCCTTATAATCAATCGAATAATCGTCAACATACTCATCCCTCAACTCATCGTAAAGTTTTTTCCATCCAACATTCAAATCCTTTTTTATTTTCTTAATGACACGATTATCTGATTCATCAATAGTTTCTGATAGGAATTGTTTGGCCTCTTCTTTACTCAGCAAAGTATCCCTTCCGAACTTTATTAATAATTTATCAAACTCTTCTAGTCTCTTTTCTTTATAGGTTTTCATAATATTTTGCTATTAAATTTTTTATTTCTTGCCTTTTTGACCACTCAATAATAAAACTTGTTCCACCAATAAGAGTTCCATCATAATCGTCCAACCCACCTCTACACATGCGAACATATCCAAGTTCCCTTAATCCTTTCATTTCTTTACTTAAAACCTTTTGTGGTGCTAAATCATCAAAATAATAATAAGGGTATGAGTACTCACTATCCCACTCCAACATTTTTTCTAACATTTTAATTTGCATTGGAGTTAGTTGATCTTTCCTTACGTCTGCTTGTTCCATTCTTTTCTCCTTATCCCCTCTTATAACAGGTCTAGGGGTTGACCTTTAGATAATATTTATCCAAGTATTAAATAGATAGTCTTGTTCAAATATTGGTCTAGCGCCTCCAGTCCATGCTTGATGTCGTCCACACAATTCACAAGTTCTTTCCACACCGTGCTTATCTTTATAAACAAAGTGGTGGTCACAAGCCAAGCTCTGGGGCACCTCTATATCGTAAGTGACCCTGGAGACTTCCATTCCTAACCAGTTTCTTTTTATTTCAGTAATTTGTTTTGTTATAGTTTTCATTTTTTTATTTAACAGATAATTTCCCACAGGTACAAAGTAATCCTGTGAGTGTCTTCTTGCAGTTGATACATTTGTGTTCTCTCATCCAGTCTGCCTTTTTATTTTTTTGTGCTGTTGCCTTTGGAAGTTTTGTTTTATTTTTCATATATTCTTTTGTCTTGGATTTAATATTAAGCTCTGATAAAGTTTTTGGTCTAAGTCTCTTAAAGACTTTCTGCGTTAATTCCGGATCTTTTTCAATAATGTCATGGCAATATGGGCATCCGATTACCCATTGGGAGTAATCAGAAAGAAGGTAAGGGGCACTCTTGTACCAATTCCTCTTGTGTTTATGGCAAGGATGGTTTTCTGTATTTCCCCAGCACCTTTCATCTAGTTTTATTTCACAAGAATGAATATGCTTTTCGGAGCGAATCCTGGCAATCTCTCTATTTGCCTCTAGGTTGATTTTCGACCACTTTCCAAGTTTAATCATTTTCTTATCAAGGTAATAATTAAAATTATTAGAGAAAGGTTTAGTGCTAACAGTGAAAGGTGAATCTCTGATTTCGATAAAACCTGTTTTTTGTAGAAAGTTCTAATTTTTTTCATAAGTACTCCTTAAAATCCATACAGCTACGGGTCGTCCGTGGCTTGTTGGGATGTTTGTTGTTTTGTAACCTACTTTCTCCCATTCCCTTCTATTAAAAACGGCTCCAAAAACTCTGCCGTCAAGGTCCTTTGGCAATCCTATTTCTCCCCTTATGTCGTCGGTGGATACGTTACCTTTGATTTTATAAATTCTTTTAGCTACCCATCGAGCATAATCAAGAAATTCCCTCCTGTTTGTCTCGAATAGATTGAAAGCTATTTGTTTTGACTCAATCATTTTGATGATAAATTATTAACTGATTTTGAACTTGCTAGAAAACTAGTGGCCTGCCGGACTCTTTCAAGAGCTTCCAGAGCCATCTTCTTTTCCTCTGGAGTCTGTTTAGGCACTTCGCTTGGTAAGTTACTCTGTGGGCGTTTAAGATCGTTCTTGGTTACTAACCATTTGTCTATCTGCTCGTCACTTCTAAGAAGATAATCTGGGTTAGCGATCCACCTTCTATCATTCTCCCCACGACAAAACCTATCTTTGGAACAGTTGTCTATTGCACGGAGCATTTCTTCTAGACTAAATTTTTTCAACCTAGAACCTAACTTCATCCTTCTGCCGTCGAGAACTCTGTGAGAACTTCCAAATTTGTCGTTAAAGTGAGATATGAAAATTTCTATTGCCTTTGTATTCTTATATTCTTTTTCTTTATTTCTTATATTCTTAGTTTGTGGTTGGTTGACAGCATGGTGAGGGATTGATTTTTTGACTTCACTGGTTGGTGAGAGATTAGTCGACTGTTTGGTTGACTGGTTATCAATATCTAGGTTAATATCAAAAATATCCTTACTTACCAGTTTAGCCACAGTTACTTGACTGGTTGATAGTCTGACTATTCGAGTGGTTATTTGTTGATTGATTTTTAGAGTTGAGAGGTTAGTTTTGTGTGACTGACGGGTTGCTCCATAAGACTTAAAATCGCTTACAATGGCCTCTCCTTTTTTTAGTCCAGTAGACGGATCATCGTTTCTTTTTGCTCTCTTAGCTATTAGAGCCAATAGAGCAAATGCTTGTGGTCTCCTAGCTAACAAAAGTGATACCTTTTCGTTTTGAGAGTTAAATTTGATAAATGGTTTTTTTGATTTCATTGTGTTGGGCTCCTCTACAACACCTAACGACCTGCTAGTCTAGGTAATAACCTTGTAAGCGTTCTAATCCTTGATTTCTTGGATTCATTAAAAGTAGGTCTCCGTTGCCCATTAACTTTTCAGCGCCTACCTCATCTAAGATGACTCTGGAATCAGTAGAAGAAGAAACCATGAAACTAACTCTTGATGGAAAATTAGCTTTTATAAGCCCTGTGATGACGTCTACGGATGGTCTTTGAGTGGCTACCACTAAGTGAATACCTACGGCTCTAGCTTTTTGAGCTAACCTAACTATCTTTTTCTCAATATTTGCCTTGAGATCTCCAGATAACATTAAGTCGGCCAGTTCATCTATTACAATGATAATATAGGGCATATCTAGATAATTTTTTCTATAGTCTTGGATGGTTTTTAGTTTTGCTCTTTGGAGTTGTTTGTATCGTCTCTCCATTTCTTCTACTGCCCACTCAAGAGTAATATCTGCATCTTCTGTTTCGGTTATGACTCCACCCACGAGATGTTTCTCATCACTGAAATTGGAAAATTCGGTTCTCTTAGGATCTATTAAGACAAGCTGCAGGTCATCAGAAGTATTCTGTTTAATCAATGTGCTTATAAGCACATTCATGAATACAGACTTACCTGAACCGGTTGTTCCTCCAATCATTAAGTGTGGGGCTTTTGACAGATCCAGGTACGTGGTTTTTCCATAAACATCTACTCCTACTGGAATTTTTAGTGTTCCATTGTTAAGAACATCCTTGCTCCATTTGGCAATTCCTTGTTCCTCATTCGATATTTCAAAACCAACTAACCCCGTTCCTGGAATAGGTGCTTGAACTCTTACGCTCTTAGCTTCTAAAGCAAGAGCAACGTCCGGAGCATGATTCAGGAATTGACTCATTCTTATCCCCCTTGATGGCTTCATTGTGTAAAGTGTTACGTTTAGACCTTTGTAGGTCTCTTCCATTTGAACCGGGATACCGAATTCTTGTAATTTCACCCTAATTTTGTCCTCATTACTTAATGTTTGATCTGATTCCAAGCTTGACTCTACAAACTGAACCATCCTCTCACTTTTTTGTAGATGACTCATATGGCTAACCTTCTTAAGAGATGATTGATCTACAATCTCACTTGTGTAGTCCTTCCAACTTGCTTCACCGTTTAACATATCCCCAAAGTTAGGTAAATATTTGTGATTAGGATCAGCTATCGTATACAAAACATCTGCATATAGTTGGTTAAAGTAGCTTTGATATTCTGGGTGTTTCTTAAAATCTATGGTGTAAATGACTACTTGCGGAGAGCCATCGCTATTTCGACTTTTCTTGATCTGTATAAAGTCCATACAGTCTGGCTCTTTATTATATTTAGCTTTGACACCAATATAATTAAACATTGCTTGGACTATAAAATTTGCGTTCTCTTCGTCTGGGCTTACAATCTTGTCGGTGAATTTATAGTCCGAAATAACTAACTTGCCGTTTCTCTCTGAAACAACGTCGCTTACCACTTTAATTGGCAAAGGTAACAGTCCATCAAAGCCCTTGTCTGTGACAATAACGTCTTCAGTGGCTATTACTTTTCCTAAGTCTGGTTTTTCATGCCTATAGAATTGGAGAGCTTGATGATAATCCTTAATCATTTTCTCTCTGGATCCTGTTTTGCCAAAATCAATTTTTTGGCTAGGAGTTTTATCCATTAAATCCATTCCTTCTTTGACACCTTTTTCGAAGTCACCGGTTTTATAGTAAACATCGAGACAGTGGTGAGCACACTTTCCAACTACCATTGAAGGACTTGATTTCTCGTCGTAGATTCTGAGGATGTAGTGCTTGAAGAAATTTTGTTGGTTACTACAGAATGACCTTAGGGCAGAATATGAGATGTGGTCTATAGGCAGACTGATTTTGTTCACTTTACCTCCTCCGTCTTAACTTCTTTTTTCCCCAGACTTTCTTTTCTCGCTTTTGCGTTTGCAATGAATGATTCAAGATCTGGTCTATCATTCTGAGCGGAAACTATGACACCCTCATCTGCCTTTTTTTCTACGATTGTTGGAATGTCATCCACTGGATAGTCTTCTGCAATCTCAGTTATCTCAGAAGCACTTCCTAATACCTCTGGTATATAGGTTTTGAGAATTTTTGAAATTACTCCATATCTAAGTTTTACGGTTCTATTCTCTCCCTCATACCACCCAGGCTTGAGATCTTTTTTAAATCCATTACTGTCCTTAACATAAGATCCGTTTTGGTCTTTTCTGTAGCTCCAGGTCCTTTTTGATTTTTCGGCATCCGAAAATTTAAAGGTATCGGTGTAGCTCTCTCTTTCTTTAGTGACGGTAGCGGTGCACTCGTTTTCCTTTTCTTCATATTTAATCTTCCATCCATGATCTCTAAGTCTTCTTATGGTTTCTTTTCCGTGAGTAGTGATGACTCCATTAATGATGGTAAGACCCTGCAGTGCCTGGAGGGGCTTCATTCCCATCTCGTACCCTGCTTGCATTATCATAATGGCTTGTGGTGCGTTTTGAATGCTCTTAGGCATTGCCTTTGACTGTATTAATGTCTCTGACATTACCTTCATCTGTTGCCAGACTGTTGGATTAAAATAATTTTTTCTTAAGGACAGTTGCTTGTTTTTCATAGTTATGCTGTGTAGCCACAAGTGCTACAGGTTGAATTAGTAATTTCGTAGTGAGTTGGTTCGGGTGAATTGAACCCGTTGTTTTCCCACTTTGTTTCCATGATTCCAAAACAGATGGGACATAGATCTTGAGGATCTACACCATACCTTTCTGCTATCTGGATCATTTCCTTGTTTATGTGCGTTATGTTCATTAGGAAATTAATTAATAAAAACTTGGTAGTGGACAGCTGGCTTCTGTATATCTGCCATTTTTCCACCTTAATATTGGGCCCCAAGCAGTGGCCCTTTTGTCTGAGATTGCCCAGACTGTGGTTCTTATAGCTTCCTTATTGTCGTATTGAGACCCTATTTCTGTGGCTAGACCTTTTTCGATCATTATTTTTCTATATCCAATCCAGGTACCTTCATGATATTGAAGTATTCCTTCGGCTTTTCCTCCATCCCCTTTACCTTTTGAGTAGTTGTGTTTTGACTCTCTGTTTAAGAGGCAGTGCATTATCATTCTTACTTCGCTTCTTTGACCTGGAAGTGTGAAGAACTCATCGACTGCTTCACCAACATAGTTGTCGATCTCCTTGAGCTCGTCTACCTCACTTTCGATAGCATTGACTGCAATTATTAGTTGAGGAGTTTTGTCTACACTCTGGGGAAGAGAAGGTGTAGGAGAAACCCCGACGGAATAGCTACCCTTCACCTCCCCAGAATTTAGATGTTTGTTATTTGCAATTTTGGTGAATATAAGGGGTAGTGACGTTACAATCAGAAAGCTAAGAATAATCGCTTTGTTAGAAGACCTTCTATTGATCCTTTGTAATCTAGACCTCATCTTGAATCCTCCTCTTTAATGCTGTTAATAACAGGCAATATTTTTTCTTGGAAGGCTTCTAGAATCTTCTTTATTCGTGTGGGACTGCACTCGTGTTTTCTAGCTAGGATATTGTAGGACCTGATGCCCTGATTGAAATATTCATCTGCAATTTGCAAATGTTTGTTTACGTTGAAGTTTGGGCGAAAATTATCAGCCAACTTCTGGTATTCTGATCTACTTTGATATATACTTGCATCAAACATACTTTTTGCAGTACACTTGATGGATGAAATGTCATATTATCGTGGTAGCTATAATTAGACAGTTTTCTTAAATATGCTTTACATTATTTCTACTCCAATTGGGAATATTGGCGATATTAGTTTGAGAGCAATTGAATTGCTAAAAAACCTAGATTATCTTTTATGTGAAGATACTCGTGTAACAGGCGTGCTTTTAAATAAACTTGGAATAGTGAATAAACCCAAGTTGATTTCTTTTTATGAAGAAGTAGAGTCTTCTAAAATTCCTGAGGTTGTGTCTTATTTGAAAGATAATAAGAAAGTGGGTTTGGTTAGTGACGCAGGTACTCCACTTATTTCTGATCCTGGGTGGTTATTAGTAAGAAAATGCCAGTCAGAAAATCTTCCCTATACTTCTTTGCCTGGAGCTAGTTCTGTAATAAATGCTGTTGTACTGTCCGGTCTTCCGGTTTCAAAGTTTTCCTTCTTAGGTTTTCTCCCAAAGAAATCTGGTCAGAGAATCAAGTTATTGGAGAAATATAAGGACATCGACGGAATTAAGGTTTGCTTTGAGTCCCCTTATAGAGTATCAAAAACGTTAAGTGATATAAGATTGGTTTTTGAGGGGGCTGAAATCCGTGTTTGTAGAAACATGACGAAAAAGAACGAAGTCGTTGAAGATCCTTCTGATTCTTATATCGACAAAGGAGAGATAGTTATCGTTTTTTTGTAGATGCGATTTTTTCTTCGGCCCAGGAAACAGTTTCCCGAGTTCTTGTTATAGCGTCAGGTGAAACTGAAATGCTAGTAACACCCCATTTGACTAGTTTCTCTACCAATTCAGGATGGTTGCTCGGAGCTTGTCCACAAATTGAACTTGTAATACCTCTCTTTTTTGAAGTTACAATTGCTTTCTTAATTGCCCATAAAACTGCTGGGTCCATTTCGTTGAACGAGCTTGCGACTTCACTGTTATCTCTGTCGATACCAAGTATGAGCATTGTTAAATCATTGCTGCCGATTGATATTCCATCAATCCCGACATCGATAAATTTTTCAAGCAATATGATGTTACTTGGTATTTCAACCATCATTAGTAATTTGAATGTGGGTGATCTTACCAGTCCATTTTGGTGTAGAATTTTTTTTACCTGCACAAGTTCTTGAGGTGTTCTGACGAAAGGTATCATTAAGGATAGATTTTTGTAGCCATACTTGTCTCTAACTGTTTTTATTGCTTCAATTTCCATTTTAAAGATATCTTGAGAGCTGATATATCTTGATGCTCCACGAAAACCTAGCATTGGATTTGATTCGATCGGTTCGTATAACTTGCCCCACTTTAAATGTCTGTATTCATTGGTTTTAAAGTCGGTGGCCCTGTATATAACAGGCCTAGGAGAGAAACTTTCGCAGAATTTTTTAATTTCTTTAGATAATTTGTTTATATACAGTTTCTGATTATTTTCTGAAATAATTCTTTTTGGATGAATTCCAATATTGGCAATCATAAATTCTGCACGCAACAACCCTATACCGTCAACATTTCTTTCTGAGATTTCTTTGGCAAGATCTGGTTCCCCTAGGTTACAGTACACTTTCGTTGCAGTTTTTTTCGTACTTTCTTTTTTAGTTGTGGGGGTCATAGACTTATCAACCAGATCTCCTTTCCACACTTTGCCTTGGGTTCCATCAATCGTAACCATATCACCATTTTTTAGCAACTTCGTTGCGTTTTTTGTTCCGACAATACAGGGAACGCCTAATTCTCTAGATACTATGGCTGCGTGAGATGTTTGACCACCTTTGTTCGTTATTATTCCAGCTACTTTTTTCATTGCCGGGACAAAGTCTGGTGTGGTCATGTCTGTGACGAGTATTTGTCCTTCTTTAACCTTGTTAATTTCTTTTGGAGATTTGATTACTACAACAATTCCAGAAGATGTTCCTGGACTAGCTGGATCTCCTAGGATATCTTCTTTTTTATCAATGGACTGCTGCTTATCAATTATTTGTTTGTTGGAAACAATGGTTGTTATTGGTCTTGTTTGTACAATAAAGATACTGTTGTTTTTGATAGCAAATTCTACATCTTGTGGTTTTTTGTAATGGTCTTGAAGTTTTTGAATTATTTTGGCAAGTTTAATTACTAGTTCATCGCTTAATTTTGTTTTGTTTCGTTTGTATTTTGGTACAGAAGCTTTTGCAGTTTCGCTCTTTGCTCTAATTAACTGTGTTTTTTGTTCATTTTTATTATGACTAGTAATTTCCCAATTGATTTTATCTACTACGTGTTGATCAGGAGTTACTACTCCTTGTACGATATATTCTCCCAATCCCCAAATTGTTTCGATTATTATTTGATTCTTGTTGTTTGTTATTGGATTAATTGAGAAGGCTATTCCAGAAACATCTGAATTAATCATTTTCTGCACAGGTACTGCTACACCTACTTTCAAGTGATCAAAATGTTTTTTTTCTCGGTAAAAAATAGCTCTAGGGGTAAATATTGAAGCCCAGCAATCTTGAACTCTTTTTATTACGTTAGATTCACCTTCAACATTGAGGTAAGTTTCTTGTTGTCCAGCAAAAGAGGCGTCTGGTAAATCTTCAGCTGTGGCAGAAGATCTTACGGCTACCGGGGTATTTTTTAAACCTGCGTAAGAACACATTTTTTTGTAAGAGGTCATTATGTCCCTTGCAATATCAGTGGGTATTTTAGATTTTACAATTAGAGACTTAAGTTTGTTGCTAGAGGAAAGAAGTTGATTTGGGTCGTCTATATCTGTGGTTTTTAAAATACTTTTAATAGGTTCTTCTAGTTTATTTGTTTTAATGAAATTGAAATAAGCGTCTGCAGTAACTATAAATCCGTTTGGTACGGGAATACCTATTTTGAACATTTCTCCAAGATTTGCTCCTTTTCCACCTACGTGAGCAATATCATCTGTACCTACTTCTTTAAACCACAATATATTTTTCATTTTGTTTTTAATTTATTATAATTTTTCATTTTTTCTGTTGTAGTCATCTTCAATTCTAAAGGTTGTTCCTTTTTCCGGTGTAGAGACTTCGATTAGTTGGGATGTTTCGATGGCTGTTAGTCTATGAACTACGTTTTTTTTAATAGTGTATCCGAACATTGGTTTCATTCTTACTTCTTTGTCGCCAATTCTTAATAAAGACTCACCTTTCTGTAATAGAATTGTTTCAGTTTTTTGAGAATGTTTTTGAAGTGAAATTCTTTTACCCTTCTTTATGGTGATTATTTTACCGGTGTAAGGTAAAGATTTTTTTGTGAATTTTAATTCGCTACCCCAAGGTTTTAGTATTTTTCTGCTAGTCATTATATTTAAATAATAGACTATATTTATGTAAAATACTATAGATTTTTCTTGGTGATAGGAAGAAGAGTTCTCTTTAAGGCGGTTTCTTTCTTTATAGCGAGTTTTCCGGTTTTGTTTAACAAGTCTAGTTCGATTAAACTTAAATACGTTTTTTTATATTTAGGGTTACTAATTTTTTTCTTAACTTCTTTTTTGACGAGATACAGAAATAGATCAAACATATTATCTTCAACTACGTTTTGATAGTGGACAATGAACTGGTTAGTATTGCCAGGTTTAAGGGAATATATACAATCAAACACGCTGTTGCTTTTATTAAAACAATGGACAGATGCGTCAGGAAACATTTTAATTTGGTTTAATGTCAGTTTCTTGCTCTGCCACATGTATATATCAATGTCGGTGCTTTTATTTTTTATTATTGTGCTTATTTGCGATAAGTCTCTAGATTTAATATTAAAATAGTTTGAAATAACTATGGTTTTTGTGTTTCCAAATAAGTCATTAACTTCGAGAAGGTTACTAGCTGTGTTAATGTTTAAATTACTTCCATCAATCCATCGAGAGTCAATTTTGGATATTTTTTCTTGTAGTTTTTTTTTACTTAGAGATGTATTTTCTCCGTGAAATATAGTTATCATCTGGTTTCATTATAGTCTAATAGTGCATATATAAAAAATAGGCTGTGAAAAATATTAGATATCTGATAAAATACGAGAGTCTTAGATGGCCCCATCGTCTAGTGGCCTAGGACTCCTGGCTTTCATCCAGGCAATCGGGGGTTCGAATCCCCCTGGGGTCACATTTTTTTAGCAAGCATATTCCAGCTAGTAAGAGTAATATCGATATTATTTGACCTATCTTGATTTCATTTATTGCCCAGGTATCTTTTCTAAGAAATTCTGTAAAAACTCTGATTAGTCCGTAACCGATTAGGTAGATCCCTGTTTTGTTTTCTTTCTTCTTGTTTATGAAGATAAAAAGGATTGTGTTAAGTATGGCTTCAATCCACCACGTCGGAATTTCTTTGTTAATGTAGTTTCCGAGCCTCCCTATTGACTGACAGATTGGCAATATGCCAACAAAGCTGTCGGTTATTTTTGTAAAGCTTATTTTGTAATAAACACTGAACAGAAGAATGGGAATAAAACCACCAAGTATTCCTCCAAGTATTCCTAGACCTCCCAGTTTAGTGTTTATGATTAGTGAAGGGTTAGTTTGATAAAATTCCCAATAATCTACCACATGATACATTCTGGCACCAATGACGGACGATATTATAATGGAAACTGCAAGTGTGTTCTTGCTTCTTTTATTAAGAAAAGTTGCGTGTCTAAGAAAGTACTCTATTCCAATTGTGTAACAGATACCCAATATTAATCCATATAGTGTCATTTATTGTGTGGGTCCTGCGGGACTTGAACCCGCGACCAATTGCTTAAAAGGCAACTGCTCTACCAACTGAGCTAAAGACCCATTTGTTAATCGAACTTATACTGTTCGAGCTTTAGGATTTCGAAGATAGTTGAGCTTTGCTCTTCTAATTCGATATTTTGAACCTCTCAGCTTTTTGATTTCGTTTATCCAGGGAGAATTGACGGGAAAGATCCTTTCGACAGCAACTGAGTCAGAAGCAATTTTTCGAACCAGAAAATTTTTGTTATCTCCACGTCCTTTTATGCTAATGATGACGCCATCAAAAGCCTGGATTCTTTCTTTATCT
>Ga0100403_1000796_pt1 | contig 30707 bp, 36 predicted proteins | sample CryGeymet201501t_FD_83663 | JGI IMG/M metagenome (GOLD analysis project Ga0100403, IMG submission 83663) | Groundwater microbial communities from Crystal Geyser aquifers in Utah, USA - Crystal Geyser metaG 2015-01t | ecosystem: Environmental > Aquatic > Deep subsurface > Groundwater | place... | reverse complement strand
TTAAAATAATTTTATCGCGTTCCTGATTACATTACTAGCATCCTCTTTGTGTTTGGAGCAACCCAAAATAGGGGATAAAGTCAAAATTTGACTATCTTTATAATGAGTGGTAGTGTGGAAAGTGGAATTAAACGATAACAAGATCTTTGTAAAAACAATTTGAGGAAGGAGAAGATGGTAATGAACAGACAAAGTCTGACTATCGAAATCGCTTCGGAAGCCAATTGGTTGGCTGAAGAAGTGGGAACGGTTGGACATACAGTCGGAGCATCTCGCTCTGTGTATGAGAAGTGTCTTTGGCCTTACGTGTTAACTCTACCAATCGCTTGGTCTCTCACCTTTTGGGTGATGGTCAAGAAGCAATTGCGCCAAGTCCTTGGTCTACCTAGTCCATCTATCAATACTCTTTGGTTTGATGGTCTTGGGTTGGAATTGAGGCAGATCAAGGGTACGGCGGCTGGTTGGAGGGCTCTCGACATTATCTATAATCACCAATTTGGCGGAAAAAGTACGATTGGAGGATTGTTAGATGATTTCTGGATCGGTATGGTCAACGCTCAAGCGGTGCGTAATCGTTTGAAGGTTGTGACCATTGAGATTCGTCGAGCGTTAGTGCAGTTCGCGAACGAACCAGAAGTGCGTATTGTGTCTCTAGCTTGTGGGTCGGCCGAAGCTGTAATCAAAGTCGTGTCACATCTCAAGCGACAGGGCGTCGTGGTTAAAGTGCTTCTGGTTGACATCAACCCGGAGGCGCTGGCTTACGCCGAACGGTTAGCAGAACGACATGGAGTCGGTGATCGAATTCAAACTTTGCAAGCGAACGCGCTTAAGAATTTGGATTTTGCTCGCGACTTCAAACCACATGTGGTAGAGATGTTGGGCTTGCTCGATTATCTACCACAAAAAATGGCGATTCGTCTATCGTCGCAAATCAGGCGATCATTGGTATCTGGTGGCTTGTATTTGACTTGCAACATTGCTCCAAACTTCGAACAGCACTTCCTCAAGTGGGTTATCAATTGGCCAATGATTTATCGGTCGCCTCAAGAACTGGCTGATGTTATTGGTCGGGCTGGTTTCGATGATTTTCGCCTGATCTACGAGCCCCTCATGATCCACGGTATTGTGATTGCTCACAAGAAGGCTTAATCAACAGAAAAAGCCTGCGTCGCCCTTACTTAGTGTTATAATAAAGACATTGAGTTGGGGCGATTTTTCTTTCTTAAAAATACCAAATGACTTTTTACGCTTTTTCTGCCCTGTTTAATTTTTTTACAAGTCTTAGCCTTGGGCTTTTTGTTTTAGTTAAAAATAGAAATAATAAAACCAATCAAACTTTCTCAGTTTTCGCTTTTACGATTGCCCTCTGGAGTTTCTTTTATTATCTTTGGCAAATTGCCGATAATCCTGATTCGGCTTTATTTTGGTGCCGTATGTTAATGATTGGTGCTATTTTTATTCCAGTTACTTATTTGCATTTTGTTGTTCGTTTTTTAAATATACAGAAGCAGAAAATATTCCTAGGTCTTAGTTATTTTCTTTTTGTTCTCTTCCTTTTGTTTAACACCACCCCTTTATTTATTAGTCATGTCGAACCACTTCTTGGTTTTGCTTTTTGGCCTATCGCTGGACCAGTTTTTAGTGTCTTTTTGCCGATTTGGTTGGCCTACGTTATTTATTCTTCATATTTGCTTTATCGATATTATCGTTCCGCCGAAGGATTACAAAGACTTCAAATTAAATATGTTTTACTCGGTATGATTTTTGGATTTGCTGGTGGTTCGACTAATTATTTTCTCTGGTATTACATTCCTATTCCGCCAATTTTTAATATCTTTACTTCGGCTTACGTGGCCACTGTTGCTTACTCAATTATCCGTTATCGCTTAATGGATATTCGTATTGTGGCCCGGAAGATTTTTATTTTTGTCGGAGCAAGTGTTGTTGCTTATTTAACTTATTATGCGGTTCTTTGGTTTGAAAATAACCTACTGGGTGGGGCTTATTCCACTAAATCCCTTCTCATTGGTGTTGTTTTGGCGGGTCTTTTTGTGGCACTTTTCCAATCTTCTTCTAAGTGGATCGAACGATTAGCCAACAAATACTTCTTCTTTTCGCTCTACAACTATCAAGAAACTATCAACTATGTCTCTGGTCAATTGACTCACTATACCGACCTGTCTAAAATTAATGATTTAGTTTTGACGACGATCAAAGAATCTCTGGGGGTTACGCAAGCAGAAATTATGTTATTTGAGAAAAACAACCTCCCAGCAAAAAAAGATCCATTGATAAAATATTTGCAGACCAACCAACGACCAGTGGTGCTTGAAGAATTAAGTCATTTAGTTAATGACGAAAGATTAAAAGAACAGCGAGAAATTTTCATTACTGTTTATGAACGAGTTAAAAATCTAGGAGCGGCGATTTGTTTACCTATGATTAGCAACAAGCGTTTGGTTGGTTTTATTACTTTAGGACCAAAGGTTATTAGTGATCCGTTTACAGTTGAAGATCTAGAATTATTAATGACACTTTCAAATCAAGCCGCGATTGCGATTGATAACGCTGAATTATATAAAGAGGTTAAAGACTTTAATAAAACGCTTAAACAAAAAGTGAGCGAGCAAACTATGAATCTGCGGGACAAAACCAAAGTATTGGAGGAGCAAGCTGAGCATTTAAAAAAACTGTTAGTAATGCGTTCGGAATTTTTGGATATTGCCTCACATCAATTAAAAACACCAATTTCTGTTATTTCTGGCACAATCTCGATGTTTAAAGAGGGGTCGATCCAAAAAATGCCTATCGAGACGCAGAATAAGTTAATTGATAACATTTATCAGAAGTCACTTAAGATTAATCAGATCATCCGTGATATTCTCCAAGCTTCCGAATTCGACACTGATAAATTTAGTTTTGTTGAAAAAAGAGTTGTCCCGGTTGATCTTAATAAAGTGTTGGCCGACGTGATCACTGGTAATCAGGCCTTTGCGGATGAGAAGAAATTACAATTGGTCTTTGCTTTTAATCCAGGTAATCCTCAAATCAATTCTGATCCCGATTATCTCGAGCAAGCCATTTTCAACCTAGTTGATAACGCTCTTAAATATACCAAAGAAGGGAAGGTGCAATTATCGCTGGACGAAAACCTCCAAAGTATTATCATTAAAGTTAAAGATACTGGTGTTGGTATCCCGAGAGAGGATCAAGTAAGAATGTTTGGCAAATTTGAGCGAGCCAAGAATGCTGTCAACATGTACACTGATGGTTCCGGTTTGGGTCTTTTTATCACGAGGGAAATTATTGAAGCCCACCCTGGCGGGACCATCTCGTTTACCAGTGAAGAAGGGAAGGGGACTGAGTTTATTATCACAATTCCGAAAACTCAACATAAAACATTATAAATAAATGTTATGGCTCAAGAAATAAAACAAGTATTAATGATCGAAGATGATTCTGATCAGATGTTTTTATACAAAACAGCTTTTGATCTGATGGAAATCCCCAGTGTTATGGCTAATGGCGGAGAAATTGGAATTAAGCAGGCAAAAGAATGGCATCCCAAAGTTATTGTTCTTGATATTGTGATGGAGGGGGTCGATGGTGAAGAAGTGTTAAAACAACTGAAGGCTGATCCTGAAACTAAAGATATCCCGGTTATCGTTTTCACTAATCTCGACAAGAAAGCAGTCAAAGAAAAATTTATGTCACTTGGGGCCACTGAATTTTGGGGTAAAACCGAACTAATGCCGATGGCTCTAGCGGCTAAAGTTCAGGATTATTTTGATCGGAGGTAACATATTTAATGTTGTAAAAATAGGGTGATTGTGGCATATTTTTAAATAATATCCCATGAAAGATATTTACCCTTTGGTGGTTAATTTGCCACATAGTTATGTATCACTGCATAAGACTGAAATTCAAGTCTTTTTTGATGATTTTGACCAAAAGATAGGTGGAGATCTTAAAGTGCTCTCGGCATCTTTGAAGCTCAAATTGAGGTTTAAATTTAATAAATATGGCGGAATTATTATCCCTTTAGATAAAGTGGATTTAGCTGAGATTTGTAGATTGCAAACCATAGAGAACTCTTATTTTGGTTGCCCATTTTTTAAAAAATACAAGAAAACACTAACAAATAGAGGGGCTGTTTACTACATCACAAGTATGATTGAGGATGATGAGTTGAAGATCATTCGAGTACTAAGTATGCTCGAAATAAGCATAGACTTACTTAAAGATTTTTTGGAAGTTAAAGATTATATCGATTCTTATTCCTTCGTCAGTATTCTTGACGAAATTCGATATAAAACATTAATTCTTTATGAACATGTTCTGGCAAAAAAATATGTTGAAAAAGTAGAGGTATTCAAGAAACTAGTTTTTGTCTTTTCTGGTGCTTTTTATCAAATAATAAATTCTGATTATTCTGGTCAATCAGAAGAAATTAAAGTCAAATTAAGTGATGGCGTTGATTTGTATCGAAAAGTTTTAAAAGAAATATCAGCTAATTATAGCTCGTTAAATTCTGGCCTTAAATTTAAAACATATAAAGAAGCCGATCATCCAGAGTTAATCTGGATGTTTTTGAATAAGCTGAAAGAAAAAAAGTGCCCGAACATCAATACGATTGTTGGGATCAGATTTGGAGGAATTGAGCTACCCTTTTTAGTTCAAAACTTTATTTATCCTCATGCCGAAATTGATCTGGTTAAAATTTCTACTTACACAAACTTAATAACTGAAATTAATTTAAAAGAAAACTTGATTCACTGTCGAAATATCTTGGTGGTTGATGACAATATTTTAACCGGTCGTACCTTAGATAAACTAGCTACTGAAATTAAGAAATTTAGTCCCAGAAATATTTTCTTTGCTTGTGTTGCTTACTCTAGCATGAAAAGATATCCGCAAATGATAATGGATAATCATGGAATAGTTAATCCTCGTTTATTGGGCAATATTTGTGTCGTTGACCAAAGTTGTTTTACTAAAATAAACAGTTCTAAATCGTATAAAAACAAAAACGGAGTCTTTGATAAGATTAAAAAGGAAATTCAGTTAACTCTCAATAGCTATAAAGAATTTATGTTTAAAATTTAAAATATGAAAACAATAATAATTTGGAGTACAAACTCGTTACAGGAAGATTATAACAACATTATGTTGGTGAGAATTAAATTGTTGAAAGCTGGTCACACTGTTCAAGAAGACTGGGTTAACTATCGCGTTAAGATAAAAGATAATGCCCCACATTTTATGCAAGTTGAAGGGTACGATTATTTGAAAGTCTGTATCGACGGCGTTGCTAACTCCGACCTTGTGATATTTTTCTTTTCCAGAGAATCAAATTATTTAACCACTTTAATTAAATATGCCGATTCGCGTAAAAAGAAAATATTGATTATTTATCGTACCAATAAGGTGTTAAAGCACCTTGATGGTATAGAAAAAAAGAAAAATGTTAAGATTGTTCAATCTCGTTTTATTAATCACATCGATTCCATTCTTAAATAAGATTTAAATTTATCAAAAATGGACAATAAACTTAAAGCAATCATCGACCTCGGTAGTTTAAAGGCAAAAATGACTGTATTTGATACTCAAACTTTTGATGTTGTTTTGCAGAAAAGCTACCTCACTCTACTGGGAAAAAGTATGTCAGAAGATGGGTTGATTATTGAAGAGGCTTTTTCTAGACTTAATGAAGCTCTGCTCAATATTAAAAATGAATTAGAAAATTTGGGTTGTGAAGATTTGAAATTTATTGCGACCGAAAGTTTAAGATTAGCCAAAAATAAAGAGGAAGTTTTTAAGCTGGTCGAAAAGTATTTTTCTGGTCAGACTGTGACCATTCTCGATCAAAGTCTAGAAGGGGAAATGTTTTTTCGTGTAGTTTCTCGTTGTTTTATTGATCAGCCGATTGTAACGATGGATGTCGGTGGTGGCTCAGTTCAAATCTTGCTCGGTTCTTTTAATGGAAAGCAAGATCAACACTTAATCGATAATAAATATCTTTACAAAACGGGGACGTATAAATTACAACAGAAATATTCACCAGACAACTCTATTATTAGTCATGACTTTGAAAAGGTCTTTTTTGATATTCATGAGGAATTTAGATCGCTAAATGTCACCAACGATGTTTTGGTTTTTGGTTCAACTTGTATGCAAGATTTTTTAGAAGAAGCCGGTGTTGCCCTGTATAACGACCGTCCTGCAAAAAAACATCCTAGCTACACGACAGTTTCAGATCTAAAAAAACTATTAACCGATATCCGACAGTATCCTCCTGATAGTCGTAACCATTTTTATCCAAGAGGGGAATATTTTATTTATGGCGCCGATTATCTTCTGGCTAATGTGATAGAGGCTGCGGAAAGTCTTAACGCAAAATATATTTATCCGACGAATATGAATAGTTCTTATGGATTTATCTAAAAAATATCTAAAAGTCTGTAAAATTGACGATGCTAATTTTGGTAAATTTGCGATTTTATGTGGCGCTGATTATTTAGGTGTTCATGTTTTAGAAGAAAAAGATATTGGCAGTAAAAAGGATTTAATAGATTATCTAGTAGCTTTGAATGGGGGAGTTGTAATTGTTACCAAAATAACTAATTTTGATTTACTAAATAAGATTATCAATCTTCATCATCCGTATGGTATTCAAATTCATTGCAGACCAGATCCCGATTTAATTAAAAAATTAAAAGATGCCAACCCTACAATTAAAATTTTTTCAGTTGTCACTGGTGATTTAGAAGTAAATTTAATTGAAAGAGTTTCAGATTTGTCTGAATATTTAATATATGATTCTTCGTACGTTGGTGGTACGGGGAAAAAAAATCCACTAGCATTGATAGATAAATTGAAAAAAGAGATAAAAGATAAGATCTTTATTGCTGGTGGGGTTAATTCAAGTTTTTTAAAGAAACATAAAAATCTTGATGTTGCTGGATTTGATATTCAATCTTATTTTAGGGAAAACGACGAGCTACATTACGATAAAGTCGAAGAGATCTCGCGTCTTATAAAGGGACCCAAAAGGGGGTTATTATCAGTAAGCGTTACTGATTGTAGTGATGTCGAAAACATTACGAAGGAGTACGCTGATAATCCTCATTATAATTATCACCTTGATTATTCCGACGGGAGTTTATATGGTGGTTTTGTGACTGAAAAGAATGAGATGGTGGAAAAACTTTCTATAATGAAAAATGTTCCTTTAGATATTCATATTTTCAGTAGAGACGAAGATCAGATAAATAACTTAATTAATGAATTTAAGACGATAAACAGCTATTCTATCTCATCTTTTTTTATTCAATATTTTCCGCAGCTAAATCTTAATAGGTTTGATCAAATAAATAATCTCACGATTTCAGTATACTACAAAGATTTCGAAGATTATTTTAATAAATGGACTAATTTTACTGATTATTTATCTGTCATCTTGCCTTCTGAGGATATTGAAAAAGCCCCAATTGTTTTTGATTATATGGGCAAGAACAAGCCATTTTTTCTCAATAAAGAGATTTGGTTTGATAGAAAATTAAATGAGGATAAAATCTTACAACTAAAAAAGATTGTTGGTATCCATTTTAATGTTATTGTGGGAAAAGAGATAACGCGGAGCCAAAAAACAATCAAAGAAATTCATGAACAATTTTCTCTTTAAAAATAAAATTGATGTAGTGTTAATTGATTGGCATGGAATTCTTAGTAAGAGAGGATTTTGGTGCAATCAATCTAAAATTAATAGGAATCTTGGTATTTGGTGTGAATTTTTATTTGGCGGAGATCTTTTGAAAGATTGGATGAGAGATAAAATATCTTTTTCTCAACTCTGTGAGATGACCGCTGGAAAATTTGGTTTGTTTGAGGAGGAGATAATTGGTTATTTTGAAAAAGATCTCAGTGAGTATGGCCCTAAGTGGGAGGTTTGCAATATGATTGATAATTTATTTCCTGAGTCCAAGAAAGTTCTTTTTAGCGAGAATCCTTTACTTTTTAAGGAGAAAATTTTAAACAATAATCGTCTTGCTGGTTATTTTGATGATATAATCTTGTCTTGTGACCATGGGGTTTTAAAAGAAGATAGAGACCCTAGTTTATTTGATATAGCGCTAAAGCAACTTAATCTAGATGATTTCAATAATGTTGTGTTAATCGACGATAAAAGCGATAATTGTGCCTATTTTAGAGAACTTGGAGGGCATATAATAAATATTAAATGAGAAATAGATCGTTACATTTCAAAGTTGAATGTACCTTACGACCCCTTGACAAATAAAACTGGTTATGCTATGATTAAAGAAGAGGTTAGTTAACAACGCTCTTTAGCTAGAGCAGGAGAAGAAAGATGAACAAGCAGATCGTTGTCAATTTTTGCATTTTTGTGGCGGCGCTGGTGTTGGTGATGTTGGTGGCGTTCGGCGTGCAAGCGCAACAACCACCAGTCGGTGCCACGGCTCGTGCTGATGGTGGTTGGCAAGTGGATGCCAATACAGTTTGGTATCCGCCCCAACGCACGGCCCCTCGGGCTATGCCGACAGTTTCGGTTCGGACTATTTCGGTCCCGAATTCGACGCCGGTGTATGCCCCCGCGCCCACAGCTCCTGTTTCGTCTTATCAGACGGCAACAAGGACAGGGACGGTCACCGGCGGGATCGCCGGACACTTAGACTCTTATCGTCGGCCTCAAGAGGTGGTCGGTCAGCAAGAGCTCCGAGTGGAGGAGAGCCGGTCGAGTGTTTATATCGACGCGGCCCGCCAAGACGCTGATCTCCAGCGCGAAGCCAATCGGCTTCAGGTGGAGAACCAGCGAATGGCGCTTCAGCGCGAGCGGGATCTCAACCGCTTGGCGCTTGAGCGTCAAGAGCAGGGTCGGCGGACGGTTGAGAGTTGGTCACGGATCATTCGTGACAGCCTCAACGACACCTCGCGTCGAGCGAGTCAACGGCAACGTGACGAGCTTCGCGCTCGGGAGCAACACCAAGACGAGCTGCGCGATTTGTCGCGCGAAGCTCGGCGTTGGGTTGAGCTCCAACATCGGTCCAAGAATTAGTTTTTGCGCCTGTCCCGCTTAGCGGGGCGGGCGCATTTTTGTTTTGGCTTTTGGTGATGGTTTGCTACCATTTAAGTATCCAAAATTTATGGCCAAATATCTATCAAAATCACTATCAGACACCAGCCGGATTGCGGGGGAGGTTTTGGTGGAGTTGGAAAAGAGGGTTAATCAAGAGCGGGCGACAGTTTTATTGTTGGAAGGGGACTTGGGCTCCGGTAAGACGACTTTCACGCAGGTGCTCGCCAAGCACTTAGGGGTGAGAGAAAATTTGGTTAGTCCAACCTTTGTTTTGATAAAAAGTTATCGCACCAAGCATCATAAATTTAAAAAACTAGTTCATCTTGATGCTTATCGGCTGGATTCGGGTCAAGATCTGGAACGTTTGGGTTGGAATGATCTAGTGACTGATCCAGCTAATCTGATTGTGTTAGAATGGCCAGAGCGGGTGGCTGACCTTTTCGCCCCGACAGAATTAAAAATTGACCTCAAGTTTATTGACCAGAATACCCGCGCGATCCAATACGAGTTTTGATTCCAAATTAAATTCGCGATGACTAAGACCCAATACCAAACCAAAGTTGTTTTAATCGACGCTCACGCCATTTTGCATCGAGCGTATCACGCGCTACCCGATTTCACCTCAAGTAAGGGCGAGCCCACCGGCGGGCTCTACGGTCTGGCCTCAATGTTGATTAAAATCATTACCGATTTGAAACCGGATCATTTGGTGGCTTGCTATGATCGGGCCGAGCCGACCTTCCGCAAACAAATTTATGATGATTATAAAGCCAAACGCCCCAAAGCCGAACCGGAGTTGGTGGCGCAAATTATTCGTTCGCGAGAAATCTTCACCGCTTTGGGGATCCCGATTTACGACAAACCAGGTTTCGAAGCCGACGACATTATCGGCACGATAACCGCGCGTTTGGCTAAAGAGAAAGACGTTCAAGTGGTCATCGCCTCTGGCGATATGGACACACTTCAATTAACGGAAGGTGATAAAGTGGTGGTCTTCACTTTAAAAAAGGGATTAAACGACACGATCGTTTATAACGAAGCGGCGGTGCGGGCGCGCTTCGGCTTCGCGCCAAAACTCTTGGTGGACTACAAGGGTCTGCGCGGTGATCCCTCTGACAACATTATCGGCATCGAGGGGATTGGAGAGAAAACGGCCACGATCTTAATCCAAACTTTTGGCTCGATTGAAGAAATTTATCAGGCAATTAAGACTGATAAACAGAAACTTCTCGCCCAAGGTATTAAACCTCGAATTGTTGAGTTGCTTAAAGCTAACGAAGAAGAGGCTTTGTTTTCCAAAACCCTAGCCTCGATTCGCCAAGACGTGGATATTGATTTTGTCTTGCCCGCCCGGACTTGGACCGAAACTTTCGACTCGACGCCGGCCGAGAAACTTTTTGCGGAACTGGAATTCAGAACTTTAATTACGCGGGTCAAAAAATTGGCTTCAAGCAATAACCCCGATTCGTTGGTTGAAGCAGAAAGAGAAAAGACCAATGATGAATCAGAAGAAAAAGAAGAAGTTTGGCCGGAGGCGCTGACACGAGAGTTGGCGATCGGTTTGTGGTTGCTTAATTCTGACCTGGTTAACCCAACTCAAGCCGATCTGGTTAATTACACCAACCAAGCCGATCCCGTTAAAGCAAAAGAAAAAATTCTGGCCGATTTGAAGCAAAATAATTTATTAAAAGTTTATGAAGAAATAGAATTGCCCCTCATTCCAATTCTCGACCAAGCTCGAAATCGAGGAATCAGAGTTGATCGAAAACTGTTGGCTGATTTGTCGCGAGATTACCATCGCCAATTGGTTGAATTGGAGACACGTATTTATGGTTTGGTTGGTCGAGCTTTTAATCTTAATTCGCCGAAGCAGTTGGGCGAGATCTTGTTCCAAGAACTCGGTCTTTCAGCGAAGGGATTGAAGAAAACCGCCGGTGGCGGACAGTCGACAAGAGAATCGGAATTGGTAAAACTTAAAAACGCTCACCCCGTGGTGAGCGAGATTCTGGATTATCGCGAAATCCAGAAGATTGTTTCCACTTACCTGGACGCCTTGCCCAAACTCTTGGATCAGACTGATACTTTGCACACCACCCTCAACCAGATCGGGACCACCACCGGTCGGATGTCTTCATCTAATCCCAATCTTCAAAATATTCCCAATCGAGGTCAAGCTGGCCTCTCGATTCGGAGCGCTTTTGTCGCTCGGCCGGGGTTTGAATTGCTGGCCCTTGATTATTCGCAAATTGAACTGCGGGTGCTGGCGGTGTTGTCTGGGGATCCTGACTTAATTGAGATTTTTCGCGCCGGCAAAGATATCCACGCTTCGGTGGCGGCGCGAGTCTTCGGCGTTAAAGAAGAGGAAGTGACCAAAGAGATGCGTCAGCGAGCCAAAGTGATCAATTTTGGCATCATTTACGGCATGGGGGTCAACGCCTTGCAGGCTAATCTGAGAGTTGATCGGGAAGAGGCCAAAAAATTTCAAGAAAATTATTTTGCTTCTTTTTCCACGATCAAAAATTATTTGGACGGCTTGATTGTTGAGGCCGGACGCCTTGGTTACACCGAGACTAAGTTTGGTCGCCGGCGCTACCTGCCGGCGTTGAAGTCGCCGTTGCCGCAAATCAAGGCCGGGGCCGAACGGATGGCGATGAACGCGCCAATCCAAGGCACGGCGGCCGATATTATCAAGCTGGCGATGATTAAAGCTGATCAAGATTTGCGATCAGCCGGCTTGTCCGATCAAGGGTTTTTATTGTTGCAGATTCATGACGAATTGATCTATGAAGTTAAGACAGAGGTAGTTACGGAAGCCGAAAATTTGATCAAACAAGACATGGAGACAGTGGTTGATTGGCCGGTGCCATTGGAAGTTTCTTCGGCGGTCGGCGCCAACTGGGGCCAACTTGACAAGTAAGCGAATTTTATCCACTTTCAACCAAACTTGATTTATTTGGCCCTAACCGTTACCATAAAAGGGCAAATTAAATTGCAGTTCAACTAAAGGTCGGTCATTAACTCATCGTTATTATATTTCAAATGAAAAACTACATTATCGTTGCGATCATCATTATTCTCATTATTGTGGGCGTGGTTTGGTATCAAGCTAAAAACTCGGTTACCACCACCACCGAAGAAACCGCTACTGTGACGGAAACTGTTCCGGCCACCGGCGAGATCACGATCACAACCACCGAAACCGAGAATGTTACCACCACCACCGAAGAAACTGCTCCCGTTGAGTAAGTCAAATAATTTTTTTGAAAAACAAACCCGTTCGCTCTGGTGAACGGGTTTGTTTTTTGGCGGGAAGCGGATTATACTTTCGATTAAGATGTCGGCGACCAAAGGGGGACTCAATCAATCGCCATCAGAACGAGATCGAGCGCTCGAGCGAATTAAGCTTGAAGTTTTAAACTTAACCGAATCGCCCTTGTACGCTTATCGTTCGGCCAATAAGTATTGGCCGGTAATCGGCGAGGGCAGTCACGAAGCTCGGATTATGTTGGTGGGGGAGGCCCCCGGCAAAAATGAAGCCCTCACCGGCAGACCGTTTTGTGGCGCTGCCGGTAAAATTTTGGACGAACTCTTGGCCGGAATTAAGCTTAAGCGGGAGGAAATTTATATTGCCAATATCTTAAAGGATCGGCCACCGGCCAACCGCGACCCCTTGCCGGCCGAAATCGAAATTTACGGGCCGTTCCTGGACCGTCAGATCGCGCTGATTCAACCGGCGGTGATTGCGACCTTGGGCCGTTACTCAATGGGTTACGTGATGGAGAAGTTCGATTTGGTTGAACCGCCGTCGTCGCCTTGGCAAATCGGTCAGTTGCACGGTCGAGAACTTGAAGGCTTGGCCGATTACGGCGCGGTTCGTCTGGTGCCCTTGTATCATCCGGCGGCGGCAATTTATAATCGCCGTTTGCTGGAAACCTTGCGTCAAGATTTTAAAATTTTGGCCAATTACCAATAATCTTCTTTCTGTCGTGGTGAAAAAAAATCTCAAAATCTATTCTTGGAACGTTAACGGCATCAGGGCTGCGGTTAAAAACGGTTTTACCGATTGGCTGGCCGAGACCGCTCCCGACCTTGTCGCTCTGCAAGAGATTAAGATTGATGATATTTCTCGCGCCAAAGAGCAATTCGATTTCAAGGGTTACAACGAATACTGGCATCCGGCTCAGCGCCCGGGTTACTCCGGGACGGCGGTTTTGAGTCGAATCGAGCCCTTAAGTTTTGCCCATGGTTTAAGTGAAGGTGATCCGGACGAAGAGGGCCGAGTTCTAACTTTGGAGTTTGCCGATTTTTACTTGATCAACACTTATTTTCCCAACACCAAACCCGATTTGTCTCGGCTTGATTACAAGGCTGATTTCAATAAACGCTGGTTGGCTTACGTGAAGAAGCTGGAGCAACGGAAACCGGTGGTGGCCGGCGGCGATTTCAACGTGGCTCGCGAAGAGATTGATTTGGCTCGGCCCAAAGAAAACGAAAACCACGCCGGCTTCACGCCGCTGGAGCGAGCTTGGGCCAATAAATTTTTGGCGCAAGGTCTGGTTGACACTTATCGCTTGATTCATAAAGGCGACATCAAGTATTCGTGGTGGAGCTATCGCTTCCACGCTCGGGCCAAGAATATTGGTTGGCGAATTGATTATTGGTTAGTGAGCGCGAAGTTGGCCGGTCGAGTCAAAGAGGCGTTGATTGACGACACCATGCTCGGTTCCGACCACGCGCCGGTCGGGTTGGTCTTGGCGGTTAAAGATTAAAATGATTTATCTTTTTTACGGCGAAGACGAAATTAAGAGTCGCGCCCGTTACAACCAGATTATTGCTTCGCTTTTGGCCAGAAATCCCGCCGCCAGCCAGTTTAGGCTCAACGCCGACAATTTCAACTCCCAGACCTTCGAGGAATTGACCAAAGGCCAAGGCCTTTTTTATCAAAAGTTTATCATCGGTTGCGACAACCTCTTCGATCAGACCAAAGATAATCGAGCCTTAGCCGAGACAGCGCGAGTGGGGCTTGGGTCGGCGGCCAGTTCGGAAAACATCTTTATTTTTTTGGAGAATCGGGCTTCGCCGGAAGATTTGAAAGAGCTTAAAACGTTGGCCGGCAAGACCCAAGAATTTCCTTTGGTTGGCAATTTACCTGTCGGGTTCAATCTGTTTCTCTTGACCGATGCCTTTGCCGCGAGAAACAAGAATCGCCTTTGGATCCTTTACCGCGAGGCGTTGTGGCGTCGGGTTTTGCCCGAAGAGATTTTTTGGAAGTTGGTTTGGCAAGTCAATAATCTTCGGTTGGTTAAGCAAACCGCCGATCTCTCTAAATTGAAGATGAAATCTTACCCCTTGACCAAAACCAAGACCGCCGCCAAAAATTTCTCAATGACGGAACTGAATCGGTTCTCTTCCGATTTGCTCCAACTCTATCATCATTGGCACTTGGGCACCGATGAGTTCGAATTCGGGTTGGAGAAAATAATTTTAAGCGTTTAAAAATTAAAGTAAAAAGCGTTTAAATTTAAATTTTTCCAATTACCGTTTCTTCACGATCGTAGGGTTTTGGTAATAATGATCACTGTTTGGTTTTGCTCTTAAACAACAAATTTTTTGATCAACGGGTTGATTCGCGTCACCAACTCGTAATTGATTGTGCCGGACAGATCAGCCAGAATTTCCACCGGCAACCCTGGCCCGATTAAAACGGCTTCGTCGCCAACTTTGAGATTCTTAATGCCGGTCACGTCGACACTGACCATATCCATCGAAATTCGGCCGAGAATCTTGGCTTTGCGACCTTTAATTAAAACCTGACCAAGGCCGGAGAGGGCGCGGGGCAGACCGTGCCAATAACCGACCGGTATCAAAGCGATTTGAGATGACTGGGTTAAAGTGGCGGTAAAATCGTAACCAAGTTGACTGCCGGCGGGCAAAGTTTTGATTTGGCTCACAATAGTCTTCCACGACAAGACCGGTTTCAATTTGATTTTGTCGCGGCAGGCCGCTTCGGTTTCGCGCGAGGGCCAGAGGCCGTAGAGGCCGATGCCGATTCGGGCCAGATCGAAGTGACTGTCGGGGAAAATAATCGTGCCGGAAGTGGCGGCCGCGTGCTTGGTCAAGTTTTTAAATCCTGCCGCTTCCAGTTGTGCGATCGCTTGTTTGAATTCCGATAATTGGCGGTTGGTCGCGGCAGGGAAGGCCGGGTTCTTCGCCGAGGCAAAATGGGTGTAAACGCCTTCAAGAGAAATTGCCGGGTGTTTTTTTATTAATTTGATCGCTATGGATAATTCTGGAAAAGAAAAACCTTGCCGGTGCATGCCGGTGTCAATCTTCAAATGAATCTTTAATTTGTGGCCGAGTTTGGTTTTTGAAGCCGCCGATTTTAAGGAGATTAAATCGCCAATAGTCAAAACCACATCTTCTTTAGTTGCGGTCTCGATTTTGGCCGGTAAAGTATAACCCAAGACCAAGATTGGTTGTTTGATTTTGGCGCGACGCAAACTTTCGGCTTCAACGATCGAATCGACCCCGAACCAATCCACGCCAAGCGCCGCCGCGGCGCGGGAGAAATCGATCAAACCGTGGCCGTAAGCGTTGGACTTGACCACGGCCATTAATTGCCGGTTGGGGCCGATCAGTCGGCGGAAAATTTGGAGATTGTGTCTCAACGCCGCCTTGTCCAACTCAATCCAAGTGCGCAGGTTTTCGGTATCGGCTTTTTTCATTTTAAAAATTAGCGAGTCGAAGCGTCCCACTCCGTCCCGTCCGAAACGGGACTTCGTGAGACCACTTCGCTTTTAACCAAATCTCAGTAGGCGTGAATTCTTTGTGGTGCCCTGTGAGGGGATCGAACCCCCGACCGTCTCCTTAAAAGGGAGCTGCTCTACCAGCTGAGCTAACAGGGCGACAAATTAAAAGCTTAAAGGCAAGCTCTCGAAATCATAACAGGATTCTCCGATAATTCAATTACAACGGCAAATCGAAGGCCAAAAAACCGGGGCCTAAAAAGATGAGGGAGATTGCCACCGCCAACATTAAGGCTAGGTAACCAAGGGGTTTGGCGGTGTGGAAGCGACCGGTCAAATCGCCGGTCAGGTAAAAGAAGATTTCGAGCGCGGCCAAGAGGGCCGCTAATTGCAACCATAATCCAATGATTAATAAGCCGCCAACGGCCAGGTGGGCGATGCCGATCAAGCGAAACAGGGCTTCCGGGTTTCGACGAGGCCTGATCACTTCGCGCAGGCCGGCGGTAAAGAAGATACCGCCCAGCGCCAAGCGCAACAACACTGGCGCGATCTGGGCGAAGTCATACAATTCTGGCCATAAGCTCAACATGCTGTTATTCTAACATCGAACATCCAAAATGAACAAGATCAAGTCAACATGGGAGATGGCGTTGATTTTGCCCGATCTGCGCAGCGCGCTCAATGTGGGGTCGATTTTTCGCACCGCCGAAGGGGTGGGGGTGGTTAAAATTTATTTGACCGGCTACACCCCGGCGCCGATTGATCGTTTTGGTCGGATCGATCGCAGAATTGCCAAAACCGCTTTGGGCGCGGAAAAATTGGTGCCGTGGGAAAAGGCGAGCTCGTTTTTGGGTTTGCTTAAAAAACTGAAATCAACCGGTTATCGAATTATTGCCGTGGAGCAGGATGTTCGGGCCCTTGATTATCGCAAATTAAAATTGAGGAAGAACGAGAAGCCGGCCTTTGTCTTCGGCAATGAAGTGACCGGATTAGCCAAGTCGCTTTTGGCCCGGTGCGATCAAGTCATCGAAATCCCGATGGCGGGGAACAAAGAGTCGCTTAACGTGGCGGTAGCGGCGGGAATCGTTTTGTTTCGTTATTTTTGACACTTCGGGCAAAAGTGCGTGCCGCGACCGTTTAATTTGATTTTGTTGATCGGAGTACCACAGGTTTTGCAGGGCAAACCGCCGCGGCCGTAGACGTTTAGATAAGGAACGAAGCCACCTTTGGTGCCGTCACTGATGACGTAGTTGCGGGCGGAGGTGCCTTTTTTCTTTATCGAGTGTTTCAGAACAGCGATAATTTCGCGATGCAGGGCGGTTGTTTCCGAGTGGGTTAAAGTTTGGGCGGTTCTGGTGGGTAAGATTTTGGCGCGGAAACAGGCCTCATCGACATAAATATTACCCAAACCGGCGACCAGAGTTTGATCGAGCAACAGTTGTTTGATTTTGCGTTTGAGATATCGAGCGACAAGTTCGGCAAAAAGTTTAGTCGTAAAATTTTTAGTCAAAGGCTCAACGCCGTGCGGCGCCAAGATTTTTTCTCTGGTTTCTTGATTGACCAATTTGAGCCAGCCGAATTTTCGCAGGTCATTGAAGCGGAGACTGGAGCCGTCGCGAAAAGATAAAATGGCGCGCGTGTGCTTACTTGGGTCGGTTTGCGGGTGACCGCCGACAATGAGATTAACTGGCGACGTTTTGGCTGGCTGAAAAATCAATTGACCGGTCATCTTGAGATGAATCAAGATGGATTGATCGCCTGACAACTCGATTATAATAATCTTCGCTCGGCGGTAAACTCGAAGCACTTCTTGGCCGACCAGTTTCTTGGCGAAACCGGTTGGGGAGAGAGGAGAAATTATCTTAGGATAACTGATCTCGGTTTGCCCAAAGACAAGACCGGTCAGGCGGTGGTCCAGTTGGCGAACAATCGTTTCAACTTCCGGCAGTTCTGGCATTTTGGCGTTTTGTTAAAATTTTTAAGATTTCTTCGCGGGCGACCACGGCATCGCTCCAGGGGGTTTTCTTGCCGTCCTGACCCATAATGTAGGGATCAGTGCCTTTGCCGGTGATTATCACCACGTCACCCGTTTTGGCCGCTTCCATGGCTTGCCGAATGGCCAAGCGCCGGTCGGCAACAAGACGGTAGTTTTTGGTCCGCACCCCCGTGGCCACGTCGTTCATAATTTGTTCCGGGTCCTCGTCGTAGGGATCTTCGTTGGTGATAAAAATCAGTTTGCAGCGCTGGTCGGCGATGGCGCCCATTTGTGACCGTTTGTCTCGGTCACGACCGCCGCCGGTGCCGCCCAAAACGCAGATCAAACCTCGCCTCCCGAGCGCCTCGTAAGCTTGCGCCAAGGAATCGACGGTGTGAGCATAGTCCACAATGACTTCGAAATCTTGCTCCGGCCCGCCGGAGACGATTTTCTCCAATCGGCCCTTGATTGGCGGTAAGGCGGTCAGAGTTTTTTTAATTGTTTCGGCGGTGACGCCTTGGGCCTCGGCCATGGTTGCCGCCGCCAGCAAGTTGTAGAGATTGAAGCGGCCGACGAGCGGTGTTTTGATTGTTTCTCCGCGCCAGGTCAGGGTTAAATGGTCTTGCTCAATTTGATAAGGTTCGGCGTCGGTGAGGGAAAATTTAAGTGGTCGAGCCGTTGGCGCCAAAGCTAAAAATTTAGTCGCTTCTTGATCGTCGTCGTTGACCACGATGATTTTATCGGTTTTGGGAGAGTGTGCCAACGCTTTGGCGTATTCCAATTTGGCGGCCAGATAGTTCTCGTATGAACCGTGCGATTCAAGATGTTCGGGGGAGAGGTTGGTAAAGACGAGACCGTTGAGGCGGATAAATTTGTGGCGAAAAAGTTTGACCCCTTCCGAGGCTGATTCCAGGACGGCGTAATCGCAACCGATCTTGACGGCTTGACGCAAGAAGCGCTGAAGAAACATTCGTCCCGGCATGCTCATCTTGTAGAGATTGGGCTTGGTGCTTCCGGCCAAGGTGAATTGGAGCGTGGAGGTGGAGGCCACCTTGAAGCCGGCTGTCTGGAGCATGGCGGTCAAGATCTCGGTGGTGCTGGTTTTGCCTTTGGTGCCGGTAACCGTCAAAACTTTGATCTGGCGGGAAGGAAAGCGGTAAATAACCGCGCCCAACCAAGCTAAGAAATAATGATACGACGGTTGGAGGTAACGGAAAAGATTACGGGGAATCAATTTTTTCAGTTGACGCAAACTCGCTTCCAAAAGATCGTTCGGTTTCATCTTCAATTTAGTTTCTTTAACGCTTCTTTAATTTTTGCTTCCGTGCCGGTGATTTCGGCCGGGATCGAGCGCAGTGCTTCGCGAGCTTCTCGGGCCGAGTAGCCAAGTGCCTCCATTGCCATAATCACTTCTTGATCGCCGGCCAGAGAGTCGCCACCCGTCAAGTGATTGATTTTGTCACGCAGTTCCAAGACGATTTTTTCAGCAATCTTCTTGCCGATGCCCGAAACTTGAGTCAGGTAAGCCGTGTTGCCCGAAGTGACCGCTTGGCGCAGAGTCTCGGGTGGCGCCAAAGATAAAATAGAGAGGGCGCTCTTAGGTCCAACGCCGGAGATGGCAATCAACAAGACGAAAAAATCCAATTCGGTTCGGTCGCGGAAACCGTAGAGATCCAACGCGTCTTCGCGCACCACTAAGTGGGTCCAGAGGCTGACGATTTGGTCCGTTTTTTTTAATTCTTTTAAAGTCTCGCCGGAAGCAAAGACTTTATAACCGACACCGGCCACGTCTAAAACGACAAAACGGTCATGCTTGAAGGCGATTTTTCCCGTCAATTGGGCGATCATGGTCTTATCATACCCCAGGCGGACCGCTTCTTGCAATTCGGCCTCAAATCTTGTATCATCTGTCTTATGCCTATCACCAAATCAGCCAAAAAAGCGCTCCGCGCCAGCGGCCGCAAAAAGGTTTATAACGATCGACGCAAGAAGACGATGCGTTCGTCAATCAAAGAGGTTAAGAAAACCGCCGCCGGTTCCAAAGCCGACCAAGCCAAAACCTTGGCCGAGGCTTATCAGGCGATTGACAAAGCGGCCAAAAGGGGGGTAATCAAGAAAAATACGGCCGCGCGCAAAAAATCACGCTTGGTCAAGTTGGTTAAAAAATTTTAATAGTTTAATCGATAAAATAAACTATGGAAAACAAACAATATTATTGGGCCGTCGGTTTGGTGGCGTTGGTGGTGGTTACCGCGCTAATCATTATCAAAACCGGCCAGCCGGTGGAGGCGCCGACCTTACCTGATCAAGAAGAAGCGGCGACGGCAAACCTGGCGCCGGTTAAAGAATTTAGCCTGGATTCCTTCGTGGAGATGGTTGAGGGTCAGCCCAAACCGCAATTTTCGCTCAAAGAGCTGACCGTCAATCAGGGCGACACGGTGCGAATCAAGGTCAATGTTAAATCCGGCAACCATAATTTTTATCTTGATGAGTTTAATATTGCGTCCGAAACTCCGACCGGAGAGGAAACCGTGATCGAGTTTGTCGCCGACCAATCCGGCGAGTTCGTTTATTATTGCAATATGCCGGGCCATCGCGCCGCCGGTCAGTGGGGAACGCTCAAAGTGCTCTCGCCGGAAGCCGTCTAAATGCTCTTAGGAATCAAAAGTCGAAAAATTTTGTTTTGGCGCCACGCGCTGGTCGGCTCTCTGGCCGGACTTCTGGTGGCGCTTTTTTCTTGGTCGCGACCAGAATTGCCTTTTGATGTCGCCTTGTGGCGGGCTTTAGGCGATGCCGGTTTTGTTTTTCTTTTCGTTACCTTGTCGCTTGGGCCGTTGTCGCGCTTGGGGACGCCGGCTTTACGTCTCTTGACTTGGCGACGGGAAACCGGTATCTGGTTTGCCCTCTTGGTGCTTACTCACAGTTTGCGTGTCTCCGGTTTTGCTTTGTCGGAACCGGGGTTGGCTTTACCAAACCTGCTTGGCCTCGGGGCTTTGACTTGGGCCCTGATTTTAATGGCCACTTCTTCTGACCGGGCGGTTGATTATCTGGGGATCTCGTCTTGGAAATGGCTACACCAAGGCGCTTATGTTATTTTCTACTTAGCGTCGCTTCACGGCGGTTATCACCTTTTTCTTCGTTACCCCAACACACCCAATTGGTTCCGTTGGCCGTTTGCGGTGATGGTAATCGGAATCTTGGTTTTGCAAACGGCCGCTTTTATCAAGACGGTCAGACAGCAACGAATCAAAGCTTGGTAAAATGATGAAATTACCGATCGGCGAAAGACAAACGGTGGCCGAGGGAACAGAGCGCGTGGTTTTCGGTTTGTCCGGGAAGAAGTTTCCCTTCATCGCCGGACAACATCTTCAGGTGGCGGTCTCGAAATTGCTCTACCCTGATCCGCGGGGACGATCGCGCGTTTTCTCGATCGCTTCTTCACCCGGCGAAACCGATAAAATTGCCATCACTTTCCGTTTTGATTCCCAAAAGGGTAGCGGTTTCAAGCGCACCTTGCTCGAATTACCACTTGGTTCTCTGGTGGAGATTGAGGGGCCGTTCGGTTACTTCACTTTGCCGGACGATCTCAATCAGTCGGTAGTCTTTATCGCCGGCGGGATTGGTATCACTCCTTTTTTAAGCATGATTCGCTTTGCTGAAGAGACCAGGCGTCCCGGCGCCATTACCTTGCTCTATGCCAATCGGGCGGAAGCCTCGGCCGCCTTTTTGGCTGAGTTGCGAGAGCGGGACGCGCGAAACACCAATTTCAGTTTGAAAAACAAATTCGGTCCGCTGGGTGCGGATTTTGTCCGTCAATCGGTTGCCAACCCCGATCAGGTTCTGTGGTATGTGGCCGGTCCGGGGGCGATGGTTAGTTTGGCGCGGCAAATTCTCTTTGACCTCCATATTCCGCCGGCGCACCTCTTCACCGAAGAATTCGAGGGGTATTAGGATAAAATTAAATTAATCTTGAAGTGGTGCCCTTGGCAGGAATCGGACCTGCATCGCGAGCTTCGGAGGCCCGTGTTCTATCCATTAAACTACAAGGACAAAATGTCATCACTTCGCTTTTGACAAAATACCACCAAGTGTGAATTCTCTCTGGTGCCTGCGCCGCGAAGCTCTCGAGCTTGTCGAGAGAGCGAAGTGGTGCCCTCGGAAGGAATCGAACCTTCATTACAAGCTCCGCAAGCTTGCGTTCTATCCGTTGAACTACGAGGACAATGCTTGGACTTTACCACAACTTGGTCAAAAACCCAAGAGGTCAAAGACTTGTTCGGTGAAGGTTTCCACATGCCTCTCTTCTTCGCCGTATTTGAGCATCAGTTCGCGCACCGCTTTGGGGTTCGGACCGATAATGGGGATGTGGATGTTGGGCACGAAGACGCGTCGATAATGAAGGATGAGTCGGGCGGGCCTGTTGTTTCCTTCGCCTGCTCCTGTTTGGGCGTCTTCAACCCAAAAAGAACGAATCTTCTCGTAGGTGTATAAGTTGTTGTTTAGACGAACACCTTGCTTAGTGATCTTCACCAATACTTTCGGATCAACGGGCTCGCGTTCTTGCCGATAGAGGAGGAAGCCGGCCAAGCCAATAATCAGCGCCAAGAGAATATTACCCATCACGAGTGAGATCAAAACGGTGGCCACGGCAATAACCCCTAAGCCCCAAAACCAATCGTCGCTTCGCTCGACGTTTTGGTGACTGTACGATTCCCATTCCAAAACTTGTTCCGTTTGATCAAGGTTCTCCATTGGGTTAATTATACAACCACTGTTGTTTGGAGTAAATGAAAAATCTGGTGGTAAAATTCATCTGATTTGCTAGTATTCTCATTGGGTGCCTTTACTAAAAGTTACGGCAACCTGAGAGGGGCGACAGAGTGATCAAGCGAGAAAAAGAGAATTATTTCTCAAATCAGGCCAAGGCAGGAAATGGTTGAAAGAAATTGTTAAAATAAACTTGGAGGGGTGACAGAGAGGTCGAATGTGTCGGTCTTGAAAACCGAAGTCTGGGCAACCGGACCGTGGGTTCGAATCCCACCCCCTCCGCCAATTTGTACTTTCAGAGAAATCGTAAGAGGTTGCCTCGGCGCTTCGCGCCTGCCGAGGCGCAACGCGCCGAGGCAACCTCTCCCCAAAATTCTGAAATTGTAAATTGGCGGTGTTTTTTGGACGAAGTTCGAACATTGTATGAGCAAAATCCGCAGGATTTTGACGACTAATCGCACGCGCTCGGCGCGTGCGATTAGTCGGGATTGCTTTCAAAATTAAGTTCGAGCCGATATTTTTTGGCAAATGATCCAATTCTTTTTTTGTTTTGATTATTAAGAGTTCTGTCTTTTTGATTTTTGCCCCAAGAGTCATCGCTCCGTATATTTTAATAATTAATTGTTGTTAGTCGATCGACAGTTGGAAGAAGTCCCAGATAACATCATTGGCCAGTAAACCTGATCGGCCCTTTGGCCAAGTATGCCCACCGGTTTCAGTCACGCATAATTTAACTTGGGCTTCAGTCGCCCCGGAAGTGGCGCTAGCGTAAAGATCACAATAAGCCAAAGAGTGAGACCAGACTCGTCTAGAATTAGACGTTAACTTGTTTCGCTTAAGCCAGCGCTCGAGAGTTTCCAGCACTGAAGTAAACTCGGTTATTGTTTCCTTATTACGCACCGACCCAGGACCCGATCCGCCGGAAAACAAAACATGGTCATCATCTTGAGCGTGAATCAGTAAAATCGAAATCGGTTCACTTGGTTGACACGAAAGAGTATTATCAGTTCCGGCCACCGAAGCGACCGCCGTTAGAATTTCCGGTAACTCACAAGCCAAACGCTGAACCATTAAAGCCCCATTGGAAAAGCCCGTGGCAAAAATTTGATTATCGAGAATATTAAAACGATTTTTTAGATCAGCAATAACGACTTTCGTGTAACCGACATCATCACTGTCGATATCGCGAGCATAACCACAACACTTCCCGGCATTCCAAGTCGCCAAGATATCAAACGGCCAGCGACTCGCCCCATTAGGGAAAGCCACGATAAAACCTTCGGCTTGAGCTTTAGCCGGCCAACCATAGTCAGAGGCTCCACGCCTCATTGACCCGCCGCCACCATGGAAAAATAAGACCAAAGGCACAGCTTGGTTTGAATCATAGCTTGAAGGTACGTAAACAAGATAATTGCGGTTGTGACCATCAACGTCAACCGTAAACTTATAGTAGTCACCTTGAGAGGCCAGCTTGGAACTATTGGCCATCAACCAAATAACCAGAATTAAAGCTAAAAGAATTAAAATATTTAAACCCCACTTTTTCATGGTTTAATTCTACCTTAAACTAAAAAATAACAACAACCATTTTAGCTTCTGCTCCGTTAATGATTTTTCTTGGCGGGCCGTCTCGGGAGGGGGAATTCTGGACTAATTCGGCGGGGAGCGTAAAATACATTTGACAAGACTTAATCATGATTTACCTCGGAATTGATTACGGACATCGCAAGGTGGGTTTGGCCAAGAGCGACGAGAGTGGTCGCTTCGCCTTCCCTTATTTGGTTTTGCCCAACAATGCCGTTTTACTTGAGACGATCAAGGGTATCTGCGTTAAAGAAGGGGTTGGCAAAGTGATTTTGGGCCAGTCACTCGATCTCTCGGGGGCGGAGAATCCGATTCAAGCGGCGATCGCCAAGTTTAAAGACAAACTTGCGGCCACGATCGGTTTGCCGGTGGAAGGGCAAACCGAATTCTTCACCACTCGTGAAGCGCGACGAGTGATCGACGAAGGTCAGACCGACCCGGCCACCGACGCGCGGGCGGCGGCGCTCATTTTGAAGAGTTATCTGGATAAACATTCTGGCTAAACGGGCGATCTTCTATTATAATTAAGGTGATGATGCAGGAAGCTCTCCTTAAATTTTTTCCGGTGCCCAAGTTTTTAACCCAACCCGTGGTTGGTTTGGATGTTTCCGACAATTCCATTAAGTTTATGGAATTGTCTCGTCGAGGCCAAGGTTTTCGTTTGGGCCGCTGGGGCGAGTGGCCGGTGCCGACCGGATTAATTGACGGCGGCGAGATCAAGAATCCCGATGGGTTCAAAGAATTGCTCAATCAATTTAAAGCCAAACACGGTTTTGATCAGGTGGCCATCTCTTTGCCTGATGATCATGCCTATACCATTAACCTTACCTTGCCTTCGATGAAACCTGAGGAAATCTTGGGCAGTATTGAATTGCAGTTGGAAGAATATATTCCGCTGCCGGCCGCTTCAGTGGTCTTCGACTTCGACTTGGTGGAGGCAACGCCAACCGGCCCGATTGAGGTTGGGATATCGGCGTTGCCTCGGACGGTGGTGGAGGGTCACGAACAGCTTTTTGCCGTGGCGGGCTTCGATCTCTTGTCGTTGGAGACTCAAGGGGAAGCTTTGGCGCGAGCGCTAACCAGTCGTCAAGAAAAAAAGAATCTTCTGATTGCCGATTTGGGCGGCAATCACACCGCAATCTTTTGGGTCAAAAATGGGGTAGTGATTCACGCTTCCGCTTCACCAATTGGCGGTGAAGCCATCACCCAAAATTTACAGAAAACGTTAGGGGTTGACCGGGCGGCGGCGGAGAAAATTAAAATTAATCAGGGAATGTCACGCGCCGACGAAAACAAAAACGTGTTTGAAGCGATCATTCCGGTGGTTTCGGCCATCAGAGAAGAGATGTCTCGGCGAATCAGTTTTTGGGTTGAGAAAAAAGAAGGGGAGGAGGAAACTCTCGTTGATAAAATTTTGCTGATCGGCGGGCAATCTTCTTTGCCCGGCTTGGTGGAGTATTTGAGCGTGAACTTGGAACGACCGATTGAACTGGCCAACCCGTGGATTAAAGTTTTTCCCGCCGGTACCGTCGTGCCCGACTTGTCTTACAACGAGTCTTTGCGCTACGGCACGGCGATTGGGTTGGCGTTGCTTAATTTCGAACAATAATATGGCGAACCTTCTGACCACCGAAAACAAAAAAAAGTTGATCGCTCGACAAAATCAACGAAAGATTTTTGCCTTATTCGGCCTCTCCACCGCCTGGTTGCTCGTTGGTCTGATTTTTAACTCCTCGCTTTGGTTTAATTTGGAAGCGCAACGAAAAATTTTAATCAAGAACCTGGATTCGCCGGCTCCCGACCGGCCACCGGAAGTCGACCAGGTGGCGACGCAAACTTTTCGGCAACGTTTTGAACAATTGAGAGGTTGGGGGCTCGACCAGGCTTGGTCGGAGAGTCTGGCCTATTTGCAATCCGTTCGCCCCGAAACGATTAAGGTCAGTCAGATTGTCGGTTTGAAAACGGATAACGGTCAGACGGTTCGATTGGCGCTGGCCGGTCACGCCGCCAACCGGCAAGCGCTGGTGGGGTTCGTGGATCACTTGAAACAAGATAAATTTTTTCGCCAGGTCGATTTGCCGGTCAGTTATTTACTGGAGAGCGCCGATAATCAGTTTATTATCAATCTCGAGTTGACGCTTTAATCATGAAGTCTAAATTTGCCAAAATCATCAGTCTCTGGTCAACGGTGAACCTTTTGCTCTTGGCGGTTTGGGTTGGACTATTCTTCTTGATTGATCAGAAAAATCAGGCGGTAACCTCTTTGCTCCAGGCTAATCAACCGGTGACGGAAGAAACAGATACCTTGGCCACCTTGGTTGATCCGGAGCGTCAACGGCTGATGGACGAATACTTGATCAATGCCAGCTCCACCATTGTTTTCTTGGAAGAGTTGGAACAGCTTGGTCGCCAAACCGGCATTGATTTATCGATTGGTCAAGCGGTTGAGCAAGGCGGACAACTTGGTTTGAGTCTGAAGGCGGAAGCCAGTTTCGACCGTCTGGGTCAATTTTTGACCAGTCTGGAACTTTTGCCTTACGCCGTGAGAGTTAATCGCCTTGAGTTGAGACAAAAAGATAAAACCTGGCAAGGAGATTTCTTTTTGCTGGTTTTGCAAAACGAAGATGAAGCATAAATTTCAATTAAAATCAGAACACTGTCGCTTGGAAACTTTCTGGTTTCAGACCATGGTCGGCTTCATGATTGGCTTGGGTCTGATTTTTGCCGGCCAGCTTTTCTTATTGTGGTCGATCACTTCCGCTTGGTCGGACCGTTTGACCGCCAATCCGGCTTCTCCAAAAACGGCAACCGAAGACCGTTTGGCGGCCAACCAATTTTTGGATCAATTGAGGAGTCGGCCGGAGAGATTGGCTGAAGTTTTGGCCACTACCACGGCCTTAATTGACCCGAGCCGCTGAATCTGGCTTAATAATCCCGAGGAAGGCTAAATGATTTTGCCCCCGTAGTTTAATGGATAGAACTCCGGACTTCTAAGCCGGCTATGTAGGTTCGATTCCTACCGGGGGCACAATTCATAACTTGGTCGGAAAATTCCATACACCGCGCGCTTAGCTCAGTTGGCAGAGCAACGCATTTACACTGCGAAGGTCGGGGGTTCGAATCCCTCAGCGCGCACCAAAATCAATCCGTCGGAACGGATTGATTTTGGCAGCGATAGCGAGCCAACGGCTTGGTTCGCGTGAGGATTCAAACAGCGGAGCCATTTTTTTTCAGCAGAAAAACGAGCAACCCGCCTGCCGGCAGGGCCGGTGACCAGACAATTCGCTGGGGCGAATCCCTCGGCGCATCTCCATATGACTGAACCAAAAATTATTTACGAAGACGAAAACGTGACGGTGATTAACAAACCGGCCGGGATGCGGGTGCACGAAGACGGTTTTGGCACCGGCGCGACAGTGGTTGATTGGTTGCTTGATTATTGCCCCACGGTGGCCGGGGTGGGGGAGGTGATGACCTTGACGAATGGTAAAGAAATTGTTCGGCCGGGGATTGTCCACCGGCTTGATCGCGATACCAGCGGGGTGATGATTGTCGCCAAGAACCAAGAAACTTTTTACCAACTTAAACAGCAATTCCAAGCTCGGAAGACTCGCAAAATTTATCATGCCATCCTTTCCGGTTCGTTGAAAACGGCTCCCGGTCAAGAAGTGATTATTGATCTGCCAATTGGTCGAAGCCGGCGCGACCCGCGCCGGCGGGTGGCCAGCGCCAAGGCTGTCGGCCTTTTGCGCCCGGCTCTTACCGTCTTTCGTTTGCGAGAAAATATTTGCGGCCGTTTCGCTTATGTTGAGGCCGAACCCAAGACCGGTCGGACGCACCAACTGCGGGCGCATTTCAAAGCTTATCAGCATCCGATTATCGGTGACCGGCTGTATAATCCGTCTGATGATAGCGGGGAAGTGATCGCCCGTCAGGCTCTTCATGCTTATCAACTGACGATTGCTTTGCCTCCGGTCGGCGAGGGTGAAGTTGGTTTGACCAAAACCTTCACGGCCCCTTTGCCGGATGATTTCGCGCTGGCGCTTGAAAAACTAAAATCGGCGTGTTAAACTGCTTGTCGCATGACCAAAGTAAACAGTTTCAAAATTTCTCCCGTTGACGAGGCTAACCGCCGCAAGTTACCCCTTAATCCGGGGGCGACGGTGAGAGTGATCCAGCGCGTTCCCGACAAAGACGGCAAGTTCCGCCTGCAGGCCTACGAGGGTCTGGTGATCGCTCGCAAGCATGGGGCCGAAGCCGGCGCCACCTTCACGGTGCGACGCGTGGCCAGCGGAGTGGGAATGGAGAAAATCTTCCCGCTCTATTCGCCAATGATCGACAAGATTGAGGTCTTGCGCGAGGTTAAAGTGCGTCGGTCCAAGCTCTATTACATTCGCGACAAAGCCGCCCGCGAGATTCGGCGCCGAATGCGCAAAATTATTCCTGGCCGAAAGAATGAAGAGCCGGACGAATTAGTAGATCAAGTGACCACCGGCATTGAGACTGAGCCAGTCAGGGATGATCTCGAAGAGATAAATCTTGAAACCGACACTGATACTTTCGCCGAAAAGATTGAAAGTTAAGAACACTTCGAGCATAATAGCTTGAGCGTTTGCGCGGGTGGCGAAATTGGTAGACGCGCTACCTTGAGGTGGTAGAGCCAGTAATGGTGTGGAGGTTCGAGTCCTCTCCCGCGCACCACGTAGGAAATTGCAAGTTTGAAAGGTTCGCCTCGCCTCGCTCGGCGACTAATTTGTATTCAATTTTGGGGGTAAAAACGAATTCACGATTTCGCAAAATATGGTTCGAGCCGATGTTTTTCAGAAATGTTGTCATTGCCGTCGGATTGGGAGAGAATAGCAGATTCGAGGCTTGATTTAAGGATTTTACGAACTCACGAGCCGGTTCGAGCCAAGACAACCCTTTTGTCTCAAAGTCGGTTATTTTTTCAGATAACGAAACTTTTTGAGACAATAAACTCCGTTTTTTGGCGGCGTATTCTTCTGTGGATAAAGCGTCTGCGAGATAGATGTCTAGGAGTTTTACTAATTTTGTTTCCAAGTTCGCTAACTGCCCTTTCAAAACGCTAACTTCGCTTTGTGCGTCCTCTCGCGCTTTCTCTTGCTCGCTGTCCAACGCCGCCAAAACTTTTTCAGTGTCTCGGCTCGACAAAGAAACTTTTTGAAGATAAGAAGTGATTTGCTCGGTCAGTGCTTCTTCGCGGAGATAATGCTTTTCTTGGCAAAGACCTTTCTTTTTGGTGCAGTGATAATAGTTATGACCTTTCTGTTTTTCGGCAGTAATTGAACAACCACACGAAGCGCATTTGAGAAGGCCAAGAAAAGCAAAATTATTTTTGTGAGATTCCTGTACTTTCCCTCGTTTGCTCATCACTTCTTGGCATTTATCAAAAAGTTTCTTTGAAATCAACGGCTCGTGTTGTCCCTCATGAATTTCCCCACCATATTTCATGAGTCCAATGTAGAAAATATTTTGTAGAATGCTTTGCACATTACTCAACGCTATCTCTTTGCCAAGGTTGCCGACCAAACCATTTTCCTTGCACCAATTTGCGAGAGAGTGGAGCGTATATGCTCCAGTAGCGTACATCGTAAATAGTTTCTTCACTTTTGGTGCTTTCTCGTTATCAACATCAATCCCGCGTGTCTTAGCGTTGTTGAGATAGCCAACCGGAGCCCAGCCGGGCCAAACACCATTCCTGATTTTTTGTCGTAGTCCACGCTTCACATTCTCTCGTAAATTATCTACAAAATATTTACTTTGTCCGAATGCGATATTGAGCATGAACAAACCTTGCGGTGTTGGTTCAAACCAAAAGGTGGGAAATTTGAGGGACTTAATCAAGCCGCGATCTACAAAATGAATTATCTTTCCGCCATCCACAGAATTGCGAGCCAATCTGTCAGGGTGCCACGAAATAATGCCGTCTGCTTTTCCTCTCTCAATCAATTCCGACAAAGTTAGTTTTGGTGCTGTAATTATACACTTTGCACGAACCTATTTTGAACGAAAAATCAACGACATTTCTTAAACTCATTTTATCAAAATTTTTAGAAAACGCCAATAACGCAACGCCCCCGCGCCCCGCCAAAGGCGGGGCTACGCCTCAACAAAATTTTCTTCTCCATTTTTCGAATTTCGCGCGTCCTCTAAAAAATTCAAATAAGGAAGAAGAAAATTTTGTTTCGGCGTTCTGCCCTGACGGGCAGGCGGAGGCGGTCTGACGCTCGCGGGCAAAAATTCCCCCCCCCATACCCCCTCCTTTTTGCCCGCCTGCCAAAAAATGTGACAGACATTGGAAATCCGTAAATATTTTACTATAATAAGATTATAGTAAAATCTATGAAATTAGAAATAATAAAAAATAACGGCAAGACAATTGCTTGTGTTCATTTGCCTTGTATAAACTATGACTCGGGCATTAGTAATAAAGCGGGGTTAATATCTTGTTTATCGGAGAAAATTAAAGATTCGAATAGCGGTTATGCCGGTTTTAGCACTAAAGAAAAATTGAATAATT
>Ga0100403_1000795_pt1 | contig 30710 bp, 19 predicted proteins | sample CryGeymet201501t_FD_83663 | JGI IMG/M metagenome (GOLD analysis project Ga0100403, IMG submission 83663) | Groundwater microbial communities from Crystal Geyser aquifers in Utah, USA - Crystal Geyser metaG 2015-01t | ecosystem: Environmental > Aquatic > Deep subsurface > Groundwater | place... | reverse complement strand
TTCGCAGTTGTAGTCATCACGTGTGCCGCTCTTTTTCTTGCAGCTGCTATCATCATAGAAGTCATAGTAGAATCCAAGCACGTAGCCGTCTTTGCGCTCACAATTGCGGACAGCGTCTCGCTCTGCCCGTGAAAAAGCACGCTCTCTCGCAGCGTCTTTGTCTCCCGTGGTTGTGCCGCCTTTCCCAATACCGGTCACCGTGATGATGCGATAGTCGTTGTCGCGATAATCATTGTGTCTATAATCAGCCATCGCGCCAATTGAAAAGAAGGTGGCAACAGTTAGTCCTAGGGGTAAGAATAATTTTTTCATTTTATAAAGTCTCCTTAGTGGTGTTTCGAACAAGTGCAAAGATACAGAGTCAAAGCTCAAAAACAAAGACCTATAGGAGACGTTAATGGCGCTAGACGTTCTTACATTCGCTGACGCGGATACTGACGCCAAATCATCAGAAGAGACGCGAGGGAATGAGAGGAACCCCAATGCAAACAACTACAAGTTCAAGGATTCTAAGAGAGTTTTCTCTTCCATCTTGGTGAGATATCTCCACTCACCCTTGGGAAGATCTCCGAGTTCGACATTCATCACGCGAATGCGTTTGAGGCGAACGACTCGAAGTCCAAAAGCTTCAGCCATCCGGCGGATCTGACGATTGCGACCTTCTGTGAGGCGAATGCTGACTCGGTTGCGGCCAAGACGGTCGACTCCGCAGGGCTTTGTGAGCCCTCGTTGATCGTCGCCAATATCGACTCCACTTCTCATTTCTTTGATCTGAGCATCACTTATCGGAGAATCAAAAACCACGATGTATTCTTTTTCATGGTTCTGGCTGCTTTTCAAAATCGGGTTCACGAGGTCGCCGTCATTGGTCATCAAAAGCAGGCCTTCGGAGGCGATATCGAGGCGACCGATCATAAAGATCCTTGGCCCCTTCCAATTGATGGCTCTATCGAGATTTCTTTCATTATCGGGGTCTTGAGTCGATTCCACTCCAACTGGCTTGTGGAAAGCGACGATGATGCGCCTGGGCTTTTCTTGCTTAAGCTCCAGCACCTTGCCATCAAGCTCAATGACGTCGCCTTCGCTCACCTGCAGCCCTAGAGTGACCGGTTCGCCATTGACCCTGAAGCGGCCCTCCTCAATCCAGCGGTCGGCCTGCCTCCTAGAGCAAACACCCCTCTGGGCCAGGAACTTATTGAGTCTTTGGCTGGACATGCCCACCTGAAAAGCACATTTCCCCCGCCCAGGACAGAGCTAACTGCGCCCCAAACACTTTGCGCGGCGAAACATAAATAATTCTTAAGTAACAAATAAGTTTTGCAAAACAACGACTGCGAGATATTATGACTTTCGACAGAAAATTGACGCCCCAGATTTAAGCCTGAAACTTTAGATGACAACGGAGAAGCTATTAAAATGCACCAAACTCGAATGAACGCCCGGCCCCAATTCAATTTCTTTTTTTCTCTTTTGATCGCATTCGGCACTTCCACAGCCCTAGCAAGCACCCCAATTACCGTAATGAGCTACAATTTCGAGAACCTCTTCGACACCTCTCACGACGAAGGAAAAAGTGACTGGGCCTATCTCCCGCTTCGATCCAAACGCTCCGAAAAAGTTAAGAGCGAATGCCAAAAGATTAGCAATCCTCAATGGAGAGACGAGTGCCTCTATATGGACTGGAATGAGAGTGTCTTAAGGCAAAAATCCCTTAACCTAGGAAAAATGATTCGCTCTTCCTTTGACGGAAAGGGGCCCGACATTCTTGTGCTTCAAGAAGTTGAAAACATAACAGCCCTCACTCATCTAGTTGATCATGGCCTTTTAGGAATGGGCTACGAATACCTCATCCTACGAGAAGGTCCAGACCAAAGAGGCATCGACACAGCGATCATCTCTAGACTTCCACTCATAACCGCAACCGATCACAACGTATCCCTCCCTGGCCCGGCCGATACTCGCCCCACTAGAAACATCCTAGAGGCGAGCTTCAAAGTTAATGGCAAAATCATTACTGTCTTCGCAAACCACTGGCCAAGCCAAGCAAACCCCACCGAGCATCGTGAAGCTGCAGCCAAGACCTTGGTCAAAGCTGCCAAACGAGCCGAAGGTCGCGGCGAGTTCGTGATTGCAGTTGGGGATTTCAACTCACTACGCCCCGAGCTCAACGGACGCATTGGACAAATCATCCGAGGAAGCAACAATGAAGTTTTTGTGGACGGGATCGAGAAGCGACTTGATCGCTCTCAAAACTATGGCCCCACTAGCCAGCCTGGGACACATTGGTATCGCGGCAGCTGGAGCTTCATCGACAGAGTCTTCGTCATGCAATCAGCCCTTAGAAAGGGAATGGATGTAAAATGGAGCAGCATTGACGTTCACGCTCCAGACTTTGCGATACGCGGGCCAAAACCATTCCGCTTTAACGCAGAAGAGGCAGATGGCTATTCAGACCATCTACCCCTTAAATTAGAACTCGAATTGTAAGCTGCGCTCTTTACGGAGCTCGTCCGTCATTAGTCGCTCTTTACGGAGCTCGTCGATCCGAATTGGCGAGCTCTCCAGCAAAAATCAAAGCGATCTTTGTGAAGGTGCTTGAGTGCTCGAAGTTGGCAGCATTTGTGATCGTATCTGCTTCCGTATGAATGTCTCGGTTCATTTCTCTGAACGAAGATTCAAACGGCATCAAAGTTGAATACCCCTGTCTAAACCAAGAAGCGTGATCGCTACAGCCGTACCCACATTCGTCAGCAATGATGCTAAGACCTAGATCGTAAGTGCGATTGGCATCTACCAATAATTCACGAAGCCAAGGGCTTGTGAAGTCTTCCATGGAAGCAATCACCATAGGGCCGCTGCCTGGCTCCAAAGTCATATCAAGCTGAAGAACAGCCACAACATCTTTGTCTTCTCTCTTATATGCCTGAGCAATTTCGGCAGATCCCACTAGACCGATTTCTTCAGCGGCATACCAAAAGAACTCAATCGTTCTTTCGGGTTGAGCCATCTGAGACATGATTCTGAAGGCTTCAAGAATATTGGCAGAACCAGAGGCATTGTCATCAGCTCCAGGAGATCTGCGATCATTCGAGAACCAACCCACCGTTGAGTCGAAATGCCCACCAAGACCAACGATTTCGTTCGGACGAGTTTTACCGACAATTCTTGCTCTTACAGAATCTTGGTTCGTGCGATTGTGAGAGATACGATCGATCACAATTTCCAAGCTTGATTGGCTCGCAATATTTTGGAGCGTTTCAACCATCCACTCAACATGTGCGTTTCTCGTGGACGAGTTATGATACCGGGTATTGAAAGAAGAGATCTTTTCAACCCACTGGCGCTGGGCCTCGGGACTCACATGCTCGAAGGCTTGAACGATCTCAGGTCGCACCTGCATAGAGGAAGACGACTTAAACTCCTTGAGCTTTGCTTCTTCCAAACGAGTTTTGGAGATCTGCGTGAGCATCGAACCGAGAATCACTTCGGCTTGAGCGTGGTCTGTTTCAGATGGTAGAAGCTCAAAACCACCACAGCGATTTTTGGCGTGCATAAGATTCGACAACTTTTCTAACTGCTTCGGGCTTGCCTTTGCTACAGCCACATTTGCTTCGTGATTCCCAAGAAGGACTTCAAGCCCCAAAAGTTCGGCATAAGAAGATCCCACCAAAATGGTTTCTGTCTTAGTGCCGGGAATAGAAGCTGTGTGTGCTGCAACGTTTGCACCGCCCACCGCAATGGCTCCGGCAATTATAATACGAAATGGTTGATTGGCCCCTAAATTCATAATGCTCCCTCCCCAGGAAGCGAGGGCTCTGTAACTTTACGGCCCTCGATCAGCTAAAAATATAATTACAAGACTAAAGAACGTCGAGAAGTTCGACCTCAAAGACCAATGTCGCATTTGGAGGAATTACTGATCCTGCCCCACGCTCTCCGTAACCAAGGCTAGAAGGAATTGTGAGCTTGCGCTTTCCACCAACTTTCATTCCGACAACTCCCTGGTCCCAACCTTTGATCACACGGCCAGCACCGAGATCAAAAACGAAAGGCTGACCACGATCGACTGAGGAATCAAACTTCGTTCCATCTGTGAGCCAACCTGTGTAATGTACGGATACTTTCTTGCCAGCTACAGCTTCTTTGCCATCGCCATCTTTAATGTTTTCGATTTGAAGTTCAGTCACGGCTTCTCCTTGTGCTACTGCTGTCGCAGCTGCGCCTTCTTTATCTCCATCTTTTCCAGTACAAGCTGAAAGACTAAAAAGGGCCAAAATTGAAAAAAAAGTTATTTTCTTAAAATCTAGGATTTTCATAGGTTTTGAGTCTAAATCTCCCCCACCGAAACAGCAACACACCGCCCGCCCGAAGCTCCTAAAAAATTCTGTGTCCTGATGCATCATTCTAGAAACACGGATAAACTCTTCGATTATGCGTGAAGACAAGCAACAAAAACTCGATCGCGTGGCCAAGAGCATTCTCAGCATCGTAGCTAGATTTGGCTTTGAAAGCCTCACTCCCTCACGCCTTGCACGAGCGACTGGCGTTTCTAGGCCATGGGTCTATAAATACATCGGCGGATCCAAAGAAGAGCTAAGTAGCTTTGCCATCGACCATTTCGGAAAACTATTCACCCAACTAGATGGAGCGACCAAGCCCACCTCTGTTGAGTTTTTCCAAGATGATGAAATCAAACGAACCGAAAAAACCTTGGCTTTTGCCATAGAGAATCCCGAAATTATACAGATCTATTTCCGCTTCAAAGGAACCCCCACCGTCATGGGCAAAGCCATTGAGAAGATTGAACGCGAATATAGAAAACACAAAGAGTTTCAGATTCAGGAGACATTCAAGATCGGAAAGACAGAAGCCAAGGTCTATACTGATATTCTGAAGTCGTTCAAGATGAGCCTTTGCCACCAATTGATCTCTGGCTCGACGACAGCCTATAGTTACGAAGAATTTGGGAAGACGGTAAAAGATATCTTTGAGATCTTTTTCTCTGAGCTCCTCAATAAGAACAAGAAGAAGTAGTTTCTTAACAAACTCTTAACAATCGAGGGAATCCTTTAGCCTTAAAACAGAAACTTAACTGTATTTCCGCAGTCAAAGTCTTCTACACTATGAGTATGAGGTCTTTGATCTGGGGTGCTTTTTATATAGCTACGCTAGGACTGCTGTCCCAGCCCGCGCTTGCCCAGCTCACGGGATCAGCTGGAGCCAACACCCTGCATCCTGCCTCGTATGTTCAGTGCTACGCCACTCGCCTTCAGAAGGTAACCAAAGAACATGCCAACCCTCACAACGTGAGCGGAACTCCTTTGGCCTGGCTCTACTTAGGAGCATCTTCCAGATGGGCGACCGAAACATTCCAACCGGAAGTGACTCAATCCCAACCGAACCCCGGCCCCACCACTATCGCCAAAAGACTTGATGGATTTACGGCGGCCTGCTCTGGGGCCATGGAATATTCATGCTCCGGCCAAACAAAAACTTTTAGCTGCATTGAGAAGTTCGGTGAAAAACTTGAAAGCCAGAAGACAAGTTGTGAGAACCAAGTCGATAATCAACTACGCCAGTGCCAAGCCAACCCTAGAAACCAGGACTGTCGTCAGCGATTCGACAAAAACTACTGGTGCGAAATTGAGCAATCCCGATTGGACGCCTTCGACGACCAAAGAACTGATAATGGTGTTTTGGCTTGCTATAATGAAGTAAATCGATGCTCTGAGAGTTCTACAAACATTGCGGATTTAGACGCGACTGGCACAGGAGTCCTAACCGGAAATGCTGGAGCTGGCGGGACCCCCACCATAGGAGGAAGTGGTGACTCCATCGGAAATATAGGCGGTGGATCTGGAAACCTAGGAACTGGCGGCGGAGGTACACTAGGCAACGCTGGCTCAAATGGCGTCGGTTCAGCTGGTAGCTCTGGAAGCACAATCGTCTCAATTTCCTCAATTACTGGCGTCCGCAGCAGTGTCAACACCCGCAGCCTAAGCGGCAGTATATCTTTTGATAGGAACGGAAAAATTGTCACCAATAGAAGTACCTATGGTGACCGAAGAGCCGTTGAACGCGCAGTAGAAACTGCAAGCACCGAAGCACAAAGCAGATCGAGTGGATCGAATATACCTGAGACTCCGACTATTGTAGAAAAAGCTACATGCTCTCCGAGCCTAAGACCTAGTCGATCTCAGGTGCTTCAAGCTACAGATGGCTCGCAAACCTTTGCCATGAGCACTATTGACGGATTCAGAGGCGCAAACACATTACATGTCGCTGGGGTGGTCTTTGAACTAGCAGATCGAGATACTGAATATATCTCCCTATCAGACGCTAACTTTCCCCACGTCAGAATATCAAACGACAACCTTCAATCCACAAAACTTCTGATTGCTTGTGGTGAATACGACAAGGTCCATATTGGCGGAAGCTCTAACTTGCGCATTGTTGACAGCATCAATGACGCTGGCGAATCGGTTCTATCTATAGACAATGAAGCGGATTGCCGGCCCTACTCCGGCCTCACCAACACCGACGACTTTAAATATTCGATTGTTCAGATCGAAACTCATGGGGACCCTAGCACTTTCGCGAGAAGCCTCGTGTTAAGCGGGATCGACAACTCTCACAGATTTGTTTGTCGCCAGACCTTAAACATCACTCGCACTCAAGAGTCATTCGCCACTTACCTCGACGAGCAATTTCCACAATAACTCTTTTGATGTAATCTAATCCAAATGATCATCCATGAATTTTGGACCTTTTTAACCGACGTGATTCTATCGGCACTATGCTTCTTCTATGCGTTTAGGCTGAGAGAACTTTTAAGCTCGGAACATTTTAGCGCAAAACTTTGGTTGCCAGTATTTGTCTCCATTGGAATAGCGGCACTTAGTGGGGCTATCTACCACGGCTTCAGGCCCTATTTACCAATACCGGTTTACAACGGATTTAGAATACTTGTTTTGTTTTGCCTAAGCACGACGGCGTATTTAATAGGCATGTCTTTGCTTAGATTTACGATTCAACCTCAAAACAACTTCTACAAAGCCATAAGTCTACTTCTAAAACTGAAGCTTGTTTTCTTTCTTGTGTTTGCACTAATTCAAACTCAATTTCTTGTAGCGGTTGCCGACTATGGAAGCACTTTTATCGTTGCGCTAGTGGTGTTTGCTTTTCATTGGCAGCGACCGGCATCAAAGCTCATGACTTATGGCATCGTCGTTTCTTTGGTAGCCGCTTCCATCCAAACTTTGAAGATTTCTCCGCACCCAAGCTTTAACCACAATGACCTCTATCACGTGGTACAAATTCTTGGCCTGCACCTGTTTTACTTAGGTTCACCCCAGCTAGAAGATCGATAAAACTTATACTGTGCGCGGTAAAAAGTGGAAGATCCCGTTCCGAGTGGAGCATTTCCTTATAAATTTAAAGGCTTGGTTTATGCGAAGGACTATGGGGTGAACTGCAGGTGCCAACCTGCAAGAGGGGAGTGGCACTCCCCTTGTCCTGAGCAATGAATCCAAGTCTTTAAATTTATAAGGAAAGGGTCCATTTAGGGGATCTTCCACTTTTTACCGCGCACAGTGAAACCTTAAAGATTGGCTAAGATTCTTTTGCTTTAAACTCTGGGTCTAACCTCACCATGGCGATCATCACGATGGCGCCCACGAGACACATCCCAATCCCAAGAGGCAATGAAGAAGTGGATGTATCATAGAACGGCGCTGGCCAAATCTTAGTCAAACTCCCAAGCATAAGCCCACTCAAAGCCGCAAAACTAAAGTCTCGGTGCTTCGACAAGAGCCATTGCAGAAATTTTACGAAAGACAATATTCCAATTCCGCACCCCAAAGCAAAGGGCACCACAATCGCAAAATTTCTTTCATGAAGCGCCTCAAGAACAAATCGATACAAGCCCATGATAAGCATCAAATAAGAACCAGAAATCCCTGGAAGAATCATCGCACAAATAGCTATCATGCCCCCCAAAAACACGCCCAGAGCGTTCTGAGGAAAAGAAAAATCTGGAGCTTTCAGAAAGAAAAGGCCCGATATCAATGCCACAAACACAAACACACCAAGGCTCCTTAAATTCTTTTCCTTGATCTTCTGATAAGGCACTGCAATCGAAAACAAGATCAACCCAAAAAATAATGAGTATGTCTCAAATGGATAATTCTCCATAAAATGAGGGATGATCTTTGCGAGACTCACAATGGAAAAAAATATTCCCGCGCCAAGAGTGATTAAAAATTTTATATTGAGTTCCTGATAAATTAACTCGCGGTCAGCCCTTGCTGATGAACCCTTCAGGAAAAGCAAAGGAAGCTTCAGATGTCCGAGCTGAAAGGCCGCCAAACTCCGAACGAGCTCCTCGTAAATGCCAGTCACGAAAGCGATCGTGCCTCCCGACACTCCAGGAACGACATCTGCGGCCCCCATAGCCATCCCCTTAAAAAACAATACGATTTTTTCCATGCTGCCGTTTCTACCAGCCCCCACTACAGTGTCCAGCCCCACTGTCAAAACTTTAGACACTGATTCGCGACAAATCGCTGAGGGCCACGTTTGCACCGAAAAACAACCCTCTCCAGCCCCATAATCGTGGCCCTGAAATTGCATTTTATAAAGTGGTAAAATGTTTAAAAAAATAGCTTCCTTAATTCTGCTCTTGTTCGTCCTGGCCCCAGGCCTAGCTTGGGCTTCGTCCTGCCATGACGAATTGAAAGCTTTGCATGGGCTTGACCCCTCAAATACCACCGCCAAAATTGAAAATGATGTTGGAGAATTTCTTAGCGAAACCCAAGCTGCGGCCAAGTTAAAGTCACTGAGCTGCGACCCAGTAAAAGATCCCGACTGTGCAAAGGAAGTGATCGAAGAAGCGATAAATGAAAAGAAATTCGCTGAACGCTTCAAAGACTACTTTAGAAGCAAAGAAGAAAAAGCCTGTGTCATAGGCAAACAACGCTCCTCAAAAGACAAAATCATCGCGCGATCCAACATGATCTTAAATCTCGGAGCCGCCGGCATAGCTACCTGGGGGGTGCATAAATTCGATGGGCACATGGCCGAAAAAGACGGCAAAGAAAAACCTAAATTCAACTGGGCGTTCCTGGCTGCAACGACGGGTTTCGTAGTCTACCGAAGCATCATACAATGTCAGAACGAATTGGGTGCAGATTCCCTAGATGGACTCACTGCCAAGCAAAAGTTTTGGATCAAGTTTTGGCGCTACACCAAAATGAATGCCATCGCCAACTCGATGTTTGTTGGAATGCTTATGGTTCAAGACTGGGTCAATGGTGAAAACCCCCTAGATCCAGAGAATCTGAAAAGTTATGGCCTCGACTTCGCCTTTGGAATGCTATGGGATAGCGGCTGGGCTGTTTCGCATATTCGATTTTTTGACGCCCTACTTTTGGACCGCCTTCCCCTTATGCGTGAGAGAATGGGCCTTTGGATTCAGCAAGGCATCCTCAAGCCCGTCATCGCAAAAGTTAACGGGCGCAGAGTTATGATGCTAGTGGTTAATGCCGGAAGTCAAGTGCCTGGTTTTACCGTAGAAGCACTTTCGCGATTCGCCCTTACTGCAAGCAGAACTGCCGCCTACCTTGGGGCGCGAAACACGCTGCAAAATTTTGTATTCGGCATTCACGAAGACAGAATTGAAGAAAGCGTGTCAGACGAGAAAATAGACACTTCGCTCGTTGTCCCCCCAGCCATTCCCCAATAGACTAACCGCTATGAAAAGAGTTGCCCTACTAACTGGTGGAGGCGATGCTCCTGGCTTAAATGGAATTCTTGAAGCCACAAGTATCGCATTGTTAAGAGAAAATTTTGAAGTAGTCGGCATTCAAGATGGTTTTGAAGGCGTTTTCCAAAATCGTACCATCAATATCACAAGAGAAAACATTCGCGGCGTGCACGGACTAGCGGGAACATTTCTAGGAACTTCCAACAAAGTTGGGACGGAAGGTCGCGAAGCCGAGTTTCTTGAAAAATTTGCTAAGCTAAAAGTTGATGGATTGATCGCTGCAGGTGGCGACGGAACTTTTGCGGGCCTTTCAACCTTTAAGGACAAGATTCCCCTCATCGGAGTTCCTAAGACGATCGACAACGATCTTTCGGGAACTGAGATCACCTTTGGATATGACACTGCTTGCTCGGTTGTCGCAGAAAGCGTTGATGCTTTGAGAGCCACTGCCGACGCCCATCGCAGAGTGATCATCGTCGAAACCATGGGGCGCACAGCCGGCTGGATTGCACTTGGCGGAGGTATGGCCTCTTATGCTGACGTTATTTTACTCCCAGAAACTCCCTTCGACAAAAAAGCACTCATTGAATACATCAAATCAAAGCAATCCTCTCAGCGTGGATTAATGATTGTTGTTGCTGAGGGTGCACACGCAGAAAACGAAGAAGTGCTCGTAGCCCATAGAGTAGAAGGATCTCCGCAGGCCGAGCGCTATGGCGGCATCGCAGAGAGACTCGCCCGCTGGATTGAATCTGAATGTGGCTGGGAAGCACGGCATGTGGTGCTCGGACATTTGCAACGCTCAAGAACTCCCACGACCACAGATCGATTTCTCACCCTTGGGATGGGTGTGGCCGCGGCAAAATTGGCGATGGCCAAACAATGGCATAGAGCTGTCGTATACCGTGATGGGCTCATTCAAACGGCGCCCATTGAGGATGTCATGGGGCCCGCCAGACTTGTTGACCCCAATCACCGATGGGTGAAATCTGTGAAGACTTTAGGGATATTTATTTGAGATGGAAGTCGTGACTAAAAACATCGAGAAACATTTGTTCATCTGCACCAACGAGCGTGAAAATGGTGAATGCTGCTCCCAAAAAAATGCTGTTGAAATTTTTCAAGAACTCAAGAAAAAGTCTAGAGAGGACCCGGCCTGGAAAGGCATTGTCTCAGTCACAAAATGTGGTTGCCTTGGATTTTGCAGCAAGGGAGTTGCGGCTGTGGTGTATCCTGAAAAGAAGTGGCTTACTGACATCAAAGAAGCCTCAGATCTGATTGACTCCATCTAAACAGTTATTAGAACGAGTGAATGCCTCAAAAACGACAAATACTAGCCATGGGTGGTGGCGGTTTTTCCATGGAGCCGCACAACCCCCTTCTCGATCGGTATCTTCTCAGTTTGTGTGAAAAGCCCAACCCCAAAGTTTGTTTTGTGGGAACAGCGAGTTTTGATGATGTGGGCTATCGCGAGAAATTCTACCATGCTTTCAGGGACTATCCCTGCGAAGCCACCCACCTAGCCTTGTCCGAATGGGGCAGCGAATCCCTTGAGGACTTCGTCGCAGGTCAGGACATATTTTATGTGGGCGGTGGAAATACGGTAAATCTGCTGCGCAAGTGGGAAGTCTCGAAGCTCGATCGATATTTGCGCGTTGCTTATGAGCGAGGAGCTATCATGGCAGGATTGAGTGCGGGATCGATTTGTTGGTTTGAGGAGGGACTGTCGGATTCTGTGAATCCAGGAAAACTAGAACCACTCGAATGTCTAGGCTGGGTAAAAGGAAGCCATTGCCCCCACTTTGATGGCGAAGCCGAAAGGCAAGATCGCTACAAGAATCTTATTATTGATGGAAAAATGAAACAGGGCTGGGCTCTTGATGATGGATGTGCCCTTCACCTGGTTGATGAAGAAGTGTTCCGAATTGTCGGGTCCCATCCCGACAAAAAAGCTTTTAAGTATTCTGCTTCAGATGAGCACCCAAACCAGCAAGGCATCGACGCGGGCTACCTGGGCGGAGGCGCAATGGTTATCAGACCCGCATCTGAACAGGAGCTTTCAACCATTGTGATGCAACATCAACTTGACGAAAGCTTTGTAGCCAATGGTGGCGGCAGCAGCAGAAATGTCGCATTGATTCTCGAGATCTATGGGAGCCTCAAAGCAAGTGCCGTTGTCAGCTACGAAAATAGCGACCGCGATCTTGCAGGTGTCTGCAAAAGTATCTGGGTAGACGAGAGCATTTCTGGAAAGTCATTTGAGACAAAATTTCGAGAAACGATAAAAACCATCAAACAAAAGGAGTTTTGCTAATGGAATCATCTCCCCCACTCAAAATAGGTCTTTACGAACACTACAAAGGCATGCCTTACCGAGTTCATGGAATCGTTGTCCACTCCGAAACCTTAGAAGAGCTAGTCTATTACGAATGCCTTTATGAAAATGAGCGCGGAAAATTCTGGGTGAGACCTAGAAAAATGTTTCAGGAAAATGTCACGATCGACGGTGTAGAAAAACCTAGATTTCGATTTGTCTCTGCCGAATAAGCCTTTGTATCGAGTCTGTTAAAAGTAGTAGGAAACGCCGCCCATAAATCGCATATTGAATCCATTCACGGCTACCGTTGTAAAGCCCAATCCATAACCGAAAGAAACTACGGCCTCGAGTCCCATATGATTCGTCAATTGGTAGTTATAGCCAAAAGTGCCCGTGAATTCCGCAACAGAGCCAACAATACTGAAGGCACTGGTAAATTCTTGAACCAAGACCTGAGCGATTCCCACCTCGTAACCGCCGAAAAAGCGATGCGGGTTGTAGGATTGAATCTCAAAATCTCCCTCACTCTTGTTAAAATACATAGAGGGCCCGGAGAAATAAAACCGTTGTCCGCCAGCAACTCCACTATAGAAAACTTTGGCCTTTCCAAAATCCATAGCAAAAACACTTTTGATTATTGTAGATACAGTCGAGCTATAAAAAAGCTCCGCTTCCAGCTCGATCGTCGGGAAAGTGGAAAAGGACGTGTTTACAGGCCCAGAGTAGCTGCCCTTGATCATACCAGTTCGAAAATGGAATTGCCTGCCGGCAGCATTGGCATAGAAAGACCCAAATAGCGCAAGGGAAATCATAGTTGCCTTAAGCAGCTTGTTGATTTTCATCCGTTGATTCCCCTGACTTGAGTGTCTCAACCCATTCAGACAAGACTTTTCTTGAAGCTTTGGCAAACGATGTATCGGTCTCAATCAATATGCGGACAATACCAACAAAGTTGGTCCATATAGCATTCGAATTTTCTTTGAGCTGTTCGAGGGCTTCTTCGTCGGATTCGATTTGTTAAATCTCAAGATCAAGCATATCTCGTAATTTTTTTCCTGGCTCACCAACTGCAGAGAAATAAACCTCTCGTTCAGACTCGTCTTTCGACAAAATTAGCTCCGCTCTTCTAGGGTTGCTGAGCTTAAGGAAAGCCGCTTTGATCAATTCGACAGGAAGATCAGAAATCAATGATGATGGGAAAGATTGCTCACTGAGAACTTTGATCATCTTCCACTGCTTAGATTCGACGAGAACATTGTAAAGCAACTTCTCTTTGTTCATAGAAGCAGTAGGCATAAGATCCGGGATGCTTTCAATAAACGGATTTTCTACCATATCTCCATCACCGCGAAGCTTTAAAATGCCTTGCTTGATGGATTCAATATTTTTGAGCGAGCTTTCCACATTAGCTTTCGCTAGCAACGGATAAAGCTCAGCACAAACGTCATCATCCAGACGACTTGCAATCGAAGAAATCTGAGAACTAGGAAGCAAAGACATGACCTGTGCAGCCATTTCTTTATTTTCCACATAGATTGCAGAAACCTCTTCAGCTGTGACGGCAAAAATTAGCTCCTGAATGTCGGGAGCTAACTCAGGTTTGGGGACAATGAGATCCAATATAAGCTGGTTGTTTAGGAAGAGATCGGCCCTACCGAGAGCGTCTCGAGAAAGTGGCGCATTGAGCATCTTGCTAAGATCTTTCCGCTCTTTCGGGCTCATCAAGTTGAACAATTGAACCAATTGATCTGGATGAAGAAAACGAGTGAGAACCACCAAAGCATCCGTCGCCCCTAATGGCATAAACTTAAGCCACTGACGAACAAACAAAGCAGCAGTCTTCGGATCTTTTGTGACCAACTCCCTGAATTTATCAATTCCGGCTAGGTTTTTGTCAGCGCTTGAAGAAATAATTCGCGAAGCGGCCTCATCTTCAATCCCTGCTTCTTCGCTAACATGGATATGCTCGCCGGAATCTCCCACAGACCCAGAAATATCAATAGAAGCTCCGCCAGCATCGCCGGCCTGCTGTTGAGTCGCGACCCAATCTTTATAGGCATTCACAGCACTTTCTCCGAGTGCAATGACTTTCCCAACGCAGATAAAGGAAACTACAAAGACTATGAGGCCGAATATAATTAGGGCGACAACGCGGCCTACTGGATCCTTAAAATCTTTGAATATGGATAGAGGCGCCGATTTTTGCTCGGCCTTTAGCGCTTCTTCTGCAGCGGCTTCTGATGCCGCCTTGGTATCAATGAGCGCAATTCGCTCTAATTTTACCCTGGGCCTAATGTCGTTCAAACGAGGCACTAACTTTTTCAACAGATCTTCCGCTGTTTTTTCTCTTTCAGGGTCTACCCCCTCATCGACCATCATAGTGACCGTGAAAGATGAAATGTTCTCAAATAAATTGTCTTTGTTTTCCAGGTCACTCATTGAGGTCATCGGCTCATCAACGCCAAGCTTAGACATAAGGTCGTTTCCGCCTAGGACAGAAGGGGCACTAGCCGTTGACCGACTAGGAGCTTTCTTTTTTTCTTCATCTTTGAGACGAAGTTCTACCGTGATCAAAAATTGATCCTCAGGAAGTATTAAAGAAAGATTGGACCTCAAGGACTTCGTGAGCTTATCCTCGAATTCAATTTTCTGCCACATCAAAGGCTTAGCCCCAGAGCCATTGGAAGGAGGAGCTGCATCCATCCCGCCAAACAAACTCATTTGAGCCTTAACCGTTAATGGAGATAAAATTAAGCAAACTAGCCAAAGCCAGAGAACTCTCAACTTCATGGATTGGATCCTCCATTTGAAGCTGGAGTTCTAGAAGATCCGCCACCAAGGTTTTGCTCCAACATGTCCCTCATTCGAACAGCCTCAACACTTCGTGGATTTAATTTAACAGCCCTTCGATAGGAATCTAGCGCCTCGGGAAATCTTCTAGACATATAATAGATACCGCCCTCCAACTCATAGGGAGAGGAGAGTGTGGGTATTTTTGATTTGATTTTTTCTACAAGCTTAAGGGCTTCATCGTAACGACGAACTCTAACGAGCCTTTGGGCTTCAAATAAAGTTTCAATCTGCGCATTCATTTCTGCCGGATCATCAAGACCCGATAAGCCATCGAGAGTCACCTTGAGGTTGATATTTTTAATGGACATGTCAGTGATTAGAACTGATTTAGTTAGATATCCCTCTTTGTGAAACTCAACAAGCAATGGACCCGATCCACCATAATCTTTTTCGATATCAGCCGCAGACATGTTGAGAGGAGTCACTCCGAGCTCTTTCACTGCGCCGGAACCAAGCGGTTTCACTTTCACACTAGCTTGTTCGGGAACCGAGTTGAGACTAATTGTTGTCGATGAACAAGCACCAACAAACATCAACATCACAAGCAACGCGAGAGGTGCGCGCAGGATGCGATAAATTAGACAAAACGATCTCATGTACCCTTTATCGACCTGCTTGCTGAAATTCTTTAAGTTATCTTAAACCGTTGCAGGCCTGCAATATTTGTCACTATTCAGAATATTCAAGCTCTCCAGTTAACGCTGTGATCCACATTTAAGTAGCTAAAGTCTTTAAGCTTTCAGCTATTAGCTCCGTAAAGAACATCGTTATGAATATAATAAATGTAGCCGGAATACTTCTTGCGATCGCAGTTCTCGTGGTTTCCTTTGTTTGGGGAAACGATGACCCGGCGAAGCTCGTCGACGTCCACGGAATACTGATTGTTATCGGCGGCACCGGTGCTGCAATCGGCCTAGCCTTCGGTCTCGATAAAGCTGCAAAAATGGTTAAGATCTTTTTTGTCGGAATGTTCAAAACTCGGGTAATGAGCCACGACAAACTCATTGAAGAGATGATGAAGTTAGGCGAGGCCTATAGAAGCAATTCTCCTCAACTAGAAGCCATGGTCACTGCCATCGAAGATCCTTTTCTCAAAGATGCTATGACGACTCTCACCGACCAAATCTTTTCGGAAAAGAAGCTTTATAAGGTTCTGCTCACCAGGGCTCAAACCGTTTACAAAAGATATATGGACGAAGCCAAGATGTTCTCGGCTTGCGGAAAGTTCCCTCCGGCTATGGGACTCATGGGAGCTGTTCTGGGAATGATCGCACTCCTCGCAACTCTAGGGAAGCCAGGGGCAGAGAAAAACATTGGCCCGGCCATGTCAGTAGCTCTTGTCGCGACACTGTACGGAATTGCGGTAGCCAACTTGTTTATCATTCCTATTGGGCAAAATCTTGAAGAAGTAGCCACCGCTATGAAAACCAAAAATATGATCATCGTAGAGGGTGTTAGAATCATCGCCACGAAAGCCAACACGATCGAACTTGCCGAAGAACTAAACGCTTATCTACTCCCGTCAGAAAGAGTCGATTGGAAATCGCAGGCTAGCTAAGGGAATAATATAGATGAGCCAAAATGAAGAAGAAGATTTTGATCTTCCCCATATGGAAGATGACCATCACGGAGGTGATCACGACGAGCCCTGGCTTGTTTCGTACGCCGACTTAATGACACTTCTCTTTGGTTTCTTCGTACTTATGTATTCCTTTGCTGCCGCAAAAAACAATCAAGAAGGAACAATCACCATGCGGGCTGAACTTGCCCAGTTTTTCGGTGGTACATACATCAATCCACTCGAAGGAACCGGAGAAAAGTTCAAGGAAGCCATCGCCAATTCCCCCGGCTTATCCGAGGGACTAAAAGAAAGTTTAAAAGATCTGATTATTAAAGTTACCCCTGAAGGCCTAGAGGTCACGTTCTCAAGTACAGCATTGTTCAAATCTGGAGCAGCGGTCCTCGAAACTGATGCAAAAACCGTACTCAATGAATTTATCAAAGTCATTTCAGACAACAAAGAGGAATACCAAGTAACCGTTGAAGGGTACACAGACGCCACCCCCATGTCATCCGATCGATTCCCCTCAAACTGGGAGCTATCAGCATCAAGAGCTACGACCGTCGTTAGAATGTTTGAAACCAACGGATTCAATCCTGACACTTTAAAGGCTATTGGATTCGGGGCCACACGCCCGCTCGTGCCAAATTTTGATGTGAATGGAGAATACATCTCCCAAAACCTAGCGAAAAATCGACGGGTCGTTATCTACGTGCGCCGGGTTCTTGAAGAATAAAATTTCGTGCCAACACTACGTCATGCTTAATTAAGATTTCATTAAGAGTTCCCGGACCTTCGCTCAGCATCATCAAAGCTTTACAACCGGTCGTGAAAGCGTCAATAAATCGACCACATTTGTTGCGGGATTTCAACACAACGCAAGTTAAGAGAGTTAAGAAATTCTTATATTTTTCCGATAATTACCCATGAGCTTCACACAAACTTATCACATGGCTGTGCCGGAAGTTACGTACAATAAAAGCTGGCGATTACAAACAATGAAGTCACCTCGATTAAGGAACGTTAGCTGAAGGGAAAAGACTTGCGAACAAAATACTTTCGACATCTTTGGCAAAAGCTAAAAACTCTTATGAGTTTGATGTCGCTTATTCTTTTTTCAAGTTTGTTAGTTTCTTGTAATCGCGATGGAAATTTATCAATCGCCTCTGGAACATTTGGAACTTCAATCATCATTCTAGATGGAAACGAACAACGTGCAGAACCAGCAACGGTTTTCAACATTCCTCTCACTGTACAAGTTCGTGACGAAATCACTGGAACACCTATCAGCGAAGTCGTTGTAAAGTTCGAGGACATTACCGAAGGAGATGTCAAGGGCGGGGAAGTCCTAGATTCTTCAGACGTCACTGACGAATCTGGTGTCGCATCAATACGAGTTCGCTCGCCAGAAAAATTCAATATCCCCATGACGATTCGTGCAACGGTGTCTGGAACAAGAGCTTTCGTTGACTTTACGATCTTCACAAACTCTTCGGGTATTTGTGCGAAATTTGCCGCGGCTCCGAGCACAGCACCAGCGCCCGTTACAGCAGGTGAAATTTTTTCACTCGACATTCAATGTCAGGATGCTCAGAGCAATAACTCTTTAGAGCTCGAAGGTCCCTACGAACTTACTGTTCTTTGGACTGCGCCTGACAGCTGGCTCAACAACGGCAACCTATGGAGCTCATTAAATCCTCTCGCGGGTAGTGCTGCGATTATTTACGATCCATCAAATAGCGGAACCCCAGCCGCACTGAACGGCGTGCCGTACAACATCACTTGTACTTTCGTTGCAGGTTATTGCAACACCGGTGATCTTTTCGTTCTCACAAATGGCGATGACAACCCGGCGAAAGCAACTTTGCTTTCGGTGGGTGACGCCCTTGGAGACATCGGAACGACTTTTGCTCAACCTATTGATGTTGAAAAAGGTGCGCCTGCTTTGATCACATTCGCCAGTATTGAGGGGGGCGATATTGGACAGGACGCTGTGTGGGGAACGAACCCTGGCAATGCCATCAACGATGCGGCTCTTCATATTTGGGATATTGCAGCAGATCCATTCGCCGCTACATATTCCGCTGACGTTTCCAATATTGCGGCCACTCCCGTTACCATAGACGCTGCTGGCAACTGGATCGAAGATTTACAAGACGATAGTGTTTCGATTGCGATTACGGAGCTGACAAGATTCGATACCGATGCCCCAGTCGGATCTACGCTTGGTAACTACGTCCCACATGTTCCCGTTGGTGGCTCGCCCGTTACCTACCCTATCGGCTTTGTTCCTTCAAGAAGTGGTACCGTGGAAGTTCGAGCATCAACCGCGGGCCTTCTTGATGCTGTGAGAACCATTACTATCAACCGCGGAGTTCCTGACCACCTTCGCATTAGAGTTGCAGGCGCACCTCTAGATGAAACAGATCCGAATTTCGGAGATCCTACAGTTGATCCTGAGTTAATTAGACAAAAGATCGTGGCAGGCGTCGAATACACTGCCAATTATACAGCTCGAGACCAAAGAGGAAACTTGATCAGAGCAGCAACCACTCTTGGTATCGGAGACCCCATTACTTATCTGCCATTTACAGGCTCTTTTACGACAGATGCCTCAATGGATATGCAGTGGGTACAACTACCCGGAAGCACGACGGCAAACACTCCTCCTCCGTCACAAAGACAACAATGGGCATTTTCGAATGGTGGCGGCGGTTGCCCTATTTATAGCCTCAGTGTCAGTGGAACTATAAATGGAACGTGTACAACCCTAACTGCAAGCACTTCTTACCAAGACGGACTCCAAACTGGTGGCATTCTCTTCAGAGTGGGGCCCACTACCGACCAATCAGACATAAATAACACTCTCTTCAAATTAACTGCAAATACAGCAGCGTCTGGCGTCTTCCCGCTACTAAGCGGAGAGAGCTTGCCCCTCCGAGTTGATCAGGGTCCCCCCGAAAGACTCATGTTGTTTGACTGGAATCCAGCCGTCACTCCAACAGTCGCGGACGCAGCCTATGCAGATGGATTCGGAGTCAACCCCCTTATTAAAGGCGACGAGTTTATTCGGTGTGACGTCACTGGAAGTTGTCGAAACGTCGTTGCAGGCGATCCTTCGGAAGATTATTTTGTTCTCGTTACCGACCAAGCCGGAAATATTCACTACGACATCAATCCGCCCGCAGCCAGATGGAATGCTTCTGACGCCCAAGCCGGAAGCATATATCCCCTCGAAAGCGACGGCACGCCAGTTAATGGAACGAGACCTCTTCCAGACAGAAGAAATAGGGGACGCTTCGAAGCGCTTGCTCCAGGAACTGGGACACTTACCCTTACTGCCGACATTAGCGATCACCCAACTCCAGGAACAACTTTAACTGATTCGAGTTATGATTTCTCCGTCGCAACTGGAAGCCTCGATCACTGGGTGATCGGTGTAAAAGATTCAAGGAATCTTCCGGGGAGAGTGATGGCCACGAGAAACGGAACCATCACCCTCGACGCAAAAGATCTTATTGGAAACGACGTTTTTATTTCGGGAACAATAGATGTCACATTGACTGTGGACACTCCTCAGAATGGTGCACTCACAAACTGGACTCCATGTAATATGACGGGATGTACCCCAGGCACGATGACCGTGACAGTAACTGATGTTCCGATTCTCAATGGCGATGCCTCTATAACAGGATTAAGACTTCCAAATACAGCCGACAGCAACTTGGTTGAGATCTCAATTGTCGCCAACGGCAAACCGAGTATCGCCTCATTGTTTCCTACCATTGACCCGGGCCCCGCGGCTACGCTCCGAATTCGAAAGGTCTCCAACGGAATTGGTGGAGCTAGTCAGGAAATCCAAGGCAAAACTACAACCATTACCTCAGGAACTTCTTATAGCTATTACGCCGCCACATACGACCTGGAAGGAAACTGGAAGTTAGACGTTGGAGCTCAGTGGGACCCAGGAGTGGATTCCGGGATAACCCCAACAACACCTATTGATGGAATTCATTTGGTCGCTGATGTTAGCAACAGCGGAAGCGTCGTTGCCTTCTGCCCCGGGCAAAGTGGTTCGGCAAGCTATGGAATGACGACACCTTTTGGCCCGAACTCACAGGTTACTCTAGAACCTTTCAGAACCACTCCAAATGGAGAAACACGAAAACTTCGCGCTACCTACGATCCCGTCGCCGCAGACACAGACCCTAGTTACGTAAATGAAGCAATAGCTGAGTTCGAAGTCATTCCAGCAGCCGTTTCAGAGCTCAACGTCTCATGGGAGAATGATGTAACTGGTTTTGTGGATCAGCCCGTGGTCGCTGGTCAACGATTTAATCTCGAATTTGAGTATAGAGACGCGGATTGTAATACGGTAACAACCTTAAACGAAGATCGCAATCTCTTACTTAGTACCGAAAGCATCATTCCCATCACGACGTATTACAACACCTACTATTCAAGTCTGTCTTCCTCGCTGCCCTCAAGTCAATACAGCGGAGCCGTTCCGGTTCCTGTGCGCTTTGTCGAAGGTAAAGGCACGCAATACCTTGATGCACTTGCCGGCACTCCCCAAGGTGATGTTTGGTTTAGATTTTTTGCCGCTGGGAACAATCAAAGAGTTCGTGTAACGGATCAGTTGACCTCACTATCGACGACCACAGGATTCGCGGGATCGAATTATTTAATTGTCTACAACGAAGCCTATGATCACTTACAGATCGTTACCAGCGACACCATCCGCGTGGGGAAAGATTCGCAGGCAGATATTTATCCTAGGGACAGATATGGAAACCTCATTCGCTATACTTCGTCAGGAAACGTCAACAATACGGATGTCATATTTGATATCCCGGCTGTGCCATCGGCGAGCTGCGTGAACATAGCAAGGTGTGGTGGAGAATTTACGGCGAATGTCAACTTGACTCCAGGCTCTCCCGACATTTCCGGCGATGGTTACACCTTACAAGGACAAATCAACTCTACACTAAATAATGGTGTGGGTGTTGCCCGGTTTACCTATAGAGAATCTGGATCAATCTCTCCAGGACTGCTCCTCGCCTTCAACGTGACTTCTCCCGCTCCTGCTCGTCCTTGTGGAGGCTCTCCCCCAGGATGTCAGAATCATAGAATTGAAACGACGAGGTTTCAGCCGCTGCCTGTAAGCGATGGCGACCACACCGTATCTGATCCTCCAACATTAGTCTGGGATCCCACGAGGCTCCCAGGAAGCACTGACACTCCTTTTCGGAGTTATGTCGCAAGTAGCACTGTGGGCATGAGTAGCCCAGGTGGATTCCGAGCGAAATTTTATGATCGTTATGGCAACTTTATCTTTGATGAGAATACGGCAACGGCTACTGTCGATATGCCAAGTGGACCCGGAGATCCTACACTTATGCAAGATATTGCAGCGGGCACATTCTCCGCTCCAGCAGTAAATGGAAACATCACCTGGACTGGCATCACCTATCCTCGAGTTCACTCCACACCAATTGAACTACAAGCTACTTACACTGGTGGAGCGATCACAGCGCAGACAGCTATCGCCCAAGTTCAAGTAAAACCAGGACCTACTTCTGAAGTTTTAGCCCTGTTCACCGGTCCCGATAATGCCACACCCTGGTCTGAATCCACTCAAGGTGGCGAGCAACTTTTTACTGGAGGCGTAAATGACATCAGTGATGCATTCAGTGGAGCGATAACGACGAAGGTAGCTGGTACTCCGATGCGCGTTACCTTAATCGCTACGGATTCTTCCTATAACAGGGCTACTAGTGCCACAGGCTTCGCCTCGTTCTCAATCGTTGATGGAGTTGACGGCATAACAGCAGAAGATAGTAATGCTACAATTGTCGCCTACGGCGGAAGATACCTCGGAACAAACTGCTCTGTGACCCCTTGTAACTATACTCCTGGACAAGCCATCCAATTTCAAGCCGGCGACCAAGGTGCCATTAGCTTTCTCATCACTCCGAAGAAAGCTGGAAGTTTTACGGCTTGGCCTCCAGTCCCAACTTTCGGGTCTAGCTATAAAATCAATGCGGTCCTTTCGAGTCTATTCACGACGGAGGCTTACTCTGTCGTGGCCAGAACGCCATCCACTGCCGCTGGTTCGACTTTACGACTCGTAACTACTCTTCCTGGGCAAAGTATCGCCTCGGGCCAATCAACAAATGCTGTTGCCCTCGCAACCGCTGTTACTGGCACCGCAACCAACTGGAATGTCGGAACTACCTACAACCCTATCGTCAACGTCACCGACGAATACTACAACCCCGTTAATACCACTTCGATTGGACTCGATGGAGAAACGGTAGAACTCATCTCCAACGATCGAGCAGCGAGCACTGATTCCCAAAGTATCCTTGCGGGACAAGCAACTTATAGTTTCAGTTACAAGCGTGCCATGCCATACAGCAACCCGTCTATTGGGGCCGCTATTGCGGATGCCACTTTAGCTGTGAACGCAACAAGCATTCCTGTAGCAACCATTCCTCTAGTTAACCAACATTACTCAGAGAACTTTACTACCGTTCCAGGTGCAGCGATCGCCTCTATCGTTAAATTAGCCGAGCAGTCATTCGCTCCGGGACAAAATTCTACCGACTATGCCTCCGCACTTTCTCCAACTGGTGTCCCTAGCTGTCCTGGCAACTTCTGCCGTGAAGCTGGAGTTTCAAGTACAACTCACTTACTAGCTGTCGATGAGTTCTCAAACGTCGTAACATCAGTGACAGGAGCCACCGAACTCGATGCTCCTCAAGATACGATCGTAAATTACGCTGGCACATTCAATGCCGGTGTGGCGTCCTTCAATACCGCACCAAGGTTAGCAACGGGTCCATCTCCGACGTATGACAACAGTGGATTCATTCAATCCTTCATCGGCGACACCGTCTTTGCCGACCAAGCGTCAAACAACATCATTGTTGATGCGGGCGCTGCCGCAAGAACCTTGGTCGTTTTGCCAGGTCAGTTCTACAATCCCGGACAAGCCGCTGGCGATGTCTCCGCAGCTCTAACGGGGACACCAAATGCTAGCGGACTATCTTACGCAAGTAACCCCTTCTCTTTTGAAGTTTTCCTTGTTGACCAGCACTTCAACAGAGTTCGAACTTCAGGAACACCTGTAACGATAGCTCCTGATGCAGGGGATCCGAATGCGGAATTTAGTTTTGATGCCGGATCCACTTACTTCACGAGCCAGGTTTTTAACTTTGTTAGTGGAAAGCTTGATGGTCTAGCCAAAAACTACAAAGCAGGTGTTATTCGAAACATCACAGCGACCTCAGGTGCTTTGCCTACCCAGTCGCCAACAAATTATAGAATCAACAACGGACCGGCAACTCAAGTCGTATTTGCAAGCAGTGGTGTTGTGCAAAACTTCTCGAGTCAAACTGCCGGAACTCCTTTTGACATCCCACTCGAAGTGCGCGACCAGTGGGACAATTTAGTAACCGTTGGCCCGGATGCAAACTCCGATTTGACTTTAAGCCTAGCCGCGAATCCCGCTGGAGGTGCTTATTGTGACAACACGGGACCAGCCTGTACTCCGCCTGTGTCTCTAACAAAAACTGTTTCCACTGGTACCACACTATTTGATGATGCAACGGAAGGGCTCAACTTCAAAAAAGTTGGAACTTATCGGATGACAGCGACCAAAGCTACAACGGCTGGATCCGCAACTCAGAACATCCCAGCAGGAACTGGAGTCATTGCTGGAAATTCCAATTCTTTCCAAACAGCTAACGCGCCAGCGACTTCAATTGTCTTGGCAGGTATCACCTCTGGAGTTAGTGCGACTCAGCTTCACACACCAATCGTTACCGTTTTTGACGATTATGGAAACTCAGCTGTCGACTACACCGGCACAGTAACTTTCTCAACGAATCAAAATACTGAACCAGAGTATGTTGAGATTACGGCTCCGACTCTCCCAGCCGACACGGCTTTTAATGGAGTCTCAGGAATCCTTACACTTACGAATCAACTTCAGTTGACTGCGGCAACCAACGTTACAGGTGCTACCCCATTAACTGTAACCGTTGAGGGTCCAACAGGCGACACCTTAGGCACTATGACCGATACTGTCAGTGCCCTACAAATCACCAATGCCCCGCTTCACCACTTTCACGCTCGTTGGAACCAAGATACAAGTTTAGCTGCACGTTCATTAACGACATCTACGGTCGTTGGCGAACCTTTAGAAGTTCTGAGAATCCGCGCAGAAGACATCTACAACAACCGAGTCATTGGATACAATGGCACCGTAACATTTGATTCTTCTGATAAAGCAACATGGACCGGAGATTTTGCGACCACCGTACCATCTGACTATACATTTATTCCTGGCACCGATGAGGGACAAAAAGACTTCCTCCCCGTGGTCGACAAAGGTTCTGGAGCCGGTTCGCTTGCCACATCCACGATCTTTAGAAGAACAGACTCTGGAGCACATACAGGAACAAGATTCATTCGTGTTCGCGACCCAGGCGTTTTAGCAGGTGCTTGGTATAATTCTCCGAACGTCAGTATTGTGAGTGGCGATCCATTTACTCTCGCATCCGAAACAAAAACAGGTGACCCTCAAGCTGGACATATTGTTGTCAACAACATCGCCAACAACGCCCACCCATCATTCAAAGTTTTTGACTTCTACGATAACCCTGTCAATCCAACAGCAGCAGCGCAAGTGAGGTACGATGTTACGGACGGTGGAGCCAACGCCTCTATCAATGGTGGATCGACTGCCAATGTAAGTGTGGTTACAACGCCTGGTGCGACTCTTGGCCTGGCAAGTGTGGCAAACTTAACTACCGGGTGGAGAGTGGCCCAGCTAATTGCTGACCCGGGCAACCCTAACGAATTGACGGCAACTCTTTTAAGCCCGACTACATTCACAGATTATGACGGCTCTATCGCCACAGCCCTTCGCACGACTAGACCACAACTTCTTTCTGATACTTGGTCTGATCTTTATGCGAGATCTGATGTAGCTGATACCGACGGATCAGGAGGCATACGCTTCTCCACTGAGCCTGTCGGAACCGAGACGATCACAGCTGGTGTTAACATTGGAAATATTCTTACCGTAGGTCTCTACGACCAATTCGGAAATGAAATTGACGATCGAACAGCTGCTCTTGCTGACAAAAGTACCGATATTATTATCCAAGCCTATACAGCTCCGGGGTGTACTGGCGGAAGCGAATTAACCCTTCCTCCGAAAGTTCCTGCTCATTCGGGTGCATTGCGAATTGATGCCGCTTATGGTTCGACCAAAACTGTTTCCACAGACTCTATTACAGTAAATGCTCCAGACGGTCCGTTCGATACTTACCGTGCTGATTTTAGCAACCTCAATGTCATAACGGCTGCAACTGAAGTCTATTTCAAAGCTTCCTCGCCAAGCAGAGCCAACCTTGGTAGTGCTTGTACGACCAATCCGATCACGATTATTCCGGCGGCTCCCACTCAGTTGACCTTTGGTATTCCTGGTGTGCCAGGGTCACTACCTCAGAGCGCAACTTTGGCTGGTGATTCCTTAACTGACTTTAACGTTTATGCCCGCGACGCCTTTGGCAACGAAGCTTTCGGAACTAACTATGCGCCTCCTGGTGCTGCAAATGTGAAAATCGAAGCCTTCGATGCTCCAGGATGTGGACCTGGCGACGCCGTTCCTTTAACGCCTTCTGGGGGGCAGACCTTAACAGAAAATGACTTCGTGACTCCTTGGCCAAGCAAACTTGTAAATGCGGGTCTAGGTGGAACTCTCGTTGTTAGCAATTTCAAAATTAACCGCACCGGCGATATCTTTCTTAAGGTATCCCCTGATGCAGGTAACTGGCCTTCTCTCACCGAGGCCTGCCTCACGAGCCCTATTAACGTCACGACTGAGCCTTATAGAGTTGTCTTCTCTAGAATGCCGAGCAATTTAGCTCATGCCGATGCTCCGTTTGACGTTTCTCCTCGCGTCCATCTACTCGATCGCTTTGACAACGAAGCTGATGGAACTTCGCACACAGCTCGTTTGACGGCTTTCACAAACGCAACTTGTAGTCCAGGAAATGAACTCCCCAACACCGCTCCCGATGGGGCAACAACTTCACTCGTCTCAGGCGATGGAGCAGACACCTTAGAAATCGGAGCAGATTCCGAAGCCTCATTCACAGCCACACGAGTTGTAAGACGCGCCGACAACGTTTATCTGAAAGTAACTATAGACGAAGATGTTGGCATCTTGTCCGACTGTACCGGAAGTGCCTACGATGCACCCGACTACCCCGTCACCAATACAACAACAAAAGTAACTGCAGGTAATCCGGTCGTCGTTGCGGGGACAAGATCCACTCTTAGCTCAGACACCAACGTCGTAGTTTACGAGGACGGAACAAATGCTGGTCGCCTCGCTCAAATCACGGTTACCCTTAAGGACCAGTTCAACAACTTCGTCACAACTGGAGTGACGCCACTAAGTCTTGCCTCTCCAACAATTAGCATCAGCGGAACACTTAACTATGAATCGGGTGATACGGCTGACATCAGCAGCATTAATTGTGGAGACACCAACTCTATTGGTGTGGCTCAATGTGAATACGCCTCTCGCACGGCTGAGACCAAGAACCTCGCGATCACCGCTCCAGCTGGACTAGGCTCCCTTTCGGCAAACACTCGCTTCCTTGCGGATGCTGCCGACAGTCTAGAGTTTACTCAAGGTAATTTTGATAGTTCTGTGAACGCAGGAAACAACTTTGCGAATCAACCAGTTGTTAAAATCATCGACCAATACGGAAACACTGTTGAAGTCGATGGATCGCCAAGTCCAGACGCGAATCGTGGTGCCACGATCAATCTTGTCGCCTATACTGATGGGACCTGTGGAACACCAACTGGAAATGCATTATTCACTAGTGCGGTTTCAGGAGCTAGCCTTGCTGCTTCTACTGCCACTGCAATCGCAAGCTTCTCTAACATCAACTACCGTGTAGCAGAAGACATCTTCGTCAAAGCAAACTCCGCTGGCGTTCCAAACGATTCTCCATGTCTTGGATCAAACAGTAACGTCACAGCCATAACAGTTAACGGACTTGCTCCGAACAAAGAAAACTCATCAATCGTCATCACTAACCGTGTGGATACAGCTGGACCAAACCCAGTGCATATTGCGACAAATTCTGAGCCTGGATCAACGAACGTTCAGATCACTCTTCAAGATATTTACGGCAACCCGGTCGCGGCAGAGACACCTGATTTTATCGTGACTGCTGGACTTTCAGTTTCAGAGGCAGCATGTACAGCCTCCAACTCCTCTGGTGTTAGTAACTGTAAGGTTTGGGACAGCGTAGCTGGGCTTAGAACTCTCGAAATTGATGAAGCGACGTCTTCATTCTCATGGCACTCTGGAACAACGACGCCGTCCACCCCTCTAAGGATCGCTCCGGCCGCTGCGAATAAACTATTCTTCTCAACGGAAGCGCTGCCCATTACGACGAACATTGCTGGAAGTGCCTTTGCGACTCAACCCGTTGTGCAAATGCGCGATACTTACAACAATGATGTTCTTCCAGCTGCGACAGCAACTTCTTATGGGCTCACCCCAGACGCAAAGCTCAGTGACAACGTCACACTCGCAGCCAAACTTGGTAGCTGTGCTGGCTCCGATGCAGACAGTGACATTCTTGTAGATGGCAGTGGCAACGAAAATGGTAAGACATCCACTATTGCTGCGAGCAATGGTGTGGCTGATTTCTCAGCTCAGAACATCACGATGACGACAACGGATGAAAGTGCTTACTTATGTGCAAGTGCTACTGGACTAACGGGAGTTCAAAGTGCGAACCCTTATGTTGTTGATCCAAACGCTGCAACTTATCTATCTATTGCTTCCGGTCCTGCGACTAACGCTGACTTCAATGCAGGCAATACTTTAACGGCTGTGGTTGTTGAAGCTTATGATCGCTACTCCAACCTTGTGGATAGTGGAGTAAATAACTTCACAGAAAACGTTTCAATCGCTATTTTGAATGATGCTTCTCTTTTAACGGATGCTACTCTTGGAGGGACTACAACATCAGCTGCTTCTGCAGGAACTGTTAGCTTCTCGGATCTAGATATCAACAAAACTGGAGATGGATACACATTGCAGGTTAGCTCAGGCGTTCTTGCGACCGATGACTCGAATGCTTTTGATATTATTCCCGCAGCCCTGGGAAGCTTCGAATTCGCAGTCACCCCTCCTGTTGGCAACAAAGCCGGCGATACTTGGACTTTAGAGGTCACAGCAAAAGACACCCTTGGCAACGTTAAAACTGACTACACCGGAACCGTCGTCTTCACATCCTCAGATAGCGACATCGCAGCTGGCTCAGGCCTTCCAACGAACTACACTTTCCTTGGCTCAGATAACGGCGTCAAAGACTTCTCTATCGTCTTTGAAACGATGGGATCTCAAACCGTCACCGTCACTGACGGCGGCGTTAATGATACCACTGGGGCTATCACCGTTGATCACGCTGATCCTTACACCATCTCCATCGTAGCTGGTGATGGTCAATCCGCTGAAAACGGAACCAACGTCACAACGCCTCCTCGCATCCGCGTAGCTGACGCTTTTGATAACGATGTCGACGCTGCCGTCATCGGATGGTCCACTGACGAAACTGGCGCTAGCGTCAACCAAACTGGCGGCACCTCTACTGGTATCGATGGTGAAGCTGCTGTCACAAGCTGGACTCTCGGAACTAACATTCTCGAAACTCAAGAACTCACAGCTACTTGTACAGGCTGTTCTGCTCCTGCTTCTGTGACTTTCTCTGCCACAGCTACTGCTGGTGCTCCTGCTTCTATCACTATAATCGGCGGTGATAACCAATCTGGAATCATCGCAGGTGATGATGTATCAGCTGATCTTGTTGCTGATGTCTTCGATTCCAACAGCAACCTTGTGGCGGCTGGTGAAACTGTGACCTTTACGGTTGATGCTGGCGGCGGATCCATTACTGGTGGCGGTGCCACTCGAACAACCAATGCTTCAGGACGTGTCACTTTCGCGGCTACTGATTGGGCCACTGGAACTACCGTGGGTACCAACACCATGGAAGCTAGTATCGATGGCGGCGCTTGTGGCGATGGCGATAACTGTGTCGACTTTGATGCTACAACTATCCCTGGCGCTGCAGCCTCTGTTGTCATCACAACAGCTGACCCCACTGGAATCACAGCTGGTGATGATGTAGCCGCTACAATTTCTGCAGATGTTGAAGACGCCAATGGAAACGCTGTAGCTGACGGAACAACTGTAAACTTCTCCGTCACTGCGGGTGGCGGTTCAGTCACTTTAAGCTCTGGAACTACAAGTAGTGGTGTCGTCACTATGACCACAAACAACTGGACCACTGGCACAACTGTCGGAGTCAACACCGTTCAATTTGAATCTAATGGTCAGACTGATACCATTTCTACAACAACTGTCCCCGGCGCTGCAGCATCTGTTGTTATTACAACAGCTGATCCCACTGGCATCACGGCTGGTGATGATGTCGCGGCTACTATCTCTGCTGACGTCGAAGACGCTAATGGAAACGCCGTGGCGGACGGAACAACAGTAAACTTCTCAGTCACTGCAGGTGGCGGTTCGGTCGCTTCAAGCTCTGGAACTACAACTAGTGGTGTTGTCACCATGACCACAAACAACTGGACCACTGGCACAACTGTCGGAGTCAACACCGTTCAATTTGAATCTAATGGTCAGACTGATACCATTTCTACAACAACTGTCCCTGGTGCTGCAGCATCTGTAGTCATCACAACAGCCGATCCTACTGGAATCACAGCTGGTGATGATGTAGCCGCTACAATTTCTGCTGACGTTGAAGACGCTAACGGAAACGCCGTGGCTGACGGAACAACAGTAAACTTCTCAGTTACTGCTGGTGGCGGTTCGGTCGCTTCAAGTTCTGGAACTACAACTAGTGGTGTCGTCACCATGACCACAAACAACTGGACCACTGGCACAACTGTCGGAGTCAACACCGTTCAATTTGAATCCAATGGCCAGACTGATACGATTTCTACAACGACCGTCCCCGGCGCAGTAGCTACTGTTGCCATCACAACAGCTGCCCCAACCGGCGTCACTGCTGGAGCCACCGTTGCAGCAACCATTTCTGCTGATGTCGAAGACGCTAACGGTAACGCTGTTGTTGATGGAACTA
>Ga0100403_1000793_pt1 | contig 30744 bp, 9 predicted proteins | sample CryGeymet201501t_FD_83663 | JGI IMG/M metagenome (GOLD analysis project Ga0100403, IMG submission 83663) | Groundwater microbial communities from Crystal Geyser aquifers in Utah, USA - Crystal Geyser metaG 2015-01t | ecosystem: Environmental > Aquatic > Deep subsurface > Groundwater | place: USA... | reverse complement strand
TTTAAATGATATAGGAATTATTGGGGCTTACCAAACTAATAAGGGTTGGCAATTTCAAGGTGTATATAATTTTAGTAAAGTTAATAATAACTATATAGAAGTTGGAATAATTAAATTCTTTTAGAATGACCTTAAATGAAATAAGTGAAAATATAGCATTTGCATTAGGTGGTCAATATAATGATACACTTAAACAAGCTATAAAGCATACAGTAATAGTTTATAGAGCTAAATTGATTAAAGATGATTTAGCTCGTAATTTTATGGATTATACTAATTATCTACAATCATTTATTGTAGATTTAGATTTAAAGAATCCAATAGAAGGTTATTGTGATAAATGTAGAGTTCTTAGAACAATTAATAAAGTTCCTACTCCTATTAGAACTACTTTGTTAGATAGGTCAGGATTTGCTTATGTAGGTCAATTAGACACTAATAATGCTTTTGTATTTACTAAGCTAGAAGAGTTTAAATTTTTAAAGTCATTACAATACCAACATGGAGTTACATACTTTGCTTGGGATAATGGTTATATATATGTATTGGATAATTCTAAATTATGTGCTATTAGAGTTGAAGCAGCTTTTACAGACCCTAGAAGTATCAATATGACCTGTACTGAAAAATCTACTATGTTTAGAGATGATAGACAATTTCCTATTTCAGCTAGTTTATTAGTAACTATAGAAAAAGGAATTATAAATGGTGATTATCCAGTAATAACAGATGGTAAGAGAGTTAATTTAGAAGAGGAAATAAATAAATAAATAAATAGTATATGGCTAATATAACTTTAAATATAATAATATTATTAATGTTGGAAATAATTTTAAGTTTCCTATTTAAATATAAAAATGCTTGATAGTAGATTATTACATAAAATGTATATAGAAGTTCTTAATTTAAAAATTAATGAACTATTAGAAAGGAATTTATCTTATCATACTATCCATAGTAATTTAATGGATAGACTTTATAATTATAATCCTTATATAGAATTATGTACTAATTATAGTTTATCTGAATTATTAGAATTTACTGATTTAAGAAAATTTAATAAAATACATTTTAGTACTAATGAAGTATTTATAAATAATCAAGTATATAAAAAAGATATTTTAAATATGTATCTTAGAAACTATATTGAGATAAATAAAATAGTAGTTAGCAATGATGAAAAGATAAAAAAATTAAAATCTCAAAGATTAGATTATAGAAGATATTTAAATATATTAAAAATGTTTAATAGAGGGGTTACTGATGCTATGGTAGAAGAGGGGTATATCTTTAACCCGGGAGATGCGTTTGGTAAATTATTTATAGCTAAGATAACTTATGATGTAGATAGAGTAAATATACCTGAATCTATGAAAGCTAAAACTAAATTAATAGAAGAAGGTAAATTACCTTATAATGGTAAAGAAGAAAAAGAGTACTTAAAAAAGGGATTAAAATATAATGGTATAAAATATTTTGTATATTACCCTAAGATAGATTTTATGATAGTATGGAGAAGAATGGAAGTATTAAGAAAATATTTTCCATTTATTAAAGAGTTTATTTATAAACCACCACATACTGATTTTAATGGTTCTTATCATGCTAAGATGAGAGACTATATAAGAAAAAATAAAAATAGAGCTTTAATTTTATATGATAGAGGATTAGATAATTATGAAAGAGCTTAAATTAATATAATATGGCAGATATAATTTTAAATATAGAGAACTGTTATAATGGTAGTATAGATTGTAATTGCTCTTTAAGTTTTGATTCTTATTTAGATAACCAAATAGCTAAATTATCTGTAGGTAATTTAGTAGCAGAAGGATGTATTATAACTGACTACACTATTGAATGGTATTTAAATGATGAGGTATCCCCTCAATTTATAACTGGTAATGTAGAAAATACCGACCCTAATATAGTATTCTTCCATCCTTTTACAGGCAATGCTTCTTTAGTAGTACAAGATGGGGAGTGGACAGCACAAGTAAGATATGTAACTATAGATGGACAAAAAGTATATGCTTTTATAGAACAAGGTGAACCTTATTGTGAATTATTACAAAATCAACCCCCTATTTATGTATTACCTCAAATCACTGTTTCTACTTTAGATTGTGTAGCTACAAATACTACAGGGGATTATAGTTATCAAATTACTTATAATGGTACTAATCCAAATCCTGAACTTGCATCAAGGACATTAAATTATTATATAGGTGGTACTATTAATTATTTTGCATTTTCATTTCAAGGATTTTTTATAGCAGATAGAATTAAAATTAGTTATGTAGATGTTACTGATGAATTAAATCCTATAGAATTATGTGATTTCGCAGTAGGAAAGGATAATACTGAAACTAATTATTCTTTAGTTCCTATAAGAATAGATGAATATATAGAATTTAAGCAAGTATTAGATTTAACAAGTTTTGTTTACACTTCTGGTAATTACCTTTTAATTGAAGTAAGTCCTTCATTTGTTGATATAAATAATACTAATACTAATTGGGTATTAAAAACTAAATGTCTTGAAACCTTTGATTGTACTACTTGTGACCCTTCTATTTATGATATAGACCCTTATGAAACCCAATTAATGTTTGATGAATTAAATTGTGTATATGTAGCTAGAATTAGAAATGTAGGAGATTGTGCTTATAATGGGGATTTTTATAAGTACCTTATGAGTATAACATCATCAGTTAATACTAACTCTTATAGAATACATCCATCTAGTTCAAGAGGTGCTACATATGAATTAGATTTTTTACAAAATACTGATGCTTCATTATTAGGTAGTAAGGCTTTTAATATACTTAGTTGTACTAATTTTGTAGGAACAATGTTACTTAGTAAAGTTTCTAATGTATATACTCTCGATTTTATAGATGAAACTGATTATTTATTATATAAGAATGAATATTTATCTGCATTAAATGGGGTTAATATAAGTAATTATGACCCAGATGATACTAACATCAATTATTACAAATTAATAACATCTATTATAAGAATAGGCACTACTTGTGGGGATAATTTTACCACTAGATATATAGAATATCATCCTTCTGGTAGTATAGTATATGATGATATAAACTTCATTATTACTATTACAGTTCTAGTACCAACTAATGCTTATACTGATAGTGAATGTAATAATACATATGAAACTGCTGAAAGTATAAGAACGTCAATAACTAATAGGCTTCTTAATGATGATTATTCTATATTAACTGGATGCAAATATACTAGTGCAGTAGGCACTAGATATTTATCTATAAGTCCTATATCAGAGTTAGTTCAAACTGCTTATATAAATACAACAATACATTCTGTTAATGCAGAGGCTATATGTGGTTCTTTAGTATCTAAAGGATTTTGTTTAAGTGGTACTACATTTCCTATAGGACTACTACAAATTCATAATGTTAAAATACAATTTACTGGTACTGAGGATTATACTAGTAGATTTGATAATTTTAAAATAATAGACCTTAGAGATATAAATGGGTGTTATAATGCAGTAGGTACAGTAGTATATGAAAAAGCTAGTGGAGTAATTACTACTCCTGCTTTATCTGATTCTCCTACTCTACTTAGACAATTATTAATGTGTTATAATTTTAATAATAATAGGGAAGATTCACATAACTTATATAATTCAAGTACGTTTAGTAGTGCTGGAATATTAACATATGTGACAGGTAAAGTGACAAGTAATGCAATACATTTTAATGGTAGTGCGTATTTATCTGATAGTATGAGGCAGGGGAATTTTAATAATAATGGTCAATATACTATTTCTTGCTGGTTTACAACTGAAGATATATCTATTACTAGAACAATAGGTGGTAAATATGTACTTTCTCCAAATATATATATATATTTAAAATTAGTAGGTGGTAAAATAGGATTGTATGCAACAGATTCTCTTGGTAATGCAGATGTTTGTCTAAGTACTACGACTATAATAATAAATACTTGGTATCATGTAGTAGTAGTAAGAGACGGATATGATATTAAATTATATTTAAACGGAGTTTTAGAAACAACTGTAACATCTACTAATTTAGGAAGATTTGTACTAAAGGCTAGTACTACTATATTTGGTAGTGCTCTATCAGGTGAAAATTGGTTAGGTGATATAAATCAATTTGCTTTTTGGGCAAGAGCATTATGTGCAAATGAGATACTATCTTTAAATAATTCAGGTAATGGTCTAGTCTATGAAAATTTTAATACTATTATAGATGTTTGTCCATAATATATAAATAATATGAAAGAGCTTAAATTAGTTAGTAGTAATGCTATTATAGCAGAATTATATCAAGATTTTAACTTAGCTGGTTCTGAATGGGTACATAAAGCTAAACGTTGGGTGGCTAGAGGTATTGAAGTAATGGGGCTTAGTGGTTACTTTGAAAAAGCTACTTTATGGGAAGATGTATTAGAATATTCTGCTCCTTTACCATGTGATTTAAGAGTATTAGGAGTAATATTAATAGAAGGTACTACAGATTATGTAGGAATTGGTGATGGTCTCCCTATAGCTACTGCTCCTGCTATGAATTCAACAGATTCTAATGGTAATACAATAAATGCTTTTGTAGATACTACTAGTACTACTCTACTTAGATTACCTTTATCGAATTCTTTAATTATAGGTAAGCCATTTGAAAGTATAAATAGTGCTTATAATGCTAAAGGATATATAAATCAAGATAGGTTACATACTAATTTTGAAACTGGTAGAGTATTATATGTTTATTATAGACCACCTTTAGATAGTGAAGGATTTCCTTTAGTACCTGATTTTGCTTTAACTATAGAAGCATTGAATTTTTGGATTATATATAAAATGAGTATAGGTGGATTTAAACACCCTGTAATAAGTTATGATGAAGCTTGGAGAAAATGGATGGAATTATATCCACAAGCTAGAAATAGAATTAATTATCCTAGTTTAGAAGAGATGCAGTCGTTTACAGAAATGATGAATAACCCAATTATTGGTGATTGGGCAAACAAATTATACTTTCAATAATGAATGAGTTCTTAGGAAATATTACAGATACTACTATTAGTAAAAATCCTACTGGTACATGGCAGTACGCTAAGAATATACTTCTTACAAAAGGGTTTAAAAGTATAAGTAATGAAGATGGGTTTTTAAAGAAAAAAGATTTTAATGGGGTATTATTAGGCTCTATTATAACTAATATTGATGAAGTATATTTTAGCTTAGATGGTATTACTAGTGAAATAGGATATATTAATAAAAGAACTGAAAACCCTTCTTATGTAGTTATATTAAGAAATGATAATCTAGGATTTAGATTAGATTGTCCTATTGAAGGTATTTATACTTATAATTATAAAGGAGAATTAATAGTAGTTTGGTCACATGGAATTAGAGCTAACGCGGCTAGACCTATGATATTCAATATTACTACTCCTTTATTTGGTATTACTGGGGGAATAATAGATAATTCTAATGATTTAGAGCTTATATATTTATTTCCTAATTTAGATGAAGGAAATTATACTTTAACTAGATTAGAAACTGGTAACTTATTTGGAGATATAGCTTACATAACTTATGCTTATCTATATAAGGATGAAAGTAGAACTCAATTCTTTCCTATTTCTACTATTGAATATATAACTAGGGGTTATCTTGAAACTAAAAAATTTGGAGTACATATTGAATTATCTGATTTAGATACAAAATTTGATAAGATAAAATTAGGTATAGTTTTAAGAGATGAAACTACATTAAAAGGATATATAAGTTATGATATTCCTTATGCTACTGCTAATACGGTAAGCTATGACTTAATATCTACTGATTCTTTTGTATCTACTAGTCCTGATGAAATTATAATAAAGTCAGATATATTTAGTAAAATTAAAACTTTAACAACTACACAAGACCAAATATATATAGGTAATACTATTAAAGGAGATAGTATAGATTTTCAGCAATATGCTAATATGTTAACTTTAGAACCTACTTTAAAAGCTTACCCTTTTGAGGTATTACCTACTGTTGTTAATCCTTATAAACCTCATGGTTTTATGCCAGATGAAGTAATGGCATTTTTTATAGAACTACAACTATTAGATGGTAGTTATACAGATGGATTTCATATTCCCGGTAGAATATATTCTGGTACTGAAAGAGATGTTATAACAGCAGGACAAATAGCTGCTTTTGGATTAGATTGGTTGCCTGTTACTACTAAGCAATTTAAAATATTTAATACTGGTACTGTAACTACTGGTATAGATGATTATTTAGCTACATGGGGGTATTGGGAAAATGTAGAAACATATCCTAATAATGATAATTATAATAGTATTAGTGTAGGTGGGAATGATTTAAGAAATACTCCTGTTAGACATCATAGATTTCCTGGGATTAAAGCTTTATATAATTTATTACCTGATTATCTACCTAGAAGGGATGATTTAGATACCTTATATCAAGCTAGATGGGTATTTGGTGTTAAATTGACTAATTTTAATACTATAGTACCTGCTGAAATTAAAAATAAAATACAAGGATATAGAATTACTTATGCTAAAAGAACTCTTGCAAATAGTTTAGTTATTGATAATTGTGCTATGTTAAAAAGGGTAGAAATAATAAATCCAGAAGATAATACTGCTCATAGTAGTTTTAAATGTGTAGATTTTCAATATAATAGTAATAATTATGAATTTAAAACTTCCAGATTATTTAGTATAGCTTTATTTAAAAATAAACCACATATACAACCTACTTATATCATAGCTAATTATTTATATAATGCAATAGATAATGTTAATGCAGATTTTGATGATTCTATACCTGATGCTAATACCTATTCACAAGTAAGTAAAGTATCTTATGCTCCAGAAAATAATTTAGCTTATGGTAATCAATATACAGAAGAGGGTATAGATATAAATTTAGTAGAAAGTCAAGATTTTGGTATCATTCCTGCTGAATATAGTGATAATAATCTTGCAATAAATGTTACATTAATACAATTAAAAGATAGTTTATATTCTGGATTAAGAAGTGATAATTATGCTATTGTAGGTAGAGTAGATGATATAACTGATGATAATGTAGATTTAGTAGATGGAGATGTAAGTGTGGATAGTTATATTGATTGTAGTATATATCAAGTAATTTTAACTCCTTATAATGTTTCTGATTCAGAAAGATTAACTTATAAAGGTTATTATACCCCATATCATACTATGGCATTGTATAATGAAAAAGATATATATCGTGATATTATTAATGAACAAATACCATTATTAGATGCTAGAGAGTATAAATTTAGAATAATTAGTAATTTAGGAGCTTCTAATTTAAATGATTTAAGCGTTAATAAATCATTTAATATTTCTACTGAATTTATAAATAAATTCCCATATAGAATTAATAGTACTAATAAAATATCTAGTGAAGGTAATATTATAGAAGCATTAAGAATGTTTCCAGTTAATAATTACTATGATATGCCTAATAATAAAGGACAAATAATAGCATTAAGAGGTAGTTCTAAAATACTTTATATACAACAACAATTTAGTTTATTTATAACACAAGTTAAAGATAGATTATATGCTAATACAGAAAATATCTATTTAGGCACTAGTGAATTATTTAGTACTATACCTGACGAAGTAGTAAAAGATGATAAAGGTTATATAGGTTGTACTTCTCAATTTGCTTGTATATTATTTAAAGGTGGTTATATAACACTTGACCAAATACAAGGTAAAATATTTGTAATAAGTCAAGGTAAAGAAGAAATAAGTGCTAAAGGTAAAAGAAACTATTTTAAAGAAAATTTGGATATAGGATTTGATATATCAGATGATGAAAACAATATAGAAGAAAGAGTAGATAATCCTTTTGTAAGTGTAGGTCATATAGTAGGATTTGATGATAGGAATAATAGGATATTAGTAACTAAAAGACACTTTGTACCTAAGACAGTTGAAGGATTAAGTAGAGTAGGACAATTCTATTATTTTGGTGGTAATTTGGTAGATTATACTAATGAAACTTATTTTGAGAATAAAAGTAAGACTTGGAGTTATAGTTTAGACAATAATGTTTGGGTATGTGAGCATAGTTATATACCTAATATAATATTTCATACTTCTGATGGGTTATTTTCAATACTTAATTCTTTTACTGGGGGAAAGCTCTATAAACATAATATATTAAGTAATAAAGGACTATTCTATGATGTATTATATCCTAGCTATGTAGATTTAATATTTAATGGTAACTTAGATATTAGTAAGTTATATGAAAGTATTATGTGGGTATCAGATACTATAAATAATACTGATGGTGGGGATGTTTATAATAAAACTATTACTCATATAGCTGTATATAATAAAACTCAATGTAGTGGGATGATAAACTTAAAAGATAATGAGTTTCTATTAACTAGAACTAATGAAGGTCATTGGAATTTTAATAGTTTTAGAGATTTAGTTATAGACCAGTTTTCCCCAGTAATAGATGAAAATGGAGAATTAATGACTACAAATATAAATAATGATAAATTATGGTTTGAAAAGAACAATTTTATTAGTAAATTTATAGTCGTAAGAATGTATATTGATAATGTAAGTCAAAATACAGTATTACTACATAGTGTTAATGTTAAATCTATAAAATCGTTAAGATAATGCCTACTAATAATAAAAAATCTAATCAAATAGGAGAGGTAACTGTTTATTCTAAGAAGAAATATGTTGATGAATTAAAGAAACAGCAAGAGAAGTATTTAGCTGATATGAGTAAATATAAACAGGATTCTGCTCAATGGGTTAAAGCTAATGAATTATATCAAGATAGTTTAAAATTATATTCTGATATATTAGAAGGTGCTACTAAAACTGCTATTACAAGTGCTAAGGGTTATCAAAAGAACAAAGTTAAAGATTTGATAGATAATGTTGTATCAGGTAAAAATATTAGATTTTGGGAGGAAGCTAAGGCAGAGAAACCTAATAGAGATATTAATGATGCTAAATGGTATGATTCGCAAATAGAAAAAGCTAAGAAAAATCAGAAGTACTATTCTAATCCTTCTAATGTAAAAAAGGTAGCAACTCAGAGTTATAATAGTGATATATTTAATTTTGAAACAGGAAGTGGTTATCAGTTAAAATATGGTAAAGAAAAATATAAAGAGTATGAATATCCTGATACTGGATATATGTTTACTCCAATTGTACCCTCAAAAGAGAGACCAATATCAACATATATTCCATATTTAAAAGGTTTTATTAAATATAGAGAAAATGAAATAGCAAATACAATAAAAGCTAATACAAATAGAGTATCAGTTAGTGGTATGGCAGCTACTACAATAGAAGGTGCAAAATCTGAAATAGAAGAAGCAAAAAAAATATTAAATCAAATATCTTCTAATATAAAACCTATTGGTTATACTATGGGATTAGAAAGTATTAGCAGACCTATTTATAAAAAACCAGTAGTTAAACCTATTACACCTTTACGTCCTGAATTTAAACCTTCTATAAAATATGACCCAAAATACGAAAATTTACAAATGCGTTCTCTTTGGGCTAATAAAGCTAAAGCTGATACTACTTCTAAAGTAGGGGTTTTAAACCCTTTAGATTATAATAATGATTCCAAAGGATTTACAATAGGAGAAGCTAGTAAGTTTCCACAAGAAATTAAAGATAAATACAACATAGACATGATAGGAAAGAGAGTTGGTATAAAAAGAAACGGTGGTACTATAAAATATAGTAAACCACCTAAACATATGTTAGGTGCTATATTAGGTGTAACTAATACAGCTTTAGGTATATATAATACTATTAAAGCTAATAAAGAAGCTAAGGATGCTGAAAAGTTAGCAAGAAACCAAAGAAATAGTATGTTACTAGAAGAAGATAGAATGGTAATGGATGAATACCCTACTACTGGTAATGAAAATATAAGCGGATTCTATAAAGGTGGTGGTAATTTAGCTAATCCTACTTTTAAAACTAAAGGTGGAAATCTAATACCTATGGCAAGTAATATGAATTTAGTTAAAGGTAATACACATGGACAAGATACTATTGATAATACTAATGGTGTTAAACTGATAAATGCTACTGGTCAAGCAGTAGCAGAAGTAGAAGATGATGAAGTTATCAAGGATAACAAGAAAGTCTATAGTGATAAACTTACAGTAAAAGTAAAAGGTAAGAATGTTACTTATGCACAAGAAGCAGAAAGAATATCTAAGAAAGTAGGTGAAGCTGAAAAGATATTATCTGACCCTAATATAAATTTTAGAAAGAAAAATGCTGCTAAGATACAAAGAGATAATTGGACTAAAGCAGCAGATGATTTATTTTACCATCAAGAACAAATAAAAAGGGAACAAGGAATAGATAATGATAGTATTCCTATACCTAAAGGGCAGATAGGTATGAATATATTTAATAATCAAGCTAATCAAAATGCTTTTAATTATATGAAAAATAATCCTAAACAATCTAATTTTTCTAAAGTTGCACCTTATTTAGATAATGTAGCTAATGCAGTAATGACAGCGTTTACTCCTAAACCTGCTTTTCCTTTATTAGCTAGACAAAGGAAATTAAAAACTGATTTTAATATAAATCCACAACTACAAGAAGTTACTGATACAGTTAATCAAACTGCACAAGGTATTGAAAGAGGTACTTCTAGTTCTAATGTAGCTAGACAGAATACTACTGCTGTTAGATTAGCTGGTATGAAAGAAAAGGGTAGATTATATGGACAAAAAGAGAATATAGAAACTCAATTACATAATCAAGATATAGGTAATAAGCAACAAATAGAAGGACAAAATTTAGCTAGGATACAAGGATTCCAAGATTCTATGCAACAAAGAGCTTATAATATTCAAGGTAGAACTTCTGCTAATGTTGCTAATGCTATAGAAGATTTTAATCAACAAGAACACGCTACAGCTTATGGTAAATATCAAGATGAACAATTAAATGTTATTAAAAAAACTTATAATGCAGGTGGTTCAGAATTAAGAGTTGATTTAAATAATCCTGCTCAAATAGAGTATTTAAGAAATAATCCTACATCTAAAGAAAATGCTGCTAAAGATTATTTACAAAAGAATTCTGATGGTACTTATAAATATCCTAGAGAAGCACAAAGATTTAAACAAGTATTCCCAGAGTATAATTAATAGTATATAATATAATAAATAGAAAGATGGCTTATAGAAATAATACTCTACCAGGAGCATATAATGATTTAGAATATGCTAATTATACCCCAGTAGTTCCTATGCGACCAATAAAGGAACTTACTGATTTATATAAAGTTAAACAACAAGATTATATCTATGCTAAAGATTCTACTAGTAAATTAAGTGCAGGAGTAGTAAATAGTCCCCATACTGCTGATGATGAAGGTGCTATACGCCAAATTAATCAAGAAGTTCAAGATGTATTAGATAAATGGGAACAACAAGGAGATTATGAGAATAAAGTATTAGATGTAGATAAGTTAGTTCAAGACACTACTAAGAAACTTATTCCATTACAACAAAAAGCAGCACAAGAAAGTAAGTGGTTAGAAACTGCTTTAGCTAGAGATAAGGATGGTAAATATATACATGACCCTAATGATGTAAAAAAAGCTAGAGTATTAAATTCTAAAATTAATAAACCATCTGTATATGACCCTGAACTTGGTACTTACATTGGTTCTTTTACTGGGGTAGATGTCCCTATTAATAAAAATTATTCAGAAGAAGTAGATAGAGTACTTAAAGGGTGGGAGAAGAATGAAATTGTATTAAATGACCCTAATACTGGACTTCCTTTAGAACATATTCCTAATAGTGGGTATATTAAAGCAGGTACTAAGATTTATAATGATAGGGCTGAATTAATAAATGCAGCTAAATTATACCTTATGAGTGATCCTGACTTTAAACATAAAATGCAATTTGATATATCTTATGACTTAGCTACTCTTACAGATGCTAATGGTAATCCTAGAGAAGTTACTATGGAAGATATTAATAATCTTTCTCCTACTGCTATTCAATCTGTAGCTAAAGCTTATGATTTAAAATCTGGTATCCCTTTAGTAAATCAATTAGTAGATAAACAAATACCTTTAGAAGAATTTTATTCCAATGTTAAGATTGAAGATACTGCTAATAGAACTATTGAATTAGGAGTATCTAAGAATGATTTTGAAGTATATAAGAATACTTATCTAAAGGATGATTTACTATTAAATTGGCAAAAGAATAATACTAAAGGTGGTGTTAATAATCCTATTGATACTGGATATACTTCTATTACTAAGATAGCTAGTGCTAATTTACTTCATCCTGCTGATTATAATAATATAAAAGAGGGATTAAACGCTTCTGTTTCTAATTTACAACAAGCCAATATTGATTATAATAAAGCTATCCAAAGTGGTACTGCTTCACCAAAAGATTTAGAACAATTAAAAGACAATGTAGATAATGTTGCTAGTGATAAAGAAAATTTTGAAAGGCAATTAAAATCTTTAAGAACTCATATAGAGACAGAATCTAATTTTGATTTTGAGCCTACTTATAATGAATATGTTAATAAAATAAAAACTCAAAGACGTAATAAATTATTATTTAACGAAGGAAGAACTACTAGGGAAGAAGTAGAAAAAGAATTTCCTATCTTACCATTTGAAGATTATAAATCTTCTGTTATTGAATCTTTTATTAATAAAGATTATACAAATGTAGCAGAATCAACTATTACTAGAAATGATGCAGGTAGAATAGACTATGCTGCTGAACAATTAGCTAAAGCTTATGGTGGTGATGTAGAAACTAAACCTTACAATGTAGATTATCATACTTTTAATGTAGAGGGTGAAAGTAAAGATGCTACATTATATAGAGGATTTATCAAGAATAGAAAAGCAGCTTTACAAATGAGCCCTGAAACATTTGTTAATGGTAAAGATAATATATTTACCTTATTAGATAAAGAAGGTATAAAAGATGCTGATATTATTAAATCAGATTTACATTTCTTAGTAGAAAACGTAAATAGAAAACCTGCTTATGCTATATCTTTAGTTAATACTGATGGTAAACCAATTGTAAATAAAAATGGTGGACAAAAGAAAATTATAGTTAATTATACTGGAGACTTATTAGATGATAGAAATGTAGTTAATAATATTGTAGCTAATGAAGCTTATAATAGATTTAAAGATTCTGATTTAGAAAATTTAAGTATAACTGATAAAGCTATATTAAAAAAATTATCTTTAGCATATTTTGATAATTCAACTGCTAGTAAATACTTTGATGATTTAAACTTATATGCTGCTACCGATGGAGAAAAATTACCATATTATATTAATGGTAAAACAAGTGTTAATCAAAAGCCAGATATGATTATATCTACTAGAAAGAATATTGTTAATCCTACTCAATTAGAAAAAGGAGAAGCTAAGTCTTATGTATCTGATTTAGTATATAATATTGAATTACCTGATGGTAGATTATTATCACAAGATGATAATGGTTCTACTACATGGACATATAAAGGAGAAGGAAATCCAATAACTTTCAATTCACCTTCTGAAATAAAAGAAGAATTAGGTACTAGTTTATTAATAGAAAAAATGAATCAAAAGGAGAGTTATGCTAATCCTTATGCTGTTCAACCTACTAATAGTAGTAACTATGGTACTTCTAATCTTAGAGATATATTTGGTAATGATATAACTACTAATACTGTTCCTTATGTAACTACATCTACTTATAATCATATAAAAGCTTTAAAACAATTTCTTCCTACTTTATATGTTACAGAAGGTTCAAGAGAGTATAATTCTAGTTTAGGTAGTAAAACATCTAAACATAAAGAAGGTAAAGCTTTAGATGTTAGAATCAATGAAGCTTCTAAAAAATTAATGTTATTATATGAAGGAGATTTAACTAGAGAGGAACTAAGAAAAATGTATGGTATAGTACTAGTAGAGCCTCACAATGGAGAAAAGGGTGTAGCAAGAACGGCAGCAGAAGCAGACCATCTTCATATAGAATTTGAATAGATAGTTCATAGTGTATAATATATAGAATAGAAAGAATGGCAAAGAAATTTTCAAATCCGTTAATGGATGGTATTGTAGGAGACCCATCTAGGCAATTTCAATCTACTAATCCTATTAATCCGATATTACAAAACTTTGGTAAATATGTAGATAAAAGAATACCATCTACAGATGATAGTAATAGGGGGATAGATTTATCTAAATATTCAGAGTATCTAGGAAATAGTTTTGTATTTACTGGTGCTTCTGATAAAAATCGAGCAATAAATCAACCTACAGGAGAACAAGTTAGAAATGCAGTATTAAGGATATTACCTAATACTGCATTAGAGTTTATGAGTATGACAGCTAATGCTTTAGACTTAGAAGATTATGTTAATAGTAATAATGAGGTAGGAAACTGGTTAACTACATGGGCACAAGAAAGGAAACAAGCTATTAATGAAGCTTTACCTATTTATAGAAAAGAGCCTACTAAACCTTTGGATATAGGAGATACTGCTTGGTGGATGGAAAATGGTACAAACCTAGTTCAAAGTGCAGGAGCATTTGTAGGGCTAGGTTTTTTAACAGGTGGTGCTATTAGTTCTGCTGTTGGTAAGGGTGCTAAATACTTAAAGTGGTTACAAACTCTTAGCAATACTTCTCCTAAAGTAGTTCAGAGTACCAGTGCTGTTTTAAATTCAGCTATACTTAATCAAGCAGAAGGTATAGGTATTGCTACTGAAACATTCGATAAAGCTTTCAATAAGAAATTAGGAGAATTACAAGCTGATTCAGAAGTAATGAAAAATAGTACTCCTGAACAGATAGAAGGTATAGCTAAGAAATATGCTGCTAGTGCTGCTGCTAGTGCAATTAATTTTAATAGAATTAATATACTAACAAATATAACTAGTGCAGGATTATTTATTAAAACACCTATTTTAAGTAGGGAAGTTTTAACAGCACCTAGCATTGGTAGGAGTTTTAAAAGAATATTAGGTGAAGGTTTTCAAGAATCTAGTGAAGAAGGTATTAACTTAGTTGCAGAGAAACAAGCATTATCTGATACTAATTATACCTTTGAAAATGCTATTAAAGATGTAGCAACTAGAGAAGGAGCAGAGAATATGCTTATGGGTTTTATAGGTGGTGCAGGACAAACAGGTTTAACTTTGTCTGGAAGATTACTACCGACTAAAAGATTTGAAGGTCAAAAAATGTCTGAAAATCAGGTTCAACGTGAGCGTTTTGTGGCTCAACAAGAGCAAATTGCACGTTGGGACAAGTTATCCAAAGCTGAAAAAATGCAATCGGCTACGGATGCTTTTTTGACGTTACGGGAGCAATCTGATTTGAAACAAGAAATTAATACAACTATTGAGAACAAAGATTTTAAGAAAGCAAAGGAGTTAAGTAACAAACTACTAACATATCAAGCTAGTGACGCTTTTAATACTGGTACTACTGAACAGCTTATAAGAACTTATGAAGCTTTAGGTAATATGTCTCAAGAAGAAGCTACTACTAAAGGATACTATAATAATGAACCATTATCAGACCCTAATCATTATAAGAATAAATCTAAGAAAGCTATTGATACTATTCTTAAATTAGAAGATGCTTGGAATAGTAATAAGGATTACATTAATCATACCCCAGTATATGAAGGTAATGGTGAAGTTAAATGGAATGGTGTATATACTAATAGAGCAGAATCTATCGAAATAGAAAATACTTTAGAAGAAGTAGAAAGAATTAAAGATAATACTAAGAAAAGTATAGAAGAAATCTTAGTTAAAATGGGAGTTGAAGATGATGCTTATCAGTTTAATTCTCTTACTGGGGAACTATCCATAATTGACACTAATACTAAGGAATATAAAGCAAGTTTAGATGAATTAAAGATAGATGAATTAAAAGATATAGCTAAATCTAAAGGTATTAAGAAATACTATTCTATGACTAAAGATGGTTTAGTAAATACTTTAGTAGAATTAAATGAAACTAGTAAAGCTACTGCAAAAAGTTTATTACAATCTAATTCATATAAAGGTTATCAAAATTTACTTAATATTGAAAATAGTTTAAAGGCTAAGAGTAAGGAATTGGAAGCAGAATATGTTAATTTAACTTCTGATAAAACTCAAAAAGATATATTAAATTATTATAAGCAATCTAAGAAAGATATTACTACTAGAAAAGCTGCTGAAAGGAAAGCAAAGACTAAAGAAACTATAGTTGATACTAAAAATAAGATTAAACAAACATTCTCAAAAGAAGCTACTCAACCTAAGCCTAAATCTACTGTTACTACAGAAAGTTCAATTGATTTAGAAGATAGTATTATTAATACTACTGGTACTTTCAAATTTACTGCTGCTTCTAACCCTGACCATAATACTGAATTAAATAGGATATATAATTTAAATAGTCATTCACCAGAAGAAAGATTAGGATATATAAAATTAGCTCTTAAAGACTTATTTAAATCTGGTACTATAGATGAATCAGAGATATCTAATTTAAAACAAGAATACTCACTTGCATCTAAGAGGTTAAAGGAAACGCCTTGGACACCTACAGAAATTACTACTAATTCAGAAGAAAATAAAGCAGAGGTTATAGCTAATGAATTATTAACTTTAATTGAATCAGATGATTCACCTAAGTTACAAGAAGCTAAAGTAGAAACTCCTGCTGATAAAGCTAAGAGAAAAGCTAATTTGATGATAGATTTAGTATTTGAAGCAGAAGCTATAGGAATTAAGGATTTTAAATCTCTAGCTATATGGATGAATGGTAAATTTGGTTCAGAAAGATTTGCTAAGAATTTTATTGTATTTCAAGATTTATATAATGGAGCATTAGGTGGACAAAGACCTAGAGCTAATTTTACATATACTGGTATCTTTGCTACTAATAAAGATAAGAAAGACTTTGTAGATAATGATAATATAGTAAATAAGAATTCTTTACCATTTGGAGTATATACTATTGATAATAATAATTTAGATAATATACATAAAGCTACTATTACTAAACTAGCTCAACAAAATGCTTTAGATATTGAAGGTAAGAATGTAGATTTTGGTGATGTAAGTGATGGGGTTTATAAAGTAGTTTTTGGTCATAATAAGATAGGTTATTTAGCTAGGAATTATATCAGAACTATGTTTACTGATAAAAATGGTAATGTAGTAGTTAGGAAAAATGATATAGATAATAGTATAAATGAAATATCAGATGAATTACTAGATTACTCTAAATTAAAAGTAGGTGATAAAATTACTTTAGTTCCACTATCTTCTGTTACTTATGAAGAAAAAGATAATTATGGTAAAGATGTTACTAAAACAGTAAACTTTGATGGTACTATACAATATTCTGATGGTAGAACTGAAACTAGGAATCCACAAGAAGTTGCTCCTATTGGTATAATGTATAATGGTAAATTATTAACAGGTGCTTTTTTACATATTGCAGATTGGATTAATGAAGAAAGTATTGTAGGTGATGTTGAATTAGATAGAAGTTTATTAGTTGAAATTCGTAGAGCAGTACTTAATGCAGGTGAAGAAGGTATTACTACAGAAGTAACTAAAGTAAGTCCAGGTTGGTTAATGACTGCTGTAGATAATGAAGGTAAAGTAGTATTTGATACTACAGCTAATAACTTACCTGATGTTACTACATTTGGTATTAAGAAAGATGGTATAGTACATACAGGATATGAAACTACTACAAGTGTTATTAATAATGTAGGTGATGATGGTACTATTAGTGCTATTGTAGATATAAGTGATACAGCTAAACTAGCTATAGCTTTAAATAGAAAAAGAGTAAATAGTGATTATGCTGCTTCTATTAAAAATGCAGTAAGAATATTTATAACACAAGATAGTGCTTCCCCAGTAGTAAAACAAATGGAAGATAACTATGGTATTAATATCTTATCTATGGAAGGTCTTAAAGATTATATAGGTAGATTTATATTTACTTATAATAATTTTGAAGGGGATACTGATACCTTTAAAACATACTTGAAAGAAAAACAATCTAATGTATATTTGGTTAGGCTTACTAATAATAGTATAGAATTTGGTAGAGGTCAAGGTATTCAATTTAATTCTATAAGTAAAAATTCACCTAAAGGTAATTTAGAAACTTTCCTTAATAATTTAGAAAAACATTTATTAGGAACGTATATGAATATGGATATAACACGTTTAAATACCACTAATTTTTCATTACCTATTATAAAGGATGGGGTAGTTAAAGGTGATACTATGGCATATAATGATTATATTAAAAATCATACTGAAACTAAATTCTTTAGTACTAAAACTGAATCTGGTAAACCTATATATACTATACAGAAAACATTTGAATTTAATACTAAAGGTATATTAGAAGAAGTAGTAGATGAAGAATTAAAGAATGAGGTGATAGGTGGTAGTGATAGGATAGTCTCTACTAAAGAAACTTCTATTAAAGATGTTACTATTAAACAAAAAAGTTTCAATAATGGTATTACACAAAATGAACTAATAAATAATAAGACAGGTGAAGGTGTAGTACAAATAATTACACCAGAAGGTAAAGTATTATATGCTCCATTAATGGGTAATAACTTTATAGAATCTTTAAATAAATTTTCAGATAAAACTATAGAAGAACAAGCTAATGCTATATTTTCTGGTATTCCTATATCTGATATACTTAATAAATTAAGAAGTATAAATACTACAACTCATACTATTACTTCTCCTACCGGGAGAAAAATTAATATAAATCCTAATGAAGTTCCACCTGATGAATCTCCTAAACTAGTAGAAGTAAATGTATTTGACAGGGTACTATCCAATATACCTTCAAATGTATATATTAAAGGTATGGGTTTTAATATACAAAACTCAATAATAGATTATATTACTACTGATGTATTAGGTAAACTTGTACTTGATGGTGAAACTACTACCTCATCTGAATTACTACAAGAGTATATTAAGATGTTTCAGGAGTATAAAACTATGTATGAAGAAGCAGGTAATGAAGTTATGGCTGAACTTGCTCAACAAGTAATAGATAATGGTAAAGATATTATTAGTATTGTTACTAATAATTTAGCTAAGATGGATATTACAGATGTATCTCTTATTCCTGTAAATGATGAATCTGGTTTAGAAGATAGTGAAGGTACTACTGAAAGACAGAGTTTTGATAGCGAAGCTATATTTAAAGTGAATCCTATTAGTTCATTAACAGGTGATATTAAAAGGTATCTTTCTGCTGTATTTGATATTAAAGTAGATGAAAATGGTAAACCTATATTAAATGAAAAAGGTGGTTTACAGAATAAAACTGGTGTATTTGGTTTAGATGTTTCAATACCATTTGATGTTGTTATAAATGATTTATATGCTATATTAGCTAATACAAACGAACAATATGTTCCACCAATCTTTGATGTAATGATGGATAAGATTAAGGAACATTCAGAAGCTAAACCTTATTTAGAGAATGTATTACTACTTTTAAAAGAAGCACCTGAAAATATCAAATATCAGTTTGTAACAGCAATGAGTAAACATTATACTCATCATAAATATATTTATAAAGTATATGATACTAAAACTAAATCTTATAGATTAATACCTATGAATAGTGATAGTTTCTCTAATCAAGAGAAAGTATTACAAGATTGGAATAATAGATTAAAGAGTTCTAAGTATATACAGAATAATTCTATTGTTACAGAAGATTTAGTAATTGTAAATAAAGAACAGATTAATGAGGAATTTAATAATATTGTTAAAGGTTTTAAAGAAAGTAAGCCAATAGTAATTGATTTAAGAAATTGGTTAAATGATTTAGGTATTAAAATTTCTGATACTGTATTAGTACAATTAAAAAATAAAGGTTATTTTGCTAATGGTAGTAGAGTTGATATGGAATATATGCTAACAGGTAAAGCTGGTGTATTTAATCTTATCAATCAATTTTTTGTTAATAATAAGAATATAAATGATAATAATCCTTTTAAAGATAAAGCTGTTAAAGCTTTAGCTAAAGAAGTAGCTAAAAGTATGAAGTCATTATATTCTCAATCATTTAGTGATGTTGAAGGTGAAACTTATTTTGGATACTCCCCTAATAAATATTTTATAGAAAGGTATCAAAATATTACTAATGACTTAGACTTATTACTTAAACTTAATGAAGCTTCATTTAGTAAAACTAGTTCATGGTTAAAAGAATTACTGACTAAAAATGATAAAGGTGAGACTGTAATAAATACTAATAGTGTATTCTATAGAAACTTTAGATATTCTACTTCTGATGGTAGTAAAGACCAAAAGACACAAAAAGGGAAGAAGTTAAAAGATATGTCTCCTGCTGAACATGAATTATATAAATTAGGATTATTCTTTAATCAAGGTGGTAGTATAGGTAATTTAACTGATAAAAGAATAATGACTACCTTATATCCTACTATATCTGATAAAAGTTTAATGTATGAACTAACTCATGTAGGTTATAATTTAACTACTATGTCTGATGGTAATATATCTAAGATAAATCCTATATGGGATATTCTATATGATACTATGGTACAATCAGAAATTAATAGAATAACTGAATTTCAAGCTAATAAAGATAAATATAATATAAAAGGATTTGATAAAGGTGCTGAAATATTCTATTTTATACCTGAATTAAATAACTTAGAATCTTTATGGGAAGATGGTAATTTAAAGTATATTGTTAAAAATTCTGCTGAATATAAATTAATAATAAAAGAAGTACAAAAACATATAAGTTCTTTAGTAGAAGAAAAGAAAAGTATTTGGAGAAACTATGGATTTGTAGATAAAAATAAAAAAGGACTAGAAACTGTAAATATTATTGATAGTAGTTATGCTAAGAAGTTTCCTAAAGATTTAAGTAATGTTGCTAATAACTATGTAATAAATAATTTATTAGCTAATGTTAATACTTCTCAATTATTTACTGGCGACCCTGCATTATTCTTTAAAGTTGATGGTACTAAAGTAGATTCTTTAGGTAATTCTACTGCTACTAAGATAGATAATATTAAAAGTACATTTATTAATCAGGGAGTTAGATTATCTGCTCATATTGCACCTGGACTTGATATACCCGCTTTAAAAGGAGAGACTTTTACTACAGTATATTTGAAGGATAGAGAAGGTGATATATCTATTAATAAAGAATATCTTAAACGTATTTTAGATAAAGAAGATTATGAGGAATATAATAATGTAGCAGGTACAGATGCACAAGAATATACTACTTTAGCAGAACATTTAGATATAATGTTAAGACAAGGTAGAATTACTAAAGATAAAGTAGATATACTATTAGATAGAGAAGAAAAAGGTTTAGAGCTTGATATTAGACTTCTTACAGGGGGAAAAGACACATTACAGCCTATGAAACTTGTTTATATGAATAAGGTATGGGATGGTAATATGGAGAAAGTAGTATATGTTAAATCGTCTAGTTATCCATTAATAAAACAACTTACTAGAGGATTAGAAATAGATAAGCTTAGAGAAGCTATAAATAGAGATAAAGTTAGTAGAGTAGCTTTCAGTACTGCTGTTAAATTAGGTAATGTTAAGAATTCTTTAGATATATTTAATACAGATGGTATTATAAAAGATAATTTAGATTTAACACCACATATTCAAATACTTCCGAGATCAGGTCATAGAAGGCAATTAGAAGTACCATTTGATGAAAATAGTTACAAGATTAATGATGGTACACAACAAAGTAAATTATTATTTACTAATATATTAGATGTAAATAATTTTGTACTTAAAGGTACAGAAGGTAATTTAACAGGTTCTCAACTAAGAGATAAATTTAATGATACTTATGGTCAATTATTCAAGATTAGGTATAAAAACTTAATGGAAGAATTAATTGATGATAGTAAGAAATTAGATTTAGTTAAGATACAAAATTTATTATATTCAGAAGGTATAAAAAGAAATTTTTCTATCAATGATTTACAATCTATTAGTTTAGTAGAAAGAAATGGTAAGAAAGAATTTATAGTTCCTTTATGGGCAACTGCTTCTGCTGCTAAGTTTGAATCTTTATTATCTTCTATTGTAGATAATAGGATTAGGAAACGTATTGTTAATGGTAAATCTTATGTATTAGGTTCAGAGGAAGGTTATCAAGCACAACAAATAAAAGAAGTTGATACTATTGCAGAAGCTCTAAAGTACAGTCCTGATATAGTATTTGATGAACAATGGTTAAGAGAATCTGGTGGTAAGCTAAGACCAATGAGAGAAGAGAATGGTAAGATAATGCCTGATGAGGTTCTCCTACCAATGAAGTTTTATAATAATGATGGTAAATTAATAGATATAAAACAATTCATAAATAAAGATGGTTTTTTAGATGTTACCAGAATAGACCCACAACTACTAGAACAATTTGGATTTAGAATACCAACACAAGGTCATAATTCCATGACTTATATTAGGGTAGTTGGATTTCTACCTTATGAATCTGGTGATTTAATTATTACACCTAGAGACTTTACTAAGAGAATGGGCTCTGATTTTGATGTAGATAAATTATATGTTATAAGTTATAATACTAATTATGATTCTAAGAATGGTATTATTAGTAGAGTGAAGAAAGGGCAAGAGAAATGGTCACAAGAAAAACAACTTCAAGATGAATTATTAGATATACACTTTGCAGTATTAGGTAATACTGATTTAAGAATACAAAAGCAAGTACATACTCCGTTAGGATTTGGATTATTAGAACAATTAGCTAATGATATAGATAATGCTTATCAAGATAGTAATTATGTATGGTCTGCTTTATCAGATGAATATCAAAAGAATAGATACTTGTCTGCTAGAGGTGCAGGCATAGGAGTTGGTGCTTTCTCTTTAGATAATACATTTAATTCATTATTACAAGGACATGATGAAATAGTATTAATGACTACTGTATTTGATGAAGAAGGTAAACCTATTAGGATACCTTATGAATTATTTTTAGGTGGTAGGAGGTCTAATGATTTAAGCAACCCTTTATCTAACACTAAAGGGAAAGAAAGATTTAAATCTGATATTATATCTGCTTATCAATCTGCTTCTGTAGATAATGAAAAAGTACAATTACTTAATAGATTAAATATTAATAAACATACATTCTCAACTATTAAGCTTTTAAATCAATTAGGATTTGAAGAAGATGTAGTAATGTACTTCATTAATCAACCTATAATTAGAGATTATACTAGGTTAATGACTTTAGCGCAAGATAATACTAGTAATTGGAATGTAGCTAAAGTAGAAGAAGAAATGGAGAAATTATATCCATCTACTTTAACTGATGAAGAAAAAGCTCGATTAAGTAATATATCTTTAAATACTATGAGAGATATGTTACATGATAGAACTAATAAAGATTTTAATAATTTACAACAATCTTTATTCTATAGATTTTTAGAAACTTCTAAATTAGGTGGTAAATTAGGTGAAGTTCAATCTGCTATCAATTCTGATAGTGCAGGTGTAGGTAAAGACTTATTCTATTCACTTATAAAAGAAAATCAGATACTAGACTTAATTAATAATGGTACTGTTCGTAATGCTCATAAACTAATAGGAGAGTATTGGTCACCTAGTATGGATATGAGTTGGAAAAAGTTATCAGAAGAAGATCAAACTAAAGCTATTAAAGATTTAAAAGCAGAAGGATATGTTCAGACTAGAGGTGATTTATTTATTAAACCTACTACTATTAATGGATATGCTTCTATATATGGTACATTAGTTAATGTTAAACTATGGAATAAATTATTTGGTTATGATAGTGTTCCATTGTTAAAAACACTAGAACAAATTACTAATGTAACAAGTCAAAATTCTAATATAATGTCTGTTAAAGCGGAAGCTTACAGAAAAGCTTGGAATTTTGTTAAAAGCTACTTAATGTCTCAATCTGAAACTTTAACAGAAGGTAGTTTAATAGAAGAACGTAATAGGTTATTATATGATACTGAAACTAATATGTCATTAGCTAGTATTGTAGATGATATTAAAGATAAAGGTTTATTAAAGAATAATCCTTTTATCAACAGATTAGAAACAGATATTTATAAAGTAGTATTACCTAGTAAACTGACTTACAATTCATCATTGGAAGAAGGTAATGATGAAAGATATATCCATTCAGGATTTATTGATTTACTATCTAAGAATACTATATTAGGTACTTATAATGGTATAGAATACACTACAAAAACTTTGGCACAAGATTTAGTTACACATCAATTTATTACTGGTGGAGTTCAAAAAGCTAATCAATTTATTAAATATATTCCTGTTCAATACTTAAATGAATTAGGATATTATGATATGATTAAAAGTATTAATCTTAAAGATAGAAAAACTTTTAAATTTAGAAAGAAAGATACTACTGCTGTTACTGAACAATATGTACAACATTATCCTAGAGAAGTTGCTAATTATAGTGCTAAAGGATTTAAGTATAATGAAAATGAATCTGAATTGATTATAGAGAATGAACAGGAATTTACTAATACTACTGGTAATCCTATCTATTTAGCTCTACCTAGTGATAAAGCAAAAAGTAAATTTAAACTCTATAAGAAATTCGAAGATAAGTATATTCAATTAGATACCTTAGGTGATAAAGATTTAAGAGAAACAGATTTCTATTCCTATAATGCTAAGACTACTATACTTAGTAATAAATCTGCTTATACTGAACCTAAGAAGGTTGATTTACCCAGTACAGAAAAAGGAGTTAAGGGTTTTAATAAAGTAAGTCAGAAAGAAACATTTACTGATGTTAAAGAAGTCCCACCAGAATCTGTAAGAGGTATGGACTATGAATATGGACTAAGAGAAGATGTACCTGGAATTAAGAAGTTAGATAATGCTCTTAATCATATCATAAACAAATCTGATAATAAATTCTATAAATGGTATGCTAAACAATTATTAGATAATATAGGTAAATTACCTATTGATTTAAAATTAACTGTTGATATTACATTAGAATCAGAAGGTAGAACAAACTATGATAATACTTATAAACCTACTGGTATTATTATTAATCCATTAAATATAGATAGTAGAGAAGATTTTGAAAGAGTTATATTACATGAGCTAACTCATGCTATGATTAAAGAAGCTATTTATAAGAGTGGTAATAATGAAACTATACAGAAATTAAGAGACTTACATATACAATTTCAAACACAAATGAGGCATAAATATACTGATAGTGTTATGGAAAAAACTATGAATGAGATTAAATCTGGTGGTAGAATATCTATTAAGATAAAAGATGCTAGGATTATTCGTGCTGCTATGGACTTTGATGAGTTTATAACAGAAGCAATGTCTAATAAAGATGTTCAAAATGCTTTAAATAGTTTTACCCCCAATAAAGCATTTAAAAATGCTTGGGAGGACTTCAAGAGCTTAGTAGCTGATATATTAGAAGCATTTGGATTTAGTAAAGGCAAAGCTTTAGATTATGTAGTAAGTAATGTTATTAGTTTAATAGATTCTCCTAAACCTAGTGCTGATTTAGTCAATTCTCTTACTGGGAAAGAAACTCGTACAGTAGAATGGGTTAATAACAAATATGGGCTAATAGATGAAGAAGGTAAGTTATTACCTATAACTAATCCAGAAGAAGTTAAAAAGTTTATTGAAGATAGTATTGATAATATAGATGTTGAGATAATAGATAATAAATATGTAGTAGTAACTCCTAAAGATAGTAAGAAAGGAGTTAAACAACCTGTTAAACTATTTAATAAATTTGATAAAGAACTTAAAAAAGGTTCTATAGTAGAATATAATGGGAAAAAATATTTATTTTGGAATAAAACTAATTTAGATAAAGCTCAACTGATACAAGTAGATGGAACTAAATTTAGTGGTACACCTAACTTAGATAAATTAACTATACTAGGTTCATATCCTACAGTATCTTATAATAATATTGATTATATAGTTACAGATAATGATAATGTATATTCGGGTGCTACTGGTAATTTAGTATATACAGGTAATGATAATTCTTCTAAAACACAAAAACAAAGAATTATTGATGAAGCTAAAAACAATACTAATTTTAATCTTTCTATAGCTGATAGAGTAGCACAAGATAATAAAGCAGATGAACTTCCAGTATCTAAACTTCTTAAAGCTAGGCGTACTCGTATCAGAGAATTAGATAGACTTATTAGTAAATCTGATTCTAATAATGAATTTGCTAAAGCAGAAGATTATAAACAACAAAAGCAAGAACTTATAGATAGTATTGAATTTATTAATAAATATACTACATTAGAGAACTACGAAGATTCACAAGGTAATATTAAACCCGGTATTCAATCAGTAGCAGAGGAAGATTTAGCAGAGGTATCTAATATGCTTGATAAAGACTTATCAGTTTCAGATATATTATATGCTTTAAAGATTACTAATCTTTGGGAAAAAGGTTTAGATATATTCTTTGATGATGATACAATGACTTCTGAAAGTCTTAGGAATTTATTTAAAAATATACAAGGTTCTGCTGAATATTATAGTGAGATATTATATGGTAAACTTACAAAACTTACTAATGATTTCATAAAATCTAATACAGGTATAGATGGTGAGGTAGATGTAGAGAAGATTATGGCTTCTGTAAGAGATATGTCTAAATTAGGTTCAGTAACTCTTAATATTGACCATAGTGATAACATACTCTTAAATGCTGTATTTACTTCTGTTAAGAAAGCAGAATATGATGCTAAGGATGAAGCTAGGGAGATAATGGTAGATTTAGATAAATTGCTTGAGAAGATTTCCCCAGTATTAGGAAAGAAAGGTGAGAAGTATGATATGTTTAGACAAAAGTTTAAAGATGGTTTACATACTGGTAATTTAATAGGTAAATTTACTGCTGAATTTCAAGATGTTTATAATAAATTAAATTTCATACTAGATGGTATAACAGATGGTGCTGCTTTTAAACGTCATGTTAAAAAGAGAAAAGAGAAGCTGGTTACATTCGATGTTAGAAAACTATTCCCTGAATATAGTTATAATTATAAAAATAAATATACTAAAGAGGAAATAGATAATTATAAACAAGAGTTAAAAAGTTTATTAGGTGAAAATACTTATAATACTTTATTAGCTAAACAACAAAGAATGTTAGAACGTTATATAGAAGATAGGGAACATAACAAACAACGTATAATATCTAAATATAAAATACCAGAAGGTGATAGTATTACTACTAATGTTAATGCCGTTAATGAGTTTAAAACTTGGATATTTCAAAACTCACCTTATGAAATAGCTGCTGAATTAATAGATGAAAAAGCTTTTGGTGTAGAAGGTAAATTTATTACTCCTGTAGGTATTGAAAGATACTTAATAGAAGTGCCTAGAAAAGCTGATAAAGATGGTAAAGATTTAGGATTCTATGATGAAAACTTTAGTACTATTGAGAATAATGAAGATTTATTAGAGTTTTATAACTATATTGTAGATGTATTTGATAAGTTAAAAATTTATGCTCCACAATCAGTACAGGAAGCATTACAGCTTGGTGGATTACCAGAAATATCTAAGACTTTACTAGAATTATCCTATGATGTTAAAAGTGGTAAAGAAACTATGTCTGTTATATGGGATGAACTAAGAAAGTCAATAAGAACAGAAGATATATCTGACGTTACTTATGCTGATACTCTTTCTCTTACTGGGAAACCAGACCATAATCTATCACTTAATATAATGAAGAATAATAAACAATTCTTTTATGATTATATTGATAGGAAGTCTATAGAATACAGACAAGCCCATCCTGATGAAAAAACTATACCTACTGATATATCAGAAAGATGGGAAAGAGAAGCTAGACACGAATTAGCTCAAAAGAAATCCTATGATTTAGGTAAAGTAGTTAAAGCTTATTCTATGCTAGTATTAGGATATAAGCATAAGTCTAGGATAGAAGACCAACTTAAAATGGTTGAAGTAGTTATTGATAGGTCTAAAGAGATGATATTATCAGCTAAGAAAAAACCTTTAGTAAATGAAAAAGGGGAAATTCAATATAAAGAAGAAGCAGATAGTTTCGTTAATATGAAATCATCTTTAGAATATTATATGGATACTTTCTATGGACAATCAAGAAAAATGCAAGGTATTACTGATAAAGAAATTCTTACTAGTGAAGAAAAACTTACTAAAGAAGAAATTGAAAATCTTTTAGCTATTAATGAAACCCAGTATGCTGATGGTATTATTAAGGAAGATGATTATACAAAGATTAAAGAAAAACTTCAAACCCAATTAGATAACTTAGGTGGTGTTAAGGTATGGAGTAAAGTAGGTGATAATATATTAAAGTACCATCAATTAAAGGTAATGGGTTGGAACTTATTTAGTGGATTTAATAATATTGGATTTGGTTGGATATCTAACTTTATAGAAGCTGCTGATGGTAGAGTATTTAATCAAAAGGAACTACTTAGTGCTTATGGTATGGTATTACATAGTGTAGGTAAGAACTTATCTTTTGGTGGTATTAAATCTGATACAGCTACTAAGATTAGAAGTTTAATGGATAGATTTGACTTCCTAAAGGATATGTCTAATGAGATGTATAAAAATAGTTTACCTAGCCAGTTCTCTAAAGGTACTAGATGGTTATCACCATATAATATTACTCAACGTACAGAGTATATAAATCAAGCTCCTATTTTAATAGCTATGATGAATAGAACTAAAACAGAGAATGGTGAATCTCTTTGGGAACAGTTTGATAAAGACGGTAATTGGATAGGAGAAGGTGAATATCCTACAGAACTTATAACTAGATTTAGATTAGCTTCAGAAGAGATTAGAGATAATCTTCATGGAGATTACACTAATCCTTTAAAGATTAAAGAAAAAGTATTAGGTAGAGCTATGGCTCAATTTAGAACATGGATGTTTGAAGGATTTGCTGAAAGATTCTATGTAGATAAATATGACCCAATACTAGGAATATATAGGAAAGCTAGGTATAAGAGTTTCTCTCCTTACTTTAAGAAATTAGGTGCTGTTGGTGGTATGCTAGACTTAGTTACCAATTTACTTAGAAAACTTACTTTTCAGGGTACTAAATTTGATAACTTAACTGATGCAGAAATTTTTAACGAAGCAGATTCGGCTAACATGAGAAAGATATTAAGTGAAATAACAATTTATATATCATTAATATCTATGGGCATAATGTTAAAAATGTTTGTAAAAGGTTCGGATGATGATGATAAGGATAAAAAACAATTAGGAAATTATCTTATCAACATAGGAAATAGATTAGAAACTGATATAGTATTTTACTTTAACCCTATCCAGTTTAGGCAACTACTTCGTGACCCTGTACCTGTTGCTAGTTTAATCAAAGATGTTTATGAATGGGTAGCTGCTTCTGGTAAATTCGTAATAGGTAAAGATATTATATCTACTGGTGTTTATTCAGGAAAAAGTAGATTAGGTAGAGAAACTATGCAATTACTACCTTTTGGTACTCAAATTTATCGAAACATAGCTGCTAGTAAGACACAGTATTAAAAATTCTTTTCTATCTATTTATATACACTAAAAAGGGGGTGAGACTATATTAGTCCACCCCTTTTGCTTTACTAGGCAACGAAAACATATACTATTCTCTTTTAAGCTTCAAAGTAACAGGAACGTTTTTCCATTTATAATTTACTTTTCTTCTAACATGAGGTACTTTATCTCCTATCTCGTATCCACTAAAATCATCATTTTCATCCATCTCTTTAATTCGATAGTAGTTAATCTCATCTCCATCTTGATTAAATGCCTGAATGTTACTAGGTAGTTCTTTATCAATATTATGAAATTTGTTATCCATAATATATAATTTCTCTTTACAGGATTTAATATGACTATTCAAAGAATCTATCATTGAATTTTTTTGTTCAATAGTTTCTTTCTTAGTTTTGTTACCACTTATTAAATAGGTTATCCAAAATCCTAACGCAACTCCAGCGATTATTAAAAATATAATTTCCATAATTGTACTTTTTTGTTATTTAAATAAATGTTTAAAATTTGGTGGTTTATATCCCACCGGTTTAATAGATTTACCTGCTTCTTCATCTATTATAAGATATTTGTCATTGCCTAGATTTTTTGTTCTAATAGATGATGAATTAGATAAGTTTCGTTTTTTTATTGTTTGTTGTACTTCTTCTAAATTGCATATTTTAGTATCATTACTATCTCTTACTATAAGTATAGCATCGTATAATAATTCCCCCATATTTACATATTCTGCTATACTACCTACTATAATAGATACATCAGCAAGTTCATTAATAATTCCCTCTTTAGACCTAGGTTTAATTTTATATTGTTGTATTCCTTTAACAAGGTTATCTAAAAATCGTTTATATATATCACTATCTTTTACACTTAATTCAAATCCTAACTCTATTACTTCTTCTAATAAATGAAAATATACTTGATATATACTTATGTCCTCTTCTAAATTTC
>Ga0100403_1000785_pt1 | contig 30992 bp, 49 predicted proteins | sample CryGeymet201501t_FD_83663 | JGI IMG/M metagenome (GOLD analysis project Ga0100403, IMG submission 83663) | Groundwater microbial communities from Crystal Geyser aquifers in Utah, USA - Crystal Geyser metaG 2015-01t | ecosystem: Environmental > Aquatic > Deep subsurface > Groundwater | place... | reverse complement strand
CAGCGAGGAGCGGCACAAGAGTTAATTAAAAAGGTCGGCCACGAGCAGGCAATAAAAGCGGCAAAATACGCAGTTAAAATTCAAGGGCAAAAATACGCCCCGACAATAACCACACCCTACCAACTACGGGAAAAGTTCGCGCAGCTCGCAATTCACGCTCAAAAAAATAACCGCCCAATGGTGGCGGACATAAGCTAAAAATATGACACAACAACTAACAACCAACCCAAAAACACACGTGATAATTTTCTACGACAAAACCACGCTGGCCATAACGGCCAAGGAGGAACAGCTCCTCTTTTCAACAGGGCAAGACTTCGTGAGAGTTAACGGCCAAGTGATCGCAGTCAAGAACATCAGTAAAGTGCTAACCACGCAAGAATACTACCAGCAATACCCAGACACAAGACCAGCCAACTACGAAAGAAGCGACGGGAGCAACGAGGAACATTTGCCAGACGTGCAATACTTAATCGCAGAAATTAAAAAAGAAGTAGCAAAACCAGACGGCCGAGGTTTTATAGACTGGAACAACACAATGCTCTACAAGTGGGAAAACCTCCTCCTAAGACGCGAGGGCATAATCGCAGACGGAGGAATTAAAGACATACCCCGCTACCACCTCTGGCAAGTAGCTCGCAACGCTTGGAGCAAAAAATTAGACCAGATAGAATACGCGAAAAAACAAGCAGAGCCGCCAGTCGAAGCGCGCTCGATTAGCTACGACAGAGTAAAGAATTTATGAGAAAAAAGTGCTTTTATTGCGGCAACGAGGGGGACGACGGGTCAATTCACGACCACCACCTCTACTACCGAGCCAAGAGCGACATAACAATACCGCTCTGCTGGCGCTGCCACAACCGAGCACATAGCGCAAAGGGTTTTCAATTTTTCAAACTTTTACAAAAAACTTATGAACGACAACAACAAACCAACTACTACGAGCGGCTCAGAAGCTCGACATAGAATAACGGCCTCGGAAATTATAGGCAAATACCAGAACAGCACGCTGGAAGAAATCAGCGAAGAAACGCCAGCGGTTATCTCGGCCGAAATTGTTTTGCTTAGCGCGAAACTTCACGAAGCGGCCAGCCTAGAATTAAATGCCGAGCAAGCCCTCTCAAGAAAGTGGGCAGAGTTAAGAAGCGAAACAGAAACAGACGGCCAAGCAGACAAGAGAATAAAAGCAACGGACGAATACGCCGACTACAAAATAGCGTCGATTAACTCAAAGACAGTTATAGAAGTGATCCGCGCCCTTAAAAAATTACTACAAAACAAGTCCGACGAATTCAAAAGCGGCGGCGGGTACTAAAATGAAAATACTAGAGCAACAAATCATTAAAAGCATTCTTGACTACCTCCAGATTTTAGAGAACCAAGGCAAGCTATTCTTTTTTAGAAGCGCCGCGGGAGGAATTAAAACGGCTGACCGCTTCTTCAGGACAGGGCGCAAAGGGGTGCAGGACATAACCTGCTTAATAAAAGGCCGATACGTTGCGATAGAAGTCAAGACAGAAACTGGGCGTCAAAGCCCAGAGCAAAAAGAAATTGAAAGGCTCGTCAATAAGCAAGGCGGCGAATACCACATCGTGCGGAGCTTTGACGAATTAAGAAAACTAATTCACTAACAACACAATTATGAACAAGTACTACGTTTCATTCGGGCAGACACACGCCCACGCAATAAGCGGGAACACCGCGACATTTGATAAAGACAGCATAGCGGTCATAAAAGCCGCCAACATAGAAGAAGCCAGAAAAATAGCATTTGATACTTTCGGTCAAAAGTTCGCTTTTATTTACGAGGACGAGCCGAACATGGCATTCTTTCCTCGGGGGTTTATAGAATTAAACTAAATCTATGACAAAGACTAAAACAAAACACTACAAAGTTTTAATCAGTGAGAGCAACAGCGGGACGCTTTATGTAAAAGCAGAAAACGCCGAGGAAGCAAAAGAGATAGCGCAGGGAATGATAGACGACGGAAACATACCAGACGGAACAACCGACGAATATACCAGCGGCTACCAAGTAGAAGATGTGCAAGAAGATCAAGAACAAGACCCAAGCAACTACGAAACCCTAGCAAAATAAGGACAGACAAGTGTTTGACACCCTCCCGACAATTTGCTAAACTAACAATAGGCGACCAAGCTGCAGCGAGAAATCAAAGCAGCCCTCGCCAGACAAAAACTAACACACACGCACATGACCAACTTTTATCAAAACCACGAGCCGCGCAAATGCGAATGCTGCGGCCAAACAGAAACGTGGGAAGCCAAAATGACGAAAGGCGCAGAGGACATCGTCAAGGCAATCGCAGGAGCGATTAAAGCGAAAGGAATAAACATCATTCACCCCGCAAAGGAAATGATACCAAGCAAGCTCCTGACAGTAAGCCAGAACGGAAACCTAAGCGTTCCAAGAAATCACGGGCTGATCGCACAAGTAGACGGCGAAAGCGGAAACTACTGCCTAACCAAAAAAGGCTCAGACTTCCTCAAAGGAAAACCAATACCGAGAATAGCCATAGTGAGCAAAACAGAGAAGAAACAAATCGGTTATTTAATGCCAGACGAGCAAGACCCAAGCAACTGGTATGTGGTAAATCAAGACGATAACGAGGGCTACTGGGGAGGCTTTGAAATCAACGAGGGCAGAGTAGTGAAAGAAAGCACAACACAAGCAGCTTTGAAACTTTAAATACAAGGCTAAAGTTAGTTAAAAAAAGGCACAGAGGAGCTCGCGCTCTTCTGGGAAAGACAAACCTGATAAAACCTAACGCCAGCGCGGCAATTGCTCCAAAGGATGTTAGACACGCAGCGAGGCTAGACAAGCTAGCCCTTTCCCACAAGAGCGAGAGTGGACTATTAAGCAAAGCGGAGCGGTGGCTAAACACCACCTGCCAACCAAGCGAACAGGTACGAGTAGGGGCAACCCGAAAGAAGATAAGCTACCGCCTAAACAGCCGTGACTTATCCGCCGAGTTCGCCCGCTTCGCTTAGTAGCCCAAATATGAAATCAAAAAGAAACTGGGGGTCATTCCCTAGACCAATACCAAAAAGGAAAAAGAACAGAGCCACAAAATGGCTCGCAGGTTTTATTCTTTACGCAGCGGCAGCATTTATAGCTTTCTTCTTTTTAGCGGAAGCAGTAGGAGCGCCGAAGTTAGAGGCAGAGGAAATAGAAAGACCAGTAGAAGAACGCCAAGAGGAAATAAACCCGAACCCAACCAAGGACGAAGTCAAACAATACATCGCGCTTCAAGCGGCAATAACCCCAGTAGTTAAAGTAGAGGAAGCAATGAAGATAGCCGCCTGTGAAAGCCAATACGACGCCTACGCCAAAAACCCAAAGAGCACAGCAAAAGGCGTCTACCAATTCACAGACCCAACGTGGCAGTGGATCAAGGCAGAGGGCGACCAATACAACTGGCAAGAAAACATAAAACAATTTTTTATCTGGTATCAACGCTACCCAAGCTGGTGGAGTGAGTGCCTCCCAAAACTATGAGCGAAGAAAATAAAGGGTTTAACTGGGAAATACCGAGGAAGCCAGAACAACCAGAAACAAAACAGCTAGACCTCAATTTTTTAGACATAATGGCAATACTGGCAGGGCTTCAACTTTTGAAAAAGAAACACCTAGACGACCTCAGCCTCGTGCGCGCATTCGTAATAAACCAAGAAGAAAAAGAGCGAATAGAAAAAGTAATCAACGAGGGGCTAGAAAAAATAAACCAAATAACAAATACATTTCAAAATAAGATAAACAAAATATGAAAACATACACCCTCAAAGTCAAAGACAACAACGGCGAAAGAAGCTACGACTTCAACGACGAAAACCTAAGCCGTTTATTTTGCGAGCACAACGACTACCAAAACGACGCATTCACACAAGGCAAATGGGAAAAGCTAAACATAGCAGAGCAGGTCAAAGGCAAGACAGTGCTAGACATTGGCTGCAACTCAGGCAAGCAAATGAGAAACTGCCTAGAAGCAGGAGCAAAGAGCGCAACAGGAATAGACAGCAACTGGCGCTATTTAGAGGACTGCGTAGACAACGGAGTAGGCCATAATTTAAGAAAGGCAGAATTGAATGACCCGAACGCCCTGCGCGGCCTCGGGCATTTTGATATAACGCTTTTATTAGCAACGCTTCACTACGTAGAGGACAAGGCAGAGTTTATCAAGCAAGTGGCTAGCCTAACCGACGAAATGCTAGTGCTAGAAAGCCCAGTAGAAAACGGCGAGCCAGACTTCGCACCAAAGCAGGAAGAATTAGAAAGAATACTAAACGAAAACTTCGCACGGGTAGAGTTTTGCGGGGACAGTATAAGCCCAAGCAAGCTGCCGTCAAGGTCAAAAAGATTTATATGGAAAGCATACAAAAAGTAATCACAATCACGGGAGTGCCGAGCTCGGGAAAGTCAACCCTAGCCAAGAAGCTGGCGGAGTTCCACGGGGACGCCGCGGTTATTTGCGTAGACTACGCTTATCATTCAATGGCAAAAGTAAAGGGAGTAGAACCGCACGAATTCTCAAACCCAAAGTACTGGCAGAAAATACCGACCGAGGAATTAGCAAGATTAAAGAGGAACGCCTACATTGAGTTAATGACTAAAGAGCTAAACAAAAACAAAGCTAAGGTTTTAATCATAGAGGGCTACGGGCTTTGTTTCCCGCAAGACAGGGTAGCCTTAGCAGAGGCGCTGGACGAATGGTACAAAGAAATAGAGTTCTTCCACATTCTCAAGCACGTCAGCTTTGAAAACTGGTGCAAACAGAAAGGTGTTATTCCCTCACAAAAGAGAAAGGAAGAATTTGAAAACCTAAAAGGAATAGCGAGCATGTACCGCGGCTCGTTAGTAGTGGTTTAAGAATATGTCACACGAACGAACACTATATGGCTGGGAAAACCTAAAGAGCAACCGCTGCCCACACTGCAACCACGCGCTGGCAGCAACGCAGCAATTTCAAAAGGTTTTCGTTTGCGACGGGTGCGGGTTCGTTATTACAGAGCGAAGAAAAAAGGAAATAGAAAACAACATCAACTACAAACAAGAGGTCAGGGAAATAGACAAGCAGGCAAATGCTTTTCTAAGAGCCCACGGCATAAAAGCAACAACACGAATATGAACAGCAAACAAGCAAAAAAACTAAGACGCTACGTAGACCAAGACTGGAGCTACACAGTAAAGCAAGTCTGGAACGCGCGGCCGTGGTTTATTCCAAAGCCCGTCTGGCTCTGGGTTATGAAGCGCGCCTTTGTTAAAAAATAACTTTATGGAAATCAAATTGTTAAAAATCAGCGAGCTCAACGAAGCCACCTACAACCCACGGATCACAACAGACAAGACCAAGGTGCAGCTCGAGCAAAGCATTCAAAGGTTCGGGATGTTAGGCAACATTGTCGTCAACAAAAGAAATATGACGATTATCAGCGGCCACAAGAGAATAGCCGCCCTTAAAACACTAGGCCAAGAAGAAGCTCCCTGTGTGCTGGTAGACTTAGACGAAGCCGACGAGAAGCGCCTAAACCTAGCAATGAACAACCGCAGCAAGAGGCAAGACACAGGCAAGCTCCGCGACTTAGTAAAAGAAATAGAGCTAGCAACCCCAAACGCAGACCTAACAGCCGCAGGTTTAACAGCAGACGATAAAGCAAACCTCCTCGCCCCGATAGAAGTACCAGAAACCGACGCATTCGCACGCATACCAGATACAGACGAGCCAGACGACACGCAAATGAGCTTCACATTAAGCAAAGCCCAAAAAGCCAGAGTGCTGGAAGCATTAAACAAAGCACAGGAAAAATTAAACACGCCGAAAACGGACAAGGTAGAGGAAAGCCTCGGCCACGCCCTAGCGGCAATAAGCAAAATCTATGTCAACGACAAACCAAGCCCCACAAATCAAGCAGTACAAGACAGCAGAGCTGCGGGAAATGATAGCGAGCTACAACCCGAATAGGCCAAGCGAAAGAACCAAGGAAGAATTAAAAGCCAGCATTGCCGAGTTCGGCTTCTTAGAGCCGATAATTCTAAACATCAGGACAAAGACCATAATCGGCGGCCATACCAGACTAGGAATAGCCGAGGAGCTCAAACTAGAAGAAGTGCCAGTGCTAGAAGTAGACCTAGACCCGACCGACGAACGAATGGCCAACCTCGGGCTCAACAACATCCACGACCCGTGGGACGCGGAAAAGTTAGAGGCTTTATTCAAAGAGTTAGACATCAGCGACGAACAGAAAATGAAAGTGACGGGGTTTGACGCAGCCGAGGTGCAGGAGCTAGTGAGCTTCATACACGGAGCGGACAAAGAAGATCCAGACTTTCCGCAAGTAGTGCTTAAAGTAGCAAGGCAAGACAAAAAGATAATTCAAGAAGCACTACGAGCCGCCAAGGCGCTGGGACACTTCACGGAATACCCAGACAACCAAAACGGAAACGGAAATGCCCTAGCAAGAATTTGCGAAGATTTTATAAAAAACTTAGAAGTGGTAGAATAAAAACAAATGCCAGAAGAAAGACAGCGCGCGAAAGAATACATCGCGCCAGAACAACTGAAAGACGGCGAGAGCGCCAAGGACATAGTAATCAAAACCATTCAGCCCGCGATTGCTAAAGACTTTGTTATGGCCAACCATTACAGCGGGAAAGTAGCGGCCAGCAGTTCTCTACATTTCGGCATTTTCTGGAAAGGAAAACTAGAGGGAGTGCTTCAATACGGCCACCCAATAGACAAGCGCAAGAGTTTGACCTTAGTAGCAGACACGCCGTGGTCAGGTTTTCTGGAATTAAACCGCATGGCATTCAGCCAAGCGCTACCACGCAACACCGAGAGCCGAGCCCTAGCAATTACAATGAAGTTAATCAAACGCTTCCGTCCAGACATTAAGTGGATAGTGAGCTACGCCGACGCAACCCAATGCGGCAGCGGGACAATTTACAGAGCCTCGGGGTTTTATTTAACAAGCATTAAACCGAACCAGACGATAATCTACGTGCCCGCAATGAAAGAAGCATTCACAAAGCTGACATTCACGAGTATGAAGTCAAAGAAAACCTACGAAAGAATAAAGGCAGCCACAGGCGTAGACTGTATGAAAGAAATGAGCGGAGGCGCAAGCACAACGAACATTATCAGGGCGCTAAACGCAAGAGTTCTCAAAGGCTTCCAGATTAGATACATAAAGATTTTAGACCCAGCATACGAAAGCAAACTGCTCGTTCCCAAATTAGACTACGAGGAATTGAAAAAAGTAGTAATGCCAGAGGGCATAAAATAAATAGGCGGGAGTGGTGAAGTGGTATCACGCTCGGCTACCAGCCGAGAGGCGGCGGTTCAAATCCGACCCTCCTGCTCAAGTTTTAATTAAAAAATAAATGCCAGCATTAAGCACAGAAACTCAAAACTACCATAAGAGCCGCATAAGAGCGGTTCTGGTTGTAGATCCGCAGGCCAGCCTAAGAGAAATAAAAGAAACGCTGAGCAAAAGTTTCAACGCGCCGCTAAACTTAGACCTCGTCTACATCAGCAAGTTAGTGAAGAAGATACACGTAGAGCGGACAGTGAGAAACGACAGAGCCAACATCAGCCGCAGAATATCAGAGCTTCAAGATAAACTGAAAAGAATAGACGGCCAACTCTGGACGATAGCAGCAGACAAAGGAGCAAAGGACATAGCAAAAGTGCAAGCCCTAAAAGCACTAGCAGAAAACGAGCTCAAGCTACTGAGCGCAGAAATGGACGCGGGCATTTACGAAAGAAAAGTAGGAACGCTCAAGGTCGAGGAGCGCAAAGTATCTCTTTTGACAATTATAAATCAAGTAGAACCAAATGAACGAGCAAGACTTATCAACGCTTTCAAAAACAGCATTCTCGCAGGAGGAGGTCAGGGAAATGCTCTACCAGATAGACTTGCCATTCCTGATAGAGCAGGAAGTCTACCCGCACCACAAAAGGTCAGCGGATCACCAGTGGAAGCTGGGAGCACTTCATAGAGAATGGAACGATTTGCTAAACGAATACAACCTGCTAGTTATTCAAGCACCGCGCGACCATTTAAAAACTTTCTTCTTCTCGGAAATGACATCCCTGCGCTACGCCAAGCAACACCCCGAAAGCAGCGTCCGCATTTTTAGTAAGAGCGACCCCTTAGCCATTTCAATTTTAGATAACATAAAACGCAGGTGGGCAACAAAGCCATACTTCAAAGACCTGCTAGACAACGCAGACATTAACAACAAAATGGAAATAGTCCTCGGCAACGGCAGCAGAATAAAAGCCTGCGGCTTCTGGTCAAGCGCCCGTGGAGGCCACGACGACTTAATGATTTTTGACGACGTGATAGACATGGCCGTTATTTACAGCGACGAACAAAACCGCAAGAGCAAGGAAAGACTAGCGGCTGAAATACTCCCAATGGCCGAACCACACACGCAGCTGGTATTTGTAGGCACAAAGCAAAGGGACGACGACATCTACAACGTCAACTGGGGCGAGATTTTAGAAGATCCAAGCAGAAAGTCAGTCAGCCGAGTATACGACGCGATAGTAGACGAAGAAAAACAAATCACACTCTACCCAGAAAAATGGAGCTGGCAAGCGCTTATGCAAAAGAAAGCGCAAATCGCGGAGCTGGCGGGTGTAAAGTTTTTTGACAAAGAATACCGCAACCTAGCAACCAACCTCGTGGGCGAGATTATCAAGCCAGAATGGAAGCGAGAATACGAACACCTGCCAATGGGCAAAAACGAAAAGGGCGAGCCAGTATTCAAGAAGCTAGAAGTATTCACGGGCTGGGACTTATCAGTCGGCCGCAGACCAGACGACCCAAAGAGCGATATGACGGCAAAGGTCAGCCTAGCGTACGATTACGAGAGCCGCGACATTTTCATTCTAAGTTATTACGAAGCGCGCATAGACTTCCCGAACAGACTAAGAGCAGTCAGTGAAGCGGCAGAGTTAGAACGGCCGCTCAAAATAGCGATAGAAGATAACGTCTTTCAAACCGACACAGTCCAAGTAGCAAAGGCGACCATACCAACCCCGATAATAGGCGTCACAACCCTAAGAAACAAAATAGAAAAATACCAGATGGAATTAGCCCCGCTGATCGAGAACGGAAAAATACACTTTAAAAAGGGCGACTCAATGCAGCAGAAATTATGGGAGCAACTCTGCAGCCTCCCAAGAGGAGCACACGACGACGGAGCGGACGCACTCTGCAACGCGCTCAAATTGCTGCCATTAGCAAGAAAAGCAAGCGACTTTCTAACAGTCTTAAAACAATAAACTTTATGGACACAAAACAACACATAGAAAACAACCTCGAGCTAACCATTGGCTTTTTGCGCCCCGCGGAATTAGGAGGACAGGGCAACTTTTACTTAATGGGAGCAGTCAAGGCAAAGGTAAAATGGGCAGACGGACAGCAAGAGGATGTGGACTTATTAGGCCGCATAAAAATCACAGAAGCAAAAAAGAGCTTCAAACACTTGCTAGGCCTGAAATCAAAAGTCAGCGAAATAGTCGAAGTCGTTGACGCCGAAAAATTAAACGCCCTCATAACCGAAATGACCCTAGGAGTGCAAAAAGCACAGCTAGCAAAGAAGCTCTGGGGTAGAGAGTTAGAGGAAATAAGCCTATGCGAGAACAAACCAAAGGAGGCGACGGGATCTTAAGATTTGTCTGCCCGTCCTGTGGTCGTTTATTCAGGTACAAGCGCGGCCGAGTTAAAAACCCAAACATCAAAGAAGTGGACGAATGGCTAACGCGCGCCCGCTGCTGTGAGTGCGGAAACTTTATCAACGCAAGATTAGCGAGAGAGAATGACAGGGGTAGAATAGAAAGAGAGCGCAAAAACAATATAAAAACAACATTAAATTGCGTGCCAGATAAAAGCGCGGTAAAATAAGCTCAAGATACGCTTGACAATTTCAAACTTATGATTTTCAAAAAATACTTTCAAAAACTCGTTGGCGACGCAGTAAAGAGTTTGCCGCTCAATTCACTTTCAACTTTTAATCTAGGAGGCTGGAGCAAAGAAACAGAGTTCTACAGCCGCTGGATATTTTCGTGCGTCAATTTAATTTCAAACAAATTAGCAGAAACAGAATGGCGCCTTTATCAAATGAACAAAAAGGGCGAAGTGGTGGAGCTTTTAGATCACGAATTGCTGGGCTTGCTTTACAAATTCAATGACCAAATGACTAAGTTTGACAGCCTTAAACTTAGTTTTATTTATTTTTTACTACAAGGACAAAGCCCGTGGGTTTTAGATAAAAACGAAAAAGGAAAGACAGAGCAAATCTTTGTCGTGCCTCCAACCCAGCTAAAAGTAGCGGGCAAAGACGAAAACGGAAACCCAACCCAATACAAATACAACGGGACAATTTACTCAAAGGACAAAGTAATCATTTTTAAGAACCCAGACCCAAACAACCCAAAAGTAGGACGCAGCCACATAGAAGCAATAAGAGAGGTCGCCGAAACAGACGACAAAATGACTAAGTGGAATAAAAACTTAATGATTTCTGGCGCCAAGCCGTCAGTAGTCGTGGAAGTTCCCGCTATTTTACAACCAGACGAGCAGAAGCTCCTACAAGAACAATTCAACGAAGCCTACGGCGGCTTTGAAAACGCGAACAAGGTAATGGTTTTATCAAACGGAGCGAAAATGAACCCATACAGCATACCGCCTAAAGATTTAGAATGGATACAAGGACGAGGAATGAACCGCGACGAAATCTTGTCGGTTTTCGGCGTTCCTAAAATCTTGTTAGGCCTAGAGGGTCAATACAACCGCGCCACAGCGGAAACCTCGGAAATGGTATTCGGCAAGTACACCCTAGACCCGATTATGACAATGATAACCGAGCAATTAAACGAATTTTTAGTGCCGATTTTTGGCGACAATTTATACCTAGACTTTGAAAGTTTCGCACCAGAGGACAGCGAGCTACAACTTCGCTGGCTACAAGCAGGAACAAACGTCTGGCTAACAGTCAACGAGGCCAGAGAAAGCCTAGGCAAAGAGCCGTTAATTGGCGGCGACAGTATCTACCAGAGCATAGCCAATGTGCCAACAATGACCGAGGGCAAGAAAGACTGCGACTGCGGCCACGATCACAAAGACAATACCAAGCGAGAATTAAAAGCCGTTAATTTAAGCAGCGTGCCTTTAAGCAAACAAAGAAAAATCAAAATCAAAATCAACTCCCGCAACATAAGAAAAAAGAGGTTCGGGGAAGAAATAGCAAGCAAGGCCATAGAAAAACTAGAAAAGAAGCAGCGAGATAAAGAAGCCGTGCTAAGCGTCAAGGTCGGGGAAGCAAAGGAGTCCCGCCTCGATCTTGACGACGCGGCCAAAGAGAAAATCTGGCGCAATTACGTAGAGCTAAAAGATAACGTAGCAAGCGGCTGGAAGCAGAAATTCCTGCAGATTTTTGAAAGACAGGCTAAAGAGCTACAAGCCAAGCTAAATAAAAAGGACTTTAAAAAAATAAAACCAGCAGAGCTCTTATTTGACGAGGACGAAGAAATAGAATTGACAATGCGCATTATAGAGCCGCAATACTTCGCGAGCTTAGCATTAGGCGCAGACGCGGGCGTTTCTTTAATCAACGAACCAAAAATCAACCTCGCCTCCATTCCAAAAGTTAGAGAATGGACGGAAAGAGTAGCAGAGAAATACGCAAAAGACATCACCAAGACCACAGCCGAACAATTCACAAAATTGATAACAGACGGAGTAGAAGCAGGACAAAGCCCAGCCGCACTCTCAGAGAGCATACAAGGCTACCTAGAAACAGTCGCAGAAAGCCGCGCCGATATGATAGCAAGAACAGAAAGTGCGAGAGCACTAACGGCGGGCGAAGCCTTTGCGTGGGAAGAATACGACATCAAAGAATGCGAATGGTACCTAGCAGGCAGCGACCCTTGCGAAGTTTGCGTCAGTAATTCAATGGCCGACTGGTCAACTAAAGAAGCACAGCAAGGAGTAGTCGAGTACAGCCACCCAAACTGCGAATGCACATTTTTGCCTAAATAAAACTTAAAAAGAAAAATATGGACATCAAAAAAGAATACGAAACCAAAGGGAACGACATGCAATACAAAAGCCTAACAGTCAGCATTAAAGCAACTGACGACGAAAAAGGAATTGTAGAAGCGATCGTGTCTTGTTTTGGAAACGTAGACAGCTACGGCGAAATCGTAGACAAGGGTGCGTTCGTCGAGAGCTTACAGCGGAAATACCCCAAGGGGGTGTGGATGCACGACTGGACAATTCCAGTATCAAAAACCCTAGAAGCAAAAGAAACCGACGCGGGGCTTTATATCAAAGGACAATTCAACCTTGAAACACAAAGAGGCCGCGAGGCTTACAGTGATTTAAAGTTCGGCACAGTAGACGAATTCAGCATAGGTTATTCAGTGGAGGAGGACTACATGGGCGAGGACGGCTTCCGTCACTTAAAGAGATTAAAACTTTACGAATGGTCGCCAGTTTTAGTAGGCGCTAACCCAGCGACCCAAGTGCTAGGAGTTAAGACCGCTAAAAAAGATGTAGAAGAAGAACAGCCAGAACCAGAGCCAGAAGTAGTACCAGAGCCAACCCCTGAAACTACCCCTGAGGGCACAGAAGCCCCAGAGAACGAGGAAACAACCCCAGAGGCAACAACTACACCCGAAAACGCCCCAGAGGGCGAAAATGAGGACTTCCCCGCCCCTCTCGAGGCCGAAAAAACGGCAGGGAACATAGAAAACGAGCCAGAATTGAAAGAGGGCAGGGCACTAAGTGAAGCTAACCGAACCCTGATAACGGAAGTTATAGACCAAATGGAAACATTAAAAAACGCACTAAAAAATGCAATAACGCCTTTGAAGCAGCTGCTTGACGCAACCGCAAAAGGGCAAGAAAAGGTCGAAGCCGAAACTTTGTCAGTCGATCAAAAGACTGTAATCAAACTACGGCAATCAGCAAAACAGGCCGATAAGGCCTTAGAGTACATCCTCAGGGTGACTCGAAACTAAAAAACTTTAATTTTTCAAAACTATGGAAAAGAAAGAAATGACCATGGAGGAATTGAAGTCTACCATTGCCGAAACCGTAAACGAAAGTGAAATCGTGAACGAAGTAAAGGCTTTGAAAGACGAAATCTCTAACATGAAAGCAAGCAAGAGCTTAAATGCAGACGAACGCGCAGAGAAATCTGCTGAATTCGTACGCGACTTAGTCAATGGCAAGCTCGAGAAAAAAACCATTGGCAGCGGCACTTCTTCATTCGGGTACGCGATCCCTACCGAATTAGCAGCCGCCATTCACGAGAAGAAAGACAAAATCGCAAAGATTAGAAAATACGCTTTTGTATTTTCAATGGACGGGAAGTTTGACTTGCCTGTTGAAGCAACTGGCGTCACCGCATACTGGGTGACCACAGAAGCTGACGCAGACATCACTGAAAGCAACCCAACAGTAGCAAAGAAATCACTTGACGATTTCTACTTAGCCGCAAGAGTTCGCGTTCCTTACAAGTTAATGAACAGCACTCCTATCAGCATTGAGAATTACGTTTCTAAATTAGCTGCTCGCGCTTTGCGAAGCACAGAAGAAACCGCATTCGTTGCTGGTGACGGCGACGGCAAGCCAACAGGTATCAGGGTAGCCACCATTACCGCAGTACCTCAGGCTTCCACAGCGTTGTCTTACGACGACATCGTCAACCTTTACTACTCTGTGCCTGAACAGTACCGCGCAAATGGTGTGTGGTTAGCGTCTAACGCAGCTATGAAGTTAATCATGAAGCTGAAAGACGAGAACAAGCAGCCGATTTTTGACAAGAACAGTCAAACCATTTTCAACAAGCCGTTGGAAGAATGCGCTGACATTCCTGCAAACCTAGGCTCTGGCACTAACGAAACTGAAATCTACTTCGGTGACTTAGCAGAGTACTGGATCAAGGACGGCGAGAACATGATGTCAGAGGTTAGACAGGTGCCTGGACGCTTACAAGTAGACGTTATTGTTTACCAAGCAGTCGACGGCGTACTGGTTAACACCGACGCATTCCGCAAATTAACAGGCGTAAAATAGGCCTTGTTTAAGCATAGTGCTCCTGAGGAAACTCGGGGGCACAATTGCCTAAGCAAAAATATGAGAATAACAGTAAAAATGCTGCGAAACTTTACGCCATATCTAAAAGGCGAGCTCGCAACAGTCGACGAAAGAGAATACGCCCGACTAAAAAGAGCGCAAGCAGCAGAACCAATAGACAACCCAGACTTAAATTGCGAGGGCTTAGAACCTTTCAAACCAGAGCTAACAGGGTGCAACATTTTCGGTGTGCCCTACAAGCGCGGCAAAGTAGACATTGTGATACCAACGCCGAGCGACAAGACTAAAATAAACATCCCGCCAAGCAAGCACATAGAAAGTGTGCGAACAGTGGTGCGCAAGTTTACAAAGAAAGTCGGCGGCTTCGCAAAAGCCTGCAATGACGGCGCAGCAATGAACGAGGCGCTGGCCGAGTTTATACTTTTCTTAAACGACGACGCGCAACTAGAGGCGGGCTTTTTTGAAGAAGCATTGCTGAGCTTTGCCGACAAAGACGTGGCGATAGTAGGAAACAAGGACAGCTTCCGCGATACGTTTATCAACGGCAGCATTATGCTTGTACGCCGAGAAATCTTTGAAAGAATAGGCGGGTTTGACGAGCAGTACTTCTTTATGTGGGAGGACAACGACATCTGCGAAAACATTTTGCGACGCGGCTACAAAATGGCCGTAAGCAACGCCAGAGCTAAACATAAAGGCAAGCGCTCAATGAACAGCAAGTCAAAGTTCTGGGAGGAAAACTTCCTAAACGGGCAGAGCTACTTTTTACAGAAATGGGAAAAGAGCAGCAAGCGAGTAATCGGGTCAATGATAGTGGGAAACGAGGAGGGTCGCTACTTAGAAATGACAGTAGAAGATTTATTCAACCGCCACCTGATAGACGAGCTAGTAATAACCATAGACGCCGCCACAGACCGAACCGAAGAAATCTGCCGCAAGTTAGCTGAGAAGTTCCCGATAACAATACACAGCCACAAGAAAAAGTTATTCGGCACAGACGAGGGGAAACTAAGGGAACGCGCCACGGAATACGCCATAAGCAAAAACGCCTACGGCATAATTCCAATAGACGCAGACGAAATCTTTGACGAGGACGTTAATCGTTTCAAAATTAACGAATGGTTAGAAAGGGGTATAGCGTGGGACTTTTACATCGCTCACTTCTGGAAAAATAAACAGGAAGTAAGGCTAGACGGCTTATTCGGCCGACAAAAGAATGTGCGCTTATTTAGAGTAGACCGCGAGAAATCGCAGGATCACTACGACACACCAGTACACTGCGGCAGCGCTCCAATTTACGCCTACGAGAACAGAAGAACAAGCGACCATTTATTCAAACACTACGGCTACGCAAGCGAAGCTGATGTGCAAGAAAAAATAAAACGCTACGGAAGACTAGACCCGCACGGAGTATACGAAAGCCAAAACTTCTACGAACAATTCAAGCTCCCAGCGATAACCACCCCATACAACAAGCAAACATTTATAAACAATTGGAAATCATAAAAATATGCCACAAACCCACAACCTAACAACTAAAGAGAAAGTCAAGGCGCTGCTAGGAATAACGGCGAACACGGACGACACATTGCTAGACACTCTCTGTGACGCCATAACAGCGTACATAGAGGGCGAAGCAGGCGGCCAGAGGTTCAAATTAACTGAGCACGAAAACGAGATCCACGACGGGGACAACGGCCAGTGGTTAAGATTAAGACATCGCTACATTTACAGCACCCCAGAAATCAAAGTGGAATACCAGAACGGAAGCAACAGCTCCCCAGACTGGAAAGAAATGAGCGCCGACGATTACGATACCTACCCAGAGAATGGCACAATTTATCTACACCAGAAGATAGCAGGCAAGAGAAATCTAAGAATAACCTACACCGCAGGCTTTAGCGCGACACCATACGACCTAGAATTGACCGCAAGCATGATAGTCGCGAGAGTTTACAACCAGCGCAAGAGCCAAGGAATAGCCAACGAAAGCTACGAGGGCGTAAGCATTAGCTGGAAAGACGCCATAACAGAAATGGAGCAAGCGGTTATTAACAGATACACCCGCCGCTCATTTATTTAAAACCTATGCGCATTTTTTTCAAAAACACAATCACGGCCGAGCGGTTAAACCCGAACATCTACGGCACACAAGAGAGCTACGCAGCGCTGGGAACATTGCGCGGAATGGTGCTAACAATTAGCCCGCAGGACGCAATGCTAAGCGACGGAAACATAAGCCAGAGCAGCAGCTTAATCTGCGAACCAACAATAGCGCTCCAAGTGTCAGATAGACTAACGATAAACAGCGAAAGGTACATCGTCCGTGGAGTAAAAAAACCGAGCGGAAACTTTAGCATAGAGTTCCAACGAGCAGTTATTGAGAAATTAAACAGCTAAACTTATGGCAGAAGCATACGGCATACAAATAGAGGGGCTGGCCGAAATGCAAAAAGCGTTCGCAGAAGCCCCAGACAAAGTCGGCAAGGTGCTAGAGGACACAACCAAGGAAGCAGGAAAAGACATATTCAAAGAGGCAGTCAAGGAAGCGCCACACTACACAGGAAACCTGCAGCGGTCAATGCACATGGAGTACACCCCGATACAAGTCAAAGTAGAACCGACAGCAGACTACGCGAAAGATGTAGAGTTCGGCAGAGCGGCAACAAACATCACGGGCTCGGACTTTACAGGACTGTCAAAGTGGGCGGCCAAGAAAGGACTAAACCCTTACGCAGTCAGGGCGAACATCAGGAAGCGCGGAACAAAGGCTAACCCATTTATGCAGAGAACCCGCGACAAAGTAGAAAGCCCAATACAAGATTTATTCAGGAAAGCTGGTGAGTTAATAGAAAAATTACTAAGCAAGTAAACCCGCATAGCTTAGTGGCCAAGAGCATCGGTTTCCAAAACCGAAGAACGCAGGTTCAACTCCTGCTGCGGGTGCAAGAAAAATAAAAGAAAACTTATGATAGAAAATCTAACAACATTAAAAACAGCGATAGAAAACAAACTCAAAGCCATTGACGGCCTAGCGCTTGTTTACGGGTACGAAAAAGGCGAGCTCGCCCAATACCCAGCAGCAGCCATTTATTCAACCGACTACAACCCGTCATATTTAGACACTACCTCGGACAGGGATGTCATTGTTTTTACGATTAGAGTTTACCAAGAGATAAGCGCGCAAAACCCCGAAAATGCTGAGCAAATCGTAGACAACCTACTGGTTAAAATAGTGCAGGCTTTTCAAGTAGATTATACACTCGGTGGAGCCTGTGATAAAATGACGATAAGTGCAAGCAAGGGCTGGGTTAGTAGAGAAGCACAAAACAGAGCAGCAACGATTACTCTCACGACCGAAAAGTTAAGCAGAATTATATGATAAAAAACTTTGAAAACAAGGCCGTAAGACCAGACCAAAACAAAAGCCCTAAAAAAATAAAAAAACGCCGCAAGGCAAAAGCTAAAAACAATTAAAAGTTAAATCTATGAGCAATCAAATCGCACGCGTAAGACAGGTAGGCATAGCCAAAGAAGCGACGAAAGGCACAGCAGTCGTTCCGTCTTTCTGGGTTCCTGTCACAAAGTTTAATGCCAACCCGCTAGTAGTCACCAAAAGAAAAGACGGGGCTATTGGCAGAGTAGAAAGCAACAGTGGCAGTGAAATAGTAAGCAAGCACTGCGAGCCAGTAATGGAGGGTTATTTGACCGACAAGGCTGCAGCTTTGCTTTTCTTATTTTCGCTAGGAGCAGTTAATACTGGCGCAGCAAGCGCGGGAGTTTATCCTCACACATTAAGCGTTCTAAATAGCAACGAGCACCCAAGCGCAACATTGAGCTTCAAAGACTTAAACTTCAGTAAGCAGATCCCGTTCAGTTTATCAAACTCGCTAAGCATTAGCGCAGTAGTAGACGATTACGTAAGATTTGCCGCTTCTTTCATTGGAAAGTTTGAAGCCGACGGAACACTCACCCCTAGCTTTTACAACACAGACAACGCCTTTGTAGGCCGCCACGTCAGTGTTAAATTAGCAGACGACATCGCAGGCCTAGGCGCAGCCACCGCAGTGGCCATTCAAGGCGCAGACTTAGAAATTACCAAGAACGCGCAGGCAGTATTCGGCCTAGGAAGCGTCGAACCAGTAGCAGTAAGAAACGGCCAGTTAGAAGTTAGCGGCAGCATTACCGCCGTACAAAACGATAGCACATGGCGCGATTTATTCACTGGCAATACCAAAAAGGCAATGCAGATCACAATTGAAAATACAGACGTCACCATTGGAAGCGGAAGCGGCCACCCTAAAATTGTTATCACTTTAGCGCAAGTAAACTTCAACCCATACAAGGAAGAAGATAAGCTAGAAGATTTAATCAAAGAAACAATGGAATTCACAGCAGCCTTTGATTTGACCGCCAGCAAAATGATAGAGGTCGTTGTTTACAACACCACCGCTAGCTACTAAAAAATAGAAAATAAATAGAAAACTATGCTAAGACCAACAAAAGAAATAAAATTGCCTAGCGGCTTCACAGCCCACATCGCAACCTACATGAGCTACGAGGACAGACAGGAAATCGCAAAGGCAGTTATTAAAGACACGGAAATAGACGAAAACACCGCCGAGCAATTAAAGAGCGGCGACTTCAAAGTCAAAGGAATAGACGCCATAGACGTAGAAATGACAATGGTTAAAAGAATGACAATTCGTCTAGTCAACCCAGAGGGCGGCGAAGAAAACCCAGCCGAAATCTTAAGTTTAGAAGATACCGACATAGACGCATTGCTCGTGGAAATCGGGAAAATATCACCCTCAAAAAAAAAGCCCTTAGAACAAGACGAGAGCTTGAAAGTTTCTACAACAGAGGGCACAGAAAAATAAGCAGCGACACAGCGGAGCTCATAACATTCGCGCTATTAGCTGAAAAGTTCGGGTGGCTTCCGTCCGAGATAAAGAAAGAGGACGCAGGAGTAATAGACAACCTCGTGGATCTCTTAAAAATCAAAGCAGAGGCAGAACAAAGAAAAAATAAGTAAAAAATTATGGCAGGCGAAAGACTCATATCAATTTTAGTCAAAGCACAAGACGAAGCGTCTAAGGTTTTGAAAGAAGTAGGGGACAATGCAGAGAAGTCGAGCAAGGGTCTTGATATTGCCAAAAAAGGGTTGGTAGCGTTAGGCGCTGCCGCCGCAACAGCCGCAGCCGCCGCCGCGGCTTTTGCCGTTAAGAGCGTCAATGCTTACTTAGAAACAGGCGACGCCTTAGCAAAAATGAGTATTAAAACAGGCGTGTCAGTCACGGGACTAGGCCGCTTAAAATACGCAGCAGAATTGTCCGACGTAAGCCTAGAGCAATTATCAGGAGGCCTTAAAAAGTTAAACGTCAACATGGGAACGGCGCTCGAGGGCAACGAAACAATGGTAAAAAGTTTTGAAAGAATAGGACTGTCAGCCGACCAGTTAAAGACAATGGACACAGAGCAGGTTTTCTTACAGATCAACGACGCGATAATGAAAACCAAAGACCCAGTAGAACAAGCGGCCATAGCCTTTGATTTACTAGGAAAAACAGGACAAGAAATGCTGCCTCTCTTAACAGGCGACCTCGTAGAGTTAGGCGACGAAGCCGAGCGAATGGGGCAAGTTATGGGAACAGACGCAGCCAAGGCGGCCGAAGAATTCAACGACAACATCACCAGAGCCAAAGCAGTGGTTTCTTCAATAGGACTAGAAATCGCAGGCCAACTTATGCCAATTTTAAGCGACCTGCTAACAAAAGTGCTAGACGCCGCTAAAAGATTTTTTGATTGGTACGAAACAATGGGAGGCATAACAGGAATTAAAGACACCCTTGTAGCGGGCATAGGCGAAATGATAACGCAGATAGACTTAAACACTGGGCTAGTGACGGCATTAAAAAACACGTGGGCGACGCTGGTGCTTTTTTTCAAAGAAAATCTACAACCAGCTCTACAAAGGTTAATGGAAGCAATACAGCCATTTATGCCAGCGCTAGAATTCCTAGCAAAGTTAATCGGGGCAGTTTTAGTAGGAGCGCTCCACATTTTTATAGCACTGGTTAAAACAGTGCTGCTTGCCGTATTCGCAACCATAACCGCAGCAGTCAACATTTTAAGCGGAACGCTAGAGTTCCTAGCCAAAGCGTGGGACTGGATCGTCGACAAATTCAAAACAGTGATAGAATGGGGACAAAAAGTAGTAGACACTTTCAACAGAATTATAAAAGCCGCCAGAGAAGCCATGTCATTTGTAGGCGGTGGAATTAGCAGCGCAGTAGGCACAGTTAAAAGCACAGTCAGCAACATAGGAAGCGCGCTCGGTTTTGCCGAGGGCGGAATAGTCACACGTCCAACATTCGCAATGATAGGCGAGGCGGGCGAAAGTGAAGCAGTTATTCCATTAAGCAAGCTGCCGTCTTTAATTGGAGCGGGCGGAGGTGGAGCGGTAATCAACATCAACGGCGGCTACTACTTAAGCGAGGACGCGGCCAGAGATATGGCGGATAAGCTAATGGACATTTTGAAATTAAATAGAAAATTGTAAATTATGCTAACAATTACGATCAACGGAATAGACCAGACCGACAAAGTGCTACTCAGGTCTTTCAAGGTGGAGCAAATCTTGACCCAAGAGGCAGATAGCGCCCGTTTTTCGTTATTAGCACCAGCAACCGCACCAGAGGTTATGCAAGAGGTCGTGATTATGAACGGCACAGAAAAAGTATTCGCAGGGGTAGTAATGAACATCGTGCTGAAATACGATAGCCAGCAAGCAATTCACGACATAACCTGTAAAGACTACGCGGAGCTTATGGACGGCAAGTTTGTTATAGAGGACTTCACAGGCGAAACAGTGGCCGATATTTTAGATTTTATCAAAATATACTACATGCCCGCGGGCTTCACAATTAACTGCGAGGTAGACCAGACAATAAACTTTATCAAGTTTAATTTTATGAAGCCGAGTCAGTGCCTGCGAAAACTAGCAGAGCTCGTGCTAGGCGACTGGTATGTAGACTACGACAAGGTGGTACATTTTATAGTCAAAGGAACATATCAAGCCCCTTTCAATTTAAGCGATACAAACAACAAGTTCCGCGACGGAACGCTTCAAATAAAAAAAGACGCCAGCCAAATCAAGAATGTGGTATTTGTCAGGGGCGGCGAATACCAAGGCTCGTCATTTACAGAAAACATCACAGCCGACGGCGAGCGCGCAACTTTCAACTTAGCTTATAAATACGCAAACATAGAGGTAGAGCTAGACACAGTAGCCCAGACAGTGGGAATAGACAACATAACCGACCCGACCACAGTAGACGTTCTCTACAACTTCTCGGAAAAGGCGCTCAAGTTCCCAGAGGCAAGCAAACCGACTACTGGCCAGATTTTAACCATTACAGGCAACCCGTACATTCCCGTCTACGTCAAGGCAGAGGAAATAGGCTCAATAAGCAAATACGGTATCAAGGAGCACAAGATAGTAGATAGCACGATAAAAACCAAGCAAGCAGCCATAGACCGCGCCAGCGCTGAATTAGAGGCCTTTAATGCGGAGCAAAACGACGGCAGCTTTCAAACCTACGAGGCAGGACTAAGAACAGGCCAGACCATAGAAATAAACAGCGACACCCTAGGAATTAGCGGCAGCTTCGTCATTAACAAATTAAGCATTCAGGCCGAGAGCCCGACCCTCCTGCGCTACGACGTCACCCTAACCACAAAGGAAAAGTTTGACCTTATAAAATTACTGCAGCAATTGCTAGACCGCACGGAAATAGGCGAGGACAGAACGGACGAGGTGCTAGAAAAGCTCTACAAAATGCTCGAGGGCTTCGCAGTGGAAGAATTGATAGTCAGGACAACACCAGAAACAATAACGGAAACAATAACCATAGGGGAAACAGTGAGGGACGACTTCCCCGTCGAGTTTGTCCTTACACCTTACGAGATACAGGGCGACGACGACCCAAAAAGACCCTTTCTTTTAGATAGAAGTTTACTAAGTTAAAAAATATGGACAACATCAACAAACAAGAGGCAGGAGTAATGCCGATTAGCTATAACATCATAGCCACCTGTAAAAATGCCGACGGATCAGTGGCGTGGAAAGACGAAAAGAAAAACTTAATAGCCAAGGTCGGCCGTTCGGTTTTTGCCGCCATTCTGGCACACGTCACCACAAACACGGGAGCGATAGAATGGGGAGCGCTAGGCGACGACACAACAGCGCCAGCCGCAAGCGATACAACGCTAGGAAACGAAACAATAAGAAAAGCTCCAAACTCATACGGGCAAGGAGCAGGCGACAATACAAATAAAGCATACATAACTTTTATATTTGCCGTGGACGAAGCGGTAGGAACACATAAAGAATTCGGGACATTTATAGACGGCTCTGCTGCGGCCGACAGCGGGGTTTTATTCAGCCACGTCGCAGTCGACTGGGTCAAGACAGACCAGCAGTCATTAACAATAGACGTGATTTATACGATAAGCTAAAAATATGGGACTTACTAAATACAAAGGCTTTATAGCAGGCCAACCGCTACCAGCGGAAAACGTCAACTCAATAGATCCAGAAAACGTAGACCCACAAGCGGCTGGCTATTTAACGGGAGGAACAGGTCATTCTTTATTAGCTGTTTTTTCTGCTCTTGGAAGTGGCGCGAACGACGGAAAAATAAAAATAAATCTTGACGGGACAGTTTATGATAACGTCGATATTCCGTTGTCAGTTCCGTCTTTAATAACAACTGGTACTGGATACGCTACAGCTACGGGAGTTTATGGAGCTAACTATCATTGTCAATCTTTGACAGTTCCAACAGGAGGGGGGGTTTTAAGTAGTATACAATTTTATGGAACAAAATACGGAAGCGGTGGTGCTAATCAAATTTGCGACATTTATGCTTCTGACGCGAATGATAAGCCAACAGGGTCAGTTTTAGCTTCAGTTTCTGTTGCCGCCAGCACATTCGGATCAACGGGCTGGCAAACTGCCATGACTGGTTTTAATGTTTTTTTGTCAGCAGGTAAATACGTCGCGGTTTTTAGAAATTCAGGCGGCGACGCTTCTAACTACATTGAATTCGGAGGTACAAGCAGTAGTGAATATGCTGGAGGTAAAAAATCAACATCAACAAATAGTGGCTCAACTTGGACAAACCTAGATAGCGACATGATGTTAAAAATCAGTTTTTCTGCGTTGTCTTTAAGTAGCATAGCTTCAACAATTCAAAGCGCAATAAGAGCAGCAAGCGGCACATCAGCAACAGTGGCTTATTCAACTGACCATTTTGTTTTTACGTCAGGAATTACAGGTAGAACAAGCCAAGTTCTAAAACTAATGACGCCCTCCACAGGAACAGACATCTCAGGAGCAGGCGCGACGCCATATCTAGACTGCGCCGCCAACGCAACGGAAACATTAGGAACGGGCGAAGAATTCAACCTTGTAAGATTAGACGAGAACGGAGCAATTCCGTCGTCGTTAATTGGAGGAAGTAGAGTTTTTGTAAAGGCTGGTAGTTATTCTTTAACTACGGCGCACGCAACAGTTATCTACCCGACCGAGGTGTTAGACACAGGAAGCGAATACAACACAAGCACTGGTATTTTTACAGCGTCAAAAGCTGGTTATTATCACATCTCAACCAATACAGGAAAACAAAGAAATGGGTTTAATACGGCCATATTAAAAGTAGTTAAAAACATTGCGGGGACACCAGAAATTCTTATGGGATGTATTGCTGGAGCCTCAGACGGAGGTTCTGGCGCTTCGTCAAGCTGTTCGGGGGTTTTCTATTTAACTACTGGCAGCACAATCTGCGTTCAAATGAGGCAGCAGACGTGGGCTGGAGCAGTAGAAGATAACGGCGAGGGGACATTTCCGTTTTTATCAATTATCAAATTGTAAATAAAGAAAGGGAATGAGAAATGAAACGAAAAAACTGCAACGCCCTAACCGACCACCACATACTACCAAAAAGTAGAGGAGGTCAAAAAACAAAAGGGAATATAAAAAGAATTCCCGAAAAAAAGCACCAAGCCTACCATACGCTCTTTAGCAACCTAACCCCAGACGAAGTGATCCAATACCTAAACGAGGTCTTGTTTCAAGTAAGGGGAGGTTTCATAAGCGCAGAGGACTGGCTACAAAACCAATAGGCCGAGAAAAAAACTCGGCCTACAAAAACAAAAGAAAACTAAAAATAAGACCTTATGGAAGTAGAAAAAATCACATCTTTAATTTTACAAGGGCTAACGCTACTAGGGGTTTTATTCGCAGTTTATCAGTACTTCAGGAAACCAGACGAGGACGCCGAGAAAGAAATCGCTTTACTAAAACAAGGCTGCGGAATGAAACACTCAGCGCTAGACGAAATGACCGCGAGCATTAACGCAGAAATCTCAGCAATTAAAAACAACCACCTGCGGCACATCGAGGAAAGCGTCCGTTCGCTAGAAATGGGACAAGAAAAACTATTCACAATTTTAGAAGAAAGGCTACCGAAAAAATAACTAAACAAATATGAAAAAACAAACAGGGGCAACCGCTCCCCTAACAGCGGTCAAGGACTTCTTCGTAAAACTTTTTACAAGCAAGAAATTCAAAACCTTTGCGTGGCAAACACTCAACGGCTTCCTGACGCTTGCGATAATTCAATTAGGCGACGTACAGTGGCAATACGCTCCAATGATAATCGCAGCGCTTAATTACACAACGAAGTGGATCAACAAAACTTATCTAAGCGACCTAGGGCTTTGACAGCAGGTTGACGCCAAGACGAAAAAAAGGTAAAATTAAACTAACCAATAAGTCCGACTTAAGCGGACGGGTAAAATTAACAAACCATATGGAAAACTTCCCAATTCAAGGCAACGACCCACGTGCCAACGGCGACAAGCCAAAGACTACGTGGCAAAGAGCCTACCCGATCACAATGGCTGACGGGGCAGAAGCTACAATTTTAGAAGTGCACGTAAACGACGACCCATTCAGTCCCGTTTATTTCCGCGGCATTCCTGAAATGTACAAGGGCGGAGCAGTCTACCGCGAAAACTTGGCTGCCGATTTTGTCGGCGACCCAGTAGAAGCAGTAGAACCAACCCCTGAGGCTTCAGTAGAATAAAAACAGAAAGAGCCTCGAAACCCTCGGGGCTCTTTTTTAATCTAAACTTATGAACAAACCAGAATACATCATAGTGCACCACACAGCGGTAAGCTACGATAAAAACCCCGACCAATTCGCCGCGACAAAAAGATACCACATCGGCCTCGGCTGGGGCGACATCGGCTACCATTACGAGATAAACAAAGCGGGTAAAGTTTACACAGGCCGCAGAGAAACAACCGACGGCGCGCATTGCTACCAACAAGGAATGAACAGCAAGAGCATAGGCATAGCCCTAGACGGAAACTTTGACGCGGAGCTTCCAACCAAAGAACAAACAGAAGCCCTGCGTAAATTACTCCAAGAGCTAACCAAGCGCTGGAAAATTCCAGCAAACAAGATAGTGCCGCATAGAACATTTGCGCCGAAGTCGTGCTTCGGTAATAAGTTAAGCAACACGTGGGCGGCCGACCTTTTGAAAACTTACGACGCAGCCCTAGCGGCCAGATTAGAGGGTAAGTTTTTATTGAGTGTGGACGAGGGCGGGAAAGTTTACTACATAAAGAACGGAAGAAAAGTCAACGTACCAGCAGGCGTGGCCATGGAACAATTCGTTATTGATTACGGGGTAGTGCTCGGAATTAAAAAGACCGACTTAGACAAAATACAGTCGGCATAAAACGACACAAAACATCCGATAATAGACGTAGAAACAGGCCGTAAACACGGCTTGTTTTTATTTATCCACAGGACAGGCACGACAGGCATTTGACAAAGAAACGACAGTCCGTTATAATTTAAGTACGAAGATCAAGAGGGGCGAAAAGGCTAAGCCCACAGCACGGCTCAAAGCAGCACGGCAACCAGCGAAAAACCAAAAGCCCCTCAAGACTTCAACTAACAAACTAACGCGACAAGTATGAGAGAAAGAAAACCAACACGGAACGCCAGCGCCGAAACAGTCTGGCAAGTGATCGCAGGGCTTCTACTTTTTGCCGCTTTTCTTTTCGCCCTTAACACAGGCCTAAAGAAGCAGGAAAAAATAGACTGCTACAAGTGGCAGAATTACGAAGCCAACTACTCGCTTTTTGAAGCGAGCCCAGAAACAGTGGAGCGCTGCTCCGCGCTGGGGGTAGAGATTAAAAACTAAGCAACACAAATATGACAAACAAAAAAGTGGAAGTTAAAAAATTACTTGATAAACTCGGGAAGTTAGACCAAAAGAAAGTGCCAACAATTAACAACTACGGACGCGAGGCAATAGACATGGAAAAGTTCCCAGACGTGCCAGAGGTGGCCGCAACCATTAAGACATTAAGAGAAATGGAAGTAGACGCGGACTGGTTATTCAGCAACGGCTTCGCGGCAGCGGGAATGCTGCTCGGCCGCTTTTTAATAAAAACTAACTAACACACTTATGAAATTACTAACAAAAGAATTAGAGGAACGCTTCCGCCAAATTGGAAGCCAGCAAGAAATAGCAGACCCGATAGTGGTCGCTAAGTTTTTCAACCCAACAGGTATCGGCTACTGGTACGCCACAGAATACGACCCAACCGAGCAGGCATTCTTCGGCTTCGTTTCCCTTTTCAACGACCACAACGACGAATGGGGCTACTTTAGCTTAGCCGAGCTACAAGAATTCACGGGACGCTTCGGCTTAGGAATTGAGCGCGACTTACACTTCACGGAGCAGCCAATAAGCAAGGTCTGCCCGAAAGCACTAAACAATTAAAAATATGAGCGACGAAAAACAACACAGAAAAAAATACCTCGTCTGCGGGTGCTGCGGCCTCGGCTTCTACACGTGGGAGGGGTATCAAGACCAAGACCAAGACGCAGGCTACGGCATTTGTCAGGACTGCCAAAACTGGCAGCAGAAAAAAGAGGAAGCATTCGTAGAGGAGGCGATAGCAAACGTCCTCCCAGACCTCAAACCAGAGAACCAACAGAAGCTAAAGAAAATGACAAAAGAGCAAAAGCACTACGTAGTGAGCGGACTAATAAAAAGCGGGGCGCTACAATTCAAAATTAAAAAATAGATTTATGACACAAGAACAACTACCAACAGCTAAAAAACTTTTTACAAACCTGCTCGGGACGTTAATAGACACGGACTACGAGCAACTGCCAAAAGAGGAGGTGATCAAGGTCGCCCTCGGCGCAGTTAACGCTTACAAAAACTTATGAGCCAATCATTACAAGAATGGGCTGAGCTTCACGGCTACCCAATAGGGAGCGAAGAACCAGCCGAAACAGAAGAAGAAAAAAATCTAAAAAGGAAAGACGCGCGACAATTAAAAAAGCTCGTCGCCCTCCAAGGAATATGAAAACACGAAAAACAAAACGCCGCGCCCTTTACGTTTACACCTGCGCCGCCTGCCACAAGAAACGAGGCTCGCTGGTATACGTAAGAGCAATAGGCGAGGTTTGCGCCAAGTGCCGAAAAAACCAAATACCAGAGAACCAACCTAGCCTTTTCAGCCAGAGCAAAAATGACAAAGAGGTGGCCGAAGTGCTGGACTTGATAAACAGCAATTTGACAGACGAACGACAAACAGCTAAAATAACAAAGAAAGGTCGAGAGCTTAATAAAAACAATTAAAACACCTATGAACAAGAAAGAAAAAATCAAAGACATAGACATGACGGAACGCGACAGGTTCGTCCTGAAGAAAAGGGCAGAGGGCTACAAGGTGCACGAGATCCTAATTCTTATGGACAACGAGGGCTTCAAAGTTCCGCATAGGGCTACCATTTACGAAGTCCTCAAAAAGCACGGGTACAAGGTTAGCGAATAAAAAAACAAACCCCGCCTTTTAGAGCGGAGTTTGCCGACAAACTAACTAACCAACACACCAAAAGAGTATCACTTTTAATAAAATAAGTCAAAACAACTATGACACAACTAACGACAACCAACATCAACGCTTTAAGCAAAGAGTTTGGAATGACAGCCAACCAACTGAGCGTTATCACGAACGCCATAGCAAAAGGAGCGACAGTAGACGAGCTGCGCTACTTTATGGCAGTAGCCAAGAAAGCAGGCCTAGACCCGCTAACAAAACAAATTCACTTCGTCAAGAGAAAGAGCAGAAATATGGACGGCAGCTACACGGAAATAGCTAGCATTCAAACAGGCATTGACGGCTACCGAGCCATTGCCGAAAGAACAAACACCCTAGCGGGAATTGACGACGCAACCTACGACAGCGAAGAAAACGCACACCCGAACAAGGCTACAGTCACAGTTTACAGAATGGTGGCAGGAAACAGGGTAGCATTTACAGCCAGCGCTCGCTGGAGCGAGTACTGCCAGACCAGAACCTACCAAGGGCAAACAAAACCAATGGGGCTCTGGGAAAAAATGCCATACCTTATGCTTGCCAAGTGCGCCGAGGCTTTAGCTTTACGCAAAGCGTTCCCGAACGACCTAAGCGGAATTTATACCAACGAGGAAATGCAGCAGGCAGACAACCAAATGCCAATAGCGCCAGCAACCACCCCAACTAAACCAACAGAAGCTCCCCAAGAGCTAGAAACCACCCCTCAGGACGACGTAGAGCCAGAATACGTGCCAGTAAGTCCCGAACAAGCCAGAGAGGCCGTAGAGGGCGAAATAGAAGAAAAGAACGACGACCAGCTAAAGTGTGCGATCACAGGGGTAAAGATTACCCAAGCCGAGTACGACTACAGCATGCGCTTCTACAAAATGCCATTAAGCAGAGAAGCCCAAAAGACAGTCAAGGCAGAGCAAGACGCAGCCAGACGCTAAAAAGTTCCTCAAGGAACAATTAAAAACTAACCACACAACTATGAAGCTAACAATTAACGGCGTCATTCTTGAAAGCAACGACGTCAAAGAAATCGCAAGATTAGTCAAGGAAATAGGAAAAAGCCGCGAACCCTTAGCGGCTGGGGTACGCGAGCGCACCACGCGCAAACGCTGGACAGACGCAGAAATAAACTACTTGGCTGCCAACAAAGAAAAAGCCATAATCAAGATACAAAAAGGACTTGTAAAAGAATTTGGCAAAAGACGCACTCCGCACGCCATAAGAGTAGCGAGAGCAAGAATAGCAAGGGTAAGTGCTTAAAAATTAAAAAAATAACTATGGACGAAACAAAAACAATAAGCCTCTACCAAGGGGAGGTGCAAATAGATTTCAAAGAAGCCAGTCATTCGTACTGGCTTCTAGGGGAAAAGAAAAAAAGACTAACGGGCGTCACAACCATAATCGGCAAAGCCTACGACAAGTCAACAGTGCTCATGGCTTGGCAACTGAACGAAACAATAGCCAGCCTCCTGGCCAACAAAGAGCGGTTAATTCAAGCCCAGAACGAAAGCGAAATCAAAGAGGTTCTAGCAGAAGCAAAAACGGCCGCCGCTGACAAGCGCGACCTAGCAGCAGAAATCGGCAGCGCGATCCACGCGTGGGTCGAAAGTTTTATAAAAGGCGAAGCACCAGAAATGCCAGAGGACGACAGAGTGGCCGAGGGCGTCAATAACTTTATTAAGTGGCTAGACAGCTCAGGCTTCAAACTTTTAGAAACTGAAAAAATTGTCTACAGCCGCCAGCACGGCTACGTCGGGACATTAGACATCACCGCCGAAAAAGACGGCAAGCTCTACCTCTTAGACATAAAAACAGGCAACGCTATCTACCCAGAGTACAACATTCAAACCGCTGCCTACCTAAAAGCAGACCAAGAAGAAACAGGCAGAGAATACGCGGGGCGGGTTATTTTAAGACTAAGCAAAGAAACAGAGGAGGAATACTACACAAGAATGAAAAAGAAAACGGCCGACGACAGTAAGATCCCGCCGTTCGTTTTATTTGAAGCCCGCGAAGTCGACGCGGAAGAAAACACAATAGAAGAAGATTATCAAGCGTTCCTCTGCTGCCTAGGGGTTTATAACTGGCGCAAGAAGTACGACAAATTCTAAAAATATGAAAAAGCTAAAAGTTTATCTGCGAGCCGTTAAAGAATTAACAGTGGCAGCGCTACAAGGACGGCCACAAGCACTAGCGCACATCGTCCTCAAAGACGATACAAAAGAAGCCACCCTCTCGGTTTATGCCATAGAAATAGGGCAAGGCGAAGCGCTGCGAACCATTAACAGCATAACAGGGCAAGCCTTACACAACTTGTCAACAGAATATCAACAAAAGGCCGACAATTCAGCACTTACAGCCGAGGGCAAAAAATGATAAAATAAAAAAGAGCCGCCCTGCGACTGGGTGGCTCTTTAAAAACTAACAAAACGAGTATGACTAAAGACACTTTATCACAGGAAAACAGCGGCCGTCAAGGTTTTTACTACATCGTCCCCGCCCCATTAGCAGAGGGAGGAAATGACGCCAAGGCTTTGCTTTACGGAATTATAACGACGCTGACATTAAACACGGGCTACTGCTTCGCCTCCAACGAATACCTAGCCAAGCGCCGAGGAAAGAAAGACGCAAGTAGGATCAGCGAGTTAATCAAAGAATTAGAGGAGGAGGGCTGGCTCCAGACAGAAATAACCAACGGAAATCAAAGGAAAATCTGGCTAGCAGCGGCAGAACCCCTTAGGAAAAAACCAAAGGGCGCATTGGTAAAAACCAAAGGGGGCGCATTGGTAATAACCAAAGATAGTAATAAAAGAGTTAGGAATAAAATAGAGGATTATACTGCGACCGCTGAAGCGGACGCGGGAAAGGAAGTCAACGAGTTAATAGCGGT
>Ga0100403_1000781_pt1 | contig 31035 bp, 28 predicted proteins | sample CryGeymet201501t_FD_83663 | JGI IMG/M metagenome (GOLD analysis project Ga0100403, IMG submission 83663) | Groundwater microbial communities from Crystal Geyser aquifers in Utah, USA - Crystal Geyser metaG 2015-01t | ecosystem: Environmental > Aquatic > Deep subsurface > Groundwater | place... | reverse complement strand
TCAGCGCGCGCATCGCCCCGGTGGCGGGGTCGATGTCGAAGCCCAGCAGCTTGACCGGCACATGCCCCTGATCGTGATACATCGCCACCACCGCGTCGTACTGGCCCGCGCGCATCTTCACGAACACCGTGTCGCCGGGGATCGGCCCCTCGACGCGCATCCCGCGCGCGCGCAGCCGCGCGGTCAGCGGTTCGGTCACGTCGATGTCCTCGCGCCCGAACATGCCGCCCTCGCCCGCGTGCGGGTTCAGCGCCGCGACGCCGATGCGCGGCTCGGCCACGCCCAGCGTCAGCAGCGCGGCGTGGGTGAGGTCGATCACCCGGCCCAGCCGCTCCGGCGTCAGGCGGTCGGGCACGTCGCGCAGCGCGATATGGGTGGTCAGATGGCTGACGCGGAACGCGCCATGCGCCAGCATCATCACCGGCCCGCTCGCGCCGGTCAGCCGCGCCAGCAGTTCGGTGTGGCCGGGATAGGCGTGGCCGGCCATGGCCAGCGCCTCCTTGGCGATCGGCGCGGTGACGATGGCGCCGATGCGCCCGTCGAGCGCCATCTCGACGGCGCGCGCGATCGCGCGATAGGCGATCTCGCCGCCCGCCGCGCCGGCGACGCCGGTCACGACCGGCGCGGGCGCGAGGCCGACGTCCTCGATGGACAGACCGGAAAGACCAAGGCCCAGCGCAGCCGCCGCAGCCTCCAGCGCGGCGCGGCAGCCGATCACGGTGACGGGCGCCGCTGCGGGCCGCCGCGCCAGCGCCGCCAGCGCGCGCAGCACGATCTCCGGCCCGATCCCGGCCGGGTCTCCCATGGTCAGGCCGATGCGGGGGGAGGACATGGTGCGCGGCGCCTTCGGTTGGTTGCGAAACAAGCGTAACGGCAACGCGCGCCGGGCGTCAAACTCATTCATTATCCATCAAAGGCTTTCAAAGGCGCCCATCGCCGACCGGCCGCCGCGACCGGCGCGGTTTTCCCGGCGGAAGGGGCTTTCATCCGGGGCGGCGCGCGGCTATATCTGGCTTGTCCTGAGCAATCGGGACTATGGCGATAAACGCGCGCGTAATAAGCGGTTCGGACCCGGGGGCGGTACCCGGCGGCTCCACCAACAACCCGTTCATTCACGGGAGCAGGGGCCGAAACAGGATCGACGGACGTGTAAAGGCGTTATGCTTTCGCTCGGCGGGCCGCCACCGTTATCGGCGCGAACAGTACAGTTGCGAATGACAACCGTGCTCCGATGGCTGTCGCCGCGTAAGCGGTTCCACCATCGACCTCTGAAGTCCTGAGGCTTAGCCGCTTCAGGCGGGGCCGCCGGCGCCTGGCAACAGAAGCCGGCACTAACCCCCTACCTTTGTCGCGGCCCCGCTTTTGTCGCGCCGCAAGGGCTTGCTCTTTTCCCGCGCGCGGAATCAGTTATGGTCGCGCAAAGCGGGTATGGGGCGCATGACCGACAAGGGATTCAATTATGGTCGGCTGATGCAGCGCGCGATGCGCGGGCTGATGGCCGAAGTTCTGGGCGACGTGGCGCGGCGCGGCCTGCCGGGCGGCCACCATTTCTTCATCACCTTCGACACCGCGCACCCCGGCGTTGACGTGCCGGACTGGTTGCGCGCGCAGTTTCCCAAGGAACTGTCGATCGTGCTCCAGCATGAATTCGACGATCTGGCGGTGGTGTCCGACCGGTTCTCGGTGACACTCACCTTCTCCAACCGCCCCGCGACTCTGGTGGTGCCGTTCGACGCGGTGACCACCTTCGCCGACCCCAGCGAAAACTTCGGCCTGCGCTTCGACGCGGCGGACGAAAAGGGCGAAGGCCCCGACGACCCGCCGACGCCGCCGGAGCGGCCGAGGGAAGGCGGCTCCGAGGTCGTGCGGCTGGACGCGTTCAGGAAGCGATAGCCTCAGACGGGGCGCAGCAGGTGATTCTCCGCGCCGAGCGGCCGCGCGGCGCGGGGCCCGCGCGCCCACCCGATGCGCGCACGCCCTTCGGTTAATCTTTGCTCAGTCATTTTGCCGATTTTTTAGGCACAATTTCATTTTCGCCTACATTATCCGCATGATTTCTGTCAATTCTGTGATGGCGATGGCGTGGTCTGGGTCAACGCTGTCGCAAGCCTCCTGAACAAGCGCGACGGTCGTTCTCACGATGGGGAGATGACGATGGTTCGCAGACTGACACCCGCGCTGCTGGCGCTGCTCACGACAACCGGCATCGCCGCCGCGCAGGAGCCGATCAAGATCGGCGTGCTCCATTCGCTGTCGGGCACGATGGCGATTTCGGAGACGACGCTGAAAGACGTGATGCTGATGCTGATCGAGGAGCAGAACAAGAAAGGCGGCGTGCTGGGCCGTCCGCTGGAGGCCGTGGTGGTCGATCCGGCGTCGGACTGGCCGCTGTTCGCCGAGAAGGCGCGCGAACTGGTGCAGGTGGCGGGCGCCGACGTGGTGTTCGGCTGCTGGACCTCGGTCAGCCGCAAGTCGGTGCTGCCGGTGTTCGAGGAGTTGAACTCGATCCTGTTCTACCCGGTCCAGTATGAGGGCGAGGAGAGCCAGCGCAACGTGTTCTACACCGGCGCCGCGCCGAACCAGCAGGCGATCCCCGCCGTGGACTATCTGATGAACGAGGAAGGCGTCGAGCGCTGGGTGCTGGCCGGCACCGATTACGTCTATCCGCGCACCACCAACAAGATCCTTGAGGCGTATCTCCAGTCCAAGGGCGTCGCGCCCGAGGATATTCTGGTGAACTACACGCCGTTCGGCCACAGCGACTGGCAGACCATCGTCTCCGACATCAAGGCGTTCGGCTCGGCGGGCAAGAAGACCGCGGTGGTCAGCACGATCAATGGCGACGCCAACGTGCCGTTCTACAAGGAGCTCGCCAACCAGGGGATCAAGGCGGAGGACATCCCCGTGGTCGCCTTCTCGGTGGGCGAGGAGGAACTGGCGGGTCTCGACACCACGCCGCTGGTCGGCCACCTCGCGGCGTGGAACTATTTCATGTCCGGCGACACGCCGGAGAACGCCGCCTTCATCGAGACCTGGCAGAAGTTCATCGGCTCAGAGTCGCGCGTCACCAACGACCCGATGGAGGCGCATTACATCGGCTTCAACATGTGGGTGAAGGCGGTCGAGGCGGCTGGAACCACCGACACGGACGCGGTGATCGACGCGATGATCGGCGTCGCCGTGCCCAACCTCTCGGGCGGCTTCTCGGCGATGATGCCCAACCACCACATCACCAAGCCGGTGCTGGTGGGCGAGATCCAGGGCGACGGGCAGTTCGAGACGGTGTGGCAGACCTCCGGCCTCGTGCCGGGCGACGCGTGGTCGGATTACCTGCCCGACAGCGCGCCGCTGATCGCCGACTGGCGCAAGCCGATGTCGTGCGGCAACTTCAACACCGCCACGGGGCAGTGCGGCGGCATGAACCAGTAAGCGTTGCGTTGAGCGCGGGGGGGCCGGGCGGCGTGCTGTTGCGCCCGGCCCCCTTGTTTCTCCCCTGCACAGGATCGCCGCCATGCTCCGCGCCCTGATCGTCTGCGTCGCGTTGCTGGCGCCGCTTTTCGCGGCCGCCCAGACGGCGAAAGCTGATACGCTGGAAAGCCTTGCGCCGCGTCTGGCGGCGGGCAGCTTCAACGACCGCGCCGCCGTGGTCGAACAGATCGCCGCCACCGGCGACCCGCGCGCCGCCGCGCTGCTGGAGGCGCTGCTGGCGGGCGATCTTCAGGCGCTGAAAGCCGACGGGCGGCTGGCGCGCGTCTCGGACGGCGCCGCCTTCGACGCGCTGAGCGGCGAGAGCCTCGGGGCGCTGGCGCGTGGCGCCGGTGAGCGCATCCGCGTCAACAACGCCGTGCGCCGCGCCGTCAGCGCCGCGCTGGGGGCGCTGGGCCTGCGCGACGCCGACCCCGCCCGCCGCATCGCCGCCGCCAGCGCGGTTTTCACCAGCCGCGACGCCGCCCAGCTCGGACCGCTTGACGCCGCTTTGGCGGCGGAGACCGACGCCCGCGCGCGCCGCGCGCTGGAGCAGGCGCGCGCCTCAGTTGTTCTGGCGACCGACGCCAGCCCCGCCGACAAGATCGCCGCGCTCGACGTGCTGATCGCGCGCGGCGACCGCGATGCGCTGTCGCTGGCGACGGCGGCGCTGGCCGACCGCTCGCCGCAGGTCGCCGCTGCGGCGGAGGACGCGCGGGCCGCCATCGAGCGCGCGCAGGCGCTATGGGATGCGGCGCGCAACGTGTGGTTCGGCCTGTCGCTCGGCTCGGTGCTGATGCTGGCGGCGATCGGGCTGGCGATCACCTTTGGCGTGATGGGCGTCATCAACATGGCGCATGGCGAACTGGTGATGCTGGGCGCCTACTCGGCCTATGCGGTGCAGCAGGGGCTGGCGGCGGTCGCGCCGGGGCTGATGGAGTGGTCGCTGGCGCTGGCGCTGCCGGTGGCGTTTCTGGTGGCGGGCGCGGCGGGCGTGGCCATCGAGCGCGGCGTGGTGCGCTGGCTCTACCACCGCCCGCTGGAAACGCTGCTGGCGACCTTCGGCATCTCCATCGCCCTGCAACAACTCGCCAAGAACATCTTCGGCACCCAGGCCCGGCCCCTGACCGCGCCAAGCTGGCTCTCGGGCGCGGTCAGCTACAATGACGTGATCGGCATCTCCAACATCCGCATCGCGATCTTCGTGCTGGCGCTGATCTTCCTCGCCCTGCTGCTCTACGTGCTCAAACGCACCCGCCTCGGGCTCGAGGTGCGCGCGGTCACGCAAAACCCCGGCATGGCGGCGTCGATGGGCATCAACCCCGACCGCATCAACATGCTGACCTTCGGGCTGGGCTCGGGCATCGCGGGCATCGCAGGCGTCGCCATCGGCCTTTACGCGCAGGTCACGTCGGAAATGGGCGCAGGCTACATCGTGCAAAGCTTCATGACCGTGGTCGTGGGCGGCGTCGGCAATGTCTGGGGCACGCTCGCCGGCGCCGCGCTGATCGGCTTCCTGCAAATGGGGATCGAATGGTTCAACCCGTCCAACACGCTGGCGGCACAGACCTACATGATCCTCTTCATCATCATCTTCATCCAGTTCCGCCCCAAGGGCATCGTCGCACTCAAGGGCCGGGCGGCAGGCGCATGAGGCCGCCCCTGCCTGCATCTTTTGGCCCCAAATATCCCGGGGGGAGTCCGCGCCGGCAGGCGCGGGCGGGGGGCAGAGCCCCCCTCCCGGTCGCCCTGCGCAGCAGGGCGAAATCCCTCCGGCAAAGGCGCCACCCATGAGACAGTCCTTCATCGCCAGAAACCCCTCCGTGCTGTGGTTCCTGCTGGCGCTCGCGCTCTTCACCCTCGCCGTGACCGTGCTCTCGCATCTCGGCCTCGGCCTCGTCTCGACCTCCTTTGTCAAGACGCTGGGCAAGACGCTCTGCCTGTGCCTCATCGCGGTGGCGATGGATGTCGTCTGGGGCTATTGCGGCATCCTCAGCCTCGGCCATTTCGCCTTTTTCGGGATCGGCGGCTATGCCATCGGCATGTGGCTGATGTATGCGCGCACCGAACAGATCGTCGTGGCTTCGCTGGTCAACGCGCCACTGCCGCCAACCGAGAGAGAGGTCGTCGATGCCATCGGCACGCAGATCTTCGGCGTCGTGGGCGCGGCCGAGTTTCCGCCGCTCTGGGCCTTCGCGGGCAGCCTGCCGCTGCAACTGATGGCGGTGGTGCTGGTGCCGGGGCTGCTCGCGCTGGTGTTCGGCTGGCTCGCCTTCCGTTCGCGCGTGACCGGCGTCTATCTGTCGATCCTCACGCAGGCGATGACGCTGGCGCTCTCGCTCTACCTCTTCCAGAACGACAGCGGGCTGCGCGGCAACAACGGGCTCTCGGGCCTGCAGAACATCCCCGGCCTCGACCATCTGGGGCAGGACGTGCTGTCGCTGTGGTTCTTCTGGGCCTCGGCGCTGGCGCTGGGCCTGGGCTATCTGCTCTTCGCCTGGGTCATCTCGGGCAAGTTCGGCTCGGTCGTGCGCGCGATCCGCGACGACGAGGCGCGGGTGCGCTTCCTCGGCTACCATGTGGAAAGCTACAAGCTCTTCGTATTCACCCTCACCGCCGTCGTCGCAGGCCTCGCGGGCGCGCTCTACTACCCGCAGGCCGGCATCATCAACCCGGCCGAGATCGCGCCCATCGCCTCGATCTACCTTGCGGTCTGGGTCGCCATCGGCGGGCGTGGGCGGCTTTACGGCGCGGTGATCGGCGCGGCGCTGGTGTCGCTCCTGTCGTCCTGGTTCACCGGCGGCGCCGCACCCAACATCGACCTCGGCTTTTACGTCATCCGCTGGACCGACTGGTGGCTGGTGCTGCTGGGCCTCTCGTTTGTCGCGGTCACGCTCTTCTTTCCCAAGGGGATCGGCGGGCTCTTCGACTATCTCGTGGTCAAGCCTGTGCCCGACCGGCAGGGCGACTTCGGCCCCGATGACAGCGCCTGGCGGCGCGAGGAGGGGCAGCCATGACCTCGCTTCTCGAAGTTTCGGGCGTCAGCGTGACCTTTGACGGCTTCCGCGCGATCAACAACCTGTCGATGCAGATCGACGCGGTCGGCCTGCGCGCGGTGATCGGGCCCAATGGCGCGGGCAAGACCACCTTCATGGACATCATCACCGGCAAGACACGGCCCGACAGTGGCCGGGTGACATTTGGCGAGGCCAACCTGTCCCTGCTCGACATGAACGAAAGCCAGATCGCCCGTGCCGGGATCGGGCGCAAGTTCCAGCGCCCCACCGTGTTCGAGGCGCAGAGCGTTCGCGAGAACCTCGCCATGGCGCTGCGCGACAAGCGCGCCCCGCTTGACGTGCTGTTGTTTCGCCCCGGCCCCGACACCGAAACCCGCATCCGCGCCATCGCCGACGAGATCGGCCTGACCGACGCGCTCGCGCGGCCTGCGGGCGAGCTCAGCCACGGGCAGAAGCAATGGCTCGAGATCGGGATGCTGCTGGCGCAGGACCCGCGGCTGTTGCTGGTGGACGAACCCGCCGCCGGCATGACCCCGGCCGAGCGCGAGCATACCACGGCTCTTCTGGTGCGCGCCGCGCAGGACCGCGCGGTGGTGGTGGTCGAGCATGACATGGAGTTCGTGCGCAGGCTCAATTGCAAGGTCACGGTGCTGCACGAGGGGGCGGTGCTGGCCGAGGGCAGCCTCGACCATGTGACGCAGAACAAGGACGTGATCGACGTCTATCTGGGGCGCTGAAAGATGCTGGAAGTCACGGGACTCACACTCAAATACGGGCAAAGCCAGATCCTCAACGGGGTCGATCTGATCGCGCGGCCGGGGCAGGTGACGGCGGTGATGGGCACCAATGGCGTGGGCAAGACCAGCCTGCTCAAGGCCATCGCCGGGCGCCACCCCCATGCGGGCGGCAGCATCACGCTCGACGGGCGGCCGCTGGTGCATCTGAGCGCCTTTCAGGCCGCGCGCGCGGGCATCGCCTATGTGCCGCAGGGGCGCGAGGTGTTTGCGCTGATGACCGTGACCGAGAACCTGCAAACCGGTTTTGCCTGCCTGCCGCCGGGCGACCGCAGCATCCCCGCGCGGATATTCGACCTGTTTCCGGTGCTGGCCGAGATGAAGGACCGGCGCGGCGGCGACCTTTCAGGCGGGCAGCAGCAGCAGCTTGCCATCGCCCGCGCGCTGATCGCGCGGCCGCGCGTGCTGCTTCTGGACGAGCCGACCGAGGGCATCCAGCCCAATATCATCACCCAGATCGGCCGGGTCATTGCCGCGTTGCGCGACGAGGGAGAGATCGCCATCGTGCTGGTCGAGCAGTTCTTTGACTTTGCCTTTGGTCTGGCGGACGAATTCGTGGCGCTGAACCGGGGCAGCGTGGTGCTGCGCGAGCCAAAGGCGCGGATCGACCGGGAAAAGCTGCTGGCGCGGGTGTCGATCTGACATCGGGCGGTCTGGCTGCTTCGGAAGCGGTTGCTTGTGGGCAGGACAAAAAGTATTTGTCCTGTCGACAACAAGGATCGCCCGATGACCACGCCCCCTGCCAGCCCCTCGCCCGAGCGCAAGCGCGGGTCCGGTGTCAAGCTGGTCTATGATGTGCTGCGCGACGAGATCCTCGACCTGACCTTGCTCCCCGGCAGCCCGATCGACGAGGTGCAACTGGCCGAGCGTTTCGCGATGTCGCGCACGCCGATCCGCGAGGCGCTGGTGCGGCTGTCGGGTGAGGGGTTGGTGGCGACGCTGCCGAACCGGTCCACCATGGTCGCGCCGATCGACTTTCTGGGGCTCAACACCTTCTTTGACGCGATCACGCTGATGTATCGCGTGACGACACGCCTCGCCGCACAGCACCACCGGCCCGCGGATCTGGTCCCGATCCGCGCACATCAGGTCGCGTTTGCCGCAGCGGTCGCCGCGCAGGACGCGCTGGGGATGATCGCGACGAACCGCGACTTTCACGCCGCCATCGCCGAGGCCGGGCGCAACCCCTATTATACCGCGCTGTTCTGCCGCCTGCTGGACGAAGGGCGCCGGATCCTGCGGCTTTATTACCAGGCCTTCGACGACCGCCTGCCCCAGATCTATGTCGAGGAACACGAGGCGATGGTCGCCGCAATCGCCGCGCGCGACATCGACGCGGCCGACCGGCTGGCCAAGGCCCATGCCGACCAGATCGTGCGCAAGATCCAGACCCTCTTTGCCCGCGACGACCGGCAGGACATCGCGCTCTGAGGGTCCGCCGGACAGGGCTCGAAATCTTGTCGACAAGAAAAATACAATTGCTATACTTGACGGCGACAGCAGAGTCGCGACCCGCGCGGGCCGCAGCGACGCGCCCCGACAGGCCCATGAGGAGACCGACATGACATCCGACATCTTTTCCGGCGTGGTGCCGGCGCTGATGACCCCCTGCACCGCCGACCGCCAGCCGGATTTTGACGGGCTGGTGCGCAAGGGGCGCGAACTGGTCGCGGCGGGGATGGCGGCGGTGGTCTATTGCGGGTCGATGGGGGACTGGCCGCTGCTGACCGACGCGCAGCGGATGGAGGGTGTGGCGCGGCTGGTCGATGCCGGGCTGCGGGTGATCGTGGGCACCGGCGCGGTGAACACAGCGACCGCCGTGGCCCATGCCGAACATGCCGCGCGCGTGGGCGCGCATGGGCTGATGGTGATCCCCCGCGTGCTGTCACGCGGCCCCTCGGTGACCGCGCAGCGCCACCATTTCAAGGCGATCCTCTCTGCCGCGCCGACCCTGCCCGCCGTGATCTACAACAGCCCCTATTATGGCTTTGCCACCCGCGCCGACCTGTTCTTTGCCCTGCGCGCAGAGCATCCGAACCTTGTCGGGTTCAAGGAGTTCGGCGGCCCCGCCGACCTGCGCTATGCGGCCGAATTCATCACCTCGGGCAATGAGGGCGTGACGCTGATGGTGGGGGTCGATACGGCCGTGTTCCACGGTTTCGTCAATTGCGGCGCGGTGGGCGCGATCACCGGGATCGGCTGCGTGCTGCCGCGCGAGGTGCTCACGCTGGTCGCGCTGTGCAAGGCAGCGGCGGCCGGCGACGCCGAGGCGCGAGCCCGCGCGCTCGAACTCGAGGCGGCGCTGGCGGTGCTGTCGTCCTTTGACGAAGGCCCTGATCTGGTTCTGTATTTCAAGCATATGCTGGTGCTGAAGGGTGAGGCGGACTACACCTTGCACTTCAACCCGACGGATGAGCTGACGGCGAGCCAGAAGGGCTTTGTCGCGACGCAGTTGCGACTGTTCGAGACCTGGTATGCAAGCTGGAGCCAGCAGCCCGGCGTGGTGGCCCGGCTCAAGGTCTGAGGGGCGCGACACAGGGCAGCGACCGCCCGGGGGGGGCGGTCGGGTGTTGCCCTGGCCGCGTTGCGGCTGTTGCGGGCGGGGTGCGACGTTCAGCCTGCTTTGCCGACGGCGGCGCGCCCTCACTCCACCGCGTCGAGCCCCTGGTCTGCCAGCCGGTCGAGGATCGCCACCTCTGCCGCCGTCAGCGTGATCCCCTCGGCCTGCGACAGCGCGCGCGCGGCAAAGCGGCGCTGCGACGGCAGGCGCGCGCCCTGCCCCGCGATGGCGTCGAACAGGCCCTCGGCACGGGCAAAGACATCGCCGGGCCGGCCCGCCGCGAAATGCGCGGGATCGAGCGCGATCACCAATTCGCCGTGATGCGGCAAGAGCGCGGTGGTGCCCAGATGGGCCAGCGCCTCGGGGCTGGTCATGTCGCCGATCATCACCCCGCCCAAAAGCTCGATCATCGTGCCGATGGCCGACCCCTTGTGCCCGCCAAAGGGCAGCATCGCCCCGGCAAGCGCCGCCACAGGGTCGGTCGTGGGCGCGCCGGCGGCGTCGATCGCCCAGCCCTCGGGCAGCGGTTTGCCCGCCCGGCGGTGCAATTCGATCTCGCCACGCGCGGCGACCGAGGTGGCAAAGTCGAAGACATAGGGCGTGGTGCCGGGGCGCGGCCAGCCAAAGGCAAAGGGATTGGTTCCCAGCAGCGGGCTTGTGCCGCCCACCGGCGCGACCGAGGCATAGCTCGGGCACATCGCAAGCGCGGCAAGACCATGCGCCGCGACCGCCTCGACTTCGGGCCAGAGAGCGGCGAAATGGGTGCAGTCATTGACCACCAACGCCGCGATGCCAAACCGCCGCGCCCGCGCGACAAGCTCTGGCAGGCCAAGGTCAAAGGCCGCGTTGGAAAAGCCGTGCCGCGCATCGACATGCACCACGGCGGTATCGGTATCCCCGGTCAGCACCGGCATGGCGGCGGGGTCCACCTTGCCCGCCTTGACGGTGCGCAGGATGCCTTCGGCGCGGTAGACGCCATGCGATTTGCAATGGTCCCGCTCGCCCGCGACGATCACCCGCGCCACCGCGGCCGCCTGCACCCCGGACAGGCCCGCCCCGGCAAGGATCGCCTCCATCCGGGCCTGCAAGGCGGCAATCGTGACGGTGATGGTCTGGGTCATGGTCTATCCCTCCGGCCTGCGCGGCACTGACATCACGTCGCCGCCCGCCAAGGAATAGGCAAAGCCGCGACACCCGGCAACAGGAAGCCGCGAACCGCGCATACTGTTTGTATATTTTATGTATTTTTGATTGCTTTCGCCGGGGCGTCGGGGAATACTTCTGACAGGTCGAGTCCGGGGACCAAACCCGATCGCGCCCAATGCATCGACCAGAACAGGGAGACCATCATGAAATCCTCTATTCTTGCCTTTGGTGTCGTGGCCGCCGCCGCGATTGCCACGACCGCATCCGCAGACAAGCTGGATGACATCATCTCGTCGGGCACGCTGCGCTGTGCCGTCGTGCTCGACTTTCCGCCGATGGGGATGCGGGACGCCGACAACAACCCGATCGGCTTTGACGTCGATTATTGCAACGACCTCGCCGCCGCGCTGGGTGTCGATGCCGAAATCGTCGAGACCCCCTTTCCCGAGCGCATTCCCGCACTGATGTCGGGCCGCGTCGATGTCGGTGTCGCCTCGACCTCGGACACGCTCGAGCGGGCCAAGACGGTCGGCTTTTCGATCCCCTATTTCGCCTTCGAGATGGTCGTGACCGCGAACGACGCCTCCGGCATCGCCTCGTTCGAGGATATGGCCGGCAAGACGGTCGGCGCCACGGCCGGCACCTATGAGGCCATCGCGCTCGAGGACTATGTGACCCAGTGGGGCGGCGGTGCGTTCCGGCCCTACCAGACCCAGTCCGACGTGTTCCTGGCGCTGAGCCAGGGCCAGATCGACGCGACCGTGTCCACCTCGACCGTGGCGCAGGCGAATGTGCAGTCGGGCAACTATCCGGGCCTGTCGGTTGTGGGCTTTGCGCCCTTTGACACCGATTATGTCGCGCTGTTCACGCTGCGCGAGGAATACGGGATGATCAACTACCTCAACCTGTTCGTGAACCAGCAGGTGCGGACCGGCCGTTATGACGAGCTGTATGAAAAATGGATCGGCGGCGAGATCCCCGGCCTGACGGTTGACGGCACCTACCGCTGAGCACATCCTAGAGACCGCGAGGACGGCGCGCTCACCCCGCGCCGTCCGACCGTGCAGCGGGGGGCGCACCGGGCATGTTCAACTACACCTTTCACTGGAATCAGGCGATGCGGTCGCTGCCGCGGATGCTCGACGGGGCGCTGGTCACGCTCGAGGTCGCGCTGTTGTCGATGGCGTTGGGGCTGGCCTTTGCGCTGCTGCTGATGCTGATGCGGATGTCGGGCTATCGCGCGCTGACGGCGCTGGCCGCCACCTGGGTCGAGGTCGCGCGCAATACGCCTGCGCTGTTCCAGATCTACATGGCGCATTTCGGGCTGGGCAGTTTCGGCATCCACCTGAGCCCCTATGCCGCGCTGCTGGCCGGCATCACCTTCAACAACGCCGGCTATCTGGCCGAGAATTTCCGCGGCGCGCTCAAGGCGATCCCCGAGACGCAGACGCGCGCGGCGCGGTCACTGGGGATGACGCAATTGCAGGCGTTCCGCATGATCGTTGCGCCGCAGATGCTGCGCGTGGCGTTCCTGCCGATGACCAACCAGATGGTCTGGGCGATCCTGATGACCTCGCTCGGCGTCACGGTGGGGATGAACATGGACCTCGCCGGCGTCACGCAGGAACTCAACGCGCGCTCGTTCCGCACCTTCGAGTTTTTCGCCATGGCGGCGGTGATCTTTTACCTGATCACCAAGGCCGTCACCCTTGCCGCCCGGCTGATCGCCTGGCGGCTGTTCCGGTATTGAGAGGCGCGCATGTTCCAGACGGCGATGACCTTCAATGACCTGATGTTCCTGCTCAAGGGCGCTGGCCTGACGCTGGCTGTCACGGGTGTGTCGGTCGCGGCGGGGACGGTGATGGGCATCGTCTTTGGCGTGATCCGGGTGCAGATCGGGCCGTGGTGGGCGATCCCGCTCACGTTCCTGCTCGACATCTTCCGCTCGGTGCCGCTGTTGATCCAGCTTGTGCTGGCCAATGCCTTTCAGGCCATCGCGCAGTTCGGCTGGCCGCCCTTCACGACCTCCTGCGTGGTCCTGTCGCTCTATACCGCTGCCTATTGCACCGAGATCGTGCGCGGAGGCATCGACGCGGTGCCGGTCACGACGCGCCGGGCGGCGCGTTCGCTGGGGCTGAGCTGGGTGCAGGACATGCGCTATATCGTGGCACCGCTGGCGACGCGGGTGTCGCTGCCGGCCTGGATCGGCCTGACGCTCGGGGTGATGAAGGATAGCGCGCTGGTGCTCTGGCTGGGGCTGAACGAATTGCTGAAATCCTCGCAGATCCTGATCACCCGGCTTCAGGAGCCGCTGTTCATCCTGATCGTCTGCGGGCTGATCTATTTCCTGATGAGTTTTCCCATCGCCCGCTTTGGCGGGTACCTCGAACGCCGGTGGTCGCCCCATGATTGAGATCGAGAATGTCCGCAAATCCTTTGGCGCGCTTGAGGTGCTCAAGGGGATCGACCTGACCGTCGCCAATGGCGAGGTGGTGACGATCATCGGCGGGTCGGGGTCGGGCAAATCGACCCTGCTCACCTGCATCAACGGGCTGGAGCCGATCGACAGTGGCCGCATCCTGATCGACGGGACCGAGGTGCATGCGCGCGCCACCAACCTCAACAAGCTGCGCCAGAATGTCGGCATCGTGTTCCAGCAGTTCAATGCCTTCCCGCATCTCACCGTGCTCGACAACGTCATGCTCGCCCCGCGCAAGGTCAAGGGCGTGCCGCGCGCCGAGGCCGAGGCGATGGCGGTCAAGCAGCTCACCCATGTGGGGCTGGCGGACAAGCTCAGGGTCTATCCGGGGCGCCTGTCGGGGGGCCAGCAGCAGCGCATGGCGATTGCGCGCGCGCTGGCGATGGAGCCCGCCTACATGCTGTTCGACGAAGTCACCTCCGCGCTCGACCCGCAACTGGTGGGCGAGGTGCTGGACACGCTCAAGATGCTGGCCGAAGAGGGGATGACGATGATCTGCGTCACCCACGAGATGAGCTTTGCCCGCGACGTGTCGGACCGGGTGGCGTTCTTTCATCAGGGCGTGATGGCCGAGATCGGCAGTCCCGACCAGATCTTCGGCGCGCCGCAGAACGGCGAAACGCAGAAGTTCCTCTCGAGCGTCCGCTAACCATGTGCCAGCCGGATGTGATCGTGATCGGCGCGGGCGTCGTCGGACTGAGCGTGGCGATTGCCGCGCAGGGGCGCGGTCTGCGCGTCATGGTGATCGACAGGACCGGCCCCGCCGCCGGCGCCTCGGCGGGCAATGCGGGGGCGTTCGCCTTTACCGACATCCTGCCGCTGGCCTCGCCCGGCATCCTGCGCAAGGCACCGCGCTGGCTCTTGGACCCGCTCGGGCCGCTCTCCATCCCGCCGGCCTATGCGCTGCGCATCGCGCCGTGGATGTATCGCTTCTGGCGGGCCTGTGCGCCCGGCCGGGTGGCGGCATCGGTCGCGGCGCAGACCGCGCTCATGGACCTGTCCAAGGCCGCGCTCGAGCCCTTCCTCGCCGCGACCGGCACGAGCGCGATGCTGCACAAGCGCGGCAATCTGGAGGTCTATGAGGGCCGCGCGGCGTTCGAGGCGAGCCTGCCGGGCTGGGAGGCGCGCGCGCGGCATGGCATCGCCTTTGAACATCTCGACCCCGCCGGCATGGCGGCGCTGCAACCGGGGCTGTCGCCGCAATTCACCCATGGCACATTCACCCCCGGCTGGTATTCCATCGCCGACCCGAGGATCTATACCGAGGCGCTCGCGGCGCATTTCCGGGCCGCAGGCGGCACCCTGCATCTGGCCGAGGTCACGGGCCTGCGCGCCGATGATGCGGGCGTCGCGGTGCTGACCGGCGCCGACAGCCTGCGCGCGGCGCAGGTCGTGGTCGCCGCCGGCGCCCATTCGCACCGGATCGCGGAGAGCCTTGGCGAGCGCATCCCGCTCGAGACCGAGCGGGGCTATAACACCACCCTGCCCGGCGATGCCTTTGACCTGCGCATGCAGGTGACATTTGGCGGGCACGGCTTTGTCGTGTCGCGGCTGTCCACGGGGATCCGCGTCGGCGGCGCGGTCGAGCTTGGCGGCCTGTCGCTGCCGCCCAATTACCAGCGCGCCACTGCGATGCTGGCCAAGGCCGCGCGGTTCCTGCCGGGGCTGCGCACCAGCGGTGGAACGCAATGGATGGGCTTTCGCCCTTCGCTGCCCGACAGCCTGCCCGCCATCGGCCCTGCGCGCGCCACCCGCCGCGTGACCTATGCCTTTGGCCATGGCCACCTTGGCCTCACGCAGTCCGCAGGCACCGCGCGGCTGGTGGCCGACCTGCTCACCGGCCAGCCGCCCGCCATCCCGCTCGCCCCGTTCTCTCCACAAAGGTTCTGACCGATGACGACCCATACATTCTCCTGCATCGACGGGCATACCTGCGGCAACCCCGTGCGGCTGGTCGCGGGCGGCGGGCCACGGCTCGACGGGGACACGATGCTCGAACGGCGCGCGCATTTCCTGCGCGAATTCGACTGGATCCGCACCGGCCTGATGTTCGAGCCGCGCGGGCATGACATGATGTCGGGCTCCATCCTCTATCCGCCGACGCGGGACGATTGCGACGTCGGCGTGCTCTTTATCGAGACCTCGGGCTGCCTGCCGATGTGCGGGCATGGCACCATCGGCACGGTGACGATGGGGATCGAGAATGGCCTGATCACGCCCCGCGCGCCCGGCCGGCTGTCGATCGACGCGCCGGCGGGCAAGGTGGATATCACCTACCGGCAGGAAGGGCGTTTCGTCGAAGAGGTCCGCCTCACCAATGTCCCCGCCTTCCTGCACAGCGAGGGGCTGACGGTGCAGGTCGAAGGCTTGGGCGAGGTGGTGGTCGATGTCGCCTATGGGGGCAATTTCTACGCCATCGTCGAGCCGCAGAAGGCGTTTCGCGACATCGCCGATTTCACCGCGGGCGCGCTGATCGGCCTCTCGCCGAAACTGCGCGCCGCGCTGAACGCGAAATACGACTTCACCCACCCGCTGCACCCCGCCATCAACGGCCTGTCGCATATCCTGTGGACCGGCGCGCCGCGCCACCCGCAGGCCCATGCGCGCAATGCGGTGTTCTATGGCGACAAGGCGATCGACCGGTCGCCCTGCGGCACCGGCACCTCGGCCCGGATGGCGCAACTGGCGGCCAAAGGGCGGCTGGCGGTGGGCGATGCCTTTGTCCACGAATCGATCATCGGCTCGCTGTTTCATGGCCGGGTGGAGGCGGCGACAACCGTGGCCGACCGCGCGGCCATCATCCCCTCGGTCGCGGGATGGGCGCGGATGACCGGCTTCAACACGATCTTCATCGACGACCGAGACCCCTTTGCACATGGATTTGTAGTCACATGACACAGCGCGCCCAAAGCATCCTCGCCGGCACCGCCGCCGGCCCGGTGATCGCCACCACCGAGGCGCTGAGCTTCTGGGGCGGGATCGACCCCGCCACCGGCTGCATCATCGACGTGCATCACCCGCTGCATGGGCGTTGCGTGACCGGCAGCATCCTGATGATGCCCACCACGCGCGGGTCCTGCACCGGGTCGGGTGTGCTGCTCGACCTCGCGCTCACCGGCCGCGCGCCGGCGGCGCTGGTGTTTTGCGAGGATGAGGACGTGGTCACGCTGGGCGCGCTGATCGCGGCGGCGATGTTCGCCCATCCGCTGCCGGTGCTGCGGCTGTCGGCCGATGCCTTTGCCGCGCTGGCCGCTGAACCCGCCGCGCAGATCACCGCGACGCAGATCACGGCAGGCGCGCTCACCCTCCCCGTCATCCCGCCCGCCACCGGCGCGCTCGACCTCACCGCCGCCGACCGCGCGATGCTGGACGGGGCCGAGGGCGAGGCCGCTGCGCAGGCGATGGCGATCATCTGCGCGATGGCCGCAAATCAGGGCGCCACGCGGCTCGTCGATGTCACGCAGGGCCATATCGACGGCTGCATCTACGCCAGCCCGGCCAACCTGACCTTTGCCGAACGCATGGCCGACATGGGCGCCAAGGTGCGCATCCCCACGACGATGAACGCCATCTCGGTGGACCGCGCCAACTGGCAGGCGCAGGGCGTGCCGCCATCCTTTGGCGGTCCTGCGGCGCGGCTGGCGGACGCCTATGTGCGCATGGGCTGCAAGGCGTCCTTTACCTGCTCGCCCTATCTGCTCGACACGGCACCTGCCGCGGGCGAGGCGATCGCCTGGGCGGAATCCAACGCCGTGGTGTTCGCCAATACCGTGCTCGGCGCGCGCACGGCAAAACATCCCGATTTCCTCGACCTGTGCATCGCGCTGACGGGCCGCGCGCCGCTGGCCGGCGTGTATCTCGACGCCCCGCGCCGCGCGCGCCGGATCATCGACGTGGACCTGCCCGATGGCATCGACGACGGGTTCTGGCCGCTGATAGGCTATCTCGCGGGCAAGGCCGCGCCGGACTGCATCCCGCTCGTGCGTGGCCTCGCCCCCGCCGCCCCCGACCGCGACGCGCTCAAGGCGCTTTGCGCGGCGTTCGGCACCACCTCTGCCGCGCCGATGCTGCATATCGCAGGCGTCACGCCCGAGGCGGCGGCCGCCCCGCACCCCGAGGCCGACCATGCCGCGATCACGCTGGCCGACATGCGCGCGGCCTGGGCCGCGCTCAACGCCGGGCCGCAAGAGGTCGAGCTTGTGGCCTTTGGCAGCCCGCATTTCTCGCTCTCGGAATGCGACGCGCTGGCGGCGATGCTGGGCGGCCGGCCGCGTGACCCCGCAACGCAGGTGATCGTGACGGCGGGGCGCGAGGTGATCAGGCAGGCCGCGGCGACGGGCACATTGGCCGCGCTCGAGCGGTCCGGCGTGCAGGTGCTGCCCGACCTGTGCTGGTGTTCGATCTCGGAGCCGGTATTCCCCCCGCAGACCCGCGCGCTGATGACCAATTCGGGCAAATACGCGCATTACGGGCCGGGGCTGAGCGGGCGCAAGGTGCGGCTGGGCACGATGGCCGACTGTGTGGAGGCCGCGCTGAGCGGCCGCGCGCCTGCCCGCCTGCCGGGCTGGCTGGCGTGATGCGCAGCAGCAAGACGATCCATGTGATCTCGGCCCATGCCGAGGGCGAGGTGGGCGATGTCATCGTCGGTGGCGTCGCCCCGCCCCCCGGCGACACGATCTGGGAGCAAAGCCGCTGGATCGCGCGCGACCGGCGCCTGCGCAACTTTGTCCTCAACGAACCGCGCGGCGGCGTGTTTCGCCATGTCAACCTGCTGGTGCCGCCCAAACACCCGGATGCCGCCGCCGCATTTATCATCATGGAGCCCGAGGACACGCCGCCGATGTCGGGGTCGAACGCGATCTGCGTGGCGACCGTGCTGCTCGACAGCGGGATCATCCCGATGACCGAGCCGGAGACGCGCTTTGTGCTCGAGGCGCCGGGCGGGCTGGTGCAGGTGCGCGCGCTGTGTCGCAATGGCAAGGCCGAGCGCATCCATGTGCAGAACCTGCCGAGTTTCGCCGGGCCCATGGGTGTGACGGTCGAGGTTGAGGGTATCGGCACGCTGCGCGTCGATGTGGCCTTTGGCGGCGACAGTTTCGTGATCGTGGATGCGGCGGCGATGGGCTTTGCCCTGACCGCGGACGAGGCGCATGACATCGCGCGGCTGGGCGCGCGGATCAGCCGGGCGGCGACCGGCCAGCTTGGCTTTCACCACCCGACCAATCCGGATTGGCGGCATATTTCCTTCTGCCTCTTTGCCGGGGCGCTGACGCAAGACGCGGGCGGCCTGCGCGCCGGGGCTGCGGTGGCCGTGCAGCCCGGCAAGGTGGACCGGTCGCCGACCGGCACGGCGCTCTGCGCACGGATGGCGGTGTTGCAGGCGCGCGGGCAGATGGGGGTGGGCGACAGGCTCACCACGGTGTCGGTGATCGGCTCGACCTTTGGCGGGCAGATCCTCGGGCTGACGCGGGTCGGCAATCTGCCCGCGATCCTGCCCGAGCTGTCGGGGCGCGGCTGGATCACCGGCACGCATCAGCACATGCTCGACCCCGACGATCCCTGGCCCGAGGGCTACCGCCTGACCGATACCTGGGGGGCGCGCTAGGCGCGCGCTTCAGGCCGCGCAGCGCACCGGCACCAGCATCCAGGCGCGCCGCAGCGCGGCCTCGGCATCGACGGGGCGAGCGTCGCCAGCACCGCGCCGGCGAGTTGCCACGCAGCACCGCGACAAGCCGCAGGGCAGGCAAGAGCCCCGCGCCGCTTTGGTAATCGCGCCCAGCCTCCTTCCGCGCGAGGCCGGAATCGAGCAGAGCCAAGGCGTGCAGGAACCGCGCCGCGGCCAGATGCGCGGGCTTGCGGTGGATGTCGAGGCTGCGGCGGCGGCTCTGCGCGTCGGCCTCGATCCGTGGCGCGGGTGGATCCTCGGTCTTGGGCTTCAGCGCGTCGAACAGCTTGCGAAAAGCGCCGCGGTTTGCGCCCTGGTTGGCGAAACAATGCCACGCTGAACCGCAGATTGTGTGGTTTTTGTGGTGGATGAAATCCGTCCTTATCCTGCGTCGCGGCGACCGGACCGCGATGTTGGGCGAGAGGCGCAATCGCCCACAAAGACCGGATTGACGAGCGCCTGCATCCCGCCTGCCGCATCGCGCAACTCGACCATCGCCCAGTCCGCCCCGGACCAGAGCCCGGCAGGCAGGACCGCCGCACCCTGCGGCCCGACGGGCGTGTCAGCGGCCAGTCGCACCCCCTCTGCGCCGCGCTGGCCTGTCACCAGCCGCAGCCGCCCCTCTGCCGCGCCCTGCCAGCGCAGGTGCAGATCGACCGCGGCGGGGATGCAGTCGCCGGGCAAAAGCGGCGCTTCGGGCGGCCCCGACAGCGTCAGCACCGGCCCGCAGGTGAGCACCGCATGGCCCCGCGCCAGCCCGTCCAGCAGCGCCGGCACCGTCAGCGCCTGCGCCTGCACCAGCATATGCCCCGGCCGCGCGTCAGCCCCATGGCGGCCATGGTCATCCGACCCGGCGGTCGCCACCAGCCGATGCCCGGCATTGAGCCAGCCGTGGAACAGGTCGAGCGCCAGCGCATTGCCCGGCCAGGCCGCAAACCCGCCCCGCCCCGCCCACAGCCCGTTCCACACCTCGACCAGCCGGGCCGGGCCGGGGAACATGTCGGACCAGGCCCAGGTGCAGCCGGTGCAATGCGGATGGCCGAGGCTCATGGGATGGGCGATCACAAACAGGTCGCCCGCCGCCATGATGTCACGCGTGCGCTCTGCCATGCTCTGCCCGTCGCGGATGCGCCAGTCGTGCAGCGCGCCCGAGCCGAGCGCGAGCGCGTGGCCGTGGAACGTCGTCAGCTCCATCCCGGGCAGGACCAGCAGATCGGCCCCCGCCGCCTGACGCGCCTCGGGCAGGGCGGACACGGTGTTGTGGTCCGTCAGCGCGGCAAAGTCATAGCCCCGCGCCCGCGCATCCGCGACCATGGCGGCCGGCGACCAGATGGCATCGGAATGCAGCGTATGCCGGTGCAGATCGCCGCGAAACCACCCCGGACCGGGGCGCGGCGCGAAGCGCGCGATGTCGGGCAGCGGCAGGGGAGCAGGCAGGGGGTCGGGCAGCGGCAGGGGGTCGGGCAGATCGGCTGCCGTCACCGTCACCGTCCAGTCGATGCCGGCGGGCGGCAGGATGCGGTGGGTGTCGATCTCGACCAGCCATTCGCCCGGCGTGATCGGGCCCGGCAGATAGCCGGGGCTGGCCTGCCTGGCCGAGAGAAACACGCTCTGGTCGGCCGCGTTGTGGCGCGTGCCGCGCGGGCCGTCCGGGGCGGTGACGGAAATGCTGAGCTGATGCGCGATGTCGCCCGCGCCGGGGTGACGCGGCGCGTGGTCAAAGGTGATGCGCAGCGCCTGCACGCCTTCGGGCACCCACACCCGCACCGGCACATGGCGCGCCATGTCGTCGAGGCCCAGCCGCCCGGTGATGGTCGCAGGTATCGCAATCGGCATGGCTCGCCTTTTTGTTTCCCCGCCGCAGAGGTCACGGCCATGTCACAGAGCATGGTTAAGCATCAGTTGTGTGACCTTTTCCGCCTGACCGAACCGATTTTCGCCTGCCACCCGCGGCCTTGCCCGCCTCTTTGCCGGAGACATCATGAAACGTCGTGACCTGATCAAGATCGGCCTTGCCGGCCTCGCCACGCCCACGCTTGTCCGCGTGGCCCATGCGCAGACCGCCACGCTGAACATGTATACCAATTCCGACGCCAATATCTCGGACTTCTGGACCAATATCATCAAGCCGGCGTTCGAGGCCGCAAACCCCGGCGTGTCGATCAATGTCGTGATCGCGCGCGAAGGCGGCGGCACCGGTGTCATCGCCGAGCGGGCGCTCGCCGCGTTGCAGACCGGGACCGGGCCGCAGCTCGACATGATCGAACAGCATGACCCGATGCTGCCCGCCGGCGGCATCGACGCCGGGCTCTGGGTCAACTGGGCAGAGGCTGGCCTTGCCAACTATGGCCGCGTGAACCCGCTCGCCATCCAGACCCCCTTTGGCCTGCCCTATCGCGGCAGCCAGGTGCTGCTGGCCTATGACACGACCAAGCTTTCCCCTGCCGACGCCCCGCGCACCTGGGCCGAGCTGTCCGACTGGATCAAGGCCAACCCCGGCCAGTTCATCTACAACCGCCCCGACAAGGGCGGCTCGGGTGGCAACTTTGTCCGCCGCGCGATCCACGAGGCCAATGGCCGCGACCCGTCGGTGTTCCGCATCGACAATTTCGACGCCGCCACCTCGCCCGCGATGCTCGAGGCCGGGTTTGCGCTGCTCTCCGACCTGGCGCCGCACCTGTTCGACAATGGCGCCTATACCTCGGGCAATGCGAACTCGATCCAGCTTCTGGCGCAGGGCGCGGTGACGATGATCCCGGCCTGGTCCGACATGGCGTTGCAGGCGATCAACCAGGGCGTGCTGCCCGAGACGACCGGCCTGATCCAGTTGCAGGATCTGGCGCTTGCCGGCGGCTTCAGCCAGTCAGTTGTGGCGAGCAATGCAGAGAACCTCGAGGCGGCTGTCGCGCTGGCCGATTTCATCCTGAGCGACGCCATGCAGACCGCCGTCATCACCGAGATCGGTGGCTTTCCCGGCGTGTCCTGGGATGTGCTGCCGGCCGAGCTGCGCGAACGTTATGCCGATGTCGTGCCGACCTCGATCCCGACCTTCCCGGGCGGCGACTGGGGTGCGGCGATCTCGGACGGCTGGTATCGCACCGTCGCGCCGAATGTGACGCGCGACTGATCCGCCTTTGTCGGGACGTCTCGCACAAGATCGCGGGAGGGGGCTCAATGGCCTCCTCCTCGTTTTCCTGCCGGTGGCGCTGGTGGGCACGCTGATCGTCTGGCCGATCGTCCGCGCCATCCTCGACACGCTGATCGTGACGGGACCAGAGGGCACGCGGGTCAGCCTCGCCTCCTACCGGTTCTTTTTCAATGACGGCTACAGCCTGGGCAACCTGCGCATCACCGCCTGGACCACGGCGGTGTCGGTCGCGATCCTGATGACCATCGCGCTGCCCATTTCGATCTACCTGCGCTTTGCCACAGGCCGGGTGGCGGCGGTGGTGCAGGCGCTGGCGATCTTTCCGCTTTTCGTGCCCTCGATCATCCTCGCCTATGCCTTCATCCGGGTGCTGGGGCCGAACGGAATGGTGGATATCATCCTCAATTCGGCCGGCCTGCCCCGCATCCGCTCGCCCTACCTCACGGTCTGGGGGCCGGTGATCGGCTTTGTCTGGGATAACATGCCTCTGTCTGTGGTGATCCTGATGGCGGGGCTGTCGAACGTCACCAACCACGCGGTCGAGGCCGCGCGCGATGTGGGCGCGGGGCGGATCGCGGTGCTGGTCCACATCATCCTGCCGCGGATCTGGCCGTCGATCCTTGTTGCCACGTCTTTCGTGGTGCTGGGCCTCTTTTCCGCCTTTACCTTTCCCTATCTGCTCGGCCCCGCCGCGCCCGAGATGATGGGCCCCTTCATGCTGCGCACCTTTGGCGACGTGATGGACCCGGTGCAGGCGCGCACGCAGGCGGTCGTCACCTTTGCGATCTGCGCGGTGTTCGGCTGGTTCTACGTCCGCTCCATCGCGCGCAACCGCGCAAGGGCCGCCGCATGAGGGTCGCCGCCCGCTTGCGCCCCGACTGGATCGGGCTTGTGCTGGCGGTGACGCTGGCGGTGGCGATCATCGGGCCGATGCTGGTGGTGGGGCTCTGGGCCTTTGCCGAGGTGTGGCGCTATCCGTCGCTGCTGCCGACCGAATGGGGGCTGCGCTACTGGGGGATGACGCTGGGGCGGGCGGATGTGTGGACGGCGCTCGCGACCTCGCTGCAACTGTCCTTTGTCGTGACACTCGCCTCTGCCGTGATCTGCCTGCCTGCCGCCTATGCCTTTGCCCGGCTCGACTTTCCGGGGCGCAACCTGTTTTTCCTGTCCTTCCTGTCGATCCAGGCCTTTCCGCGCTTTGGCCTGCTGATCACCATCGCCACGATCTTTCTGTCGCTGGGGCTGGTGGGCACCTTCTGGGGGGTTGCGATCATCCAGCTTGTGAACACGCTGATGTTCATGATCTGGATCCCCACCGCGGCCTTTCAGGGCGTGGACCGCCGGCTGGAAGAGGCCGCGCGCGATGTGGGCGCGGGGCCGGTCCGGGTGTTCTGGTCCGTCACCCTGCCACAGGCCCTGCCGGCAATCGTGGCCGCGATCATGCTGACATTCGTCGGCACCTTCTACGAGACCGAGGGCGCCTGGCTGATCGGCGCCCCCCATGTCAGGACAATGCCCATCCTCATGATTTCCTTCATCAACAACCAGCTCGTGATCCAGTTGGGCGCCGTGCTCTCGGTGCTCTTGTGGGTGCCATCCTTCGTATTCCTGCTGGCCGCGCGGCGCTATCTCGGCCCGCAGGGGCTGGGCCGCGGACTGGGGGGATAGGGCGATGGCAAAGCTTGAATTGCGCGGGCTGGGCAAGGTGTTCGGGGCGACGGTGGCGGTCGATGCGTTCGACCTGACGGTGGCGGATGGAGAGCTGGTCTGCCTGCTGGGCCCGTCGGGGTCGGGCAAATCGACCGTGCTGCGGATGATCGGCGGGTTCGAGACGGCGAGCACCGGCGCCGTGCTGATCGACGGGCAGGACGTGACCCGCCTGCCACCCGAGCGGCGCCCGACCTCGATGATGTTCCAGAGCCATGCGCTGTGGTCGCATATGACGGTGGGCGGCAATATCGGCTTTGGCCTGCGGCTGCGCCGCCTGCCGCGTGCCGAGATCGCGCGCAAGGTGGGCGAGGCGCTGGCGCTTGTGGGCCTTGCCGGGATGGCCGAGCGGCGCACCGACCAGTTGTCCGGCGGGCAGCAGCAACGGGTGGCACTGGCGCGCTCGCTGGTGCTCGAGCCCAAGATCCTGCTGCTGGACGAACCCTTTGCCAGCCTGGACCAGCACCTGCGCGAACGCCTGCGCGAAGAGGTCCGCGACCTGCAACAGCGGCTGGGGATCACGATGGTGTTCGTCACCCATGGGCAGGACGAGGCGCTGGCACTCGCCGACCGGATCGTGGTGATGCGCGACGGGGTGATGCAGCAGGTGGACCGGCCCGACCGGCTCTACCGGCAGCCGCGCACGCCGTTTGTGGCGGGGTTCATCGGGCAGATGAACCTGATCGCGGTCGAGGTCGCGGGCGGGCAGATCCGCCATCCGGCCTTTGACGCGGCAGCCCCGGTGGCGGATGGCCCCGCGCTGCTTGCCGTGCGGCCCGAGGCGGTGGAGTTGCAGCCAGGCCGCGGCGCGGGCCGGGTGCACCGGGTGACGGATTTCGGCAGCCATGCGGTGGTCGAGATCGACCTGCCCGACGCGGGGCGGATCAAGGCGCTGCGGCCCGATGTGCCCGCTGCCGCGCCCGACACCGCGGTCACGATCCTGCCGCGGCGCTATCACCTTTATCGCGAGGATCGGATGATCTGGTCGTCCGACACCGTGACAGGCGAGGTGGCCCATGCCTGAGCCGATAGCCCTGGTCAAGGACGGGCACCGTTGCCGGCTCAAATGGCACCGTGGCCGACGGCAGGCGACCGACGTCGCCTTTTCGCCCGAGCGGATCGTGCAGGGGCTCGCCGCCGGGGCAGCGGTCGAGATCGACCTCAACCCGCTGGCCTGCGGCGGTTGGGCGGTGCTGCATGACGCGACGCTCGACCGCGAAACGACAGGCACAGGCCCGGTTGCCGCGATGACAGCGAAAGACCTTGTCGCGCTGCGCCTGCGCGACAACGGTGGTCAGGCGACAGGCCTTCCGGTCGCCACGCTCGCCGGGCTGGGCGAGGGGCTGGCCGGGATGACGGTTGCAACAGGCGGGCACCTGCAGCTTGACCTCAAGGTCGGGGCCGGGGCGCTGACGGGTGACAATGTCGCGGGCTTTGTGGCGGCCGTGGCGCCGGTTGCGCGGCACATGGTCCTTTCGGGCGGCGACGCGGCCGCCGTGCGCCGGCTGGCCGAACGTGCGGGCGTGGGCGTCGGGTTCGACCCTTGCCACGAGGCCCTCGTGGTCGATCTGCTGCGCGGCCGCGACTTTGACGGTTTCGTGCGGCGGGCGATCGCGGCGATGCCCGAAGCGCGCATCATCTATCTGCACCGCGCGCTCGTCGCGTTTGCCGATGATCACGGCGCGGACCCGATCGCGCCATTCCGGGCCCGTGGACAAGAGGTCGATGTCTATACCTTTGCGGATGCGGGCGCGGCCAGCCTCGCGGCGATCGACCGGCTGATGGCGCTGCGGGCGGACCAGATCACCACGGATGATCCCGCCGCTGTATCCGCCGCGATGAACGGGCGGTAAATCCACCGGCGGAGGGGCAAGAATTTTCGTACGAAAATTCTTGGAAAATTCTTCGTACGAAGAATTTTGCTCACAGCGCCATGCGGATCTGCGCAAGGTCGTCGAGGATCCGCGGGATCCGCTGTTTCACCTTGAAGAACCCCGCCGTGGCATGGGGCCAGATCGCGCTGTCCCAGTCACGCCGCCATTCGCACAGCGCGATGTCGCGCGCGGCCAGCAGCGGGCGCGCTTCGTCCAGCCAGTCGGAGAGCGGGCCCCGCGTCACATAGGGTGTGACGACCTGCGCCACCCCCGCCGCCACCGCCCATTTCGCGAGCACATCGGGGTGCAGGGCCGCGAGAGGGGCGGCCGTGAGGCCGGCACGCGCAGCCGCGTCCGCCAGTGCCTTCTCCTCGAACCGCAGCACAGCCGCGGCAACGGGCCGGGGCGAGCGCAGTTGGCCCGCGTGCAGCGCGGCCGCAGCGCGGATGTCGAGCGCGGCGAGGTCAAAGTCCGCGGGCCGGCAATCCTCGTCGGTGAGCAGCAGCGCGGTCGCAATGCCCGCCACCGGCGCCCTCGCCTCGCGCAGGGGTTGCACCGGGGGCAGGCCGTCAGGCTCGGTCGCCTCGAGCCCTTCACCCACTTCGGCCAGATCGCTTGCACGCGGCGCGAACCGCCCGCCGGAAAAGGCCGCGATATTGTCGGCCCGCGCCGGATATGCCTTGCCCCGCGTATGCAGCCCGGCCACCCAGCGCCAGCCCAGCGTGTTCGACGCCGCATCGCCGTCGAGCAGATGGCGGTAGAAGAAATCCGCGCCGATCCGCCAGGGCAGCCCCAGCGTGAATATCCAGATCGAGGCGAACCACATCCGCGCGTGGTTGTGCAGGTAGCCGGTGGTCACAAGCTCTTCGACCCAGACGTCGAAACAGGCCAGCCCGGTCGCCCCCGCCTCGGCCCGCTCCACATCGCGGCGGAGGCGGCGGTCAAGGTCGAGCGTGGCGAGATCCGCGGCCAACCCGTCGCGGTAACTGTCCCAGACCTGCGGGCGGCGCTCCAGCCAGCCCTTGAAATAGCCGCGCCAGATGACCTCCTGGATGAACTTTTCCGCCGCCTCGGGGCCATGCGCCTGCAATGCCGCGCGCACCACCTCCTCCTCGGTCAAGAGCCTGCGGCGGATATAGGGCGACAGGCCCGACACTGCCTTGTGCCGCCCCGGCCCCAGATCGTGATTGCGCCCGTTGGCATAGCGCCGCCCCATTGCGGGGACAAAAGCCTCCATCAGCGCCAGCCCGTGGGCGCGGGTTGCGGGATGGGTCTCGGTCATCGCGGCGGTTCCTCTTGCTTGCGGGCGGGAACCTGTGGCGGCAGGGCGCAAAATCAATGCGCCGGTGTCACCGCAAAGACCAGATGCTGCGCCGGGTGGATCACCTCGCCTGTCGCGGGGGCGAGCGTCACCCGCGCGCCGACCGCCGCTGCCCCCGTGATCCGGGTGAGGAGGCTGTTGTCCGCCCCCTCCACCTGCACCAGCGCAAAGACGCAGCCGGCATCGCCCCGGGCGAGTGCGGAGGGCGCGCCCAGGGTGAGTTGACGGATCTTTCCGGCAGGCGGCAGATCGACAGGCACCATCAGCGTGGCGTCATTGCCGCAGCGCGCGCGCGGCGGCACCACCGTCGCGCCGCAGGCCGGGCAGCGCGCGCCGATCAGCCGCCCTGCGGCCACAGCGGCAAAGAACGCCCCCCGCGCGCCCAGACCGTGCCGCCAATCGAGCGCAAACGTGAGGTCGGTCGTCACCGGGACATCACTCATGCCTCCAACCTTTCCAGAACATGCGTGTAGGTCACGCTGGCCAGCCCGCCGTGACAATCCACGAGGCCGCGCCGCAGCGGGCGGGCGGGTTGCAGGCCGGGGTGATAGCGCCCTTCGAGCAGCCGGCTCACCGCGACCACCTGCGCGAGGCCGGTGGCCCCGGGCGCTCCGCCCTGCCCGATCAGCCCGCCCGAGAGGTTGACCGGCAGCGGGCCATCGCGGTCATAGATCCCATCGGCCAGCCGCGCCACGGCCCCACCCGGAGGCGCGAGGCGCAGCGCCTCGAGCCCCTGCACCTCGGCGCCGGTATAGCTGTCATAGACCTCGGCGACCTCGATCTGCCGCGCGGGGTCGGTGATGCCCGCCATCGCATAGGCCCTGTCGGCGGCGCGCTGTTTGCCCGCGAACACCCCCGGCGCGGGCCGGTCGCCCAGCCGGGCCCGGTCGGTCGCACAGCCCGATCCGGTGATCTGCGTCAGCGGCCGGTCGATCCGGCGCGGCGCGGCGTCCGGATGCGCGAGGATCACCGCCGCCGCGCCATCGCTGAGCAGGCTGCAATCGAGCCTACGATAGGGCGTGCTGACCATGGGCGAGGCCAGCACATCCGCGACCGTCAGGCCCAGCGGGCTGTGCGCATCGGGGTTCAGGCAGGCATTGCCGTGGTTCTTGACCGATACGCGGGCGAGCTGCGCCATGGTGGTGCCGAAGCGCGCCATATGGTCCTGAACCGACAGCGCGTAGAGCATCGTGGCGGTCGCGCCGGCCCAGCCTTCGAGGTCGGCATCGAAGGACAGGCCGTAGAGCGCGCGCACGGTCGCGGCGGGCATGTGGCTTGCCGCCTGTTCGAAGCCCAGCAGCAGCACGCGGCGCGCGAGGCCGGACATGATCTGCGCGACCCCCGCGCGCAGCGCAGCACCACCGCTGCCGCCGCCCGCCTCGACCCGCATCACCGGCACCCCCGCGAGCCCGATGTCATCGACGAGCAAGGGACCGGGCGACAATTGCATTGCCAGCATGTCGGATTCGTTTGCCACGATGACCATGTCGATCCCGGCCCGCGCGATCTGCGCATCGGCAAGCGCCGCGTCGCTGGCCAGGGCCGCCCAGTCGCGCCAGCCGCTGCCGTCGCGGTAGCGGCGGAAGGGGACCAGGCCCGACCCGAGGATCACGGGAAAGTTTGTGGTCACGCCGCCTGCTTTCTCCACACTCGACTGCGGGACCGGGGTGGAGTCCCGGACCCCGAACCACCACTGCGGTTTCCGCTTGACAAGAGAGACTCCTTCCAACCAATTTGTAAATACAAATCTTGCCCCGACCGGATGCCAAAGGATCACATGGCCATTCTCGACCTCAGCCCGGACGTCTGGCACGATGCCCTGAGGCTCGCCCCCGGGCAAGCGCCCCATGTGCTGATCCTCGAGGGGACGTGGTGGCGCGAAAAGGCCACGCGCGACCGGCTCGCGCGGCTCTCCGATGTGCGCGAGACCGCCTTTCCCGAGATGTATCTGGGCCGCTGGAACGGCCTCGGCGTCGCCTATTGCTGCGCCTATGGCGCCGCCCGCGCGGTGGAGCCTGCGCATGTCTTTGCCGCGATGGGCACGCCGCTGGTGATCCAGATCGGCACCTGCGGCGCGATGGATGGCACGCTCGCCACCGGCACGGTGATGGTGCCCGACACGGGGCTGGGGCGCGACGGGGTCACGCGGCATTATCAGGCGGGCGAGGCCGTCAGCTTTGACCCCGCCGCGTCTGGCCGGGCGCGCGCGTTGCTGGCCGCGCGCGGCATCCCGGCGGCGGGCGGGGCGCATCTGACCTGGTCGAGCCTCTTTGCCCAGTCCGACAGGGTCTGCGCCGCCTGGGCCGCCGAGGGGCTGCGCACGGTGGATATGGAAGCCGCCGCCGTCGCGGCCGTGGCGCACAGGTTTGGCCGGCGGGCTGTGGCGCTGCTCACCGTCTGGGACGCCTTGGCCGAAGGCCGCAGCTTTCTCGACCCGCTGGAGGCGGCGCAATCACAAGCGCTTGCGCGGGCCAATACAGAGATCTTTGACGTTGCGCTCGATCTGGCGAAGGAGGACGCTGGAGCGCGTGCCGGCTGACGCGAGGCCCTGCCAAGGGCGAAAACCTGCAACACCACATCATCGGGAGGATGACCAAATGACCCTGAAAAGACGCGCCCTTCTGGGCTCTGCCATGTCACTTGCGCTGTTCGGCGCCTCGCAGATCCAGGCCGACACCGCCGATGGCGACGCCCTGATCGGGCAGGACTGGGACGCCATCGTCGAGATGGCGCGCGGGGGCGAGGTGAACTGGTTTCTCTGGGGCGGGGCGGACAATATCAACCAGTATGTGTCCGACTATATCGGCGGCATCCTGCGCGATGAATATGGCATCACGCTCAACCGTGTGGGCCTGACCGACACCGCCGAGGCGGTGAACATCGTGCTGGGCGAGAAAGAGGCCGGCGTGATGGATCGCGGGTCGGTGGACATGATCTGGATCAACGGCGAGAATTTCCGCACGATGAAACAGGGTGGCCTCGCCTGGTGCGGCTATACCGAAACGCTGCCCAACACTGCGCTCATCAACTGGGACAACCCCGCCATCGCCAATGACTTTGGCGTGCCGGTCGATGGCTGCGAAGTGCCGTGGAGCCGCGCGCAATTCGCCTTTGCCTACGACGCTGCCGTGACGGAAAACCCGCCCCGGTCGATCCCCGAGCTGCTGGAGTGGATCAAGGCCAACCCCGGCCAGTTCACCTATCCCGCACCACCCGATTTTACCGGCGCGGTGTTCATCCGCCATGTGTTCTACCATGCCGCCGGCGGGGTCGAGAACCTGCTGGGCGAGTTCGATCAGGCCAAGTTCGACGAAGCGTCAGCCAGGACCTGGGAGATCCTCAACGAGATCGAGCCCTATCTGTGGCGCGCGGGCGCGACCTATCCGACCTCGGTCACGCAGCTCAACGAGCTTTTCGCCAATGGCGAGGTCGCGCTCAACTTCAACTACGAGCCGGCGCAATTCGGGCTGGGCGTGATGGCGGGGACCTATCCCGACACGGTGATGTCCTATGGGCTGTCGGACGGCACCATCGGCAACACGAACTACACCATCATCCCGTTCAACTCGCCCAACAAGGCTGCGGCCCTTGTGCTCCAGAACGTGCTCTTGTCCGCCGAGGCGCAACTGACCAAGGCGCAGCCCGATGTCTGGGGCACCTCGCCGGGGATCGAGATGGACCGCACGCCCGCCGATGTGCAGGCGGCCTTTGCCGCGATCGAGCGGCATCCTTCGGTGGTCTCGGCCGCCGAACTCGCGGAAAACGCGCTGCCCGAGCTTCAGGCGTCGTGGATTTCGGCCATCGAGCAGGGCTGGCTCGCCAACGTCGCGCAATAAGAGCGCCGCGCCTGACCCCATCG
>Ga0100403_1000777_pt1 | contig 31135 bp, 39 predicted proteins | sample CryGeymet201501t_FD_83663 | JGI IMG/M metagenome (GOLD analysis project Ga0100403, IMG submission 83663) | Groundwater microbial communities from Crystal Geyser aquifers in Utah, USA - Crystal Geyser metaG 2015-01t | ecosystem: Environmental > Aquatic > Deep subsurface > Groundwater | place... | reverse complement strand
CTATGAAGTTTGGCGCTGATTACCGTATCGGTAAAATGTCACTCGGTGCGCTCGGAATCTCTTTTGATTTGGCCAATGAGCGCGCAACGGAATACCTAGCAACTGACAGGCCGCTTATTTTGGCGAATATGAAAGATACGGTAAAAGAACACATCAAGCCTATTCTCATTGAGGCCCAAAAAGCCGGAAAAAGTTATAACGAAGTGGCTAAAACCATCAAGGAAAATTTCGCATTTTCGCAAGAACGCGCACAGATGATAGCGACAAACGAAATCGGCCATGCTTACGAATACGGCAACCGCGTACCGATGGATGAGCTGAAAGAGCAGGGCTACACCGTTACAAAGCGATGGTCAACAACCGGTGACGATAAAGTAACGGAGCAATGCAATGACTATGCCGATTTAAAATGGATTGAGTTGGATGATACATTTATTTCCGATGCCGGAACGGAAGATCAGGAAGCGCCGAGAGATACAAACCCAAATTGTCGATGCACTACTCTTTACGAATACGAATAAAAGTGTTTATTATGTAAGCGACTACCTACACCCAAAAAAACCTATCCCCATGAAAAAGAAAATTCCTGTTGAGAATTTTGGTGAAAAGAAATTTTACTTTCAGACGAATTTTAATGAAGTCGAGAAAGCGAAAGATAAAGATGGCGATGCAGTCGGCACTATTATTCGCGGCTATGCTTCAACAAATGACACTGACAGAGTGAATGACATAATCGAGCCGGAAGCTTTTGCGGATTCGGTCAAAGGTGCTTATGCAGACAATCCAATTGTGCTTTTTCAGCATAAATACGATGAGCCAATAGGCAAGGCTACGAGTTTACAGATTGACAGCAAAGGGCTTTACATAGAGGCGATGATTGTTGACGATAAGATAGAGCCAAAACTACAAGCCGGCATCCTAAAGGCTTTTTCTGTTGGGTTTAGGCCAATTAAAGAGATTTATAAAACAGCAGATGGCAGATTGCTTGACCCCGACAATTGGGATGATTTAGACCGTATTATCTGGGACGATACCGTCATTAGAATAATAAAAGAGGTTGAACTTTTTGAAATTTCGATTGTATCAGTACCGGCTAATGCTACCGCTCTTTTTTCCCTTTCAAAATCGGTAGAGAATTATTTTGACGAAAGGAAACGATTATTAATTGATAAATTAAAAACCATGCCAAAACCTAAAGAAGAAAAAAAGGCCGATGAAAAAATAGAAGAAAAAGACGGTGTTGCAGCCGCGCAAAATGAAGAAGCCGAAAAGGCTGAAGAAAAAACAGATGAAAACGATTCAGAAAAGGTTGAAAATCAAGAAAATTCAGACAGTGAAAAAGAAACTGTTGATGAAAACGCTGAAAGCCAAACCGGTGAAAAAGACGGTGAAAGCAAAGGTGGCGAAAAAAACACCGATAGCGATGAGTCAACAGAGGAAGACGGCCAAGAATCCGAGGATGAAAAGGCGCTTGGATTTAAAGTTACAAAAAAAGAAGTGACAAAGGATAATTTTGTCAAAGCCCTTGTTCTTGTTAATAAGCTCACCGAAAAAGTTGCGGAGCTTGAGGAAGTCATTGCTAAAAGCCCTGTTAATATGGCTATGGCTGGCGGTGAAACATTTGAAAGTAAAGCACATGGTGCTAGTGCTGACCCTTCAAAAGAGGGGACAATTGAAGGCATGAGCGTCAAGGCTTGGCTTAATAAAAAGGCCGGACTGTAATTCTATTTTATTTAAAACATTTTTTAAAAATTAAAACTATGAGCGAAGTTAAAACAATGGAGGGGTTACTACTCCTAGCACAAGAAAAGAGTGAGGCGCACAAAAAATCTAAAGAAATTCACGTTAAGATTGAAGGGAAGTCCGCTGAAAACGTAGCGCCAGCAAATAATGCGGAATGGTACAGCGAGGATGGAGTCAAGAATGATATTCTTGATCTTACATACAAGAATGATTCGGCAATGAGTCTTTTTCAAGCCGGATTACAAACAAATTCTGGCAGTTTGCCGGATAGCTATCCAGTGCCATACAATATTACTTCACAAAAAATGAAGTCAAAAACTGTATGGGTTGATGAGGGGCGGCCAGGCTTCGACAACAAGGCGCTGACAAGCGCGAAGGGTACTATTACTCAAAAGCCTCTTATTCTCCAAGCCGGTGTACCTGACGAAATGATTGACACTGCACTTGATAAGGATATTTTGGCTTTCGTAAAAAATGAGCTTGTGAAATCAGCACAGCGCACAATGCTTGATATGTTCATCAATGGTGACATTGAAGCCGGTGCGACTGGAAACGTGAATTCAGATGATCAATTGCCAGCAACAACTTTCGCTGATGGTGCTGCTGATTGTACTTTGTTGCTTGACGGTTTGCGTGCGGACGCAATCGCAAATTCAAATACTTATGATGTATCTGCTCTTGATCTTGATGATACAATCGCGGTTAGAAAGCTTTTGGGAAATCGTTATTCTAACGATCTTAAAAACCTAGCGACACTTTGGAATGTAGATACTTGGCTAACAGCGTTGACAGATGACGCAATCAAGCTCGCGATCAATACAAGTCAACAGGCCGGAATTGATGGCGGCCAGCCTCTACCATTTGGAGGGATGCACGCTACAAGCGATCTTGTGAGATTAACCGAGGCAGACGGTAAGGAATCCGGCGCTACACCATCGAATAATGTAAAAGGACAATTCATCACTTTCTATATGCCAGCGGTAGTTCACGGCTTTGGAAAAGGATTTATGCTTGAAGTGGAACGCGTGCAGGGGTATGGCTTTGAGATCACTGCAACAATGAAATGGGGCTTTGATATTGTTGACGCTGCTAATACCGTTGCAATCGGGCGTGACGTTACTGTTTAGGATTTCAGATACTAGGCGCAATTTTTGCGCCTAGCTCCAAGGTTCTAAATTAAACAATTAATCAATCTAAAAATGAGCACACAAGTTTTTTTAAGATCAAAATCAGATGAAGTTATGCAAGCGCGTATTTATTCCAACGGAAATAAAGTTGAATTTAAGCCGGGAGTAGTGCGATTAGCGGACTTACCAAGAGCCTTAAACCTATCAAAAAGATATTCGAGATTTTTTGAGATAGTGAATTATGATGAATTGACAGAGGATGAGCTTGCAGAGTGCCAAGCGTTTACCGATGGTCAAAAAGAAGAAAAGGAGCAAACAGAAAAAGGGATTGCTAGAGATGCCGAAAAGGCCAAGGAAAAAGCCGAGAAAGCAGCGAAAAAGGCAGCACAGGAGGCGAAGGCAGCGAAAGAAAAAGGGAAAGGGGAAAAGGCGAATGAGGATGCAAAAAATGATGATATAGACAAGCAACTTGATGGACTTGATGACTTGGCCGGTGAAGGTGAAGGTGAAGGTGAAGGTGAAGGTGAAGGTGACTCAAACGTAGACGATTCAGAAAAGAAATAATTTTATAAAACAATTCAACAATGAAAGATTTTAAGCAAATAATTGAAGCCATTGAACAACGTGCATCGGGTTCAATCGAGGTGCTTGATTATACTGGCCTTATTGGAGCTAATGCGACTGGAACGGTTGCAGTTGTTGACTACGCTGAATTAATTGGAACTGCTGCAACTGGCACAATCACCATTGTTGATTATACAGCTTTGGCCGGTGCGGTTGTGACCTTCAACGGAAATACATACACCGAGGGTGTAGACTTTACTGCTGCAACAAGTAACGAGGCGACAGCCACAAGCCTAACATCTGCTATTGATGCCGGTGAGGCTAATTTTTCTGCTGCTGCTGTTGGCGCTGTTATCACTGTTGACGCTGACACCGTAGGAGTTGCCGGAAATGTGGCCATGAGTTCTGATGCAGGGGTAAATATCACTTTTTCAGCGGCAACATTAGAAGGCGGCACAGATCACTCTACCCTTACGGTTGACGGCAATGCCTTAGTACAAGGTACGGATTTCACCGCCGAAACTAGCAATGATGTTACTGCTACTAACCTTGCGGCGGCGATTGATTTGATTGCCGGATATTCAGCGGCGGCGGTTGGGGCTGTTGTCACAATCACTTATGACACCGTAGGAGTTGCCGGAAATGCAAAGGCAATATCGACAAATGACGCTACTAATTTAACTCTATCCGGCGCGACTTTGGCCGGTGGTATAGATCATGGCACAGTAACGGTCAATGCAACTGTTTTAGTACAAGGTACGGATTTCACCGCCGAAACTGATGAAGACACAACCGCTACGAATATTGCCGCAGCTATAGACTTGATTGCTGGGTATACGTCTACCGCTACCACTGCAACCGTTTCGATTTTGGTTGATGCAGCCGGTACAGCCGGCAATGTGGCCTTAGAAACAAATAAGCCCTCTGACCTTACTCTTTCAGGTGCTACTTTGGCTGGTGGCCTTGCTGCTACCTATACTGATGCCTTTGAGGTTTATAATGACAAAGAAGGTTTTGATTTTATCGATTATGTTGCGACGATTTCAGCAGTGACCGCCAACGGCGTGACAATTACGCCACAAGTTTCATATGATAAAGGAACTTGGATTGATAGGACTGCATTGACCGAAATAACAGCTAATGGAAGCGTCGAAGATACCATATCGACACCTAAAGCATTTGTGCGTTGGAAGATTGTACTAAGTGGCGCACCCCTCGCCGTGCAGATTCAGGCGGCGACACAAAGAGGCGAAAGACTGGCCACACCAAGACAGGGAAATAAAGACGTTGCGGTGGCTGGCACAGCCGTTGCGCTTTCGGCAACACCAATATTCGCGAAAAAGGTTTATATTAGTATGAAATCGACAAATGTCGGAAAGGTATTTGTTGGTGGTGTTGCAGTCGATGAAGATAATGGCGCGTATTTCTACGCGACCACGACAATAGAATTTAAGAACGTAAACCTAGCAGAAATCTACATTGATTGTGAAAGTGGCAATACTGACGGCGTGCAATATACTTATCTATCTTAATCACTACGACATGAGCAAGTTTTTTAATAAATTTTTAGCAAGTGCGATTTTAGTTGTATTGCTTAGTGGCACGGCTTTTGCGGCTGCACCAAACTTTTTCAAGCCCTCTGGCAGTGGATTAGTGCCAGCAACACCATTTGACGAACTCGGCACAAATGCCGCGAGGTGGGCCAAGGGGTATTTTACCGACCTTGATGTTAGTGGCGTGTTTACTTTTGGCGGCATAGCCTCTGGCAGCTTTGATCTGAACGGAAACTCTTTGATTTTCGATCTTGACGGCGATACTTCAATGACTGCTGACACCGACGATCAAATAGATATTGCTATTTCAGCAGCAGACGATTTTCAATTTGTAGCAAATATTTTCAGGGCAGTCGCCGGAAGTGTGATTGAAACAAATGCCATCAATGAAACAACTGTTGGCTCGGGGGTTACGATTGATGGGACACTTATTAAGGATAATTCTATCACGGAATTATCAGGCATTACGTCGCCGCTCAATACTAGCCTAGTGCTTTCTGGAAATGGTACAGGACTCGTAAAAGTTGGTACATGCACAGCAACTGCGGGAAATTCTAATGACGATTTATGCGTGGGAGGAATTACGGAATTGAAGGGGTCAACATATATCGGAAATACCTTCTTTCAGGCAGCTGTTGTTTCACCGTATGGGTACAGTTTTTCCGGGAATTCTGATACGTCCGGAAGAATAGTCCCTAATTCAGCTTTCGGGCAAGTGACACTTACCCCGGGCACTACCTCCAATGGAAATCAGTTTGTTATTGGTGCGACGGCATTACAAGACTTTGACCACGCAGCGCAAACAAATCCAACTCTATATATTCACTCTGCAACTGCCCCAGACACGCTTAATACAGAATGGCTTTCACTGGCGCACGATCAGACCAATGCGGTAATTGATAGCGGTAAGGGCCAAGTGTCGATCAACGGCGTTACAGGGGTAAACCTTAAGCACAACGGAACAACGGCACTTAATGTTGTTAATAACGGCTCGTATACAACGCTTATGCCGGCCGCTGGAGATTATACGCGAATAGGTGACGGTGGGACGGCGACAACAGTTGGCGCAGAGGACGATTTACTTGTAACCGGCAATTTTGAGGCAAAAGGTATTGGATATTTCTTTGATGACCTAAATATTTCGGGGGGCGACGTAACATCTTCACTGGGGTTTGTTAGCGGAACAACAGCCGGATATAGTTTCGGTGCGGTAAATGACGCATACAGCAAAATAACTCCTAGCACTTCATTTGATCAGATTGTTTGGTCTATTGGCGCAAACTATGGAACAAATTTGGTTTTTGGTGCATCGAGCGCACAGGATTACGACCATGCGGATAACTCTGTTGTGAGTACGTATTGGCATAGTGCTACCCTTCCTAATGTATCGAACAATGAATTTGGTGGAGTATATCACGATGGCACAGGATTCAATATTTTGACTGGCCCGGCGACTGGCGCTGGTACAGCGCCAACGACTATCGCAAATTACATCTCGCTACAGCCGCAAGGAATTGAGGCTTTCCGCGCCCATGTTCTCGGCGCAACAGTGAGCGCAAATATTGATACCGCGACTGGTGCAACTTTAGATGTATATACCAATTCGGCAACACCGGCGGCGAATGATGTAGGATATTTAGATTTTGCTTTCAATAACGCGGCGGCGGCTAAAACTACCATTGCTAGAGTTCAGGGCGTAATGATAGACACTACAGCCGGTGCGGAAGTTGGGGGAATTCAGGCTTATACGCAATTCGGGGCTGGTACTATGGGGCTACTCACGACTCAGTATTATGATGGCACAAATGCAATATTGGGCGTAGGGGACGCTGTAACAGCCGGAATTATCGAGTCCTACGAGGCAACACCGCTTATTATTCGGCCCGGTGGAGGCTCAACGGCCACAAGGATAACGATGAGCAATGCGGCTGATACTGATATGACCATAGCTGTTGACGGCACTGGTGCGCTCATTGCTGACACTGATCTGGTCTTAGTTGGTGACGGCACAAATCCCGGAACGATTCGCGGAAATAATAGCCAAAACCTAGTTTTAGATACCAGCACTTCATCAATCACAATTCCCGGAGGCGCGGCCAATACCACAATCACCCCTGCTACTAATTTAGGTGTTTCGCTTGGAGGATTCATTTTAACTCCGACAACTCAAACGCTCGCAAGTGGGCCTGGCGCGATTGATGTAGTTTCTGCAATATCGCTAATCTCTACGACAGCGGCCGATGCCTTTACTTTAGCAGACGGCGTAGCAGGACAAACAAAAACTGTAGTGATGGTATCTGATGGCGGGAATGGCACACTTACACCTACGAATTTCGGAGGCACAAACCTTGTTTTTGATGATGCTGGCGATACAGCAATGCTATTATTCATTAATACAAAGTGGTACTTTACCGGAGGGACAGCAACATATACACCATAATTCCTAACAATGAAACTAGGGGAACACATATCAGTAATATCAATTGCCATCAATCTTATTTTATGCTTTTTCATACTTTGGAATTTTGCATATAAAGAAGGGGTGAACGTAGGAATTCAGCAACAGACCGTAGCCATGCAAGCCCAAATCGACCAAATGATTCAATCTGGCCAAATAATCATTCCACAAAATGAAACGATTAAATAATACAATTTTGGTAGTCGGCGCAACTTTTATAATTGCCTTTGCGACCACCAGTTTAGTCACAAATAAGGGAGTCGAGAAAATTAGCAGCGGTAAGTTGTCGCCAGTCGCAAATTGCGAGGTTGGGCTTGTAGAGCTAGATTTAAGCCCTAAAAAAGACAACTCAAAGTACATTTGTGCAACAGAAAATCAATATAATGATATAAAAACCGCCCTAAGAAATGAAGCAAACGACAAGTCCAAATCATACGATTTCGACATTAACAGCCGAGAAATTCTAGCGGCAGTACTAAATGAGGAAAAGCAGAGGAAAGGGGTAGCTTTTCCGGCAAAAATCACGAAAGAAGAAGTGAGAAAACAATATCTTTTATTACTTGAATAATTTAAACGCTATGGAAACATCACCGAAATACGCTCTAAATGGCGAAGATTTAAAGAAAATCGGCATTGGTTTTGCGATTGCCCTATGTGGGGCGGCCCTAACCTATCTATCTGAAACAATACCGAATATCGACTTTGGAGCATTGACTCCGCTAGTCATGGCCTTTTGGTCGGTTATTGTCAATGCGGCGCGTAAATTTATATCCGGCTTTTAATCATTTTGAATAATGGAGGCAATAACGGAAGAAAAAGACCAAAAAATCCTAATGGTAATTTTGCAAAAAGATATTGAATTTATTAAGGAAACTGTAAAAGATTTAAGGGATTATATTCACCAAGTCCAAGAGTCCAACGAGAACACAAAAAAAGAAAACAATAAAAGGTATGTCACACAAGATCAGTTTAAGCCGGTAAAAAGCATTGTCTACGGCCTTACGGCCATCGTTTTATCAACGGTATTCATAGCGATTTTAGCCAGTATAATCAACAAACAATGAGCAATAAAATTGACTACACTACCGTTACAGAGGTTAAAGCAATTCTCGGCATAACTTCATCAGGCGAAGACGCTGCATTATTGAGGTATTTGCACGCCGCGCAAAGCTTTTTAGAGTCGAAACTCGGTATAATTCGCCTAGATAGGCGCACGATTAATGATGAAATTTTGGAAGATATGCCAGGAAAAAGTTATTTCTATGTGCGCGAATTGCCATTTGCAAGGCTTGTGAGGCTAGAGGATTTTGATAATACCGAATTAGAAACGCACAAAACGCTTACAGTGAGGAAATTTGGCGGTGAATTTTCGCGGAAAATATTTACAAAGCCAAGTATCTACATCACAAGGGCAACCGAATTGCCGCTCACCATTACCTATGTTGCTGGGTATTCCCCATTTAATCAGCTCGATATTTTAGATTTTGCTCAATTTACTACTGGTGACACCGTGAGTATTGAGGGCTTCACAGTCACAGAGGGTACGAGTTTCAATGCCGAAACCAGCGAAGAAGTGACTGCGCAAAATATTTATGATGCCCTTATTCTTGCCGGTGCAACATTAATTGAACTTGATGGCACAATTATTAGGCAAAATGCTGCTGCTGATGCAAATGAAGATTTAGCGGCCACACTTGCCGACCCTGATGCTGCTGCAATCGTATCGCCGGATATGCCAGAGGAAATTAAAATTGTTTTAGCTTGGCTTGTTGGTGGATTTAGGAAAATGAAAGTTAGGCTTGGCGGCATAGCGTCTTACACATTGGGGCTTAAAAGCGTTTCATACATTGATGATACCGGAGCAAACAAATTGACCGAGGCCGAGGCGATTATTGAAACTTTCGCAAGTAGATTCCAATACGTTTACGCATTATCAACATGATGAATGGCTACAATAAAACGGTGACGATCACTAGGCTTGCATCAGTCAACGGCAAAAAGTCCTATTCGACAACCGTGTATAGCGGCTTGGCCTGTTACATCGAAAGGGCATCGATAGAAACCGTCAATGCTCTCGGTGGCGTTGAAGGATACAAGGTTTTTACCTGTATTTTTGATGAGGTGATTGATTTGAAGTCAATCGACAAAGTGGTTGATCAAAATAGCATTGAATACAAGGTTTATTCGGTTGAGGATTTTGACGATAATATTGATGTACCGTCACATACCGAAGCCGTGCTAAGGCGCAAAGTAACATAAAACATGATTGAAATTTCGATTGACCAATTCGCGAGCAAGACGATGTTGAACTTTATGCGGAACGGCAGCGAAATAGTCAACAGGGGAATTGATAATGGAATAGGAATATTAGGGCAAAATCTTACGAATAAAGCCAAGATGCTTGCCCCAAGAAAAAGAGGCGATCTTGCGCGGTCAATTACTGGTAAAAAATTCCCTTTGAAATATGTGGCTGGCACAAACAAAGTTTATGCCAAAATTCAGGAATATGGCGGTACGATTCACGCAAAAAACGGCCCTTTTCTTCATTGGAAAGACGAAAGGGGATGGCACAAAGCGCCAAGGGTAACAATTAAACCATATAGGGGGACTGGATACTTTAGGCCGGCAATGAAATTTATTGCAAAAAAAGCCGGTCAAATAATTGCTAATGAAGTGAAAAAAGCATTAAACTTGTGATATGGATACTAAATCAATTAAAACAGAAATCAAAACAATACTCGATAGTCTAACTGGAACTGCATCGAGTAAGCTTTTTTCAGTGGCTTATGACTACCCTGAAACTCAATTCACATCATATCCGGCTGCTAGGGTTTATGTTTTGGGTGGTGGAGCACAGGGAATTTTAGACTTCAATTCAGTTTGGCAGTCGATCTCATTTGTCGTCGATGTGTTTTTTCAGTATGTAGATGGCAAAAGTGAATATGATGTTGTGCTGGATAATTTAAAAAGCTTGATGGTTGAATTAAACCGACAAAGCAATTATACTTTGAATGGTCAAGCAGAATATGTTTTAGCAGACACTTTTGAAATGTTTTATCCTGATGAAATGGAAGCTGAGAAATACATGGGATATAGCATATTGATAGAGGTGCGAAAAGTACAATCAACAACCCCTTAAACCATGAAAAAGCCAGTAGTAACAAAATCGCAAATGAAGGAGATGGTACGGAGATCAAATCAAGATCAGCGAGAAGTTTTTGAGAGTGCATCTAGGCGTAACGATGACCGGCCAAATTTAAAAAGATTTTTCTTTCCAAATGTGGAAGGAAAAAAAGTTTTCTTTGCCAATTCGATTGATGAGGCAAATGAAAAAAGACTGAAAAACACTACAAAATAACACCCTAAAATCATGGCCAACGAGCATATCGGTAGACTTAGACAAATAGGATTCTCATTTGAAACGACACCCGGCACAGGCGTTGCACCTGCTGTATGGCTCGAAAAGGTGACAGGCGCGTTAATTCCTGTTACTGATACGGTTGAAAATACATCGTCAAAAGGCACAATTGGCGCAAGGGTGAGAACTCAAAAGGTGAGAAAATCGACAAAATTGCCTTTCAGTGGATTTGCTAGAACAACAGATTTAGGATATTTATTGAAGGCTCTTTTTGGAAGCGTAACCTTAACAGTGCCATGCACGCTTTCAGGTGTGGCCGGTGGTACTCCGGCTGTTGGTGACAGTGTATCAATAGCGTCGCCAGCGATGACCGGAACAATCAAATATATAGCAGAGGGCGTTTATCATATCAAAATCCTTACTGGCGCATTCACTGCATCGTCAAACGCGACTACAATGACTAATGGCACTTGGACGGCAACAGTTGGCGGCATTGATAATGCTATTTTTAGTCACGTCTTTGAACGCGCCGAAAACAACAATCACCCGGCGGCAACATTATACGGATATGACCCAGTTGACCCACAAAAATCTACCTATAATTTACTTAGCAATCTCGAAATTAACATTGCATCGGACAATATAATTGAAATTAGCGGCGAATTTGAGGGGCAAAAAATTGAAGATGATGCGACTGGAAGCACGCCGTCTTATGTTGACCAGTTTGATTTTATCGGAAGACAAACTACGGTCAAGCTTGGTGATGCAATTTCTGATCTTGATGCAGCAACAGCCGCCGAAATGTCACGCTTCAAAATTAGTGTCGCTAAAAACTTGGCTAAATTTCAGCGCCTAGGTAGTGATGAAGATACTTCAATACACAATCAGCAATGGGATATGATGGGTGATTTTGATGCTCTTTTCAATTCGTTGACTTTCAGGGATTACGACATCAACAATACCGCAAAAGCGATGCGTGTTTACGTTAATGCAAGCGATTTCGTTATTGGTACTGCTGGCAGTCCAAAGCTACTGATTGACATATCAGAGGCGCAATTTAAGGAGTTCACAGTCCCGGACGGTAATGATGAATTGCTAAGGCAAACGCTTGGCTACGTCCAAAACGAAAAGGCCGATGATGATACAAGTTTGGTTGTTGTCGCAGTGTTGACAAATGATAAATCTACCACATACTAATAATTAAATCACCCTCTTATGTCTGATCAAGTCGAAGTTGTTTTGTCTAACGGTAAAGCCTTTCTGAAAAGTTTTGTCGATAACGAAACCGCTACAAAGTACAAGGACATCATAAACAAGGGAATAATGAAATCAGTTTATGAGCCTACAGAAAAGGAAATGGAAGAAATCGAAGCCTTGCCTATTCACGAAAGAATAAAAGCGAAACAAGCGCTAAGCGTAGACATACCAATTGAAAACGTCAATAGCGGCATGGATTTTTTAGCAAAGAATATGATTGCCGGCCTTGAAATTAATGGAGAAAAAAAGCACGCATTCAAAGATTGCTTGAACGCAATGAGCGATTCGGATTTTAATTTGATTCGGGATAAGGCCGCCGAGATCTGGCTTGAACACTCTGGCAAAGAAAATGATAAAAAAAAATCCTAGAGCAGCTAAGGCAATACTTTAATTCGCCGAAGCAATCAGCACCACCGAGCGAGTATACTGATTTTTGCTTGATGATGGACGTGTACCATTGCACACCTCTTGAATTCAAGAGGCAACCGGCTTTTGATATTGATTTGCATATCAGCTTTATCAAAATGCGCGAAAATCAAAGGAAGCTTGAAGAAAATAGACAGTTGATGGATAATGATAGGGAAAAAAGAATGAATAAAAAAATCTAATATGGCTGATGATATTAGGCTAAAAATGCAGATTGAAGCGGTCAATAGAGCAACAGCCGACTTGAAAAAGGTGCAGGGCGATTTAAAGGCAATCGAAAAAGAATTGAATTCAAACTCTAAAGCATCGAAATTATCGGCGCAATCTTTTAAAAATTTTGGCGACTCAATGAAAAGGGTTGGTAGCGGAATGTCTACATATATCACTTTACCCATCCTTGCGGCAGGTGGGGCGATGATCAAGCTGGCCTCTGATGGCGAAGAAACACGATCAAAATACGACACAATTTTTAAAGATATGGTTGCTGGCGCGAATGATGTTGCCGATAATTTCGCGAGAGATTATGGGCTTGCCGGGGCTACATCGAGAAAATTACTAGGTGATACGAGTGACCTTTTGACTGGGCTTAATTTTACGCAAGAATCGGCGCTTAGTCTATCGACGCAAGTAAACGCTTTGGGAGTAGATTTAGCATCATTCACGAATTTTAGCGGTGGTGCGGAAGGCGCAAGTGCGGCTTTGACAAAGGCTTTGTTGGGAGAAAGGGAGGGGCTAAAGTCTTTGGGTATTGCTATTAGCGAAGAACAGGTGAAGGCGCAGGTATTGAAAAATACAAAAGCCGGATTAGTCTTTGAAACCGAAATGCAAGCCAAGGCACAAGCAACGCTTGATTTAGCGATGCAGCAATCAAAAAATGCAATTGGCGATTACGCGAGAACTTCCGATAGTGCGGCAAACCAAGCACGCTTATTCAAAGAGAATTTGAAAGAACTTGGCGAAACATTTGGCACAAAATTACTTCCAATTTTTACCGATGCGATAGGGTGGTTAAATGAGGTTGTGCTTAAATTCACTTCAATGAGTGATGCTTCACAAAACATTATTTTGATTACTCTCGGCGTGATAGCTGCTTTAGGGCCGCTTATCTCAATAATTGGCAATGTTTCGACGGCGATTGGAGGGCTTACGGTTACAATGAATTTTTTGGCGAAAAATCAAATTATCATAGTAATTGCGGCAATTGCCGCTTTAGTTGCGGGCCTGATTTGGCTCTGGAAAAATTCGGATGAAGTTAATCAATATATTACTGAAAGTTTAGGTGTACTTTTTGCTTTTTTTACGGATACATGGGAAGGCATCAAAACCGCCGTTGTTGCAGCCTTCAATTATATAAAAGATGTTGGTATTATTATTTGGGACGTAATAGCAGGATTCATAACCGATACAATGGCCACAATACAAAGCGTTATTCAGGCCGGAGGTGATTTAATTTCTGGTATTTGGTCAACGATTTGGGGCGGCGTGAAAAGCGTTGTTTCAACGGTTTGGGGCGGCATTGAAAGCCTTGTTGTTGGTGGCGTTAATGCCGTAATATCCGCGATTAATCTTTTAATTGATGGCCTAAATAAGCTACCGGGTGTTGCAATTCCGGCATTTGACAAGGTGAGGACATCAGCGGATAAAGCAGCCGATGCGACAAGGAACGCACAAATACTCCAAGATAAATTCGGCACAAGTAGCCCTACTGATTTAGTTTTTGATACGATTTTGCCACAAAAAGCTTTCGGGGGGCGCGTCGAAAAAAATAAGCCAGTAATTGTTGGCGAAGGGGGCGCAGAGGTATTCATGCCATCAGCATCAGGCAATATTGTGCCAAATAATCAGTTTGGCAGCTCAATCAATGTGCAGAATCTAATCGGCACTGTTGTCGTACAGAATGAGGCCGACGAAAACAGACTCATAGAAAAAATAAAACAAGTTCTCACTAGAGATATGCAACTTAAATCAATTGGCTCAAACGCTTAAAAATGGGATATAACACCTTTTTGTACAATCAGAATTTATACAATCAAAACTTTTCGTTTCTAGGTGATGCCGCGCAAGATAGCATCGTTTTTAACGATTACAGTTTGCAAAATTCAAATATCATCATTGCAAACGCTTCGCACGATGCCGGGCCGAGTAGGGATTTTTTAGCCGTACCTACTCCGCGCGATGACGGCGAAATTATTATTTCCGACTATTGGCGAAGAAAAACAATCACGATGAGCGGAGTTGTGAAGGCCGACACTGCAATATTATTAGAGGCGAAAATTGATGAGATAAAAAAGAATCTACGCGCAAGAAACGGCAATCTTGACATCAAACAATCAGACGGCACAATCAGGCGCTACGTTTCAACCTTCATCAATCCTAGTGCGATGGTTGACCGCAAAGGCTATCAGTTGACCTTTGTGCCGATAACTCTGACTTTTGCTTGTCTTAATCCATTTGGAGAATCCAAAAGCTATGTGAGTGATGTATATGTGGCAAAAACAGACCTGATTTTTACAGAGTCTTATTACAATTCCGGCACGATCAAAGCGCGGCCAGTTGTAGGGATTGTTTTTTCTGCTGCAAGTGCTATTACAGCGGTGAAGATCACGAATAACACTACTACGGAAGAAATTACGTTGACCGCGAATATTGCCGCCGGTGATTATGTAAAATTGGATGCCGAAACAAGAGAGGTGACTATCAATGGAGTGATTCAAGACTATGATGGCTTTTTTCCGTCTTTAGAAGTTGGCGCAAATTCTGTTACAATGACATTGACTGGCACAAGCGCAACTTATGCCTTAACTATAAAGCACAAAACCCCTTATTTATAATACTATGGATTACACAATTTTTGACAATACAGATTCGGCAGAGGGCCAACTAGACAGCGGTATTGGTGCATCAGATTTAACAATTCCTTTGAAAGCTGGCGAAGGTGATGCGAATTTCCCCGAAGCAATAAACGGCGCAGCGACATCACTTGGAAGCTCAATTTTGCTTAATGCTACCGGAATCGGAGCAACAGGTTTAGCCGCCGGTGATTTCATCGAAAACCTAACTGATGGCTCTGTAGCTTTTGTTCTATCAGTGGCTACAAATTCGGTGACAACAACGCCTTTGCGTAGTGGCTCTGACAACATCTGGCAAAGTAGCGATGAATACGCAGCAAATAGGTTTATTGCAACCATCAATAAACGAGATATAAACGGTGTTATTACTCAAAGCGAAAAAATACTGATTAAGGCGCGTGCAAGTGGCTCGGATAATTTAACCGTGCAAACTGGTGGGCGCGGATATGATGGAAGTTCAGCGCAAGCATTTGCCGCCGATGATTATGTAAGCCTTTTCGTTGTGTCGGCTATGCCGGATAATTTTAGAAAAGCTCTGGCAGATGCCTTTGATAATATCAGCGAAAAAGCTGATTCGTCTTATGTTGCAGCGGCTTTGACATCGAGAAACTGGAAACAAAGCGTGAGGGTGGCGACAACTGCAAACGTGACTTTAGCAAGCGATCTTGAAAATGGCGACACTTTGGACGGCATCGCGTTGGTGACTGGCGATAGAATCCTTGTCAAAGATCAGTCAACCGGCTCTGAAAACGGAATCTATACCGTAAATGCAAGTGGAGCGCCTACGCGTGCAACTGATTTCGATGATGATGCGGAAGTTACTAGTGCGATGGTTGCTGTCGAAGAAGGCACTTCCAATGCGGATAGTGTTTGGCTATGTACTGATGACGCGCCAACAATAGGAGTAGACAATATAAATTTTACACAATTTGGGGCAAGTGTAATAATCGCGAGCCAAGCCGAGGCAATCGCAGGAAGTAGCAATACTAAAATAATGACCCCTTTGCGAGTGAGTGAGGCTACAATGCCAATTTTAACGGCCGGCGAAAATTTCGTGCAGGGTGAAATCGGATACTTAGAAAGCAACGGCGAAGCGTACAAAAGCGTGCGAAATATCCAAGACTTTGTACAGCTTGGGGCTATCGCGATTGCGAATATAGATAGAATATGCGCGATAAGGCTTGAAGATGACAAGCTGCTGATGCTACACGATGCGAGCGGGGGGACAGACACGCTAGTATATGTGGCCTCTGTAGACCGCACGACAATTACGGACGGCACACCAGCAACGCTATCAGCCGCGCCTAATAGCGCGCGCGCCGCTTTGATTGACACAAACAAAGTCGCGCTCACTTATGCCAGCGTAGTTGGAGCTAATACCATTGCCTTTGCAGTTATTGCGACGATTAGTGGAACTACGGTGACCCTTGGAACGCCAGTTCAGCTATTTGCTTCGCTGGCTTCGGGCGCACCGGAAATTTGTAAACTTGACACTGATAAATTCTTGGTCACAGCGGTGGACACGGTGACCGACGACCCTGTAGCTATGGCCTGCACGGTGTCGGGGACTACAATAACAGCCGGAGCGGAAAAACAAATAGAGGCGGTAACTTCAGCAGATCAATACTGCTTATGTGTACAGGTGCAAACTGATGTGGCAATGGTTGCATACCAAGACGGAACAAATATTTCCGTAATGATTTTGGAAATTTCGGGGACTACAATCACGCTCAACACCGCAAAAGACCTTTACGCGAGTGGCGATGTTACACCGCATTTTTCGGCTTTAGAGCTTATAGATTCTGACGTTGTGATTTTCGCGAAAGATACTGGCGATGGCATGGTGAGAATATCGCAAATAAGAATTTCCGAAGATGAAGGATTCTCTATCGCACCACGTTGGAACGCCGCCGAGGATTTCTATTTGCCGATAGGCGAAGCAAACGCCGGAACGGTTGCAATCTGTATTGAGAGCGGATTAATTGCGATGTTTGACAGTTACAGCAGTACATCGCCATACCCAGCACAATTCAAACAATATGAATTGCTCAATGCCGATGCTAAACTGCTCTACTCTAAGCGTGCACTAGGTGGCTTATCTATCACAACCGCAATGAGCGGCACGGCAATCGTTAAGGCGAAAGAATTTTCTAATAAATTCGTCGTATTTTTGCGCGACCCTGATGCAGCCCATGCCTTAAAATATGCAGTATTCATGGACACTTCTAACGAATATTGCGGAGTGGCAAAAGATGCTATAACAGCAGCGGCAACAGGATTTTTCAGGCAAAATGGCGAAGTTACTACGTCCGGCTTAGTTGGTGGTGGCCGTCCTTTATTTGTTGGTGATGGCGGCGCATACGCCAACAGCGGAACAAAGCGGATAGGCGTATCGAAGTCGGACACGGTTGCGATTTTAAGCTAAAACAATGACCTTTGTTGATAAAAAATTTACAGTCAAAATATATGATTCTATTGGCACAACTTTACTAAAAACAGTAAACCCTTTGACGGTAAAAGATCCTCCGGCTTTCGCGAGCAAGATTAATCAGGGCTTTGGTCAATGTGTCGTGAGGCTTAATTTGCCATTTGATGATTTTGATGAAGGCGTGAGTATTACGCATATGAATATCGTGAGGATTTACGAGATTGATACACTTAATCCGGGTGGAAGATTGATTTATGCCGGCTTTATCTCGAGCTATCAGCCATCAATAAAAGGCGGTATTGACGTTGTGGAGGTTAATTTACTTGGGCTTGTTTCATTGTTGGCGCTTTCTTTTTTTAAAAATGGCTCAAATTTTACCGTTTCAAAGACCGGCATTGACCTATCACAAGCCATAAAAGATGTGATTGACCATTTCAATACAGTATATTCAGGCTCATTGATTGGGTACGATGGCAGCGGCACAACGATAGATAGCGTTGGCAGCAATATTGAATATGATTTTGTCAAATTATCTTGGCTTGATTCGGTCAAAAAGACTTTTGAACTGATACCCGATGGATGGTATTGGACTATTGACCAAAACGGCCAATTCTATTTGAAGCAAACGCCGTCAACGCCGACTCATACATTTACAATCGGCAAGGATGTTGACGAATTTTCAGTGAGAAATAACTCCGAAAATATTATTAATCAGGTGACATTTGAGTATACAGGCGGCGCAATCGTCATGGTGAATGATGCAACGTCAATATCAGCTTATGGATTGCGCGAAAAATATGTGACTGATAGTGAGGTTCAGGATGCAGCAAACGCCACAATTGCCGCCAATAAGATTAAAAATGCAGGAAAAAACACGAAAATAGAGGTTAAGTTGACGGTGAATAATGAGTACGACACCGAAAGCATCAAAGTCGGCGAAACTTGCCGCATAACAAATTATAAAGGAACAACGCTTTTTACTGAAAATATGCTCATTATCGGCGTAAATTACACTATGGATAATGTGGTTTTAGAGATTGGAGATTATATTGATAACTTCGGAGAGGAAATTGACAAGTTTGTTAATCAATAAAGATGCTTGTGACCGACTTAAAATTAGGCGGCTACACTTTCGGAGTACCAACTTTTTATTCATCGTTTCATTTGGGCCGTGACTTGTCGGCGAAATATATTACACTTTCATTTCCTGTTGATCTTTTTGATGTAAAAACAAGCAATGGTTCACAAGGTGGGCTTACTGTTACTGGAACTGATAGGCTTGGCTATATTCACAGGTTTATGCATCTATCCAAGACGATCAACGTAAAAAATACGATTGCCGCCTATGTTGATTTTGCGATCAGCGGAAACACTGGGAGTTATACCACGAGTCCACATTTACATCACGATATTCGTAAGCCCGGGCAAACCACAATCAGCTTCAAGAATTTTATAGACCCGGAATATTGGAAAAATAATATTTTACCTAAAATTATGGAAAAAGAACTATCAGACTGGCAAAAAGAATTTGTTGATTGGGCTACCAAGGCCGGAGTGAGCAACGGCGAAAGGCCGCTAGACTCAATCACGAGAGTTGAAGCGATGGGGATGATGAAGAAGTTTGAAAATCATCTTGTGGGGGCTTACAATCTCAAAAAAATTGATCTAAAATAATTAAGTATGCCTTTTAAGAGGGGAGGCTATACTACTGGCGGCATCGTACTTGCCGCCAGTATTTTCAATAATCAATGTTGAAAAACTCTGCATAGATTGTGAATTAATTGTGCATAGATTCAAAGAATGACAGCCACCATTTGAAGCCAAACGCTAAAAAGGCGCTGCATTATATACGGTAAAAATATCATCAAAAGGAATCCAAGCGATAAAATAAACTGAAAAACTCTGATGTGCGCCATTGAGAAATTTAATTGTAAAAGTGTGCATATGGTAGTTGTTATGCTGATTTTTGACAATATCTATATCTTCATGCAGAAAAGTCTAGACTTTTCTATTGCATTTCACTAGACTTTTGGTATAGTTAAATCATCGCCGCTAGAAACGCTGAACTATGGGGGTAGGGAAAGCGCATGGTAGTCAACCATCTAGCGGCATTACTTAAAAATATGGCAACGCTAATAGCTAAATACAATACGGTGGTTCGAGGGCAAAGAACAATTGCCTATCCATTTAAAACTTATGATACGATTTTTGGTGATACTACTGACGTGCCACCGAATTTGCGGTTGCTCATGTCCTATTTACGGTGGGCTTTCGTGAATGAGATACCTGAAAGGGCGGCAACCGTAACATCAGCGCCACAATTGGTTGTAGACACGCAACACGCACGAAATGACCGCCTGAACAGGTTGGCCGAGCTTTCGGGCTATCAGGGCCAAGGAAATAAGCAGCATGATGTATTGCAAGCATTGTTCTTGAAAGAGTCGCAGTATTGTATTGCAACTGAATTGCCGGTTTACGATGATGAATACACTGGCCGGATTGATATTTTAGAATATTTCCCGGAAGATGATACGATTGGGCTTTGGGACTTCAAGCCAAATGCAGCAGCCGAAAGAAAGGCGGCATCGCAATTATTGCGCTATGTCACGATGTTGAGTGCCTTAACCAAAATTAATCACCGTGATATTAAGGCCGGATATTTCGACGAAAAAAATACCTATAACCTTGTTTATTAATGCCTAAAAATTGTATTTGCCAGCAGTTTTTCCCTTTTGACCCGAAAGATCACTTTGAAATTATCACTCATTCAGAGTCATGCCCGGAAAGCGAAAAGAATAAACCAAAATCAATATTACATCGGAAAATTCTTGAAAAAATAGCGAAAGGCCGAATAATTAACATATAATATATGACCACTATGGATAGTAGAGAAATAAAATTTAGGGCGTGGGACAAGGTCAACAAAAAAATGTACACACCAAATAAGCCATTATTGACCATTACGGACAATGCACAGAGCAATAACCAATAACTAAAACACCATTAGCCCAGAATCCCAACTTACACCGGAGCATCAAGAGAAACTCGAAATGGTAAAGAAATGGACAGATGAAAAAAGAGCCATACTTTATAGAATGATTCAGGGGCTTGGAGATCATTTTATGGCCACTGAAACGGCAGAATTTAAAAGAAGACTCTTAGAAATAATCGAGCCAAAGACCGACTAATCAAATATATATTTCTTTACAAAAAAAACATGAATGATTTGACCCCTCCGGCAATTGTACGAGAGCAAGAGCAGACGATTGAAACGTGCTTGCACGATTATTGCAGCCACAAAGAAGACTTAAAAACGCTAAAAAGAGAGCGGACAAAAATGATGAAAGAGGCAATGAGAACTGATGCAGTTATCGAAATTAAGCGCAAAATTAAAGAACTAAAAGAGGTGCTGAAAGGTGAAGAAATCGACATTGAAGTTGAGCTAAATGACAACGAGGACTATGACAAATTGCGTAGACTTATTTTAGAAGTCGATGAAAAAAGAGCGCAAACTAAGGCCGTGCTTATGGAAAAAGTCGCAAAATTGCCAGCGGAGCAAATGGCTTTTCAATTCGGCCCAATTCGCGCAACTGTTCAGACCGAGAAAGCTTTATATATTAACGGCAAAAAAGAATAATATGCAAAACCATGAATTTCAGTGCAAAATCAGGAGTCAAAAGGGGCTGATTTTAAACGAAATGAGGCTAAACCCTAACGAGTGGTATACAGTAGCCCATTTTTGCGGATTATTGCAGCATTGTTTCGTAGGGTACAAGGCCTCATCAAGAATCGGCGAATTGCAAAAAGAAGGCTTTTTAATTTCGCGGTGGTCGGGGCAGCGCACGGCCCTAGGTGGCAGACTTAAAGAATACAAATTGTCGCCAAACTATGCCGCTGAGTTTTTTGTGGATATAATTTTTTTAGTTAAAAAGCCGGAAGGCGACATTAATCAATCATTATTTTAATAATCAATTAGTACATGATTTCACACGATAGGCGCGGATATTATTTTGCCGAGGTAGTTAAAAAGGTGGCCGAAGCAAAAGGCATAAGCCGGGAAGATTCACACTATTGGATTAAACAGTTTTTAGTCACAACATCAATCAACAGTATGACCGATGAGCAGTTTGATGACACGATGCGAAAGTTCAGATTTGAAATGAGCAAAGAGGGCATCACGATAGACCCACAAAAAGAGCCACCTTTGCCAGACGATGACGATTTTGATGATCAAAGTGATGGCTGTTTTTCGCCGCCAGCGAGTAATTTGCCGGAAGGTTATGACGACATGGGCCGGTGACAACTTGACAACTTAAAGTATTGAAATATAATAACATCTTTTAACCATAAAATATGGAAGCAGCAACAAACGGTGCAGCGGTAGCGCCTCAAAAAAATTCCGTGATTAGGTTGATTTGGGGGAGTCTTTTGATCTCATTTTTCGGAATGATTCATGTAAATTTTCTCACTCTTGGAAGCCTTGCAGGTATTAGCTTTTTAGTTCTTTTCGCACTGGCTTATTTTTTCGGAATGAAGAAAGATTCAAAGGTTGATCTGAAACGATTTCACTATAAGACGGCCTCAATATTGTCGTTTTTATTACCGATTTCGGCCTTTATTTATGGCATAATGTTCACGAATAACGCCATGCAATCCGCTACTGATGAGATTGGAAGGGCCGGAGCTGCAACCGGTGGAGCGATTGGAAGCACATTAATTGTAGTTTTATCGTTTATTTTTGGCCTTTCTTTTGGGATAGCTTTTTATTTGATGAGTAAGAAATATTAAACTATGAAAGAAGAAGGCACAGCCAGAGAAAGGGTAGTATTTATTTATGAAAAATATTTGGAGGTGAAACATGCACTTCCAAATGGCGTAGACGATGGAGGAATACTATTAATAGTTAAAGATGGGTTGCCGAGGTGGTGCTTTAGAAGTGCTGGCCGCAACTCTAATGAGCTGATTTTATTGCAGCCTTGGAAAACCGCCATTGATCAAGTCAAAAAAGAACTTTGGAGAATTCAAGAATGGAATAATAAAGTAAACTAAAAATTTGCAACCGCTTGGCGAATTACAACTTTCACGCCTTCAATTTGCTCATCGCGCTGCTCACTTTCCGGAATTCACATTGATAATGATTGTCGTTTTCGGGGGCTGCTTATTGTAAGTCAATAAGATTCATTTTTCACCGGTTATAGACTTAATTTTTTCGCGTAATATTTCAACTTCAATATCCTCAATAAACATTTCGCCTCTTAAGATCATATCTATTAATGGGGCGTATCGCACGGCAAAATCTTGAATATCTCTAACTTTTTGTAGGAGTTTTTGCGCCTCAAATGCGTGATGCGCCGCAAGTGCCGCATGGTGCGAAAATTCAACGCTATCAATTGCCTTTTCCATAGCCGCCAATTAAAATCAATTTTCATTGTACCGCCTTGCCGCATTAAAGTAAAATAGAGCCATGATCAATCAGATTCTTAGCTTTGTACTTCATCTACGCAAGCAGTTATCTTACGAGTGCGTTGCGAATACTTATGCTACCGCGATTGAGTTTGAGCATTATTTGAGAAATGAAGAAAAGGATAGTGGCGTATATTTTTCTCCGGCTTTGGTGAGGCGACTTGATGACGATTTAAGGGAGGCTTTAAGACTTAAAGAGGGCCAAGGTGTTGATTTTTGGAGGGCAGGAAATGCGCTTGCAAAGGCCGGATATTTCAAAAAAGTAAAACTTGCAGACAAGCATGATGCGCCGCCAATTATGATTATTCGCCAAAACTATGAAGGCGACAGGGTGAAAAATGGCAAATGGTACATACCGCCCGGAGCTGCAAAATTAAACTCTACACATGCCCTTGTTTCCTATGGGAATGACGACGAAAAAAATATGTTTATGACTGACTCCGGCAATGGGAAGGCTTATATTTTGCCGGTTGAATATCAATTTTGTGTGTTGCAATGTTGGAAGATAATTTTATAGTGTTTTGTTTGCATAATCAGGCTAAAAACGCTAGACTTATTTTATAATAAAATCTTTTACTATGCTAGACAGCTCACAAGAGAATAAAGTTAGGAAACGCAAACAATTTTCAGTATTAATTGATAATAAGGTAGACAACTTTATCGCGAAACGTCAAAGCCAAATGAAACTAGATAAAAAACCGCATAAACACTACTTTAGCCACCTACTTAAACTGGACGGCTACGAAACGAAATAAAAAAACACTAGACTTTTGACACGGAAAACGCTAGACTTTGTACAGCCTAGAATTGCTGCTTTGCGGCCTTCTATTGCTTATAATCTAACCCTTTTACAATGGGAAAAATGGAGGACGCGGAAAAGTTCGCACCACCGGAGTCGGCTACAAAGGTCGATTCTTCAAAATCTTTGGCCGCTCATGGTGAGCGCGAGGATGCGCCAAAGTTTTTAATTAATTTTGCAACATCGGAATTGAAGTTGATCAAAGACGTTTTTTGTCCAAATTCTACGCAGCCGGAATTTAACTTCTTTATTTACGATTGCCAAATGCGCGGACTTAATCCGCTTAAAAAAGAGATTCATTTCGTGAAGCGCCAAGTTTGGGACGGTAAAACACAGGCGTATAAAGATGTTGCGGCCCATCAGGTCGGCATTGATGGCCTTAGAATAATTGCGGAGCGCACGAGTAAATACGGCGGCCAAGATAGCGTTATGTATGGCGATGAGATTGAATTTCATGGTGTAAAAGTGCCAGAATTTGCACAGGTGAGTGCTTACAAGCGTGGAATTGACAGACCATTTACGGCAATAGCTTATTTCACCGAGTTTGCAGGTGTCTTCAAGAAAAACGGCAAGGAATATCTTGGTTCGATGTGGGCGCAAATGCCGCGCCACATGATTGCCAAGTGTGCAGAGGCGCTGGCCTTAAGAAAAGCATTTCCTGACACATTAGCCGGTATATATGCAGATGAAGAAATGGGCCAAATAGAGAATCAAAAGCCAGAGGTAAAAATTATTGATGGTGACGAAAACAGTAAAAACAGTGAGCCAGAAAAGCCACAAAAATCATTTGAGCCTAAAAGGCCAAACATCAGCAGCCCATCATTTTAATTTTTAACCTAAAAAAATATTATGGCCGATACAATAATTTTATTCCCGGAAGAATTAGACCAAAAAGTCAAAACGGATTATCAAGAGCTTGTTTTGCAGGTCGAAGGCTTGCAGATCAACAGTCACGATGATTATGAGTCCGCTGTTACCTTTTTGGCCGCAATTAAACAGAGGCTAAAAAGGCTAGAAGACCGTCGCAAAGAGTTGTTGCAGCCTTTTAATAGTGCAGTGAAGGACGCAAACAACAAATTCAAAGTGCTTTCAGAGCCATATTCAAAGCTCGAAGTTTCTTTAAGAATGGTGCTTAATGATTATATTCGCCGCGAAGAAAAAAAGGCCCAAATTAAGGCCGACGAAGAAAGGCGCAGAAGGGAAGAAGAAGAAGCCCGAAAAGCTAAGGCCTCTGCTGAAAGCGCCAAAAATAAAGAGGTTGTCGAGCAGCCAGAGGAAGCTTTGCCGCCAGTGAAGGTTGAGCAACCGGACTTATCGGTACGCACAGGCGCAGGATATGGCCATACAAAGAAAAGATGGCAGTTTGAAGTAGTTGACATCGAAAAAGTGCCAAAGCAATTCCTAGATGTTAATTCACCAGCCGTAAACGCCGAAATTCGCGGCGGTATTCGCGAAATTCCCGGACTGAGAATTTATCAATCATCAGAAATCGCAATCAGATAACTTTAAAATTATGCTTACATCCACCCAAAAAGAAATTATTAAGGAGCTTGAAAAAGCGTCACAATTTGCTGATCTGCAAGTGAAGCTAATGGCCTCGCAAAGAAATAGGAAAGACGCCCGAGGACCATTGCCTAAAGAATGGCGACTGTTCCCGGCAATGTTGAGCGTGGCGAGCAGGACGTTGCAACTTGGGGTCTGCGAGCAACAGAGGCTTTTCGCAATAATAATGTGTGAGTTTGAACGCCTTTTTATAACCGATGCCGAAGAAACCCTAAGAATGCTAAAAAAAGCAAATGAAAAGCAGAAATATCAAAGAAATTCGGGTGGCCAACATAATTTTTTAATCAAAAAAAATGCTGACAAATGAACAAAAAAAGATTTTGCGCAATTTGCGCGAAGAATGGGTCTTGGTGGACAAGACGGCACGCTTTAAGGCCATACAAAGAGGCGAGGGCGTGCGCGTAGCCGTGCCGGATGACATAAAGGATATTCCGGCGGTACTACTTTTTTTAGTCAAAAACAGTCCAAACGTTCCGGACATTATATTTTCATTGCTTTACGATTCTTTTGAGCAGCTGTTTATGAAAAACCCTAAAAAATTTCTTGAAGTGATCGAGAAAAATGCAAAAGACCGCAACAACTCAATAAAACCATCAAAAAAATGATCAATTATCTAGCGTTATTAATAAGTCTAGTGTTATTATGGATGTTGACCGAAGTTGTGCCCGAAAAATTCAGATCATCAATCTACTTAATAGCGTTTATTGTGTTGATCTCAAATTTTTGGATTCAGTTTATAGAGCTAATTCTAAGGTCGGTTTTCCCCGGAATGGTTTAGTTTTTATCCCTCATTTTATTATTTAAAAATTATAAAAATGTCCATGTCTATGAAAAGGGCGCGAGAAATTCAGCGCAACAAAATACGCCGCGAGCTTGGCACAAAAGAAATAATGAAGCTCTCAAAAATGGGATATCAAATTGAAGCTCTAAACGATTTTCATTTTCGTATCAACAATACTCTTGATTTGTACCCAACAAACAGGCGATTCCACAATATTTGTACCAATCAGCGCGGATATTATGGCGAATTAGTTTTATTCGTCGCTGAAAAGCAAATTGGAATAAGACCGTTTCGATGGATTAGAAAATTATTGGCTGGACTTTAACCAGGGCCGTCAATAATGGATAAAAAAATAATCAATAGTGAAAACTATGGGTGGATAAGCCTACATAGGAAGCTATCAGACAGTAAATTTTGGACATCAGAGCCGTTTTCTAGGCCGCAAGCGTGGGTTGATTTACTTATGATTGCAAACCACTCTGATGGCTTCATTCGTGTTGCCGGAGAAAGGATAAAAATAGAGCGTGGTCAATGTGGTTGGAGTCAACTTAGACTGGCAGGGCGTTGGAGGTGGTCGCGAGGTAAAGTGAAAAGATTTTTAGAAGAATTAGAAAAAACAGAGCAACAGATTGAACAACAGAAAAACAGCAGAACAACGATCATAACTATCAAAAACTACAACCTCTACCAACAACAGAAAGAACATCAGACGAACATCAGACGGACATCAGACGGACATCAGACGGACACTAACAATAAGAATAACAATGGTAACAATGAAAATAATAATAATGTTTTTAAAAATTTAGAAAAATTCTTTCGAGGATTTGTGCCACCGGCCATCGCAATTTCTAAGGCCAGTTTTTATTGGGGTAAAAATCCTAGAGAATCCATTAAGAAGGCACTGGACAATACGTCGTGCATTAGTGAGGCTGGGTTTATTGAATGTTTGAAGTATTATAATAAGCGTAAGAAGGATAATGATATGCCAAAATAAAATAGCTTTTGAACACCAAAAGGACGCGCTAACGTCGCTAAACCACATCAGAAAGCTAAGAAGAAAGAAAAGACCGCTTAGGGTCTACCAGTGCGAGAAATGCCACAAATACCACCTAACATCGAAAGAGCTGTATGGAAGAAAGCCAAGAAAAAAAAGAAGAATCCACAAAAGCACTAGGAAGGCCATCAAAAATAAGTAATTTTATAAATATGATGCAGGTGGTTTTCGACGAATTAGAAAACGACACTGCAATTAGTCCAAACGGCTCAACCTTTTTTTTTACCGATGTTGAACTTTTTGAGATGGTAAATTTATCTTTACAGAAAGAAGATCAGATACACATGTCAACATTCCAAAAGTGGAAAGCTATGTCGCTAAAAGGCGACTCTGTTGACCACCCTGTTTTTGAGGATTTTTTACGCCTTATAAAAAAGGCCCAACTGAAACAGAAACGCGCACTCGGCCACAAGCTAGTTACTGACGATAGATGTTGGACGCGTTGGGCTTGGATTTTAGAGAGAAAATTTGATGATATGAACTTGAAACACAAAGCAGAAATCGAGGAAAAAAGACCGGTTACTTTTCCAAATATCATAATCAAAAAAGCTGAATGAGTGTATTTGGCGAAAATACCGTTTCGATAAGTTTATCACCAACACAAATAACAGCCTATGACCTACTGACCGATACAGTGACTAATGAGCTTGTTTTCGGCGGTGGTGCGCGTGGTGGAAAATCTTATCTTGGCTCATTTTGGGTAATTTCGGAGTGCATGGCTAAGCCCGGCTCGGCATGGCTTATAGCGCGTGAAGAACTGAAAGCGCTGAAACGTACCACTATGAGGACTTTTTTTAAGGTTATGCGGATGCTTGGACTTGAAAGGGATGTGCATTATAAATTCAACGCTCAAGATATGGTTTTGACTTTTGTGAATGGCTCGGTTGTTTTCTTTTCGGAGTTCAAGCGAATTCCAAGTGACCCAGAATTTGATCGTATCGGCTCATACGATTTGACTGGAGCTTGGATTGATGAGTCACAGGAGATATGCAAGGACGCTAAGGATGCCTTGCAGTTTCGTTTTACGGTGATGGAAGGTGAAAACTGGACTGCTGTACCCAAAACGCTCTACACTTGCAATCCATCGAAAGGATGGATTTATCGCGATTTTTGGAGGCCGATAATTAAGGAAAAAAAGAAGATAAAGCGCCGGGCATTTATTACGTCGCTATACACTGATAACCCTTGGATTGATCATAAAAAATATAAAGCAAATGTTTTAGCAACGCTTAACAAAGTTAAAATACAGCGTCTTTTGCATGGTAATTTCGAGTATGACGATGATGATAATAACTGGATTGAGTATGATTCAATTTTGGACTTATTCACAAACCCGGTTAGGCCCGGGCCTGATCTTTATTTAGTTTGTGATGCAGCAAGAAAGGGGCGTGATTTGGCGGTGATTCAGTTTTGGCGCGGCCTTGTTTGTAAAAAAACATGGACTTGGAAAAAGAATAAAACGCCGGACTTAGAGCGTGCTTTAATCCGGGCATCAGAAACGCTTGGTGTACCGCGCTCACATATTATAATTGATGAAGATGGGCTTGGTGGTGGCATCGTTGACCATATAGAAGGATGCAAGGGTTTCATAAATGGCTCATCACCTATCCAGCCGGAAGAATCCGAAGACGATGAAACACGTATCGTGAACTATGCAAACCTAAAAACACAATGTTACTCGGTGTTGGCAAATTACATAAACGATAGTAAAATCAGGATTGAAGGTTTAACCGAAGAACAAAAAGAAAAGCTTTGTGAAGAATTGGAGGTTGTCAAAGAGCGCAACGCCGACAATGATAAAAAAATTGAAATGATCAAGAAAGAAGACGTGAAAGAATTGCTTGGCCGCTCCCCTGATTTATCTGATACACTGATGATGCGAATGTGGTTTGAACTGAACAAGCAAGAAATAATACAAGGATTTTTAATTTAAAAATATGCCGCTAAAAATACCGTTTACTAATTTTTACATAGGCACAGCAAAATCCTTAGAGCCGATGCGACAAGCGATAATCGGTGGAGCTTATGCCGGCGGTAGCCTTTCGGAGTTTTTAGCTAATGGTGGGTATAGAATTGATATCAACACCCTCTATCATCTTTTTAGGAATAACGGCGATATGTGCGCGGCCCAAAGAAGAATTAACCGGGCTACCTTTCGTGACGGACTTAAAAAATCAATCTCTTTTGTCGATGCGAGAAACGAAGAAAGAGATATGAATAATTCAGAAAGCGCGGCGAAGGTTAGGTCGGTACTTGATAGCTCTTTTTTATCATTCCGTAGTGCTGTAAACAAGTGGCAAAGGGATAGGCGCGTTGCCGGAAATCATTATTTTTTAATCTTAAAAAACATCAGTGATGCAGTAATCGGACTGCAAAGCATTGACCCTAGGACAATGGCCGTTATTTGTGATGTGTCCGGCAATGTTTTGTATTACAAGCAAGAGGTGAACGGCCACAAAAAGATATTTTCAGTTGATGAAATTATCCACACGGTTTTTGACGAGTCAACTGAACACCCGGTTCTTGGCGTGTCGCCAATTGAAAGCATTGTTTGGGACGCTAGGGCTGAGCTTGCCAGTGCAAAAAGAAACTTCTATTTTTATGAGAATAACGCCGTGCCGTCGCATTTATATGTTGTTAAAAGAACTCTGACAGCGGAGAACGTGGCGAAGTTGCGCGATGAAGTTGAAAAGCAATTTAAGGGTGCTGAAAAATCGTTTAAGGGCGGCTTTTTACCGTACGTCGAAGATATAAAAACGATTGTGCCAAGTCAAAAAGAGATGCAGTACATCGAAAGCAGGAAGTTTACCAGCCGTAAAGTGTCGGTTGCGATGGGCGTTGATATGTTTTTGCTTGGTTATACGGAAGGCGTGCAACGGTCAAATGGTAAGATTATTGAACGGGATTTTTACGAAAACACAACAAGGCCGGATGAAGTTTATTTTGGGGAAGAAGTTCTCAATAAAAAGCTTTTGAAGGCTATGAATATTGAGGATGTGAAGGTCAAAACAGTGCCGTCAACGTATATCAGCGAAAGCGAAATCTATACGCGTAGCGTGGTTGATGTGCGTGCCGGAATTGTCACACGAAACGAGGCAAGAAAAATGCGAGGGATGCCACCATCAGAAAACGAGCTTGCTGATGAATTGATGATTGATAACAACCTGCTTGATGATCTAGGGCAAGACCTAACAACGATACAAAATGCTGTTACAGATAAAAACCTAGGTAGAGCCAAAGAAACTAAAACCCTGCTTAATGCGCGAAATAGCGAAAGGAAATCAATACTTTGAAAGGCGTTGTGAGCTTTGCGAAAAGGCTTTAAGATCAGTGAATGGGCGTGCTTTAAGACGAAAAGAGTTGAATTTAGAAAAGAAAGTTTACAATGAGCAGCAAAATCAGGCCGATGCTCTTTTGAAAAAGGTTAAATCGACGTATAACGATGCGCTTAAAAGCTTTAAGGCTGTTGTACATGGCCGAGTTTATGACTTTGAAACGAAAGACTTTGAGCAATCACTTGATGATATTTTTGCCGCGATTGACGATGCCGTTTTAATTAATATCGTGATAGATTCGAGCGCTGACGCTATGAAGTTTGGCGCTGATTACCGTATCGGTAAAATGTCACTCGGTGCGCTCGGAATCTCTTTTGATTTGGCCAATGAGCGCGCAACGGAATACCTAGCAACTGACAGGCCGCTTATTTTGG
>Ga0100403_1000774_pt1 | contig 31186 bp, 30 predicted proteins | sample CryGeymet201501t_FD_83663 | JGI IMG/M metagenome (GOLD analysis project Ga0100403, IMG submission 83663) | Groundwater microbial communities from Crystal Geyser aquifers in Utah, USA - Crystal Geyser metaG 2015-01t | ecosystem: Environmental > Aquatic > Deep subsurface > Groundwater | place... | reverse complement strand
CTCGCTTGAAAGATATTCTTTCTTGCCTACTAGAATGAATGTGGCACCCTTGCCGGGGCCCGGGCTTTCTGCGCGAAGATCGAGTGAGAGAGATCTGGCTGCTGAAAGTGCGAGATGCATCCCAAGACCTGCTCCAGGAATTGCAATGTGGGATGTCGATTTGAGGCGTTTGAAGCGTTTGAAAATGTCGGCTGTGGAACTGCTCTGAAAGCCAACACCATTGTCTTGAAACTTGATCGTCCAAACGTCGTAGGGAGGCTCTTTACTGTGCACGAGCTCTGTCTTGATTAATAATCTTGCACCACTTAGCGGGGTGAATTTTTTTGCATTGTCGACGATGTTGCGGGTGATCAGATCGAGTAATTTTGGATCGACTTCGATATCAAGGTCTAGCTTTGCGCCTTCTCTCGTGATTTCCATACGGTTCTTTGCAAAAATTTCCCATTGTTGAATCTGTTTTTGTAGCCAAGTCTCAAGGTTGAGTTGGCTAAGGTGAGGGGTCTCTGCGAATTGTTCGAGCCTTGATGCTGTAAGGAGTCTGTCGATGTCGCCTTTTAGTCGATCCAATTCACTTTGATGTGCGTCCCATAGAGCTGCTTCTTCTTCTTTTTTGAGGGAGCCTTGGCGGATGAGCTGAGAGCTAAGCTCTAAGCTCGCTAATGGTGTCTTAAGTTCGTGTGTGACATTGGCAAGAAATTCTTTTTGAAGCTGATTGAGCTTCATTTCTCGAAGCACCTTAATAAAAAACAAAATAAAAATTCCGATAACGATGAGGAAGCCTAGACTTCCAAATACAACATTCAGCCAAGGCTGAGCGTCCATCGGAATGGAGGATGATTGGAACTTGGACTTCGCAAGAGCAATCATCTTGTTGTAGTTCTGGACTAAGGCCCAGTTGTAGCCTGTGCCTAAGCCTGCAATGACGAAAAGAACGATGGCGAGCAAAACGCCCCAAGGCCAGCGTTTCTGAGCTATTTTGGGGCGAAAATCTCTACGGATTGGCTTTGGCATGTTTCTGAGCTTTCTTCTTTTCGAGCTCTCGTGTCAACTTAGATTGCTGACGAAAGACGTCTTCGAAGAAAACTCTCGCCAGGTAGGAAGATTTTACAGTCCAGTATTTGTCGTGAACAGTGACGACCCCAATACTGAGTCTCAAATCGTCGTGTGCGGCATATCCCACAAACCAGTCCGTGCGGCCTTTGACGTTCTTCCCATCGAGAGACCCTGTTTTGCCTCCAAATTCAACCTCATCAAATTGCCTCGCGAAGCCTTTGAAGTATTTTCTGGAAGTTCCATGAAGAACGGTTTCTTCCATGAGGAGCTTCATTTGCCTAGCTGAGTAGGGGACGAGAACCGTGTGTGGCTCTTTCGGACGGCCTTGGTAAACGTAGATTCCATCTTCATCGCGAATGTCCCGAATCACGTAGGGAATCTTCATTTCCCCTTCATTGAGAATCGCAGAGGCTATCATGGCGCCATGAACAGGGCTCATCATTGTTCTGTGGGTAAAGCCCGCGGCACTTTCAACAATGTCCCAGCGGTTGCTTGGATCCAAGATAAATCTAGATTTTTCAATCAAAAGATCAGTTTCAACGTTTTTGTTGAACATGAAGTTCTCAGCGTATTTGAGTAAGTCAGTGCCACCCAAGTGGAAGGCTCCAAGTTTTCCAAAAACAGTATTGATCGACTGAGCGAAGGCCTGCCTGAGTGTAACGTGTCTCGTCCACTTGTTGACCTTTTCGCTATTCACGTTGCGCTTATAAAGTGTGGAACGTTTCCCGTTGTAGGGGATGATCGTTTCGGCGTAGGCTTTGCCTTCGTCGATGGCCGCGGCGGCTGTAATAATCTTGGAAATACTTGCGGCAGGGAAGGGAGATCGTATGGCGAGGTTGCCCATGTTGAAGTTTTCTTCATCTTTGACGAAGGACTCGATGGCTAATAGCTCGCCTGTGTCAGCGTTCATTACTGCGAACGCGCCGTAATCTGGTTTGTAGCGCTTCAAATATTTTTGGATGATTTCTTTGTATCCCTCGACTAGCGTGTTGCCCACGGACACATGAATATTTTCTTGAAGGTTTCGATATTTGGGAATTTCAAGTGTTGTAGGAACTTCTCCCGTAAGGTCCAGGTGCCTCGTGACGATTGGTGCGAGATATTCTGATGTGACTCTAAATGGAAACTTGATTTGTTTGTCAACAATGGCCCATGCGACGACAATCCCAAGGAAGACCAGCCCAGTGAGGGCGCTTCCAAAAACCAATATGGTTTTCTTTTTGTTTTCCCGGTCATGTGAAGAGTAAAAATCCATTTTAATAAATATTCAGTTCCTGTTGCCGTTTGCTATGAGTGAAAAAATGTTGAAGAAGTAAAGGTGATCGCTTGATCCACGATGTGAGGTGGAATTTCATGGCCACCCGAAAATTCATTGCTTCTGACTTGGAAGTCGAGCTTTCGCAATTCATCGACCATTTTACGTGAATGCTTCACGGGTAATACGGCGTCGTTGATTCCATGACTTACGAAAACGGGGCAAGTATCGCCTTCCGCAATTTTTGGTTGATTGATGTAGGGCCATGCGCCCGAAAACAAAACTAGTGTTTGAAGGTAAGAGGGGCGATGTCTTAAAAGCAGGTCTAAGGCGAGCATTGAGCCCTGAGAAAATCCACCGAGGCAAATGCGAGTTCCGTCTTTGGCGATGTTTTCCAAGAAGGGGACGAGATGTTTGTCCACGCAGCTTTGGAGTCGCTTGATATGAGCTTCGTCGAATAAATTTGCGTCTGGTGTGGCGTTACGCTTTTCGAGCATCGCCATGTCTAGGTCAAACCACGCGCGACCGTTAAATCCGGCTAGAGCCGGAAGGGAGATAGGCGCTTGAGGCACGTAGCCCCAGCAATCGTTCTCCTGCTTTAGTATGGGGACAAGAGGAGCTAAATCCTCGGCATTTGCCCCATATCCGTGCAGGAGCACCAAGGCTAGTTTTGAGTCATTATTCGATTTAAAATCAATAGTTTGTAGCATATATCCCTAGTTTGTTCTGGACTCTTCATGACTCAACGCGCTAGACGATCATTTACTATAGTAATGACTATAGTAAATGACCCAAGTTTTGGAGTGCCAATATGCGAAGAAAATTCCCGTCCCACCCATTATTTATTTTAGCCGGTTTTCTGTTTTTTGGACAGTCAGTAAACGCTCAAAAATCTGCAAGTGTTTTGCCTAATGGCATTTGGCGTGTGAGATGGGTGGGAGTTCGTACGGCTTCTTTGACTCAGTCACTCAATGACGACGGAACTGCCTCAAATACAATGTCGGCTCTTGAGAAAAGTCTCACAGCTAAGGACCTCGCAGCTTTGAATTCAGACCTCGCTCAGCTCTATAATGGACTTAATGCCTATGAAGAGGGGCTCGGTGATAGTCTGATCCTTGCGGATTTTTATCCGGATTCAAGCATGGTCGCGACAAAGAACACGATTGCAGCTGAGTATGGACTCAGTTCCAAGGTTTCTCTTGGAATTATCATTCCCATTACGACAATGAGAGTTGACGCGAGTTTTAGTGCTGACGTTCAAAATAATGTGGCAGCGATTCAAGCCAAAGTTCAAGGCAACAGTGCTCTTGAAAATGGTCTCAATACCTTTTCTTCGAGCATGCCAACTTCCGAGTCTTTTTCGCAATCAGTCTTTACTGATAATGGATACGTAGTTCCTGGAAGCTTCGGTTGGACTGGCATGGGGGATATTGAACTTGGAGCAAAAATTCAGGCTCTTAAGTTCTCGAAATTTCGAGCCACGACTCTTTTGGGGTTTCGTGCTCCAACGACCACTCATAAGGCGAACATCAGAAATCTTTTGGATTCCAATTCTGGTGACAATCAGTGGGATCTGGCTTTTGAGTTGGCGACAGAATATTTGCCAACAAAAGATTTTATCTTCGGAGTGGGAACTCGCTACACGATTCAGCTTCCAAACAATCAAGACAAAGCTCTGCTAAGGGACGGTCAGACCGGATTGCCGAACCTCACTGTGCCAGGAACCATTCAAAACGTGCGAAGAAACCTTGGTGACCAATTAGAAACTGAGATTGGTGCTTCATACCAATACAATCGTTTTATTGTCAGCACGGCCTATGAAAACCTCTTCAAAACTTCTGATAGCTATTCGGTGCCTACGGGCTATCGAAAAGACAACCTAGAATCCGAAACCGATGCTCTTCAACATCGATATGCTCTAGGTTTAAAATACACAACTTTAGCGGCCTTCGTAGCGAAGAAAGCTTCAATTCCCTTTGAAGCGAAGCTAACTTACAGCGACATTTTTGCTGGACGAAATGTTACAAAAGCTGCCTACGCTAGGCTCGATTTAATTTTCTTCTTGAAGTGATGGTGATTGAAATGAAAAAGATATTTGGATTATTATTAGTTAGTTTAACAGGCTGCAGTGCAATTGAATTCGTCGAAACCCCACGCAATTCTTTGCCTCGCCCAGATCTCACCGGTGTATCTGACATCAGCGAAGAAACTCGTGAAGATGTGCAATCGGGACTCAGTCCTGACGACTTCTTTTCGGACGACGCCTTTGTCGATGCGGATCCTGCTGAACCCAACCCCGTTGGTGCTTGTAGTTTTGTCAGGCAGCTAGGGCTTGAATACAAATCCAAACCTAGTCAGTATGCGCGTTTTCGTTTGTTTTCGGCGATAGCAACTTATGCGAGTGAAGAAGGCAAGCAAATCAAAGGAGTCTCTAGGCTCTCTGAGAACCCTCAGATGCTGTATGGAACTAGTTCAGAATTTAGCGGCGGTAAAAAACCTATTGATATGCCGACCTACAAAGAGTTCATGGATGCTGCGACGGCTGAATATGAAAAAGGAAATTTGAGCTGGGTTAAATATCAAGCTCTAAAGAAAATGTATGACTGGGGCTGGTGGGATAAGTTTGCTAAGCAGCGAAACGCCAAGGTTCTAGAAAAGATAGACGAAGCACTTGCTGGAGCCGTTACCGGAACTCCCCAAGATCTTGCTTTATCAAAATTAGTGGCAGGATTCTTTGAGGTGTCTAGGCACCATTCTAAAGTTGGTGACTTGTCTGAGGATGAAGTCAAGTCATTGGGTTGGTGGTTGGTTTCTTTACCGCTTTACTCGAAAGAAATGCCAATGGCTCGCGATTGGCGTCGCACGATTCGTATTTTAAATCGCGCGTCTCAGCTGGACGGTGATGATCTGAGCTTTGCTGAGGAAGCTTGTTTGTATGTTTTAACTCAAAGGATGACTTCTCAAATCTTGATGCAAAAAGGCATTTTGGGGGCTCCTGAGCTTAAGGCTTCAGGTCTTTTGATTTCTGATCTGCCGTTGGATGATGTTGTCATCTATCCCGAAAGAAATATTTCTGGAGCGTGGGGCGAGCCACTAACGGCTGAGTCAATTGGACGAATGGTTGCAGCCGGCGAAGGTCTGCGTCCAGTTGAAGCCAATACGACGACAGAATTTTTAAATTCTTTTCGTGCTTGGGCAAATCTGCTTTCAGCGAGAAGGGTTCCAGGTATTTGGGAATTGCCTGGGTCCAATCAGGCGAAAATGCCTCGATTGAGTCCTGCATTGCTAAAGCTAGCGGTTGGTATCTTTGCATTACACGCTCCTGTGATGAGTGCTGAAGAGTTAGTGGTGTCTTCTACGAATCGAATTTCGTTCCCCAATGATGACTCGGCTTTGAATCTGCTTAGAGTAGGTCACGTCGCCTTGGCGACCATCTGGGGTGTTGAGGGATTGTTAGAGGATCCTTCAGCACTTGATTTGGCATTGCTCAGCGAGGAGCAAAGGCTAGGATTGGCGGCTGATTCTGAGGCAAGTGCTAAAGGGAAGCTTAAAACGCTTACTAACGGATTGATGCTTGAACTCTTCACGCGAGTGCGTGAAGGCAAAATACTCCCAAAATCTCAAGAGTTTACGTTGATGATTCTGTACCTGAAGAAGACGGCTTATGTGCTCAAGGCTCCAAATATGCTGGCGAGAATACGTTTGCTGGAGAAGCTTCAAACAAGGGAATCTCCCTAAGGTCCTGAAACTTAATAAACCTTTATATCACTCATAAGTATTGCTTATGTGTCAGATGCGTAATAAACCGGATACGGCCCCTGGAGGCCGGAAGGGACGTGTCCGTGCGTATCAGATTTTTAGCTTTAATCTTTCTTTCATTCTCTCAGTTCTCTCAAGCCGATCAATATTTTAATGAGCTTCGCTGGGACGAGTATCTTCCAGATGATTGCCATGAGCTTTCCATCCATAACTTTACAGATATCGGGGAATGGCCGGTCTATGGCATCCGTGGTTATACGAATAATGGTTTTGATTATGAATATCCAATAAGCCGTTCAGACGCGACATGGCTTTGGGAAGCATTCAAAAACGGAAATGAACCTAATAGCTGGCCAAGCCATTTGGGGCGCGAAGTAGATCTTATCAAAACCCACAAAGACGCTATGGATTTTGATTTCTCTGTAGAGGGTGAGGTTTTAGAAATTCTCGCTCTCATCGACCTTCAAGAACAATTCAATCCACGGGATTACTTCTTCACGGGTGGACTTGAATACCGTGACGGACCTGGTGCTCCTACTATGGGAGAACTTGATGTGCTAGTTGGAGAGAGATCAACTTGTAATATCGTTGTTGTCGGCGAGGCTAAGCTTGGCAAAGGGTCGCTCTCTAAGGCTCACAAGCAATTGGGTCGTTTCCGTGGCTTCTTGAATAGGCGTAATATTCCTGCTAGCTGGGACGCTTTTAGACTCGTGTCTGGATTTTAATAGCTAGATAATTGTTTTTTGAATTCGCGCTAAGCGAATCATTCGATAGCCTCAATTTGCCTATTTTTCTGGCAACTTGAGGCTATTTAGGTTTATTCATAGGGCTATGAGTGTATTGGCCATTCTAATATCATTGGGGCTGTTGATGTATGGCGCCTACAGGGGATTAAGCGTGCTTGTGCTCGCTCCTGTGCTCGCTGCTTTTGCCGTAATGATTTCGGGTGATTTGCCCTGGATGGGGACCTACACGCAGATCTTTATAGCTGCTCTTGGAAAATTCGCTGTAAAATATTTCCCGATTTTCTTGATGGGATCAATCTTTGGGAAGTTGATGGAAGTTACGGGTTTTGCTCGTTCCGTGGCGCAAGGGTTCTTGAAAGTCTTTGGACATTCACGGGCGATTCTTGCGATCGTTTTATCATGTGGACTTTTAACCTACGGGGGTGTGTCTGCTTTTGTGGTTGTGTTTACGATCTATCCTTTGGCTTCAGCACTATTCTGGGAGGTAAAAATGCCGAAGCGTTTGATTCCTGGGGCGATTGCCATGGGAGCTTTTACTTTTTCGATGACGGCGCTACCCGGAAATGCTCAGATTCATAATTTGATTCCCATGTCTTATTTTGGAACGACGGCATTTGCGGCGCCAGTTTTGGGCGGGGTAGCCGGGCTTTGTATGTTTGTGTTGGGGAGTTTGTGGCTTCAGAAGCGAGTGCGTGATGCAAGGTCATGCGGTGAAGGGTATGGATACGAGCAAGAGTTTTCTGAGCGGCAGAATGCTAAGCCGATCTCATTTCTTCTCGCCGTTGCGCCTATCGTTCTTGTAATCGCGAGTAATTATTTGTTGTCAGAGCAGATCATTCCCACTTGGGAGACGGATTATTTGCAGACAGCGAAATTCGGAGGCATCGAACTCTCTAAGGTTCTTGGAATCTGGTCCATGCTGATGGCATTGGCGCTTGGAATATTGCTGCTGTTTTTGTATATGATCTCAAAAACTAATCTGCGTAAAAAATTGGCTGAGTCCATAAATGCGGGTGCCATGGGTTCTTTGCTCCCAACTTTCAATACAGCTTCCGAGGTGGGTTATGGGGCGACGATTGCTTCACTCGCCGGTTTTGCCTTGATTCGCGATGGTATTTTCAGTGTGAGCCCCGGGAGTCCTTTGCTCGCGGAAGTCTTATCGATCAATGTCCTTGCAGGAATCACGGGGTCGGCCTCTGGAGGATTGAGTATTGCACTAGAGGCTTTGGGCGATCAGTTTATTGCTTTGGGGCAAGCGGCTGGCATTAGTAATGAATACCTACACAGAGTTGCCTCTCTTTCATCAGGTGGCCTAGATACTTTCCCTCACAATGGAGCTGTGATCACCTTGCTAACGGTGTGTGGGCTCACCCACAAAGAATCGTATAAAGACATTGCTGTCGTTTCACTCGTGATTCCGCTTGTGGTGACTGTGACACTTGTTGGTCTAGGCTCGCTCTTAGGAGTGTTTTCGTCATGAGCCGAATTGTTGTTGGTATGTCGGGCGGGGTTGATTCCTCGGTCACCGCAGCTCTATTGAAGGAGCAGGGGCATGAAGTCATTGGCCTCTTTATGAAAAATTGGGAAGAGACAGGAGGTGGGGCTTGCACCTCTGAAGAAGATTTCCAGGATGTCGTCAAAGTTTGCGAGAAGATCGACATTCCTTATTATTCTGTTGAGTTCGTTAAAGAATACCGTGATCATGTCTTCGCACATTTCTTGGACCAATATTCAAAAGGCTACACTCCCAATCCAGATATTCTTTGCAATCGCGAAATCAAGTTTGATGTGTTTATGAAGCGGGCGATGGACTTGGGTGCTGATTTTCTTGCGACGGGACACTATGCAAGGGTTCTTAAAAATGAAGACGGAAAATCCGTTTTGGGTCGAGGCTTAGATCAAGGAAAAGATCAAAGCTATTTTCTTCATGCCATTGATGGAAGCATTCTCGATAGAGTGATGTTTCCCATCGGAGAGCTGGAAAAAACTGAAGTTAGAAAACTCGCCGCTAAATACGATCTTGCGACGAAAAACAAAAAAGACAGCACCGGAATTTGTTTTATTGGTGAGCGCGACTTTCGAGATTTCTTATCGAACTATATGCCAGCTAAACCTGGAAGCTTTCTCACTCTTGATGGAAAACAAGTAGGTGAACATATCGGCTCGGCCTTCTATACTTTGGGGCAGCGCAAAGGTTTGGGGCTCGGCGGTCAAGGAGAGCCCTGGTTTGTCGTGGCCAAGGACTCCGAGAAAAACATTGTTTATGTGGAGCGAGGGCTCGAGCATCCGGCACTTTTTACTCAAGAGCTTTGGGCGGATGAAGAAAGCTGGGTGGGGGATTCGCCTTTTGCTTCTGGTGCTACTTGGAGCGGGACTGCGAAGATTCGCTACCGTCAGGCCGATCAATCTTGCGAGGTTGAACAAACTGATCAGGGACTCCATGTCAGATTTTCTGACGAGCAACGCTCTGTGACTCCCGGGCAATTCATTGTATTTTATGAGGGTGATGTTTGCCTTGGCGGTGCTGTGATGAAGCGCACGGGGCCGACATTGTGGGAGCGTCAAAAACAAACGTGGCCACTACAGCACGTGGGAGTATGATGTTGTTATGGAAAGCGAGAAAACATTGACCTCAAAACCTCGACTACTCCTCGCAGTTTGTGGAAGCATTGCCGCTTACCGAAGTGTTGATTTCCTCCGGAAGCTTGTCGATCAAGGTTATGATGTTGAAGTTCTTTTGACAGAATCGGCGAAGCAATTCGTCGCCGAAAAGTCTATCGAGACATTTTTGGGCAAGAAAGTGCTTTCAAACGACCACTTTTCGGATTCTCATCTGGGTACAGAACACATTGATTTTGCGAGACGCTTTGAAATCATTCTCGTCTACGGGGCTACTGCTGAATTCATGGCCTCATATCGTGGAGGGCATGCGCATACGATGCTTCATGCACAGCTTTTGGCGTTTGAAGGAAAAGTCATGCTGATGCCGGCGATGAACCCTTCCATGTGGGCCCATCCTGCAACGAGAGAGAATCAACAAGTTCTTGCTGAGCGTGGAGTTGAATTCTTGGGGCCGGGTGTGGGTGCTGTGGCTTGCGGAGAATATGGTGAGGGAAAGTTGATTGATGAATCACTAGCTCTGGAGCGGCTAACCGAAGTCTTTCAAAGGGATTCTGCTGATGCTGGCGTTAAGGTTCTGATCAGTGTTGGAGCCATGGAAACACAAGTCGATGGCGTGCGTTCATTGAAGAATCTTTCTTCTGGTTTAATGGGCCTTGAGCTGCTTAGGGCTTTGCTTGAAAAAGGTGCCAATGTGACTCTGATGCAAGGCATGGTAGAGGCGAATGTTTTTCAAGAAATACAAGATTTGAAAGAGCGATATGGTTTTCAGATTTTTCAAACTTCAAGCCCCCAAGCCTATTCGGAGATCTTGGTGCGTTGCCAAGAATTGGTAGATGTTTTTGTTTCCGCTGCTGCGGTTTTGGATTTTGAAGTTGTTGGGCTGACTGAGAAGTTGGATAAGTCGGAATTGTTTGCTGCCGATAATGAGACCTCTGAACTGAAATTGAAGATCAAGAGATTGCCTGACTTTGCTGGTGAGTTTGGTCGACGCAAACGCAATGATCAATTGCTGGTCAGTTTTTCACTTGAAAGTTTAAAAGATGACAAAGCTCTAATCGAAAGAGCCATTCATAAGGCGAGGTCGAAAGGTGCAGAGCTTTCCTTTGTGAATCGACTATCTGAAAAATCAGGTCCCGGTCAGAAAATGAGCGAAGCATGGATTTTGGAGAAGAAGGATGATTCTCCTGAGTTGCCCTATTCAAGTGAGGCATTGGGAAGCCTCGAGAAGGGCGCGCTTGCCAAGGTTTTGGTTGATCGTCTATTCCAAAAACTAAAAAACCCTAGCTCCATTTCTGGAACTAGGGTGAATCCTCAACTTTAGTTAAATCTCTTAGACTTCGATGCCGCCACAATCGATGGCTGTGCAAGTGTCTGGCAAGTCCCCATTGTCGTCTGGATTTTCTGGATCGACTTCAGGAAGTTCGGGGTCTACTTCTGGAACTTCAGGGTCGATCTCAGGAACTTCTGGAGGGTCAACTTCTGGGACTTCAGGTGGGTCAACAACCGGTGGGTCAACAACTGGTGGAGGATCTCCAGCTTCGACGCAGTATTCAATCTCAACATCTGAGTTGCTTACACCAGGGTTAGCGAGGCCAACAGTATTGTTTGTGGCATTGAATGTGTGTGCGCTTAGATTTCCATCAACGAAAGCTTCGATGGAGGACTCAATCGTGGGGGAATGGGTCAATTGAAATGTGTCGTAGACGCGCATTTGGTTGGCAACGCGTGTTCCTAGTTTTTCTAGGCCTTCAGAATAGTCTTTGCCCCAGATGTCGATGATCTCACCGTGAGCGAGTTCAACAAGTTCTGCATAACCATATCCGTATTCATCTTCGTCATTAGAGTGGAGTCTTCTGCTCTTGGGCGACTTTCCACTCTTTGAATTGTGACCAAGTCGAAGTGGAACCGGGCGATAGGCGTTAGGGTTTTTGTCGGTGTGGATGATGGCACCAACTGAAACCGGTTGGTTTCCTTTTAGGGCCTTGAGATGGTCGAGCATAAATTCGGGGCTTAACCATTGCTCATCACCATTGCTATCTGTGACCGTGCAGTTTTCTTCTTTGGCAATATCTTCAAGAGTTCTACCATTGTAAAAGTTGTGGTCAGCTGTTGGAGTGACGTTGTCTGGGTATTGCGCACAGATTTCATTTTCGTCAGAAACGAAAACGACTGCAAGTCCTGCATCGTCGCGGAACATGCCTTCTTTTTTGTGTTTTGCAAGATCGAGGCCCGAGCTAGCTTTGTACAAAGAATAAAAAGCTGTTTCGCCGCCATCGGAAAAATAGTCCATAGGGGTCAAAGTCATACGAAATTTTAGGTTCAATCTGATCCAGTTCAAGGAGTGCTTGTTTGAATCAAATACCGTCGGAGTTAAAATTCCCCTGTAATACAAGTTTCCGGCCCAATGCGATCGCTTTCCGTGGCTTAAAAGAACGGAAATACGGTAGTTAACGTTGCTAGGAAGTTTTTTGATGAACTTGTCAATTCTATGGGCGACCTGAATGCGTTCACTCGACAGGGAGCCAGAGGTATCGACTACGAAGAGGATGTCGAGTTTATCGGTTCTCACAGACTCGGGTTGTTTGTAGTGTTCACGATAGCAGCCTTCACCAATTAATTCGATGCTATCGCTTTGCTTTGTTCCTTCAATGACTTCTAGATCATTTGAAGTTGTTTCACGAGGCAACTCACATGCGGAAAGCATCCACATCATTGCAAAGAGAGGCGAGAGCCTTCTGATTGCTGAGTTGTAGGTTGGGGATGAAGTCATAGAGCCTCCTAAAGAAGTCATTGAAGTCTGGGCCTCGTGAAAGGATCCAAAGATTCGAATGGTGATGAATGGATTCGCCTGATGCTTTTGAGGATCTGTGCAGAGTTGTATAACTTGCATCAAGACGGGGTGGTGTTTTCAACTTACATCCAGGAGCTAGCTATAGTTATACACTTTTCATATTTTCTTTGAAAGCTTATATTGCGGATTAATAAGAACTTAATTTATTGGCTTCTAATTTCGATGGGTTGATCTTTGCGATCGTCATAATTGTCTATTAGGTCAGAGATTTTTTCAGAAAGTTCAGAATCAGTTGAAAGTGAGAGTTGAAAGCCGTTCGCTCCAATTCGTGGGTCCAAACTTTTTGGGGCAAAGAGGTACTTTCCGTTTTCAGTGAGTTGAATTATCGCCTCCTTAATACTTTCATCGCTAGTTGTTTCAAACTTAAAGGTACTTAAAGGATTAAGCTTTGTTTCCCCTGTGGCATTATCAACTTGATATACCTGCCAGACGATATCCAGGGACTCATCTTTTGTGCTGGCACTAAGTTTCGTTCCCGTTCTAATTACGATTCTAAGGTTCATTGGTCTTGTCGAGGATATGATCTCAGTTCCTGGCTTAGGCTGTAGAACTTCTAAGGGAAGGTCTCCCACGTAGATAATCGAGTGTTCTTGTATTTTTTCTTTCTGAGAGGGATCACTTGAGTTGAAGTTTTCTGTGTCTTTATTGATGTTTCTCAGGAGCGATCCCCGGCCTTTTTGGATTTTTATAAGGGCGGTGTTTCTCTGGATCAGCTTTGATTGGTCAGGAAACGTTATTTCGATTTCTGAATTTTTGTCTAGTGTGACGGCCTGGTCACCTTCAAAAGCTAAAGTTGGTGTTAGGGGCGTTAGGGTAATAAAATAAAGGCTTTCCTGTGGAAGAAGCAGGCATCGGCCCTTAAGACAGGTAACAGATGCTTGTGATTTGTTGAGAGGGCGAGCTTCTTTTGTTCCCGAGAAAAAAAGCAATCCAAGTAACGGAGCAAAGCAAAGCAAAGTAATGATGACGACATCGAGGTGCTTGATTGACTTCATTTACTGCCACTCTTGTTGTTCTGGGAAGAGATTGATAAGCCTTGCACGGCCTCCTTTTTTGGCGGCATAAAGTGCTTCGTCGGCTTCCTTTATCCAGGCGTCTTTGTCTTGGTGGCGGCTGTTGTCCCAAACGGCCATTCCCATGGAACAAGTGACATTCATTCGAAATCCTTTTTTTGTAGAACTAATTTCCGCCGGAATATCTAGCGGCATGTCGCGAATCGCTTGTAGAATCCTTTGTGGTCCAACATGTGCTTGGTCCAAGAGAACTCCGTTGAAGATTGCTACAAACTCTTCGCCACCATAGCGGGCACAAAAATCAAATCTTCGGTCAGAGTTGGGGTTTTCATGGCGTACGCTACTTTTGATGGCTCTTGCAGCGTGTATTAAAACGAAATCTCCGACTTGGTGGCCATAGTTGTCATTGACCTTCTTAAAGAAGTCGAGATCTATAATGACCAGCACGGTACAAAGTTCTTTTGACGCCTTTATTTCGGGCATCTGGCGCTTTACATAATCGTTGAATGCCCTAAAGTTTGGAATTTTTGTCATTGGGTCTTCATGAGCCATTGCTGGGACTTCACCAATTTGCTGTTCTTTGGCATCTAGTGTTTCTACCAATTTCTTGATCGCTCTCGTAATTTTCTGAACGGATAGATCGCTTGACTCTGGAAGTTTGAGTTTATCTAGTCTTCCCGCTGTTATATCTTCTAAGGTTCTCTCAAGAGTTGTATAGGCTTTGTTGAGGACGTTGGAAAATAAAATACTAAAGATGGCAGCAATCAAGAGTGCCACAACAACAAATATTAGAAAGGGCGCGGCAAGAGGAGAGAGTCGTTCTAGAGCTAATTGGTCTTGCGTGCCTGCTACGAGAATTTGGTTGGGTTGATTGAGGGCTTTGGAGTTTTGAAAAACTACAAAAAAGGGGATTTTTCCTAGGGAGGTCTTTGGGGAGGTGAATTCAAAGCTTCCTTCGTTGAGGTTTGTTTTGGCAATGCTGTCGCTGATTTCCTTTTGAAGGATGTTGAGCTGATTTTCAGGGAAATTGTTTGGCTTCTTATGCCAAGTAAAGTTTTTGGCTGCAGTGGCATCTGAGTTTAGGTTGAAGGTAACGGCCCATTCTCCTGGCTTAAACTCAGTCGTCCCGACGCTTAGGGCATTGAGTCGAGATTTGATCTCTAAAAGGCCGTAGCTACGAGCCAAATCGACCCATGAGTTTGAAAAGAGCCATATTGAGCCGCCCGCTACGATGAGAGCAGAGAGAAGTGATGTCAGGAATATCTTAAATCGAAGACTCACATTGTTATTTAACCTTAAAAAAGAAGAATAGAAAAGCAGGTGAATTGACGAAGTCTCACCACTGCGTAGGATAATAGAATGTCTCAGTCAGGTATTCCCTTTGCCAAGTTAGAAGCCCTCGGTAATTCTTATATCGTCGTTGAACCCAAGCATAAGGCATATTGGGCGGAAAATGAGGTAAAGACTTGGTGTTCCCCTGATTGGGGGCTCGGTTCAGACGGGATATTGTGGGGACCATTTTACGACTCTGAAATCGACCCACCTCGGCTTATCATTTTTAACAGTGATGGTAGCCAAGCTGAAAAAAGTGGAAATGGCTTACGGATATTTTCTCGTTACCTGTGGGATAAGGAGCTCGTTAAGGAGAATCCGTTTACGATATACTCTCCGGCTGGTCCAGTGGAATCAAAGGTCTTTAAAGACATGTCGATTGAAATTCAGATGGGGGAGGCCAAACTCCTCGGCCCCGTTGAAGAAGAAATGTCAGTTGCCGTGTTGACTCCCGAGGGAGAGAAAGAAATTAGTTTTGATATGACGAGGGTTAGTGTGGGGAACCCTCATTGTTGTGTTTTCGGTGGATTTGATTATGTCGATCACATAAAACAGTGGGGAGAGGCGATTGAGTCTCATTATCTCTTTCCGCGCAAAACAAATGTGCAGTTTGTAAAAGTTGAAGCCAGAGATACGATCTTCTTTGAGGTCTGGGAGAGGGGCTCCGGATATACTCAGGCTTCTGGCTCGAGCGCCTGTGCGGTAGCCTTCAGTGCTTTTAAGCGAGGTTTAGTGGATCGCCAATTGAAAATGAAAATGCCGGGTGGCACACTTTTTATTTCTATTGAGGAGAATGATAGTGTGATCATGCGGGGTGATACAGCATGGATTTGTGAAGGAGTATGGAAGAAACCAGAGTTTCCAAAAGATCCTCAGTCTTCGGTAGATGGAGGGGACGATGATTCTGGTGAGACTAGTAAGCGGACTGTAGTCAATGCAGACCAAGGTGCAGACCAAGAGGATGAAAGATGACAGACAATTCAAAAGAATCAGCGATGAAAATCACTGAGGCCTGGAAACTGGCCTGCGAAGTTCAACGACGAGCTCATGCTCCTTATTCAAAGTTTTATGTCGGTGCTGCACTGAAAATAAAAGAGTCAGAAGATTTTATATTGGGATGCAACGTTGAGAATGCCAGCTACGGGGCGACAGTTTGTGCAGAGAGGACTGCTTTTCAGGTCGCTGTCGCAAAGCATGGAAAAATCAGTCCAGAGTATTTGGTCCTAGTAACGAACAGTGATCCGGCGGTGCCACCGTGTGCATTGTGCCTTCAGATTTTTGCGGAGTTTTGCGATAAGGATTTCTTGGTATATATAGGGAATACTTCGGGCGTTCAGAAGACGACAAAATTCGGAGACCTATTGAAGTCGCCATTCGGTCCTTCTGACTTAAAATAAAGCCTCTACTTTTTACCGTGCACAGTAGATCTACAGTGGATGCACAGTAGAAGGCCTAACTTCTGGGCGACTTTGCTGTTGGTAGCACTTTTATACTTGAGCGAAACAGCACGTCGACTTTGTTGTCTCTTTTGTTTTTAACGACGCCCTTGCCAAATACTTTGTGGGTGAAAACGTCACCTTCTTCAAGACATTTTTTTGGGATCAAATTCAGATACCACATTGTCGCCCCAATTTTTTACACCTTCAAACCATTCTTGTTCAAGGGTTGCAGAGGTTTCAGCTTGCTTGGCAATGTTTGCCGTGCGCCTTACAACTTTTTTCTTCGTGGCTGAAGCAGCTTTCTTTTCTCTTTTGTATTTGTGTGTGACTCCCGAGACTTTGCAAAGAACTTTGTCGACGTAGCCGTTCGCATCGTGATTGACCACGACATGCCAGGTGAAGGCTTTTTCCTTGGTGCTGTAGCACCAAATATCTTTAGCTACGGGGGTGCGGTCTACATCGGGGTGACTTGAGGAATTTTTTTCTGAAGACATGTCTTAGTAGTCTACGCGATCTTCGTTGAGTTTCCACGCTTGAAAAACATCAGTGTGGCCCTCTGTGGCAACGTGCACCGTGGGAATAGAGCGTTGGTCCAGGGGAAGGACGATCTCTTTGTAGATAAAATCATCATCGAAGCCAGCATCGGCCGCATCAAGGCGAGAGGAGGCAAAATAGAGGGCTTTGGGGCGTGCCCAGTAGATGGCGCCTAGGCACATCGGGCAGGGCTCACAGGTGGAGAAGATCTCGCAGCCTGAGAGTTGAAATGTCGACAGTGTTTTGCATGCGTCACGAATGGCCTGCACTTCGGCGTGTGCCGTTGGATCATTTAAGCTGGTGACCTTATTGAAACCGCGTCCGACAATTTTGTCCCCTTGGACGACAATGGCGCCAAAGGGGCCGCCTTGACCAAGCTCCAGGTGATTCTTGGTGAGTTCTAGAGTTTGTTTGAGGAAATCTTTAATTCTTAGTTCTGCCTGTGACATGGATGGGCCATCATAGCCCTAACTACTGAGGCATTCAAGACACTCGTGAAGGGCCTGAATTTCCTCGCGCCACCACTCACTGCTGCCAAAGTGTGGAAAAAGCCTTTTGAAGGACGGGTCGTCCCAGCGCCTAGCTATCCAAGCATTGTAGTGAAGCATTCTTAGTGCTCTCAGGCTTTCAATGGCTACAAGAGATTCCCTCTCGAAAGGTTTGATCTCCTCGTAAGCTTCAAGAAATGAATCACGTTGTTTTTCGCCGGCTTCACCTCGATCCTTTAAAATCATCCAAAGATCCTGAACTGGAGGGCCGGTCATACAATCGTCGAAGTCGGTAAAAAATGGGCCCAGTTCGTTCCATAGGACGTTGCCAACATGGCAGTCCCCGTGAATTGAGATTTTGTCTAAGCCTTCAATCGCAGCACCAATGATGATGGCATTGTCATCGGCGAGTTGAAGATAGCGTTGAGCCATTGGGTTGTCCGCTTCCTCCGACCTATCTAAGTCGTCGATGGAGTCCCATAGCCACGCATCAATCTCTAGAGTTTTTCGATGCTTTAAAGGATGTTGTGTCCCAATAATGTGAAGGCGGGCTAGAAAGCGGGCTAGAATTTTAAGTTCAGCTTCTGAAAGTTCGTCTTTAAGTCGTCCTCTCATTTTAGGATAAATACAAAAGAAAATTCCTTGATCGGTCTTTGCTAGACTAGGAATCTCGGTATTGCTGCCTCTGAGTGTGATCGCTCTTACGACTGGAACTTCATAGTCAACGAGAGCTGAGACGAAGCTATGTTCTTCTGCGAGTTGGTCGATGTTCCATCTTCCGGGGCGGTAGAATTTGGCGACGTATTCTTCTCCATTTTCGAGATCAAAACTTAATACCCGGTTCTCGACACTATTGAGAGCCATAAGCTTTCCGGTGCATCGTGCTCCCGTAGTTTGTGAGTCGAGGGCCTTTTCTAGTTCGTTGAGAATGACATTGTGATCAAGACTATAAAAAGAATGGATATTGCTTTTATTCATACGGTCCGCTCCCTGCTTTATGCAGCAAATTTGTTAATATGCTAACAAAGTGCTTGGATTTAAGCGTTTGTTGTGGCAAGATCCGAGCTCGCATAAGAGCTTCTGATTTTTGTAATTAATCATTGAATCAGGGACTCTGCAAATACAAGCGACAAAATGTTGGTTTGGAATCATGACTAAAGCATCTGAAAAAGTACTAGATCTTCTGAAACAGGACAAAATTCAAAATTGGCGTTCTTTGATGCGAGCTTTTGAGGGGGTCTATCATGGGTTGGAGTGCTCTCTTTCGAAAGAGGGCCTGTCTATTTCTCGCTTTCAAATTATGTTCTATCTCTACACGGAAGAATATATGGCGCCCGTTGATTTGGCGCGAAAAATGCTTGTTTCACGGGCAAATATTTCGACTTTTCTAAAGAGGATGATGGCGGATGATTTGGTTATGGAATGTCCCAAGTCTAAATCGCTCAAACGCCCTTGCTATAGGCTGACAAAGAAAGGTAAGAATTTTTTTGAAGAACTATTTCCGCGCTATTGCTCGAGAGTCGACAAGCTAATGATATCGTTCTCAGAAAATACGGTAGCTGACTTGAAGAAACTAACACTCCATACAAGTCAAATCGAAGTTTCTCGGCTGTGAAAAATGCGTTCATAAAGCTGGGAATAGTGTATTAAAAAGCAAAGCCACTATTTAAAGCTTAATGCGACTCCAGCATGATAAGACATGCCTTCGACGAAGCAATCTTCATCGACATCAAATCTGGGGTCGTGACACATTCTACATATGCCTTTTTCTTCATTGCGTATTCCTAGGAAAGCAAAACAAGCTGGGATTTCTTGAGAGTAATAACCGAAGTCTTCTCCGCCCATAGTCGGAGATGCGGGCATGATAACTTGATCCTTCCCGAAAATTTCTTGAGCTACTTCCCGAGAAACGCTTAAAGCATCGTCGTGGTTAAAAGTGACTGGGTAGCCTTCTATATATTCTATTTCAAGTTTGGCTCCAAAGCTTTCGGCGATGGCACGACTTCGCGATTGTAGAGTTTCCCTCATGTAAATCTGTACTTCCGGGCGGAATGTTCGAATGGTCCCGTGTAGAAAAGCTTTTTCTGGGATGACGTTGTGGGTGCTGCCAGAGTGAAATTCTGTAAATGACAGAACAGCATTATCGAAGGGGCTGACGTTCCTAGATACAATACTCTGAAGTTGGGTGATGATTTGAGCGCCAACAATAATAGGGTCTATCGCGAGGTGAGGTTCGGCTGCATGTCCACCTTTGCCAGTAATATAAATTTTGAATTCGTCAGGTTTGGCCATGGCTGGACCCACGCAAAGGCCTAGTGATTTGGATGCAATTTCTGGCCAAACATGAAGTCCAAAAATCATACCGACATCTTTTAAGACTCCGTCCTCTATCATTCCAGGAGCTCCTCCTGGAAAGTTTTCTTCATTGGGTTGAAAAACAAATCGAACATTGCACTTAAGCTGATCTTTTAGGGAGGTTAATATTTTTGCGGCGCCAATGAGCATGGCTGTGTGAGCATCATGTCCGCACATATGGGCTGCCCCAGGAACTGTCGATTTGTATTCACAATCTCCTTCTTCTTGCATGGGAAGTGCGTCCATGTCAGCCCGTAGGGCAATCGTGTTAGCTTTTGGGTCAATGATTAAATCGGCAACAACTCCGGTTCGGCCCACACCTTCGGTGACTTTGAGTCCAAGCTTTAAGCAGGCATTGGCTGCGATTTTTGCGGTACGTTGAACTTCAAAACCAATTTCAGGATGTTGATGAATATCTCGGCGAATCTCAATGATCTCGTCCTTGAATTGTCTGGCCAATCTCTTAATTTCCTGTATGGGCAACGTCATCAGTTAAGCTTATCTTGGCCCCCCTTCAAATCCAAGCTGATTTATTCTGCAATTTTCGCTAATTTAGCTTGGATCAATTATAATGATGGCGTGCTACTACGTGGATTATTTTTAAGGGTTGTGGGGAGCGTCATTGCTTTGCTTTCCTTCCAGGTAAAGGCTGGCGGGGCTGAAGCTCCTTCCGATCCGAAGTTACAAATTTTTGATGAGCGTTTTGAACCCGTAAATGTACATGATTGCCAAGTGTTTGTTCGCACAATTGCCGCGACGGATTCTAGGGTTGAATCTAAGAAGTCCTCAGCACCGCCGGCTAAGGTCATTGCTATTAATGGGATTCCTGCGAGCTCTTGGATCTATAGAGACTTTGCAATACGGCTATCTAAGTTAGGGCGAAGAGTTGATTTGGTTGATCTACCGGGAACAGGACAGTCTACTTTGGCCCCCCCCACAAAGTGGCCGAGACAAAGCGATTGCATTAAAAAGTTTTTGCAACAGGAGAAAGCACCTTATATTTTAGCTCTTCATGATATCGCTGGTCCGATGGTTTTGCCCCTTTTGAGTTCACTGCCCAATGTCAGTGGATTGATGGTCATGAATACGATTTTGAAAACGAGCAGCTTCAAGCCCATTGCTCCCATGAGCACACTGAAGCACAGATTTTTGGGAGATATAGCGACTCTTTTTATGGGACGTTCAAAGCTTCATAAGGAAATTAAAAAAATAGGACTTTCAAAAGAAGTTGATGATTTCTGGCTTGATCAAATATTTAATGACCTGAGAAAGGGTGGGGCCGTACGCCGACTATCAAGTATTCTACGAAGCTTCGAAGGCTCAAAGTCGCTTGATTCTCAAATTGCTCTCAATGTCAGTCAGTTTATGGGGCCAAAAGTGGCGGTCTGGGGGCTGGCTGATCCCGCATTGGGTGGATTGTCGTTCTATGCCAAAGGGCTATTTGGCGAAAGCAACTACGTTGAAATTCCAGAGGCAAAGCATTTCTTGATGATGGATCACCCGGAAGAGCTTTCTAAGGTCTTTACCCAATATTTTCATTAGAAGAACTAATAAACTTAAACTGTGCGCGCTTAAGTGTTGTAAGGGTCGTGTTTAGTAGCCTTTCTAAGTCATATTAAATATTTAGATTCATTACTCAGGACAAGGGGAGTGCTACTCCCCTCTTGCTGGCTGGCGCCAGCAATTCACCCCATAGTCTTCGACTGAATCTAAATATTTAAAATGACTTAGAAAAGCCCCGGGTCGGCCGCGCCCTTGCAACACTTAAGCGCGCACAGTTTAAGCTTAACGAGATAATAATCATCTTTCTGATAGAGTTTCATTAGTATAAACAGGTGGGAAAAAAATCCGAGCTTTATTCTTCAGCAATGAAGATGCCAACATTTCTATGGGTTGGGCCTCGTGCTGAGCAATGGTCTCAGTTAAAGCATTTTTCAGAAGAATTCGGTTTTGAGCTGATTCATTGTGAGTCGTTTGAGGAACTCAGTCATGCTTTGGCGTTGCCCCATCTATTTTTGACATTCATTGATACAACTTTCATGCTAAGGGCAGGAAGTTTTTTAAAGACCCATGCAAAATCGCTCGTCTTTCATGTAGCTTTAAGTGATAAAGACGGAGTGGGGTCTGTTTCACGATTTTATGAACAGGGATTTTCTGATGTTCTGATGAAGCCTACTCCCTTCGCAATAATTAAAAGCCGAATTTTCTTGTTTCTAGAGAGGTGGCTTCAGAAAAAGTTATTCCCTGCCGGAACCTATATATCACCAAAATTGTTGTCCTATGTAAAAAAAGACTTTGGTCGGATTGTATATGTTGGATCAGCCTTTAACCCTAACGAATACATTAGTGCTGAAACATTTGATGAAGCAAAAATTTCTGCATCACAGAAAGAAATTATTTTGGGGGCTGCTGCGAAGTGGAACAAGGATGCGGATGCTTATTTTAAAAAAGTAGCCGAGCCAGATTCAAGAATACTTCTAATTAAAGAGATGGAGCAGAGGGCAAGAGTTGTAACGATTTGGACCCGGGGACAGAGAAATATCATGAAGGTCGAGGTCTCATCCTTCAATGATCTGGGGCGACTTGTGTCATTTTATTACCCTTCAGAATATTCAAGTCGAATTTTGTTTGCCAAGTTTTTAAGTTCACAAGTCGAAGAAGTTTTATACTGTAATTTTGATATCGGAGAAGGGCGGTTCTTTTTTGGAATTAGGCCGTCTGAAATTCTCTTTAGGGACAATCGCTTTGAGTTTTTTATTCCAGAGGATGTGTTTCGAGTCCAACGAAGAGGTGAGCTGAGGCTATCTGTTGGAAGCGGAGTAGACTACCAATGCAATTTAATTGTGGGGCAGAATGAAATTCGTGCTTCCATGTTTGATGTGAGTGCGAGTGGAATGAAGCTGCAAACAGACCTTGAACTGATGCGCGAGTTGAGGGGCTACTCAAAATATTTTGAGATTAAACTCGACCTCAAGAACGTTGCGATTGAAGCTGCGATTCAAAAAAAGTGGGTGAGTGACCATTCGCTTGGGTTCGAATTTGTTGGGCTCTCGTCGAAAGAACGTGAGAAGTTGCGCCTTTTTGTCTTTGAGAACATGTTTGATGACCTTGTGATGCAGAAGTCGTTGCTGGCAGGCTAATTTTTCTGAACTCCGTCTCACTCTTAACTTAAGCTTAATCTAGCAAGTAATTGTGACTGTTTAGTGCCTCTCTAAACCTCTATTCTAAGAGTATGGGAAGTCAAAAAAAATACTCAATCGCAATCTTTATTACAGCTTCTGAATGTCTCTGTGTCGAGATCGAGGCTCATGGGCCTCAACAGGCTGAAGAGTTGGCTCTTAAAGAATTGAATGTAAATTTTGCTTTCCGTATTCGAACCGAGTGGATTGAAAACCCCGATCTACCTGTACGTAGAAAAAATCGTTTTGATCTACCTCTCTCTCCCTACAGCGACCAAGTTAGCTTTGCCTAAGAGATTCAATGGTGAATCGAGTGTCGTGTTCTGCAGCTCGATTAAGGTCTTCAATATTATCGATATCCCAGTGCAACTCCAAATTTTTAACTTTAAGCTTTTCGGGAAGACCCGATAGAAATTCTTCTCGCGTCGTGTTCTCGCTGTAAGTGACGTCTGTCCAGCATTTCTCAGGCAAAGAAGCGTTAGAGGCAAAGAAGTAATAACCTCCGTCCTCGGTAGGGCCAATACAGGCAGCGTTCTTGTTGTTTAGTAGCCATTGAACTCCATCGCAAACTTCGTCGAGGTCAAAAAATGGAGAATCCGATCCCATAACTGCGACGACTTCGTGGGTGGCTTTAAGTGTTGTGTATACATGGTCAAGCTTCTTTCCAAGCTGGGGATTGTCACCTTGATTCATCCGAGAAAGGTTGGCCCACCTAGCAGAGTTGAGGGATTCTGTTTCAGCAATGGCCCAGTAGGGTGTAAGTTCAATCTGTGGAGCCAATTTGGCCTGTAGCTTTAGGACTTTCTCCTCTACTATTTTTAGGCAGTATTCATAAACTTGAATGGCGGCGTCTTTGCCGATACTTGCGGCCAGTCTTGTTTTGACCGGACTAAACTCTGGAGTTTTTACGAATATGGCAATAGCAATTGAATTAGGCATTAGATTTGAATTTATACTCCTGTAGAACAGTAAGAAATAAGTGGGTGAGTGTGGTCTGAAGCCAGCCGCGCTTTTGGTACTTTCTAGGGCTAGTGATGAGTTTTTTGTTTATACACTTTATCTGCACATTATTTTGTTTCAGATTCTGGATAAAAGCATGGTCCTCTCCAGAATAGAAAGTTTCTGGAAAAGGGCCATAGGTTTCGAAGGTTTCATTTTTTAGAAGAAAGCCTTGATCCCCAAAGGGGAGGTTCCATTTTCTGGATCGATAGTTAGCTCCATAGGCATTCAATCTGCATAGGCTTGATGAAGAGCTTTCGAATGAGAGTTGAAAGTACCAGCAAGTCGGTTGAGCTTCATTTAGTGCTCTTGGGATCACATCGTGTAGATCGCAATCTTGGATCTGGCTATCCGCATGTAAAAACCAAAGTAATTTTCCCGTGGCGAGTGCTGCAGCATGATTCATTTGTGTGGCACGAGATTTTTTCTGAGCAGACACCAGTTTAACATTTTCGGACGGGATCGGGGCGAGATAGTCGGGCGGGATAGCAACAAAAATTTCATGGCTGATCTGAAGCTTTGAGAGCTCTTTCTGTAAGTCTTGAATGAGTCGCTCGCAGTTGTCTTGGTTGGCAACCGGGATAACAACAGAAAGTTCAATTCCTACATGGGGCTTGGAAGCATCTACCATAAAAATAGTTTGATCATTAACTCAAAAGTGTGGATAGCCAAGCACGGCTTTCGTTCGACAATGATTCAGGTTGTGTCAGCAGAGAGCCTTGAAGAGACTTTCTTGACTCGCATGACTCGGTAGAATTTGCATCGTAATCATCAATGCAAGTTTCGATGAGGGTGATGACGTCTGCAATACTTTCAGAATAAACTTTGAAAATTTGGTCGACGGCTACATGTTTGGTCGAATCTTCCATCCAACTGTCGTAATCGGTGACAACGCCAATAGAGGAATAGGCAAGTTGTGCTTCTCGAGCCAGAAAAACTTCTGGGACATTGGTCATGCCAACAATGTCTGCTCCTAAAATGCGAAGCATGTGACTTTCAGCTTTGGTTCCGAGCCTAGGGCCTTCTACGCAGGCATAGGTTCCTGTGGCATGTAAGGTTCTATTCATATCAATTTTTTTGGAAGCGCCAATGATGAGATTTCTTTGTACTTCTGAAACAGGTGTTGCACTTTGAATGTGTGCGACCACTCCACTCCCAAAATAACTCATACGCCGGTTTCCTTTGGTCATGTCAAGGTACTGGTCCATGCAGACAAGATCTCCGGGCTTGTAATTTTCTCGTAGGCTTCCCACGGCAGATATTGAGATGATGGCCTTGGCTCCCGCCTTCTTTAAGGCAAAAAGGTTTGCGGCATAATTGACTTCGTGTGGAAGCAATCCGTGTTGCGTTCCGTGTCTCGACAGAAAAAGGACTTGGGCGTCATGAATCACACCCTTAACAATTGGGGAGGATGGAGAGCCAAAAGGAGTCTCCATTTGAATTTCTTCTATCTGGGTGAGGTTAGGAAGTTTGTAGAGTCCAGTTCCGCCGATGATTGCTAACATGGCCACAGCTTAGGAGTTGCCTGATAAAATGGCTAACAGTTTTCGACATTTTTGCCTCTATAAGGTGGCTAGTCGTGTTGACGAGACTTTTGTAACAGAGCATTCTCTATAAGGTACGAATTTGAAAGTTATCTATGAATAATAAAGTAATTTTAAATAGTTATGATGAGTTTTGGAAGTTCTACTTAGGGGAGCATTCTAGCCGAGTTAATCGTAGATTGCATTTTATCGGAACAAGTTTAGCCATTCTGCTTTTGGGGGTGGCGTTGGCCCGGGCCTCCGTTGGACTGGCGTTTATTGCGATTATTCAAGGCTATGGACTTGCCTGGGTTGGACATTTTTTTGTTGAGAAAAATAAGCCTGCCTCTTTTTCATATCCCTACTGGTCGTTTATTTCTGACTGGCGGATGTGGGCTTTGATGCTGATGCGTAAACCTCTGAACTAGTAGTCACAAGCTTCGTCTAAAATTAACTTGAGTCACTCCCTGAGAAATTAGATGATAATAAAGTCGCAAGCTAAGCCCATGTAAGATGACTGTCATTTGTGACCTTCACCATCACCATAGAGGTTTTCAATATGAATCGGCTACATGCTATCGTTTGTCTTTCCGTGTGCTTACTTGCCTCGCCTGCTTACCCAAAGGGGTCTAAATCACCCAAACCACAACCCATCCCTCCACCCCCAATCAAGTTCCTCACATCAGTCAACGAAATCAAAACAGGAAATATGTTAGCAACAGGAGCTGACGAGTTAAGGTTTTCTCATTTGCTTGAGGAGCAATTTGAACATTCTCTTGCTGTTTCAAAGGGATTTGTGGTGTCACCCCGAAACCTATTGGACTCACAGTTTCAAATGAATACCAGTGTTATCGGATTTGAATTGATTTCAAATCGTGGGGCACGGTTTGGATTCTCTCCCATGGAAAATTTCTTACCTATTGGCTTGGATTTTAATGTTGGAGTGAAATCAATTCTGCTGACGCTAAATTTAGAGGCTGTCGATCCGATCAGCGGGAGGATTGTCGCAAGTGTGATCTCAAAATCCACTTATAAAGACAAAAATGCTTCATTTGGGTTGAGTTATCTCAGCTTCATTCAAGCCTCTTTTGTTTCTTCCAGCCAAACGCCTTTGTCTGAAGTTACTGGAAGCGCCTTAAGGAATGGGGCGAATATGCTTTCTGATAAGTTGAGGCATTTAAGGTGGCAGGGGCTGGTGACAGATAGCTTCAGAGAGGACGAGAATCATCTCATTGAAATCAACGGCGGATTTGATGTCGGTGTTAAACAAGGGATGATCTTTGAGATTTTAGGAGCACACGGATCCTCTCAAGGGAGAGTGAAAGGATTGGTTGAAATCTACCGGGTTGATACTGTGGCTTCGTGGGGCAGGGTCATCGCTTTGAATCGAGAATTTATTCTTGAGCCTATTGACCAGTTTGATTTCGCTTACTTTTTACCGACAGGTATTCCAATGGAATTTGAAATTATGGGGCGGGACTATTGAGTGAAATTACTGGGGCTGATTGGGAGACTTAACTCGGTAGTAGCAAAACCAGCCAAATAACGCGAAAACAATAGCTGTATAAGCTGTGAGGCGTATACCGAGGTCGTTTCCAACGCCTCGACCCCAGAGTAGTAGCGATGGAAAAATTAAATTGGCGAGTGAGATCCCTAGTTTCATTGCCAGCGTTCGAGTGCCGTAATACATCGCAGTTCTATTGCTTCCTGTTTTAAGAAAGCTCTTGTGCGCAAGATCGGCAATGAGAGCATTCGGTAGGATTCCAAATATGGCGAGAGGCAAGGAAGCGAAAATTACAATGGTGTAAGCCTGAGATGCTTTGCTAACGGGCAAATGCCCTAGTTGAGAAATAAACAGAAAGACACAGCCTAGAATGGCAAAGGCTAAAAGCAGCAAAGGCCTTTTCCCAATTTTTTTGGCTAGTAAATTGATGGGCGCATAAAAGACAAAACTCAAAGCAAACATCAAGAGCATAAGTTGTGAAAGCATTTCTGCGGGCATTTCTAGAAGGACTAAAATATAATAGTTCATTCCTAGCTGAATAAATGTAAGTGATATCCAATAAAACAAATCGGAGAATAGAAAAAATCGAAAAGCAATGTCAGACCATGTTGCTTTCAGGGAGGAGAAAATATTTTCGTGACTTTCTGAAACGCTGGCGTATTTTTTTTCGTTGATCAAGAACACTGGTAGGAGCATCAAGATCCAGGCAGTTAGTCCAAAGAATAGCAAGACGTTTTGGAAGGCGGCGGTAGAGCTGATTTGAAAAGCAGACTGTGTCCAGGCTTGAAAAGCATAGACCTGATTGCCGAGGGCAAAGCCCAAGGCCCAAGTGATCGATATCCAGGTGCTGATATTGAGTCGTTCGTTCTCATCATGGCCGTATTCCGCAATCAAAGCATTGTACGGAGTCACGTAGAGTGAGAATGAAATATAGAATACGAGAAGAGTAATGGCGAGCCAGATGACATTCAAGGAGCTAATGGTTTCCGCCGGTGGCATAAAAACTAAGAATGAAAGAGCGGCAAGGGGGGTTGCTCCAATGAGCATGAAGAGACGTCTTCTTCCAAATTTTGATTTATTGCGATCTGAAAGGTGGGCAATGAGAGGGTCTTTGACGGCATCAAAAAGTCTCGATCCGAAAGTAAGTAATCCAAGAATTGTTAGTGAAAAAAATATCGCTCCTTGAGGAATGTAGGCAGGAAAGAGTCCGGTGCCATCGAGATTTTCTGGCGGCATGTAAAAATAAGTCAGCAGATTCGCGACGGAAAATGAGGCTAATGACCATCCAAACTGCCCAAGGGCGAACACGAAAAGCAAGTATACGGGTAGCTTCTTGGGGGCCGGTCTTTGCATGATGAATCTATGATATCATGGAGAATTGCAAGAATCTTGATCTCAAAATTTATTCAAACTTAATTGGACCGTGAGCCTCAGAAAAACTATATTTTAAGGAGTCAGCCTATTTTGACTGTAATCTCCTAGGCTATCACCATCCCCCCAAAAAATTACCTGCTAGATGTCTATGCACCAATAAATCGTTTGTGTGCAATACGAAGGAGACCTAATGAAAAAACGACCGTGGCAGCTATACCTATTAAGTATCTCATTTTTGTTTTTAATGGCTGCACCGTTTTTAAGGATGTTTCGGGTGGATCAATTTGGAGTCCTAATGTCTTCGGGAGAGGGAGTCGTTTTTAATTATGAAACTTCGGCCTTTCTGTTGGCTGGATTTTGTGGATTACTTTTTGTGATTAATGCTTCTAAAAAAACTTTGATTTTTCTTCCGGCCTTTTGCTTGTTGGCTAGCTGGGAGGCCTTCAATGCATTTCACGCTAGCCAAAGTCTAAGTGGGGTTTCGCTAAGTTTTGTCGCGACAGGCTTGTTTTTAACAAGTCAGGGGTTCTGGTTTGTTGGAAATGCCAAGAAGGCTTTGGTCCATCCTGAATACAGATGGTGGAACACGCCTCCAAGGTTTCTGGCAAGCGCACCTGCACAAGTGCGCACACATAAGGGTATAGTTATATTTCTCGTGTGATGAATCTTTCTGATGACGGGCTATTGATAGATTTGCCATCCGTTAGGGACGGAGAAGGTAATTTTCGACAGGGGCAGCTCTTGGATTTGCGATTTCAACTGGAACCATTGAAGATTGTTCATTGCCGGGCTGAAGTGGTTCGTAAGGACCAAGCTGAGAATGGTGAAAGATACGGACTCAGAGTAGTCCAGATGGGCTCAGAGTCTCGTAAAAAGCTAAGGCAATATATGAAAAATGAGACGGTCATGGCTGCTTAGTTCACCTACCGGTTCGCCCCAGGGCTGGTTATTGCTCCTTAAAATGGGGAATGTCCTAATGATTTTCAATGTTTACGGTGGAAAAAGGGCTTAATTTTTGGGGCCATTCTCCCGATACAGTATATGGTTGGAAATCGAGGATGAAAATCGGAACTAAGAGATCTAAAAATACTGGCTGGAGATTTTTCTTCGGCTTATTCATTGCTCTTGGTTTGTTGCCTTCAGTTTATGCTGATTCCTGCAAAGAAGATTTGATGATCGTCCACATCGAAAGTGCGGCAATTCAATCCTGGGAGCAGTTTGTTGTGAAGCATGCTCCGAAAACAGGCAATGTAGATCTTCTGGAAAATGGGTCTAAGCGGGGGCCTGAAAAATTAGCAGTATGGTTTCTTAAAAAGGCCAATGGTCATATGTACCCATTCTATTTTTACCAGCAGGGTGTGGTTCAGCGAATAAGAAAGTTAGTAAAGCTTGAGTCGAGTGCAGAGGCAATTCTTGAAAAATCGACCAGCAAAAATTCTACCGATACAGTTGAACCCTTCGCTTCAGAGATTAGGTTATGGATTGATAGGGCTAGGGAATATCAAGACAACTTGAAGAGTCTGGTGCAATCGACGTCTATTGTTCGAAAGCAGGCCGAAGTTCTCGAGTCTCATCTAAAGAAAACGACTCAGTATCCCACAGTCGTTCGTTTTCCCCAGCTAGTTCCCATGGGTGAGATGCCAGATGATTTCGTGGTGGATTGGGCGTCGGAAGAGTTTGTCAGTGAAAAATCTTTGAGAAATTTTATTGAGACACTAAAATCTTCAAATGCAGATCGTTTTAAGCAGGTTGGACGAGGCAGTCATAAAGAGTTTTGGTATATGGCCTCGAGGCACCATGAGCAGGCAATGCTACTTTATCAACTTGATATTTTTAGAACTGAAGTTGTAAAGTTTTCGGTAAAAGCACAATCAGATCGCCTGAAAAGAATGTCTCATGAGGTCGAGCAGCTACTTGCTAGAAGTGACGTTCAGCCTCCCAAGGATTACAAACTTGGATTTTTGCGGCAGGTGACTTTGAGTGAATTCGGCTACTACTTTGGAAAGCTACGAGAAATGGACGATATGGGGGCGGAGGCCACTTTAGATCTGAAGCTGAATGATATCATCGATCTCGGTGTGAATCCGGTTCTTCTAAGCCCTCAGAGGAAAGTGCTGCGATATTTGATGGCCTCTTCACCCGCGATCGTTTTTTCGGGTGTAGCTTATTGGTGGGGCGACGATGTCAGAGATGTCCTCAAGGCCAAGATGCTTAAGTTCCAGTCAGAAGAGGAACTGGTGCAGCGGCTTTCCAAAATTGAAAATGATGTAGAGTTTATGGACGAATTTTCCAAGGTTGTTCGTGCTCGTTTCGACGGGACCGAGGATGAACTTGGTATGATTCGTTTTGAGGATGAAGAGGCGGCCGCTGAATTTTCTAAGAAAGTACGTGCAGAACGTATGAAATATCTTGGAATGAGGCTTAAGAGTAAAATTAAAGAACATGAAATTTTATTCGGCCCTAAGACGGATTTCCCTGCCCCCGAAGACTCCGAATAACTATCTTTGAATGATGTTGAAGCCAATTTGGCGGATGCTTTGGTTTTCTACAATATTAGCACTGCAGGTAAAGGTGGGGAAACTCATGTTCTCTTTGGCTTTGACGGATTGGGTGCAAAAGACCCGATGCGGTGCAAATGTTTCGAGTTGAATCTGGAAGTAGGGTGGCCAAGGTGATGACTCGTTCGGGTGAATTGCAAAAATTTTGATGGCGCCGCGAAGCTTTTCATTGTTGTTATTCGAGCCAAATCTAGAACTTGCCGATTTTGCTTCTCCAGGGTGACTTGGGAGCATAACTTCAATGGCAACATATTCCGGTGAGAGATAGGCCTCTGCTAGGCTGCATTTGAGGGCTTCCGCCAATTCTTCAGGCTGTGTATCGGCGATACAAGTTCTACTCCAACTTTGTATCTCAAAGTGGAATTTATAGTTTGGATTCAGCTTTGCACTAGAGGAGGATGAGGGAAGTCCGCGGGCAGGTGCTACTACTGATAGCATTAGAACTAAGCGGACTACAGTGCTTCTCAGGAGAAGTTTGAGGACAATGCTTCCACCAAGAGTCGAGGACTTCATGCTTCATTCTACTAATCTACCCTTGAAAGTTCTGTCAAATTCGTGGCGATGACCGGCTATGGTTGTGGGCGAGGGTAGCCGATGAGACG
>Ga0100403_1000767_pt1 | contig 31353 bp, 65 predicted proteins | sample CryGeymet201501t_FD_83663 | JGI IMG/M metagenome (GOLD analysis project Ga0100403, IMG submission 83663) | Groundwater microbial communities from Crystal Geyser aquifers in Utah, USA - Crystal Geyser metaG 2015-01t | ecosystem: Environmental > Aquatic > Deep subsurface > Groundwater | place... | reverse complement strand
GCCACGGAATTGTGGCTCTGTCCCTCCGAAGAGGGCTCACCCTAACCATTTGTCCGCGCTGTTTTGCGCGTCTCCGAACTGCCCGGAGATATTACGCCCCTGTTTAGTGTCGGGGGATCGACGAGGATGACCCGTGGATTCGAACCACTACGCAAGCAGAACGCTTACGCTGGCCCACCGAATAGGGCCGAGGTCATAAGAGAACTGAGTTGTCGACGACTCAGTTCTAGGTGCGCACCGAGGCGGGGAGCCTGTGCGCGGGGTGCGGTTTAACGTCCTACCCAAAGACGTTGATGGCTTCATTTTTCATGCCCTACCGGGCTAGTGCTTTGGGCCGAAGCCCACTACCCAAAGCACTGCGAACCCCTTACAATCATCCATCATTGCCTCCCTTGTCGGTTATGGTTGATGGAGACTTTGGCACCGGCAGAGAACGCTGACGTTCCCTAGCGGTCTTTATCGCCTGCTCCGGAGTTGAACCGGAACCCATGGAGGATGGGCAGGGTGTAGGGGGATCGCGAGAATTCCTACGAGTCCCTGGCGTCTCCGCGACGCTTTACAGGCCAAATCCCCTACTCGACAGCGCACTAGTCATGCGCTGCCCGAAGGTCGGGGAGTCCTTCGTACCCGTACAAGGCCCGGGGTTGGCGCATCCCTTAACAATTGGGACGCATCACATTTGTCGTCGCTGGTGTGATCATTACCAGGGGAGGGACTCTCCCGGTGCTTTTGGGATTGGCTACCCTTTGCACCTGACTCCACTGCAAACCCCGGAGATGCCTCTCGACATCTCTTGTTTTGCTTTAGCCTGTGGTCAGGCTGAGCCTCCACGCACTGCCTCAGCGGGCTATGTGTGCGTGTCTCTTCCCCGGCTCAGGGGGTTGAGGCCCGGTCTCGGTTAGACCAGAGCGGCGCGGACGAACGCGACCGCTTCGTCTTCGCTCACACCAGGCTTCAGCTTCGCAATGAAGCCGCCGGGGTGGGCGAACACGACCTGATCACCACCGCTCAACCGGCTGAAGTCCACCCGAGGGTGATCCGCATACCGGTAGAGCGCCCAGGACTCGCCATCTCGATCACTTGCGGTGATCGAAACGGCGACCTGGGGGTGCTCCAGGTCGCGGTACTGAGACATGGCCGCCGACAGAGTCGAAGACAGTGCCTCAGCACACACGAAACAGTCGAGGCCGTCCACCTCGACCACTCTGACCAGCTCACGGACGCGAGCGTACGTTTGCGCGTACGCCTTCACGTCCGCGAGAAGTTGCTTTCCGAGGTCATGCATGAGGACCATCAGAGGCTCGGCTATCATGGCCGCGCCGCCGAAGTTGTCCTCGTGCATGTATGCCGCGGAAACCTCTACCCGTGCACCGAAGAGACGCGTTAACGTCTCTTCGACGGGAGATAGCAACTCCTCCGGAAGCCGGTCCAGGCCCAGAGCCTTGGCCGTAACAAACGGACCCTTGCTGTCAAGCAAGGACGTCGTCGCGTACCAACTCTGGAGCTGGAACTCAGCTTCCAGCCCGAGATGCTGAACCAACAGCGCCAAAGCGCACGTCGGCTCCGCATCTCGAGGGAGCTGGTGGTGGTCGAGGTTTAGCCGCTCCGGCTCGTGACGCAGACCGGTGTCGAGCACCAAGACCTCGGGGTCTTGAAGCTCTTCATCAGTCGGGTCACGCCGGAAGACCGGCACGCATCCGTAGTGGGAGAGCGCGATACAGACGGCCAGAAGGTCGTCTCTATGCGCACCACCGGGATGCGTGACAATGCGTTTAATGTGCATTGTCTACCTCAACGCAACGACTCGTCGTTGCCACGCCCCTGATGTTGCTCAGGGGAAACACAACACCAAATAGCTTTCTTGGTGTCACTATTCTTATGACAGAAACCGATCTATATTTTTATCAGCTACTTGAGCCAGTCATAGGCGGAGGGATAGTGGGGGGATTGGCCGGCGGGTTCTTCGTGTCCAGAACGCAGATCAGACCCGTCTCGAGATGACACGTCTTCGTCATCTCTTTCATCTTCAGATACACGCAGTCTTGGATCTGGGGCTTGTTGCACGGGCGGTTTGACATAGTTCCTCCTGTACGCATCGAGGACTTCATCCAGTTTGTCCAAGTCCTCCTGCGCGAGTTTGTTGAAAGGCGTACCGCTACCTACAATACGCCTGGCCTCTTCCTGGAGATCGGGCGGTGACCACGGCGCATCCACAGCCATGATGAGGAGCGTGTAGTCCTTACCCATCTCCTGCTCATACTGAGATCTCTTCGTGGGGACGTCGATCTTGACGCAGAAGCGGGTGATGTCCACCGGCAAGGGAGATCCCGGATGCATAGGGGGCGCCGGGGGCTTGGGGGGTTCTGGTGGCTTGAGCCTAGTCATCCCATACTCCTGCTTCATCGTTCCGCTTGTCCATCTCGCGCTGAACCATGGCTCTCAGGACAGTCATGGCTCCCACCACTCTGCCGAGCTTGCGCGTCTCTTCAGACGCTACTTGCTGTAGGAACTCGTACTCCTCATGTCTTAGTCTAAGCATGAGAGGGTCTGTCAGATCTTTTTCCTTCGTTCCCTTGGGCATAGCTAAAAAGTACCTCCTGTTGGGTACTGTGTGAAAGAAGGACGGCAACGGGCGGAACCAAAGGAGAACCCGCCTGCTACGGCGACACGAGGCACACAACCTCGTGAAAACACCCGCTGCCGTCCAAAAGAAGGAAGAAATTCTTCAGAAGATCGGAAAGAAATTCTTCTCTTCCTCATAAGTCTTATCACATATCTAGTCTAGGTTTTCTTTGGATCGGATCTCTTGCCGAGAGCACCATGCTGTGGAAAGTTGCGGGCGTGATCCAACACGATTGGAGTTGTGCCTTCATAACGTATCCTCTGCTCGAGCAACGCGGACCAGGTCTCCTCGATTGAACTCGAACCAGCGTGCCATCACTTGCACGCCAGTTTTTCGTCGAGTTCGTTCTTCTCCTTGTCCGAAAATTCGACGCAGTGGCAAGCGTCCTCGAAACTGTCGCCGAGGTGAACACGACGCAGAACTTCCATCTCCTGCGCGGAGAACGTGACTGCGTTGTACACGAAGTCCTCCCAAGCCTCATAGGCAACGGGAGCTACACAGTTGACGATGCTGAGCATCTGTGTAGCGTACTGGCGGATCTCCCATTGGGCGTGGCTGTCTGCCCGCAGTTTGAGGAAGTGGAACAGGTTGTGGAGGTCGATCTTCCAGAACCACTCCGTGTAAGCTGAGACGGGAAGGTTGATGCGGGCGAGTTCGTTGGAGAGGCCGGTCCCAGCCAACCACTCATAGTCCGTCCAGTCACGAGCCTGGGCACCGGACAGATGGTCGACGATGTCTGCTTTGAGAACGTCGTTGAGGTCACCCTCGGTTCCCTGCTTGTTGCTGACGCCCTTTCCACCTATACGGTCGTACGTAGGAACGTAGGACTCAGGCGGGAGCAGACGGTAGCGGCCGGACATCTCATTGATATTTGCAGTTCTGTGCAGTTGTGTTATCCCAGAGCCGTTTACTCTCTGGTTCTGCGCTTTCATCATCGGCGTTATATGCGCAGCTCGGACTATATCATCACGACCACTGGTCGTGCCCCGCGCTCGTGGACGAATTATAGCCATGCCCGTGGTCGGGGTTAGGCTCACGTCTAGTCTCTGAACCTTACGATCCTTTTCAAGATCGTCTTGGCTGCTGATTGCCCTCGCCAGGGTGTTCCAGCAATTCACGGAGTTTACGGTGCGCCACGTAGCGGCCGGACTTTCTAAAGTCAACGCACCCATTGCCGAGCCACGAAGATCGGCATCTTGCACCGGAACAAGAATTCCACCATCTCGAAAGGGGAAGTGTGGCGGTGTTTCATCATGTACCGGATCGTCTGACGCATCTTGGCGGGTGTTCGCTTTTCAGCTTCCACCTCATCGATGGTCGAGACCCACGCTGCCTCCGCGACACGCTGGTCTCCTCCCATGTAGTCAACCAGGCTGACGAAGCCATGGTCGAGCACCTTGAATTTGACGTTCAAGAGTTCTTCTGCTGCTGGGGTAATGGTGTGACCCATCGGTTCCTCCTAGTCGTCTTCCTAGACGATCTTTGTTTTGCCTCCATGCCCGTGAATGATGAACATGTCAGCCATGTCTACGTAGGGGTACACGGTTCGCACCCCTCTCAGGTGGGGTAAGAAATGAACCGCCACGGCCCCCGAACTGAATTCGATCCCTTCAGCGACCAGACCCGTGCCTGATACACCGGAGGGATCGTCAGTTCGCGCATCGCGAACAACACTCTCAATTTGTTCACAATGTTCTCCTTGATGTTCTCCTTGATAAAGGTTCCATTCGTTCAGCGATCTTATACCAAATGAAGGGAGGAGTTTTGCTACTTGGAGGGACGGGTCGTCTGGGACTTGATGTCGCTATACTTGCACTGGACGGAAGCGACGTGAGGACTTTTTGATGGGATGCTGCCCCATAGCAAGAGATCCTACGCCCCCAATACCAACGCCAGCTCCACCCCCATCCCCACCTTTACCAGAAGACAGAGACTTCGTCAGGGCCTTCATCTCATCCCGAAGCTCCTTGCTGTTCTTGGATCCACGACTGGCGAGAGCATATCCGATGAACAGAGATCGAACAGACTCGGCTCTAGCATCAGCACTGGCAGCAGTCAGTCTGAACTTGGACAGAGCCTTGTTGATCTCCTTGGTTTGCTTGTGCTCGAAATCGTCGATGTCCTTGGCCAGATCGTTGAGCTTCTTGGAGAGCTCTGTGAAGGCAGCCTTGGTCACGCGCTCCTCTGGGGATTTCTCGGCGCGTCTCCTAGCGAGCTCAGCTTCGCATGAACTGGAGATGGCCGTCACTGCAATGGCCACAGCACCGGCCCATTTGAAGAGCTCGAGGAACTTGGCAAAGGTAGTCATGTCCGCCCATTTGACGGGTGCTGGAGGCTTCTCTTCTGGGGTATCAGACATCTCAGCTCCTTGTTGGTACTGAGATCGTCTCACAGATATGCTGGGGAAGAGAAGAGATGGGCAGGATAGAACTGAGGCAGGTTTGGTTTTTGAATTTGGGCTGAGATAAAGGTTCTGTGGTTAGTTGTAATGTATATTACTCTACTTAGAAAAAAATAATATGTGTGTTAATCAAAATAGAATAACAAAGAACAACTACCTACCCTCACTACTAGACCGATCTCCAAAAATCAGAGTAGCTTCCCCTCCTGCCCGAGTGAAACGATCGAAGATCGACTGGTATAAGGAAAGTGTTAGCAACCGGGTCTTAGCCCGGATCACCAAGTGGACCCTTGGTCCAGAAAAGGAGAGAGACATGGCCCTCAAGAAAGCCCCCGAGAAGAAGGAGATTCCCCAAGTGCTGGTTGGCAGTCGCGTCAAGGACTACGTCAAGGAATCCGACCTCCGCAGCAGCTCCGACTTTGTGGAAGCGTTGAACGCTCACCTGGTCAGCGTCATCGACGACGCGAAGCGTCGCTGCCAGGACAATGGCCGCTCCACGCTCCGTCCGTCGGACCTGTAGTGTCCGACCCAGTACCGACCGTAGAGCTCTTGTACGGAAAACCAGAAGATCGCGTGGACTACGAGTACATGCTCAACATCCTGGACACCCTAGAGACTTCGTACTCAAACTTGGTCATTGGTTACGACGTGGGCGTCGACACGGTGTCTGTGATGGTGGGGGACCTGGATACGTTACGTGACGTGATGTACGGGTTTCACAGGTTTCCTCTCAAGTGCATGTCAGTAACCGTGCATGGAGACATCTCGAAACCGAGCGACGAGCATCTGAACGATCAGATACACGTACAAGCAAACGTTACTCTGTGGCCGAACCAACACGTAGCCACTGTGAAGGAGACCTAGACAAACCCTCCCCCGACGTGTGCCCCAGCCTATCTGACCAACCATCGGTAGCAGACACGTCGGGGGAGGTTCTCTTCAGTTGAGATCGAGTGTAGACTCATCCCATGAACCACACGATGATTGCTTCATTCCTGGATGAGCTCGAGAAGATAGCAGCGTCGGATAAGGCGCCAGTGGCACCAAGGACGTCTGCACCTTCTCCAGCTCCTGCGGCACGCCTGGCTCCGACACCAGCGGCTAAGCCGCCGACAACGCCCATGCCCGTAGCCAAGTCACCCGTTCCCCAGAACTCCTCTGCGGCAGCGGGAGCTCCTCTTGGTTCGTTCATGGGTCCAGGCAAGGCCCAAACGATGCTCGGAGCTCAGATGGCCCAGAGAAAGAGTCAGGCGGGCAGGGCTCTCAAGCTGCCCCAACCCGCCCCATCTCTGAAGCCGGTGGCCCCGACGCTCCCAGACCAGCCTGCATCTCCAAGACCAAGAACCAAGGTTCCGATGCAGCGCACACCTTCTGTGCGCAACCAGGCGTCAACGCCGATGAGTCAGTATTTACGCCAGCCGAGCCAGCGAGCGCTTGGCATCCCCTCAGCCTCTCTCTTCTAGGAGTTTTCGTGACAAACAAGATAGATCCTCTTTTCATCGTCGTCGAAGGTATTGACGGCGTTGGATCGACAACGTGTTCCAAGCTACTGGTACAGCTTCTCCAGAGCTATGGGAACGAGGCCCTGTGGACCAAGGAGCCATCGGACGGAACGATTGGGCGGCACATCCGTCGAGTCCTGAAGCATCAGGAGTCGGCGAGTGAGGCTTCCATGTTCCCTCTCTTTTTGGCCGATCGCCACGACCACATCGAATCCACCATCATACCCGAGCTCTTTCAGGGCTCGACGGTCGTCTGCGACCGGTACTTCCCTTCGACCTGGGTGTACCAGCAGGACAACTATGACAAGCTGCTGATCGAGCAGATGCACCGGAACGCTCTGGCCCCGGACTACATCTTCATCCTCTTGGCCACGGTCGAGGAGTGCAGGAAGCGCATGGGTCAGCGAGAAGACCGAGAGCGGTACGAGATCGAAGAGCTACAACGCCGGTATGCAGTCAGGTACTCGGAGTATGGTCCCCATCTTCCTCGCATCGGCCACGAGAAGATCGTTCACATCGATACGATGTATCTGTCTGCTGAAGAGGTGGCCATCGCGATGGCGAGGAACATTGGACTGCTATGAGTCACGGAATCCGTCGCAAGCCGTACCAGGTCTTGCCAGATTCCGGAGCTAAGATAACGTGTGTGGAGATCAACGACGATCAGTTTGCCACCAAAGAGTGGTGGCACTGTTCGCTAGAGAGTTGGTATCCTGACCAGACCGCCCCATCACTGGAATGGGAAGCTATCCTATTGACCTGGGACTTCGTTCTGATCGTTCCTCTGGTCAGCGTTCAACAGTTCTGGTGTGACAATGATGGGCTGACCGGATGGCGTAAGAGACGGACGGGATTGGTTGTCCCAGACCATTGCCGCCAGACAGGAGGGTGCCCAGAGGTATGGAACGTAAGCCAGGTAAAAGGAAAGAGGGAGCTGGTAATAGCGAACCTGCCAGAGATAGAACACTACGTAGTGTTCCACCACCGGCAGGTTCGGGGTCGTCCCTTTCCAGAGCACAGGCTCTCAAGTATCTAGATCGGATCTACACTGTTCTCAACGTGTACAACAGGAGTCTGGACCGTCTCAAAGGGGATGACATGTACAACGTTGAAAAGCAGAGGGACAGAGCACGGGAGTGTATACTGGATATAGATACGATCATCTCCGGGTACAGGTCCTTGAAGAAGGGGTCGAAGGCTAGCGGGTGACGTTGCAGTACAGGTAGATGGACCCCACGGCGATGACTTCCAGTATCCGCTCGGTGTCTTGATCTTCTTTCTCTATGTCCAGGTCGAAGACCGAAGCCTCGTTGGGACGGCAGAAGACCTTGGAGCATTTCTTGTCTCGGGGCCACCAGCGGTACGTCATTAGAAATCCACCTGTCCAGACGGGAGGTCCAACCAGCTCAGGCCCTTCTACAGCGGAGACCCAGCTATCGTCGGTGATCCAGACAACAGAGGTGAACTGGAGACCATTGTCGGCAAACTGCCCAGCATAGTCGGGGAATGGCCCAGCTTGTGGGTGTAGCCAGTCGAAGCGACTTCCCTCGGAGAAGCCGTCGATGCGGTACAGGAGGTTCATCGAGGGCCAAAGATCTTGATCAGTTGGTCCGCCATGTGGTCCACGCGCTCTTTGGCGCTGTCGTCACCTGTCAGTAGCGAGGAGAAGGTCAGAGAGACTTGGCGAAGATGCTCGATGTCTTCCGGGGTGCCCTCACCGCTGGTGATTGTTTCCGTAAGCACTAGGATGTCTTCCAGATGCTTGGACGCCTCCTCTGCCTTTTTCTCCCAGTTGTTCACATCTTCAGAGGTGAGGATCCCTTTCTCTCGGAGCAGTATGACCAACCCGATGGCTTGCCCATGAGCGTTGGCTATCCGTTTGATCTCGTTTCGTTTCTCGGAATCCATCATTGAAGAAAGCATTTCCATGATGTCTTTGTCAGACATAAAGATCTCCTTTGTTGTCTGTCTTATCACAAAAATGTGCTCGTTTTGCCTTGACCAATGAGGCACAATCATGATCCCTTAGCAGAATGATCTGAGGGGCCATCAACCAAGACGGAGGTTATAGAGATGATCGTGAAACTGAGTAAGCACGAAAAGAAGACGCTGGTCGCACTGGATCCCACCGGTAAGGGGGCGCGTGCTTGGATGTCGGCTCGTGACATCACGGCAGCCGTGTTCCGCAAAAAGGTGGAGAACCTTTCGCAAGAGGAGATCCGCGTCGTCCGCAACGCTTTCCGCAAGCCGGTTCGCGAGTGCCTCATCGAGATGAGTGAGGAGAATCGCGGCCAGTATCGGATCACCGACAAGGGTCGGAAGATCAACGGCAGCGGAGAGATGCAGTTCGACAGCATCCACGAGCGTGGCACAGCTACCAAGGCAGCCAAGGAGAGCGGAGAGAAGAGGGCGAAGAAGGCTCCGGCCAAGAAGGAGACCACGAAGAAGGCCGCTGCGAAGAAGGCTCCAGCCAAGAAGGCCGAGGCCGAGGTCAAGGCCAAGGCTCCGAAGAAGGCGCCTGCAAAGAAGGCCAAGAAGGCTTCGGCGAAGAAGGCCCCTGCCAAGAAGGCGAAGAAGGCTAAGTCGGAAGAGCCGAAGGTCTTGACGAAGATCTTCAAGGCGAAGGTCGCCAAGAAGAAGGCCGACAAGTCGGAGGAGATCCCTGTGGAAGACCAGACCGCTCAAGCCGCCCCGGAAGGAACCAACGGCACCGCCAAGAAGCGCCCGTCCTTCAAGAGAAAGGCTCCGCCGGCTGTCTATACCGGCACCAACTGATCTGACGATCAGGAACTTCAACCCGGCCTCTTAGGAGGCCGGTTTCATTTGGAGGTTGCATGTCAGATCAAGAGGAGACAGGGCCGAGCGGGATGAGAGTTGGCGAGGACGTCAGCTTCATCGGGGCGGCCAAGGAGTTCTTTCGGTTCTCCATCTACGGTGCAGATCACCGACACATCGTATCCCTGCAACTGAAGAAGGCTCCCGGGCACACCTCGGGAGACCTCCATCAGATGCAGAACTTCTTGTGGACGCAGATCGGATTGGCCATCAGGGAAGACAAGGACTTGCAGAAGCGTCTGTCCTACGGTGGCATCGAGATTCTGTTGGACGACCCCAGTCCCCCGCAGGAATCACCAGCGTCGTGAGTGCCCCATGTGGCTGCTCATAGTCCTACGGCTGTTCAATCCCCTGGCTCCGGTGTACGCAAGCGTCATCCTCAAGGAGTCTAGGAAGCACGGATTCGATCCTTTATTGACCTCGGCCATCATGTATCGAGAGTCTCGGTTCAAGAATGGTAAGTGCTATAGGGGATCTCACGGACTTCTACAGGTCCAGCTCAAGGTGAATGGATCTCGTACTTGCAAGGGGACTATGGCCGCAGCTCGAGCGCAGAAACTCTACGACGCCAGGGTCAACATACATCGTGCTCTGACCCTGGCGTCTTTCTGGCGTCGCTGGTGTCTCAAGAACCATAAAGGTCACCATCATTGGCTCTTGCACTTCAACCAAGGATTTGGTCGATGCCCCAAGGGAAAACGTAGGTGTAAGAAGAGTGAGCGGATCCCCATTTTGACTGGAAAGATCGGCGGCTATGCTCGTAGGGTTCTGAAGGTCTACGAGCAGCTAAAGAAGATCAAGGATAGAGTTGTGACCCCCGTGGCCCACCAAATTGGCAAGCCACGGGGGGACGTCTAGTCAGCTACTCCTTCTTGGAGAGGCCAACGAGTCTGTAGTCGGTCCAGTTGGAGTTCTCGGGGATGCTGATCCCTTCTAGTTCGATCTCTGAACCGAAGGGATACTCCTTCGAACATTTTGCCAAGACCTTCTTTTGGTCGGTCCTGCTCGGTTCCGTGCTGAACCGTTCCTCGAGGGGGCGCACATTCAACGGAATGTGCTTCCCCTCTACGCTTACGTACAGACCTGGCTGTACAACCGGATCGTACCGGACCTTTCCGGCGACCGTCCCGGTGTCGCGATTGATGAAGTCCCGCTCCTCGGCGGGACGATACGTGACGTAGTGCCCCATCACCACTCCGCGTACCTGACGGATGACTTTCTTTCCTTGCTTCCTGTTCACGTTCACGAGTGTTCTCCTATCCAGGGTTCAAAAACAACCACGTAGCTGTGGCTGATCAACATAGTACTTATACCGATCATCCACTCGTTTTTCGGAGGTGACTTTTGGCAACACCGTTCATCACAGTGAAAGGATCGGAGGTCCTAGAAGATGGGTCCTTTGACATTGGCTTTGCTGTTCACACCAAACCCGTAGCAGCCATCTTCGATGAGGATGGAGAGGAGGTGTTCCTCCACGACATAGAGACGGATAAGAGGTGCGTGGGCCACATCAAGATAGCTGGCCCACTAAAGATCTTCGCCACCCCTTGGTCAGAGTGGAGCTAGAGATGGAACTCAAGGAAAAAGACATGGACCCTACGGACAACTCGTTCATTCGCGAAGAGTACCTGGAGGACATGCTCAGAAACGATCTGAAAGGCAGAACGAAAGCTGAGCTCACAGACCGTGTGGTCACCTTGACGAAGGAGAAGAACATGCTGTTCCGTTCCCTCTCCACGATCAAGAAGGATCTGGAGTCCACCCGTTCCGAGCTGAAGAGAAAGTTGGAGGAGACTCAGATGACGATGGAGGGGTACCAGCGCATGTACGAGACCAACGTTGATGCACAACTACTGGAGCGCTGGATGAAGATCTCCCGGTACTATGCACAGATCAACGCCGCTCTCCTGATGATGGTCTAGCTATGCACATCTGCCCACAAGAGGTGATGGCAGTACTGCTGTTGGTGCCGTTCATCAGGAAGGCGTGGCTGTGGCTACGCACAAGGAGAAGAAATGACCAAAACAGAAAAGAAGATGGTCACCACGACACTTCCACAATTCGCCGTCATCGACTACGGAGACACGGTTTTTCTGCTCGGGATAGTTCCAGAGGGAACAAAACCAGATGAGGTGGACATAGATGATCGAGATATCCACAAAGACAATATTTGGATAGTGGGGCTAGACTGGTTTCTTCGATCAACCCCGTTGATGATGTCATGAAATACATCGTCGGGGTTGATGAGGCTGGCATAGGAACTCTTGCCGGTCCTCTAGTCATCACGGCTGCGGCGTTCAAAGACGGCGTTGTGTTCAGCAAACGAATACGTGACAGCAAGACACTGAGCATGGAGCAAAGAGAGGAGTTGGTAGACGAGGTCTACGACAAGGCGTCGTTTGTCATCACGGCGGTGGCTAAATCTTCACACATCAATTCCTCCAGGGGAATTTGGTCTGTGTGGGATGAGGCGATGGCCATGCTGCTAAAGATGGTCACTCTATTTGTCGAAGGAAAGCGATCAGACATCATCGTAGATGGTACGCGCATGGTTCCATCTCTGGTAGGGATCAGGTACGAGGTCAAGGCTGACAAGCGTTTCCAGCAGGTCAGTGCGGCCAGCATCGTAGCCAAGTACGTTCAAACCTCGGCGATGGAAGACATCCACGAGCAGTTCCCAGAGTATGGATTTGATCGTCATCATGGGTACGGGACGGTAGAGCACAGAGAAGCTCTCTCACGTCTCGGCCCCACCTACGAGCACCGCGCTCAATACCGTCCAGTCAAGAAATCCCTCGAAGCCCTGCCAGCCGTAAGGAGACAGGAGTTCGATACGAGGAGTTACTTTGACGAGGGCATCACGTTAACCGTGATCGGAGGACGCCTCAATGGCAAGTAGTGGCCCCATCTCTGGACGTGTCGGATATGTCCGATGGCGAGGAGATTCTGGTTTTTGTGTGGCTACATTCCACGACCTCAAGGGAAAGAGGGAGTTCATCATCGTAGGTGGGCTGCCCGAAGAGGTGAGGGATGGAACGCACCTGATCGTAGAGGGTGAGTGGGTGAATCACCCCAAGTTCGGAAAGCAGCTCAAAGTCACCTCATTGAACTACCCAAACCCAGACAGCGATGAGGGGGTCATTGGATTCTTGACCCAGCTACCTTACATCGGAGACTTGCGTGCTCTTGCCTTGCTTAATCTGTTCGATATGAATCGAGAGGCTCTGTTTCTCACGCTCGAGCACAATCCCACATACCTGACCAAGATGTTGGGAATCAACAAGGCTAGAGCTCAAGAGATTCACACTGAGTACATGAAGCTGCGTGAGGCGGCGGACGCCATCATCTTCCTCAAGTCGTTCGGGTTTACAGACAAGCAGGTCAACAAGGTCAGAGCCTTCGCGGTGACTAAGAACCGGGGAGTTCGCTCTTTGTTCGAGGCAGACCCCTATTCGATCACTGACATTCGTGGGTTCAGTTTCGGTATGGTGGATGACATTGCTACCCGGTCAGGAGTACAGCTCAACGATCCCAATCGCATCAGAGCGGGCATCATCCACGTCGTGGATCGAGAGAAGTCCTCAGGACATTGCTATGTCGAGGAGGATAGGCTGCTCGACCAGGTCAGAGAGCTCGCCATCAACAGGGAACTGGCTGCGGAGAAGTTGACAAATCCCCAGTCCTTTCAGGGACGCATTCAAATAGAGCACCCAGACCGTGTGTACCTGAAGCGCATCCTTGACGCTGAGCTTCAGGTGGCTAGGTCAGTAGCCACCTTGAGGTGGAAGCTGGACTCCACACTAGAGGAGATACTGGGGAAGATGGAGGCTGAGGAGGTCGGCCTCCACCCCAACCAGCTCAAGGCGGTCGCCATGGCCGTAGAGAACGGCCTGAGCATCGTCACGGGCGGGCCGGGCACCGGTAAGACCACGACGCTCAGAGAGGTACTGGAGGTTGTCAGGGGGCTCGGGATGACCTACGTGGCGTGCTGTGCGCCCACAGGCAAGGCCGCTATCCGGATGAAGGAGCAGACAGGGCTACGGGCCAAGACCATCCACAGGCTCCTGGGGCTCTCCAAGGATTTCGATGAGAATGAGGAAGAGGAGAACCTGCCCTACGACATGGTCATCGTGGATGAGGCGTCCATGGTCGACATCGAGCTGATGAGCGCCCTGCTGAGGGTGGTCAAGGAGGGGGCTAGAGTCCTCATAGTTGGGGATGTCGACCAGCTCCCATCGGTCGGACCCGGGTGCGTCCTTCGGGACCTCATTGAGTCAAAGAAGATCCCCGTCACCAGGCTGACTCACATCTTCCGCCAGTCAGAGCACTCTTGGATTTCCATCAACGCGATGGATATTCGAGATGGGAAGATGCCCAACTTGGACGATCCCCGCAGCGAGGACTTTTTCTTCATCGAGTGCGACGACGTTCATCGCATCAGTGACTACATCGTTCAGATCGTAAATGTGGTGCTCCCTGAAGAGCATGGGATCCCAGCATCCGATGTGCAGGTCTTGTGCCCGCAAAGGAAGACACCCATTGGCATCAACGAGATTAACCCGATCTTGCAGTCGGTGCTGAACGAGCCTACTCCTGGCGCCAAGTTCTGGTACTCCGGAGATCATCGGATCTATGTGGGGGACAAGGTCATCCATACTCGGAACAACTACGAGCTGGGCGTAATGAATGGGGAGTCTGGGGTCGTAGAGAAGATCATAGGTGCGGAGGCAGATGATGGGACAGTTGTCGAGCTGTTGGACGCAGATGATGACGAGGGTGTTCTCGAACTGAACGAAGCCAAGAAGGATGCTCCGAAGATGGAAAAGATGGTGGTGAACTTCGGAGACCGATGGGTCCGATACACTCGGGATGACGCCCTAGATCTCCAGCTTGCCTACGCCATCACTATCCACAAGAGCCAAGGATCGGAGTACCAAGCTGTGGTCATTCCGATCCATGAGGCCAATACGTTCATGCTGACCCGCTCCCTCGTGTACACAGGAATCACGCGCGGGAAGAAGTTTGTATTTCTGGTGGGTCAAAAGAAGGCACTCGAGAAAGCCGTCCAGAATGTGAGGGACGAGAAGAGGAACACCACCCTGAAGTCGAGGGTGATCACATACTGTCATGACAAACCTCGGATCGTCAAAGCGAGAGGAGAAAAATAAGATGAGGGAGGCACGGCAGAATATTGAGCAGTTGTCCATTCTCGTCGGCCGGTACTTCGCAGTGAAGTACCGAGGCAACAATGGTGACCTCATCGTCGGTAAAGTCATCGATGTAGACTCTCGTGGTCTCGTCTATCTGACGAATCTCCTGAACGGAAAGCAATCTGTGAAACGTCATCAGGTACTGTTGCGTCGATGCAGGATGGTGTCACGCAAAACAGCGTCGAACATCAGAGATGTATTCAACGAATCTGGGGATAAGCAAGCAGCTCGGGGAAGAGGCAGTGCAGAGTCCTGGTTTTAGGGGTCGCAACGTTCCTAAGACTAAGACGCGGAAGAAGTCGAGGCAGAAAATAGAGTTAAGTTTGGGGGCGCTAGTTATCAAGTACCGAAAGGACTTGATGGCCCTCATAGGAGAATTAGATGGAAGATGATCCTAACTTTGTCTTGGGTATCGAGTTCAACGAGATCTTCGGCACCCCAGATCAACTGGTCATGAAGTGGGGGCTTCGTTGGAAGTTCAACCACGCATACTTCATTGACTATGGAGATGGACCAATGCAGTACATCGTGAATAGGGCGGGCAGACCAACAGAGCACATAGATCGTGTGCTTTCCTTCCACGAAGCCAAGAAATCCATGCTTGCCCATTGGAGGATGAAAGGAGAGGGAGACTGATGGCTTACTACGTCGACACAAATGGGGAAGTTCTCCCCTACATCGGATGTTCAGGTGGGATCTTGTTGTTGGATGGCAGGATCCTCAAGGATACGGATGAGGTCAATACCCGGTTGTTCGCTACCACGGAGTCGGCGAACAAGTTCGGGAACTGGTGAAGGACGATCCCTCTACGGCCAGAGCACGCTTTCGTGATTGGCTAGACAGCCTCAAGGAGAGACAATGAAAATCCCAAGAACAGATTGGCACACCTACTGGATGCTTCAGGCGCACCTGGTGGCTACCAGATCGACATGCGACCGTGGTCCAGAGCTCTTCTTCGACAAGGGTAGGCATGGGGTGGGTGCCGTCATCGTCAAGGACAACATGTCCATCGGTACTGGGTATAACGGATCTCCTCCTGGAGCTCATCACTGCTGTGACCCTGACGAGTTCTTCATGTGTAGACACTGTCGCGGCTACAAGTTCACCGTGTCCCACGGGTATGAAGATGTCAGTTGCCCCATCTGCGAAACATCAAGTGGAGTGGTTTCGTGCACAGGTGGTCACCTCATGGTGGATGGGCACTGCGTCCGCACCATCCACAGCGAGATGAACGCTCTCCTTCAGTGCGCTCTGTCTGGTACGAGTCCCCGTGGATCGAAGATCTATACGACAGCATCTCCGTGTTACGATTGCGCCAAGGCAATCATCAGAGCAGGGATCGTAGAAGTCAGATATGGGATGGAGTACAGCAGCCGATACGGCATGAGTAACAAGGTGGCTGACCTGTTCAGCGACAGCGGAATCGATGTCATTTTCAAGCCCATGGATGGGGTGATCAAGTAGGAGATCGACATGGCTAGAGAGTACAAAGTTCCGGCACACCTAGTCCCTGGCATCCTCAAGCAGTGCGAGGAGCTTGGCGAAAAGATGGGGGAGACCTGGGTAAAGACCCCACTAGGTGTGCTTCATAGTCTACTGGTGCAGGGAGGCGCCAATACCGAAAAGAGTGGTCCGGCAAAAGATGCGGTGGCTAACCGCAAGAGTCTCAAACGAAGATTCACCACGCGCTGAAGGAGAGACAGTGCTGTTGATAGATCCCTATGAGGAGCTCGAGAGACGCTACAGACTCAAGCTCAGGCTGTGGGTCTTCGTATTCTTCATGCTTGGTTTGTTGATCGGTGCGCTACTACGTGGAGGTGGTCATGGCGTACGTCAAGAGAGTGGAGTACTCCCTAGCAGGAGTGCGGATAGGAACAGCGGGCAGAAAGCTACTCAGCCTGCTGGGGTGCGAAGTCGAGACATACGTCGATGAGAATGACAAGAGTCCTGAGACACCACACGGTACTCTAGCCGTGAAGGTGCGTTTCCCATCGGGTGTCTTGATCCACGAGCCTCGAGGGAACCGGACAGCGTCCGGAAACAAGAGGAAGGGTGTGCAGGCCCAGAAGGGCGCCTACGGAGCTCGGTGGAGGTGGGATGACCACGACTGCTGGGTCAAGTGGACATCTGAAGTGAGGTACTCAGGCGGGACCATCCCGGTTCAGTTCAGTCAGATTTCGGTAGATGGGGAAATGCGGGCAGGGTCACTCCTGCCTGCATGATCTCCGGGGGCGCACACGCGCCCCAACTTACCTCCGAACTATCCCTTCATCACTGGTATAAGAAACCTGATCAATCAAACAGGAGAGGTTTTGCTATGCTCGATTTCTACCGATCAACGGGGGGAAGACAGTTCATCGATGGAACCATGAAATCCATCGCCACATCTCTGGGGAAGCTGGTCAAGCTGTTGGAAGACGAGGCACACAAGAAGGATACACCGTCTGATCTTTCCGATAAGTATCCGATGTTCCCGAACACTGTGGCGCAGAGGATGCAAGATTCATTTGGGAGCTTCATCAGTCAGACGGATACATCTTCGTTCTATGTCAGGCCACCCAAAGAAGAGTGGGCGGTAGTGGATGAAGGGGTTCTACATCTGAAGGATGGGATCCAGTTCTACCACTTGAAGATGCACATCATAGCACTACGGGTGATCCGAGATGACCGAGGCATCTATGTTGCTTACAACGGCGTATACAACAACACGGTGACAGGTCTTCATGGTCTAGACGAGGCTCCAGATGAGTTCGAGACCACCGTCATCCCAGGACATGATGGCTTGTGGGTCATCTACGCAACGCCATTCAAGGAGTAGTCATGTACGAGTCTGAAAACTATGCTGCCCAGCTACAGCAGGCGAAGAAGGATGTGATCTCAGGGCATGTGTCCGACGTGGAGAACATGGTCCTCAACAATGAGATTGAAGACCTCTCTCGGTTGTTCGCCAGTCTCTTGGGCTTGGACAACTACACCCTGGACGATCTCAAGCTGCGGTGGGGAGCCTACATCGAGGACAGGCCATGATCGGGGACAAGGCAACAGAGAAGCAGAAGCAGCTCATCCGACTGGCCAGGGAGATCGGAGACACTGACAAGGAGCTCTTGCTGAAGGTGCGGGGGATGCTGCCTGGCGTGCGGGAGTGGGGAGTGCTGACTTACGCCAAGAAGCAGCTCAATGATCTTCATTTCCTGCTGGGGATTCTAGAGCATGAGGTCATGAAGATGGAGGTGGGGAAGCCTACGAGGCTTGAGTTCTTGATCCAGAAGATGATGGATCTTGCTCCGTTCAAGATCTCCTTGGATAACATGGATAGTGTTGATGGATCTGTCACGGTCTACACCCGGCTGAAAGAGATGGCTAAACATGACCAGTCCATCAACGGTGCTATGTGGGAAGCACCTGGTGATCTGGACGTCGCCTACGCCTGCATCATGGATGAGCCTGGCCTGGTGCAGAAGCTCGAGGCAGAGGGGTACGTCGTAGATGAGGACGACTACTGTCGTTCCGACAGTTGGGATGAGCTGCGGGAGAACAATCCCGAAATGGAGGTGGTGTAATGCAGGTGAAACTATGCCTAGAGATGGACGTCATTTCTCTTGATGAAGACGCGGAGGGGGAGCTCTACCGCGTCTTGAACACGGTGCCCACCAAGGTACTGCGGCAGATGGCCAGAGATCCTAGCTGCGTGTGTACTGCCCCAGAGGTAGACGACGTCTTGAAAGATCTGAAAGGAAACAACATTGGGTATGTGTCCGTTGCTATGGACTCCCCCATCGACACGAGGTCGCATGAGTTCGAGGATGATGAGAAGCAAGAGATCATTCGAGACCTCCTACCTACCATCTACTTGGCTGAGAAGGCTCAGGCTAAGGTAGAGCTCGGGTATTTGCTGACTACGGCTGGGCGCTACCATGTACAGGTACAGCCGGGTCATGGCGTTGTTTGCCCCAGTCTCTGTCAAACGACAGGGAGCTGGACATTCCTGATCGATAGCTGCCCATCGGGCACCATTTTCGTGCGAAATCCCAACCTGGAGCGGGAGATTGCACGCACCCGAAGTTAAAAGGACAAAGTGACAAGATGATCAAGAAGTATGTGTTGGGATTCGCCTTCAAGTTGGAGACGAGGGAAGTTGTCCTCATCGAGAAGATGCTCGAGGACAGCAAACGGTACTTGAATGGCATTGGTGGCAAGATCGAGGCGAATGAGTGTGCTCGACACGCCATGCAGAGGGAGTTCAAGGAGGAGGTCGGGATCTACATCGGATCAGATCGGTGGAACTACTTTGGTTCGATGGGTAGTGACACCACCACCGCACCTTGGGCCTGTGAACTCTTCACCACTGAACTCGAAGATTTCGAGATGTCCGATGCCTGGAAAAAGTCTCACGCGGACGAGTACATCGATACGAGTAGCAGTGAACCCCGCATCCAAGTGGTGAGCCCTCTCGATGGTGTGATCAGTGAGAAGTACGCTATGCGTGGCGTGTCTTGGCTCATCCCTATGGCCTACGAAGCACTCGTCATTTGTCCGACTCTAAAGGTCGACATCAAATACTGATGCGGGCCTACACTGGGCAGACTCGGTCAGCTTCGCTGATCAAGAGACTTACCGAAGGTGGAATCGGGGAGTGTACCTGTCGGGGTGAGATGCCTCCTAGACGCACTCCCTGGTTCTACGACAACGGAGCCTTCAAGGACTGGCGCAACGGGCAGGAGTTCAACACAGTCAGGTTTATGCGAGACATGAGCAAGATCACAACTGACATCGAAAAGGGGTGGAACACGGCTCCAGACTTCATCGTCGTCCCAGATCTCGTTGCGGCGGGTGTGGAGAGTTTGGATGAGAGTAATGGATGGCTGGAGTGGTTGAAGGATCGGAACGTCCCGTTATACCTAGCAGTGCAGGACGGGATGACCACAGAGGAGGTAGCCCCGCTTATCGAGTTTCAGAACTATGGCGGGATCTTCGTGGGTGGGACGGTGAAGTGGAAGAGGGAGACAGCAGCAGTGTGGTGTGAGTTGGCAGCTTGGATGGACGTGCCAGCTCACATCGGACGGTGTGGTACGGACAAGAAGGTGCTGTGGGCCTACAGCATTGGAGCGTCGAGCATTGACTCGAGCTTCCCCCTCTGGTGCAGCGACTACATGAACAAGTTCATCGCTGCACTAGATCTATGCAACTCTGCCCAGCAGAAATGCGGAGGTGTGCGATGAGAGAGCGAAAGAAGATCAGCAATCTCAACGAATGTGAGGTGTGTTTCAGCCGTGAGGATCTGAAGGGACGGATAGGAAGTAATGGCCGCATCTATTTCCTGTGTGGTCAGCACGCCCGGATCCAAGAGGTGCTCTTTCAGGGCATAATGAGGGACTTCAGCATCATGGAAGCGGAGATGGAGGGATCTGATGACTGACGCCTGCCCGATCTGCGGTATCAGAAGGGAAGGGCCCGATTGTGACAAGTGTGGTTTCATCGGGCTTGAGAAGGTGAAATACGCGTACTGTGGTGAGTGTAGGCCAGAGGACTGGCCCGTCGAGCTCTCTGGGCTCTTCATCAGTGGGGACGACCCCAGCCTGATACAGCAGTGTGACTCTTGCAACATCCACAAGGATGACGAGCAAGCGGGGCGAATCCTAGCCACCTGGCTCAACCACAAGTTCATCAGTTGGGTGTCCATCGACGATGGGGACCAGCCCAACAGAGTGATGCTGCGGTGTGATCACTACCCGGCATGGTCTGGAGATCCCTGTCTGTATCCGAGAGATGTGAGGGTGTGTTGGGGAGGGTACAAGTCTGGATCGGTGGACTTGGATTGGTTGATGAAGAAGGTGTTGGCGGGAGACAAGTTCTGATGGATCTGGGCTCCCTACTGCGAGATAGTAGGGAGCCCAGTCCAGAGGAATCCAATGAAGATCGACATGCCGACACTCCAGTTCTTTCTCTTCATTCAAGCGGTTGTTCTCGTCCTCTACCTTGCCGCATCCAACACGAGGAAATGGCTACGTCGTAAGAGGAAGGGCATAGCTGTCTTGAAGGATGCCACCCTCATCCGTATCGATGTGCACTACCACACAGTAGACAAGGCGGCGGATGGCACACCTCCAGGATTCAGGGTGGAAGTAGAGGCTGGGAGAGGGTGTAGTCTGAAGAAGGCGACGGCCTTCTCCTTCCTGACAGCGATGAAGATGGTCCGCAAGGCCACTATAGACCAAGGGGTGGTAGCGAAGATCATAAAGTTCTAGGAGAAGGTATGGCTTTCCGTCCATGTGTTGGTTGTGGCTACTGCTGCAAGAAGGTTCCTTGCCCTATGGGGGTAGCAAGACAGATCAGCTTCCAAGCTCCGTGCTCATTCTTGAGGTTCGAGCATGGGCGTCATTGGTGTGGACTCGTAGTGGATGAAGAGGATGACCGAGCTCGCATCATCATGGTAGACGATCTGGCCATTGGTGTGGGGTGCTGTTCCCCCCTCAACTCGGACAGGCTAGAGTTGTTGGATCGAAAGCGAGAGGAGAGGGTGAGAGATGGCGAGTAGAAAGTGGCAGTTCGGGAAGTACACATTCAACACGGACACGAGGAGTAAGCTACACAGGATGTGTGAGGAGCTGAAGCAGGAGTTCCCAGATCTCGTTATGGACCGCAAGAGGACTGTGTGGTGGGAGTGGGTTCGCTACGTGTTCATCCTGATCTTCACGTTTGGGGGCAATCGCAGGTATCTCAGTGTCTTCACCTCTACGAGCAAGAACCGGATAGACTTTTCAGATATCCATCATGAACAGTTGCAGTCCGAAATGATTGGAAACCATGATCGGATATATCGGTTGCTGATGCATGAGCGTGTGCATCTGCGTCAATTTGCCAAGTACGGATCAATACTGATGTCACTAGTGTACCTCCATCCCCCATTCATCGGGTTGGCATATGGCAGAGCCATGATCGAGAAGCCAGCATACTTGGTGTCCTTGCAATGCATGTGGGAGGAAGATCCACTCAGTGTCACTGGGCACAAGTTGTTGACTACGGGCGGCACTTACAAGGACTGGTGGGTCTCACAGTTCGCAGGTCCAGCGTATGGGTGGATGTGGCCTTTCAAGAAGACCATTGAGGGTTGGTACGAGGCTGAGCTGTTTCGCTTGAGAGGAGGGTCTACCCGATGAGAGAGGAGGACATGGCCAAGACGGTCGTTCGTTGGCTGAAAATGAAGGAGTGGGAGGTCTACCAGGAAGTGTCTCTGTATGGCAAGTGCTGCGACATCGTGGCCGTCAAGGGGGATACGATCTGGGCCATCGAGTGCAAGGTAAACTTGGGGGTGCACGTGCTCGAGCAAGCCTATTACTGGAAGACCTTGGCTCATCTCATCTCTGTGGCCGTACTCAAGCCAAAAAAAGGGAGATCTGCATTCCTCTCTATGGTGATGAAGGACTACGGGATTGGCTGCTTGGACGTAGGATCCAGCTATATCAATCACTGTATGGACAGCTTACTCAAATACGCTGTCAGAGAGACACAGGGGGAGAAGAATCCGTCGATCAAACCGGATCTAAAGCGCGTACTGAGAGAAGAACACAAGACGTGGGCGGCTGCGGGAAATGCGAACGGTAAGAGGTTCACACCATTCCAGGCGACAGCGGAGAAGGTCAAAGATTTGGTCAAGGCAAGATCTCCAATCTCCATGAAGGAGATGCTGGAAGATCTGGACCATCACTACGCCTCCAAGGCATCGGCTCGGCAGTCTTTGAGGAAGCTCATCGAGTCTGGTGTCATCGATGGAGTTCGCCTGAAACAAGAGGGGAAAGCTCTCATCCTCGAGGCGTGCTGAGCCGAAGATACCGACATTCGTCGGTATAAGATCTCCGCTAGACCAAACTCTTAGCAAAGGAGGGTTTTGTGCGGGGTTATCGAGATGAGGATGTTCATCGGGAAGACGATGAGGGATCTGAACCTGCATACCTGGGGCAAGCTCGCGTTTTGTATGTAACTGCGAACGCACTGCTGTGCTTGTTGAAAGACAGGAAGTACTGGATACCAATCAGTGTGATCCACGACGACAGTGAGGTCTACCAGAAGGGTGACGAGGGGAGACTCGAGGTCAAGTCTTGGTGGGTAGACAAGTTGCCAGAGTTCGAGGCTGAAGAGCGCGAGACTAGATCGAGACAAAAAGACGAAAACAAGGACAACGCTGTGCAGAAGAAACGGATCCGGTGGTAGATATGACTGAGGGCGATATCAAGTATGTAGTGGTGAGAGTAGATGGACCGGGTAAAGAGATCCCTGTTCGAGTGGGGGACACGCTGAAGAAAGCTGGCGACTTTGTGGACGCCGCTCTCAAAGCCAAACCGAAGGAAGAGGAATATCCTCAGTTCAAATTTTGGGAGGTGATAGCACTATGAGAGAGAAACTACCGTGTGGGTGTGTGACAGTCAGTCCGCTCCACCTGAAGATCATCAGGTTCATTCCTGAAGGAATGACTGAAGGCACCAAATCTGTCGTCTCGTACTGGGACATCGTCTATTTCTTCACTGATCATAATATCAGTACGGAGCAAGAGATTAGCGATGCCTTGGATGATCTCATCAACCATAAGGTGGTGGGAGATAAGGACGCAGACAGGTTCTTCCTTACTGACAAGGGGATCGAGCTGTACATCGCCATGACGAGGGGCATCAAGGAGGAGTAGTATGTGCGCCACCCAGTACAACCGGGTGAAGGTGTTCTCGGCCACCATGGCTAAGGACCGAGAGACTCTGGGGGACAAGGTGACGGAGTGGCTCCGCACCTACAACGGCCAAATCCTAGACACACAGATCAAGCAGAGTAGTGATGCAGCTTTCCACTGCTTGTCGATCATCCTATTCTGCAAGGACGAAATCAAAACCAAAAGGACGAATAGACCCAATGGAAACTCAGCAGGACATAGCCCGCCCGGATAGCAGTCGTCTCCTGACGACCGTGTCACTCACCACTACGTTGAGGGCACGCTACATGGTCCCAGATCTGACCGTGGACAACCTGAACACGCTTCTCAAGCAGCTCAAGACAGGCACGGGAATCATCGTGGTCGTCAACGTCAGTCAGGTGACGTTGGTGATCGAGAAGGACCTTCTACAGAGCGTAGAGGAGGTGCTGCAAGTAGGTTGTAAGCCGGGGGAGATCTCCTATAGGTTCGTGAACATATGGGAGAGGGGTGAGGGGTCGTGAGGAAGAGGGGGCCTCCCTCGGAGTTCGAGGAGAGGCGTGTGTCAGAGATAGATCCGCAGCTAGGACTTCATGAAGTCCAGAAGCGGCTCAATGAGATGTTGGTCGGCCTGCGGTATGTCGAAGACCTCAAGTTCTTTGCCCGGAAGTTTGGTCTCCATTATTTGAAGATTACGCGCATGGGACGTAGAGATCTCACAGCGTGGATCAAGGAGAACCATCCATCTGTGGTAGCTGCAAAGGAGTTAGGGAAGTGACGGACAAAGAAAAGATCGAGGTAGAGGACCGCTCAGGTAGAAACTTCCTGGCGAAGATGCGGATCATGGTTGACGTGGACGTGAAGTGCACTGGAACAGAGGGACTCATAAGCTCGAGAGAGGCAGCAGAGTTCCTCTCTCATGTGAGCAATATGTGCAGGCCACTCGTGAACGGTCAGGGAGCCACATGGCATGTGGAGGATGTGACAGTGGACACGTTTCCGCCATCCAGGGACATGCTTTCGTCCCCGCACGGAGCCATGATGTTCCTGTACCAAGCGATCAAGTCGTTGGAGATCTGGTCCAACATGATGGCGATGCTGCACAGTCCCTTGAGTTGGCTGTTGGACACCTCTGAAGATTTGAAATACATCGAAGACAACATCAAGGACTACGTGTCTGACATGGCCAAGGCCATAGACGACAACAAGGATGTCAAGGAGCACACCAAAACGTGCGAGAAGTGTCGAGACTTCTTCACGCAGTTCAAACGGGAACACGCAGCCTTTCTAGATCTGGGGGAGGTGTCTGCGTCTCCCTTGGGGGTCGAGCCCCCTGGAAAAGATCGAGAGTGCAACTGATGATCCATCGGTTCGTAGGTGTGGACTGGGCCACGAGTGGGGTCACAGTCATATCCACTATCATGATCGAAGATGACGGGAAGCCTGTCATCGAATCCATCGAGGTCAGGAGGGACCATGGACGACAAGAAGGAGAAGGATGCGTTCGAGAAGGAGATGGACAGGCTCGAGAGGATGGCCAAGGAGGGGGCGGGGTACCTCAGGTCACAGATACTCCCAGCGACACATAAGGAGGTTTCAGACCTAGCCACCAGAGCCGCTCAGGGCGACGCAGCGGCGTTCCGAGAGCTGGACGCACTTGGTGGGAGGTACGAGGCTCCCAAGCGCCAGGTGGTCCACAGGGAGGGCTCCTACACCCCGCCAGACCCCAACAATCCCAAGAGCATCGACGAGCTCCGCATCAAGCGGGAGTTCAGCGCGGAGACAGTCAGGGAGTACATCAGGACGGTCACGGGCACACTGCCCCCAGGCACCGCCATGATGCTCTTCGTCATGCTGCTGACCAACTACCAGGCGTACATGAACGTGTTCACGGGGATCCTCAGAAGACAGGTGCTGGAGCACTACGTCTTCTTCCGTGACTCAGACCCCTGGACACAGAACAACATCCTCCACGGACTCCGTCAGTGGTTCCACGATGAGGCCAGCTTGCGCTTCATCGCGGGGTATTCAGCCACGGCTAGACAGCTAGATCGAGCAAGAGCAGCAAAGGAAGAGGCGGAGATCAAGGAGTTCGAGGATGTCTGTAAGGCATTCGAGGAGATCCATGAAAAAGAGGACAACGCTCGAAGGGTGATGTCCGTCGTCAAGTCACTCGAACAAGAGGAGGATGATCGTGGATAATGGAGAGATCATCAATAGGGCTAACATCACACGAAGCACGAGTCGGGAGGCGTATCAGTCTCTCATCGCGTCTGGTTCGATCACCAAGGACCAGAAGGAAATTGTCACGTGGCTGTACCAGAACGTAGAGGGTACACGCAACGAGTTGGCGGCGGCCCTCAACAAGAATCCGAATGACACATCGTCTCGTCTACGGGAGTTGTGGCGTATTGGCGTGGTGGAGATCGTCGGTAAGGGCAAGTGCAGGGTGTCGGGCCGTACCATCTCGGTGCATGCGTTGACTGGCAATCAGCACAACGGCAAGCGATGCAAGCTTAAGGTCCTGCCGATCAAGACCTTGACTGTGTCTCGTTGTGACTCCTGTGCTTTCCTCAATAACTTCCAAGATGAGAGGAGCGGGGAGATGTCGGCGAATTGCTGGCTGGACGACAAGGTGTTCGTGATCGAGGATGAGCAGCCCCATGACTGTCCGCTGCGCACGAGCAGGTATGTTGTGGTGGGTGATCTCACTGGGCGTTAAGTTCGACGCCACCATCTCCGACGGCGCTATAGGTAGTACAAGCCACAAGAGACTGATCTGGATCTGAGCCCCCCAAGATGGAGGATCATAGTGCACTTAACTGAGAGCCACGACTGTGAGAAGGAGTACTGGCGGCATTGCGCCCATTGTGTGTCCGGCGACCCGGACGCAACCTTTGAGTACCTCGAGCATGATGTGCTGGGCGTCTGTACCGAGGTCAAGATCAACTACCCAGACGGCTCTTCTTCCATGCTGGTCCGTGGCGTGGATGGGTGGCAATTCCTGGAGTCGTACAGGACGGACTGCGCCACTGCGGCGGGGATGTATAATCCATGACTGTTGATGAAAAACCGAAGGCTGGAGACAATGAGATCTCACTGGAAGCCAGAATCATCCCCAAGATCATCAATGTGGCGGTCCTTGCGGTGAAACCGCATGTGGAGAAGAAGGTCGCCATCTATGAGCTGGTAGATCTATGCAAGAACCTGACGTGTGAGCTGGACGCTCAGCGTCTCTTGCTACATCTGCCCGCCAAGGTGGTCGTGCCTTCTCACAAGCTGGGGCGCTTGAAGCGCAGCTTTGAGACGCAAGAGTACTTCCACTATGAGAGGGTGATGGGGAATGGGCGGACAGTGTGGGTGACGGTGAGGGGCGCGTTGACAGATCCAGGAGAACTCTTCGCTTATGCCTACGTCATCCTAGACCTTTGGGCGAAGGAGTTCACGGACGCAGAGATCAAGCTCTCTGATGGATCTGCCATCACGTTTGATCATAGGCCATGAGAAAGCCTGTCTGTGTACAGCATAGGGATGGTTGGTGTGCGACGAAACGAACCAAGGTGCCTAAAGAGGAGGAAGATGACAATGAACCTACGCTCTGTGGGTACTTCGTAGTCCTCCCCTACGGATTCGATAGGCGCACACCAACCTGTCCCGACTGCAAAAAGATCATAAAGGAAGGAGCTTAGATATGACTGGAGGTGACTCCAATAAGGAGGCGTGCCGTCGGCACTACCTCAGGTTCAGAAGGACAGTCAAGATAACCAGAATGTCTTCTGGACCAAACCTTCAGAACATTTCGGTCCCCGGGCACGAGTACCAACCAAAAGGGTATCCCTTGCTCCACACAAACACTGATCACACAGAGGTGGAGATCTGGCGCAGGCATATGGGATCAAATGTCAAGTTAGATCTTGGTGTGTTGTATGGAATAGGAGTGGATCATGAGTAAGAAGGAGTCGATCGAGGGGGAGACGTGGGTGTTGTGCCGTACCACCATCCAACCTGTTCTACGGCTAGAAGACGGCATGGTGTTGGCCAAGGGAAGTGTCCAAGAGATGCTGGACTGGATGAAGGAAAACACATGACGCTGGTATTCAATGAAGTTGAAGAGTGCTGCTTGTACGAGTACGGCTGCGTTGCCAGGTACGACTTCTACTTGGAGCACAGACTAGCAGGACACACTGTGAGCTTGGAGGTGGCGAAGAGTTGGTTGGAAGAGAGGGAACAGGACCGTCCGATCAGACTCGCACGTGTAACGATGCGAACGCTGGATGGGGTCGTGACCATCGGATCTGTGACGCCCCCTGCGACCGTAACCAAGTGTGCACATTGCGAAGAGGTGATCGAAGACGTTCATGTGAGAACGGCGTGCCATGGGTGTGGTGGCATTATCTGCAACTCGTGTGCAGGGCGCGTGTTGAGTGAGGGCAGGAAGAGTAGAGGAAGGGATCCCATGTTCATCTCTAGGCTCGCTCATGCCATCCAGATGAAGTTGACACAGTATGGGGTTGATCTTCACAGCAAAGAGGTGATCTCCATGTACGATCTCGCTGTTGATGTGGGTATGGACGCCGATACGTTGGATGACATCTTGACTGAAATGGCGGAGCTGTGGAGAAGGCAGGGATGATCTCTGGGTCTTACTACAACTGGACTCTATGCAAGAAATACTACGGGGAGCTGTCGTACTTCTATCCGTGGAAGTTCGCGCACAATCCGGCCAGAGATCGAACCAAGTCCTGTACGTGCACACAGTGTCGGAGGAGTTGGGCGGAGGAGAGACGGAGAAGGGGAGACGAGAACGTAGCACTGTCTACAGGGTAGTGCAGTGTGCTGGGGGGGACCAACAACAACAACTTGCCCAGTATGGAGGGTACAAAGTGACCTATAGAGGAATGATGATCATCCTGCGTGGCCTGCCGGGTAGCGGGAAGAGTGACTTTGCTGCAGAGCTGAAGCACCACATCGAGGGTACGGGCGGCGAAGCAACGGTATGTAGCTTGGATGACTACTTCACAGTGGATGGTGTGTACCACTGGGATCCTTCCAAGATCAAAGAGAACGTCATCAAGCTGGAAGACGATCTACGAAGAAATATGAACCGCAGAGTTGGTACGATCATCGTGGCCAACACTCACTCGAGACTGCGGGAGTTCCAAAAGTACATCGACATGGCGGTGGCCCATGCGTACAAGGTGCGAGTCCTCACCGTCGAGGCTCCTGTATGGGAGTGCCTCAAGAGACAGAGCCATGACGTGCCGACCGACTCCGTACTGAACATGGCCCAGCGGTGGGAGTCCATGGCACCAAAGAGTAGTGTGGATCATCTGGCCCAACTGACCAATCACGTCGCCAACCTGACGGTGAGCATCGACGAGATCAAACGTCACTTGGAAAGGTCGGGTAACTGATGGACGAACCACTAAAGAAGGAAGAGGAAGAGGAGGAGAACGTTCTGTCGGAAAGCCACGATGAGCTACTGCGTAAGATCAGTAGTCTGATGGGCTACAACGACATGCAACGCATCCGTACCTTTTACGATCTGGCGCAACACCTCAACCTAAAAGTCGTGATACCACACGACGCTCGGTGCAAGAAGTGTGAGCGTCCGCGTCTGCCTCATGGCCAACTGTGCGGAGAGTGCGAGGTCGTTGCCATGCAGGCGTACAGTGACGCCCCCTCCTCCATGGAGGTGGAGCTGCGGAAGGCCGTGTACAACGTCTGGGAGGACGACGCGGTTCAGTTTCCTCGTCTCATCATGGAGATCAAAGCTTCACTGAGTTCATCGGTCTTCCACACATTGGAAAGAGATCTTGGTGTCTCCATGAATGTGGGCGTGGATGCGATCAGGCTTCTTTTCAAGAGGGCTGAAGAAGCCTTCGATCTATACCAGTCTGAGGCGATGAGGGAACCATGAAGACCTTGAAGTCAGAGAAGGCTGCTCTATCAGCGGCCATCAGATTGAGGGACCTGTGTGTCTCCACTATCGGAGGTGAGTGGCATACGTTCCATGAACGGATCGCCTACAATGCGTGGAAGTACTGGGTATCTACGAACACACCGAACTTCATCTTGAAGATCTGGCCGATGGACAAGAAGGAGTACGTCGCAGTGGTTGCCAGGTATGAGCTGTACTGGTCTGCCAGGGGGACGACTCCTTTCGAGGCGTGCTTCACGGCGATGCGGGAGATACAGAAAGATCTCATTCCACGGATGGAGTTGTGTGCCGAGTTCGGCAAGTACATGGACGAGTGCCCGGCTGGCATAGAGAATATTCGCCGTATGAACAGGCAAGAGACCAGGCCGGAGCCGGTGAATCGGCTTGCCAGAAAGGTGAAGACGTAATGGCTAGGACGCCAACTAGGAAACCAAAGAGGTTCCAAGATGTGGCCAAGTCGATGCCAGCTCGAGTGGGGGAAATCTGGTTGGTCTGGTTGCAGTACTGGGGCCGACTCAAGTATCAGCGCAAGCTGGCGTCACTGAAGTTAGATGTGAATTGACCCGACTACGGGCAAAAGGAAGTCTCGGCTGGTCAACACGGGGAGGGACAACACCTCCCCGGTTCTTTTTTGCTCCGCAACAAGTCCAGATCATTCGGTATAAGAACTACATAGGAGGTTGATCTATGTACGGTATGAACAAGGACATGAGGAGATACATCCTCAAGCAGTTCTACATCAGTGGTGCTGCACTGATGGCGATCGGGATTGTCTTGACTGTGCTTGTCATGAACGGATGCAAGAAGAGTCAGATCAAGGATGGTGGGTGGCTCATCAAGCACAAGCTGCCGGGAGAAGAGTACCGCTGCTGGAGGACCCTCACCCTCAGTCGCGAGCTAGATCTTCTTCAGACCCACGGCACCACAGGCACGGCCATCTACTTTTTCCCTGATGGGTTGGCTCTGCGTGTGAAGGTCACGGACAGTTTGGGATGGAAGTCAGCGGCAAAGATCATCGGGGTGGATCTGGCCAAGTGCCAGGACTTCTTCACTACGCCGGACAAGGCGCTAGCAGAGAGGAGAGAGTGAACCAACCCCATAAGTTGGCTGAGCAAAGCACTTGCTCTCACGATCTAGTGGATTCCGTCCTGATGAGGGATGGATTGGATGGGCTGGATTGGTTTGAACGTTCCATTCAGTTCAACTGGGATAGAGAGGTACACCAGGACATTTGGGACGACATCAACGTCACCAGAGCGGTAGAAGGGCTGGCTCCGTTCAACGTAGGCGGGACATACGTTGATCTGTTCTTGCAGCACCAACCACAGTCGGTCCTGAAAGTTGGACACTACCGATTGTCCAACTTTCAGGACTATCCTGTCCTTGTTCCTCAAGGAGATCTGTTCATGAACTATGTTGCCTTCCGGTTGACCGATTTCGTCCCGCTGGCAGCATCGATCTTTGATGGTTACTGTGACCGAAGAGATCATGTCATGGGAGACGGTAGGGTTGCTGGTCATAGATGGACACACGTCAAGAGTCTAAAGCAAGACCAGAGCCTGTTCATTGTTCGGGTGCCGAGAGACAGGGGTCCAATTATTCTCACCCAGAAGATCACAGCACGGAATTATGCACACACGCCTGAGTATCAAAGTCTCAGGAACAGGGCGCACCAAAGGAGTGAGTGATTTGGAAGAGTTTACACAAGAATATCTCATGAAACGGAGGATGAGAGATGAGTGACCGATCAAAGGTAGGGTTCTTGGAGGCTAGTGAGGAAGAGCAGCTCAACAGAGTGAGAGCTTGGCACGCTGGTGGGGGATTCGGAAAGCATCTGTACGAGTTCCTGGGGCTGACCCAGGAGGAGTACAGTGCGTGGGTCGAAGACTCCAAAAACAATAATCCACTTCGTAGTGATCTACACTACAGCGATGGTACTCCAGCAGACCTCTTCGCACTCGCAGACGCCGAGCGCTTTCAACGGATGGCTCTGTCGATGAACTATGATTGGACGCTCAAGGAGGCGTTCAAGAACTGGGAAGAGTACTCCGAGGACATGAATGCAGGCTGGATGGGGATGCCAAAGAGACCGGCGGACATCTGGATCACCTGGTTGAAGTATCGGGGGCGCAAGAAGTACCGGGAAAAGTACTTGAAGCTAGGTGAG